>JACCDQ010166636.1_pt1 | contig 10537 bp, 7 predicted proteins | sample 7446031 | NCBI WGS metagenome assembly JACCDQ01 (sample SAMN15323442, study PRJNA562643) | freshwater metagenome | isolation source: river surface water | place: USA:Blue River Watershed | collected 2017-08-17
ATGCCTCGCTGGCAGTCTGACGAAACCCGACACGGCAAGCGCAGGCGTGAAGCCTGCTATACTCCGCCCGCGGCAATCGTTCCAGTCTCCTTGCCGCCCCTCCGAATCATCTCCCCGAACCCGTGACTGGCGCCCGATGCGGCGGCGGTTCGACTATTCCTCTCCTTATGTCTTTTGCTGAACTCGGCTTGGCCGAACCCATCGTGCGCGCCGTCACGGAATACGGCTATACCCAACCCACCCCGATCCAGGCGCAAGCGATCCCGGCCGTGCTCAAAGGCGGCGACCTGCTGGCCGGCGCACAGACCGGCACCGGCAAGACCGCCGGCTTCACGCTGCCGATGCTGCAGCGACTGTCGGGCGGCCCGCGCCCGCAGCCGCGCCACATTCGCGCGCTGGTATTGACGCCGACCCGCGAGCTCGCCGCACAGGTCGGCGAAAGCGTCGTCAACTACGGCAAGTACCTGAAGCTATCGTCCGAGGTGATCTTCGGCGGCGTCAACATCAACCCGCAGATCCAGAAGCTCGCGCGCGGCATCGATATCCTGGTCGCCACGCCGGGCCGACTGCTCGACCTGATGCAGCAGAACGCCGTCGATCTGCGCTCTGTTGAAATACTGGTGCTCGATGAAGCCGACCGCATGCTCGACATGGGCTTCATCCGCGACATCCGCAAAGTGCTGGCCGCGCTGCCGCCGAAGCGCCAGAACCTGCTGTTCTCGGCGACCTTTGCCGACGAGATCAAGGCGCTTGCCGACAGTCTGCTGGACAACCCCGCGATGATCGAAGTCGCCCGCCGCAATTCGACGGTCGAAGTCATCACGCAGAAAATCCATCCGGTTGATCGCGACAAGAAGCACCTGCTGCTGGCGCACCTGATCAAGGAGCGCAACTGGTTCCAGGTGCTGGTCTTCACCCGCACCAAGCATGGCGCGAACAAGCTGGTCGAACAGCTGGGCAAGGCCGGCATCAGTGCGCTCGCGATCCATGGCAACAAGAGCCAGGCCGCCCGTACGCGCGCCCTGTCGGAGTTCAAGAGCGGTGAACTGCAGGCGCTGGTCGCGACCGACATCGCGGCGCGCGGCATCGACATCGACCAGCTGCCGCACGTGGTCAACTATGACCTGCCGAACGTGCCGGAAGATTATGTCCATCGTATCGGCCGTACCGGTCGCGCAGGCGCCACCGGCGAAGCCGTGTCGCTGGTCTGCGTCGACGAGCATGGACTGCTGCGCGACATCGAGCGCTTCATCAAGCGCGAAGTGCCGCGCGAAACAATCGAAGGGTTCGAGCCGGATCCGACCGCGAAACCGCAACCGATTCAGCTGCGCAGCCAGGACCATCAGCCGCGCGGACGTTCGTCGCGGAATCCGCAACGCCAGTCACCCGGCACCGGCAACGGCAACGGACAACGCGGCCGACCGGCACAGGGCCGTCCCGCGCAGGCCGGCAATTCGAACGGCCGCAGCGCGCAGCCGCAGCGGGCGGTCCCGGCGAGTGCCCAGCCGGCAGCACGCCCTGCCCGTCCTGCCCGTCCTGCTCAGCAAGGCGCTGCACTGCTGAGCCAGCCGGCCGCCAATGCACAGAACCGCAAGCGGCGCAGCGGCGAGTACTGACGCCGTTTTGCATGGCCGGGGAACCCTCCGGCTATGCTACATTTCGCATCCATGACAGAGGCCGGGCGCATGCCCGGCTTCTTTACCTTCAGCCTCCGGAAACATGAACTCGCCCGAACGGATCAGCGCCGAAAAGCACACGCCAATGATGCAGCAATACCTGCGCATCAAGGCCGACTATCCCGACCTGCTGCTGTTTTACCGGATGGGCGATTTCTACGAGCTGTTCTTCGACGATGCCGAAAAAGCCTCGCGCCTGCTCGGCATCACGCTCACGCAGCGCGGTGCCTCGAATGGAACGCCGATCAAGATGGCCGGCGTTCCGTTCCACTCGGTCGACCAGCATCTCGCAAAGCTGGTCAAGCTGGGCGAGTCGATCGCCATCTGCGAACAGATCGGCGACCCGGCCACCAGCAAGGGGCCGGTCGAGCGCAAGGTGCAGCGCATCGTCACGCCGGGCACCCTGGTCGAGTCGGAGCTGCTGCCTGAAAAATCGGATCGCCCGCTGCTGGCGCTGAATATCGTGCGGCAGCGGCGCGGCACGATGCTGGGCATGGCCTGGCTGTCACTGGCGAGCGGACAGCTGCGCATGACCGAGTTGCCGGTCGATGACGCGCAATGGCTCCAACGCGCACGGCAGGAACTGGAACGAATCGCCCCGGCGGAAATCCTGGTCGACGCCCACCGTGCGGAACAGCTCCAAGCCTTGCCCGGCCTGCGCGCCACCACCGTGGCGGACTGGCATTTCGAAGTCGCCGCCGCACGCAACGCGCTGCTGGAGCAGCTCGGCGCCGCCACGCTGGCCGGCTACGGTGCCGACAAGCTGGAAGCCGCCATCGGCGCCGCAGGCGCCCTGCTCGTCTATGCCCGCAATACGCAGGGCAAGCAGCTGCAGCATGTGCGTACGCTGCAGGTCGAGCAGGAGGACGAGTTCATCGGCATGGATATGTCCACGCGCCGCAACCTCGAACTGACCGAGCCGCTGCGCGGCGCCGAAGGCCAGGCACCGACATTGTTCTCGTTGCTCGACCACTGCCGTACCGCGATGGGTTCTCGGTTGCTGCGGCACTGGCTGCATCATGCGCCGTGCGCACAATCGATCGCGCGCGAGCGACATGCCGCCATCGAAGCGCTGATCGATGCCAATGCCTGCGAACCGCTGTCCGCGCTGCTGGCTGGCGTGCCCGACATCGAACGCATCGCCAGCCGCATCGCCCTGCTGTCGGCGCGACCGCGCGACTTGTCGGCATTGCGCGCCGGCCTGCAGCAGCTGCCCGCACTGCGGACCGCGCTGGTCGCGGGCAATCCGGTCGCCCCCGCAGCGCTGCTGGACCAGACTTGCAATGAACTGGCGACGCCCGACGCCTGCCTGTCGCTGCTCGAACGTGCTGTCGCTGCAGAACCGGCGACAACGATACGCGATGGCGGCGTGATCGCACGCGGCCATGATGCCGAGCTTGATGAGTTGCGCGCGCTGTCCGAAAACGCAGGGCAGTTCCTGCTTGACCTCGAGACCCGCGAGAGAGCGCGCACCGGCATAGCGAACCTTCGGGTCGAGTACAACAAGGTGCACGGCTTCTATATCGAAGTCACGAATGGCCAGGCCGCCAAGGTGCCTGACGATTATCGCCGGCGACAAACGCTGAAGAATGCCGAGCGCTACATCACGCCCGAACTGAAGGCCTTCGAGGACAAGGCGCTGTCGGCACAAGATCGTGCGCTGGCACGCGAGAAACATCTGTACGAGCAGCTGCTGCTGCAACTGGGCACGCATATCGAGGTGCTGCAGCGAATTGCGCTTGCGGCCGCACGGCTCGACGTGCTGGTCGCACTGGCCTCGCATGCGCAGCGCAACCAATGGTGCAAGCCGCAGCTGGTCGAACAGGCCGGCATCGACATCGCGCAGGGAAGACATCCGGTCGTCGAGAATGCGATCGAGCGTTTCATCGCGAACGACTGCCGGCTGACCGCAGATCGCAGGCTGCTGCTGATCACGGGCCCGAACATGGGCGGCAAATCCACCTACATGCGGCAGCTCGCGCTGATTGCGCTGCTTGCCTATGTCGGCAGTTATGTGCCGGCCAGCTCCGCCGTACTTGGCCCGATCGACCGGATCTTCACGCGCATCGGTGCGGCAGACGATCTCGCGGCGGGCTATTCGACTTTCATGGTCGAGATGATGGAATCGGCGGCGATCCTGCACGGTGCCACCGAGCATTCGCTGGTGCTGATGGATGAAGTCGGGCGTGGCACATCGACCTTCGACGGTCTCGCGCTTGCTTGGGCGATCGCGACCGCACTGCTGCAGCAGACCCGCAGCTTCACGCTGTTCGCCACCCACTATTTCGAACTGACCCAGCTGCCGCAGCAACACCCGGGCTGCGCGAACGTGCACCTGTCTGCGGTCGAGCACAAGGACAGCATCGTATTCCTGCACGCGGTGCAGGAAGGACCAGCCTCGCAGAGCTACGGGCTTCAGGTGGCGCAGCTGGCCGGCGTGCCGCAGCCGGTCATACGTGCCGCACGCAAGCATCTTGCAATGCTCGAGGCCCAGTCTGCGAATGCCGGCGGCCAGTTCGACCTGTTCTCTGCGCAGTCTCTGCAGCCCGATGACGAACCGAAAGTCACTTCCCCGGCACTCGACGTCCTGCGGGAGATCGATCCTGACAGCCTCAGCCCGCGCGATGCGCTAGAAACGCTGTACCGCCTGAAGCGGCTCGCCGCCGAACGCTGATGCGCTTCAGGTCGCTTCTGCTGCTGTCGCTGTTGACAGCCAGTGCGGCGACGCTGGCGGAACCGCTTCGTTTCTCTGTTCTCATGCATGCCGCACGCGGTGGCGACGAGGCGCTGAGAGAAGCGTTCGACGACGCCCAGTCACGCATGCCGGCGTTCATCGTTGTCAATGGCATTAAAGATAGCGCCGAGCCCTGCACGGAAAAGCTGTTCAGGCAGCGCAAGACACTGCTCGAGTCCGGCAGCGTACCGGTCGTACTGTCGATGGCCGGCAGCGACTGGACCGCGTGTCGCGACCGCCATGGTCGTCCCGCCCCCACCGTCTGGCTGAACCTGCTGCGCGAGCAGTTGTATGGAGAAACCAGCTGGAACGGATCGAAAGCGCTGCCAATGAAGCGCCAGTCCGCGCTGCCCGCCTTCCGCGACTTTGCTGAAAACAGCCGCTGGACCCGACAGCACGTGCTGTTCGCAACGATCAATCTGCCTGCGCCGAACAATCACTTCGTTGCCGCTGCAGGACGGAACAGCGAATTCGAGGACAGGCTGACAGCCAACCGTGACTGGCTCAGGCGACTTGCGGTACTGGCGCGAGCCGAACGGCAGCGAGCGGTCGTGCTCTTCTGTGATGGCAATCCGCTGCCTTCAGCAATCGCTACTGCAGCACAGCGGGACGGGTATCAGGAAATCAGGGCTGCGCTGCGCGCATTCGCAGCGAGAGTGAACGTGCCGGTATTGGTCGTCCAGGGACCGGCACCGAAAGGAGAACCGCGCATCGCAACGCGCGGCAAGCTTGCTTATGTCAATGCAGAAGCAGGCGTGACCGATCTCCTGGTCGACCCGGAGGCGCCTGTTGCCTTCGGCCTGCTGGCCAGTGACAGCGAGCGAGCGCCCCGGTAACCGTTATTGCAGCTGTATCGAACGGAACTCGCCGTCGTCGTCATCATCGGCGTGGTGATGACCGTGCGGACCATGAACATGGCCGTGCGCGATCTCTTCCGAATTGGCCTTGCGTACATCGACCACATTGAGTGCGAAGCGCAGAGCGATGCCGGCCAGCGGATGGTTACCGTCGAGGACGACTTTGCCGTCGGCGATGTCAGTGACGGTGAAGACCAGGCTGTCAGCCTGCTCGCCGCCATCGGGCGCCCCCTCGAACTGCATGCCGACCTCGACATCCTCGGGGAACAGGTTGCGCGGCTCGATCTTGACCAGGTCGGCATCGTATTCGCCGAATGCATCGACGGGTTCGACCTGCACCATGACCTCGGCGCCCGGCGCCTTGCCGTCCAGCGCCTCTTCGAGTTTCGGCAGCGTGTTGTTGTAACCGCCGTGCAGGTAGACCATGGGCTCACTGCTCTCTTCGATCAGGTTGCCCTGCGTGTCCGACAGCTTGTAATGCAGGGTTACGACCGTGTCCTTGGTGATGTTCATAATGATCCTTTCAATGAGCCAATGTGCATTATACCCATCGCCCTATTGCCGCCCGCCTGCGCAGCCCGCGCCGATATAATGCGCGGATGAAAACTTGCGACATACTCGGCCCCGTTTCTGCGGGCGAATTCTTCAAGACCTACTGGCAGAAAAAGCCGCTGCTGATTCGACAGGCCATCCCCGGCTTCGCTCCGCTGCTGTCGCGCGATGCGCTGTTCGAGCTTGCGGCCCGCGACGATGTCGAATCCCGCCTGATCACGAACTTCCGCGGCCAGTGGAAGATGCAGCATGGACCCCTAAGCGAGCCACCTTCGTTTACGCGAAAGAACTGGACCCTGCTCGTGCAGGGGGTAAACCTGCATGATGATGAGGCAGACAGACTGCTGAATCGGTTCCGCTTCATACCGGATGCGCGCCTTGACGATCTGATGATCAGCTATGCGACCGATACCGGCGGTGTCGGGCCGCACTTCGATTCGTATGACGTGTTCCTGCTGCAGGCGCAGGGCAAGCGACGCTGGCGCATCGGTCCGCAGAAAGACCTGTCGCTGGTCGAGGGTCTGCCATTAAAGATCCTGCGCGAATTTACGCCGACACAAGAGTACCTGCTCGAGCCGGGCGATATGCTCTACCTGCCGCCGCACTATGCGCATGAGGGGGTAGCGGTCGGCGAATGCATGACCTACTCGGTGGGATTCCGTGCGGCGTCGTGGCAGGAATTGGGCGAAGCCTTCCTGAACTTCATGGCCGACAACGTCGACCTGCCCGGCCGCTACGCCGACCCGGAACTGACGCCGGGCGCCCATCCGGCCCTGATCGGTGACAGCATGGTGGAAAAGATCGGCCGGCAATTCGCGAAGCTGGCCGCCCGGCCTGATGACATCGCCGTCTTCCTCGGCGAACACCTGTCTGAACCCAAGCCCACGGTCTGGTTCGAACCGCCGGCAAGGCTGCTGGCGCCGACACGCTTCCAGACAGCAGCCGAGCGCTACGGGATCAAGCTGCATCGAAAAAGCCGGATGCTGTACCGTAGCCGCTTCGTGTTCCTCAATGGCGAGTCTTTCCAGCCATCGGCCAGCGATCGCAAGCTGATGCGCGAACTGGCAGACCAGCGTCGGCTGGATCCGGCTCGCTTGCCATTAGCCTCGCCCGACTTGGCAGAGAGCCTGCACCACTGGTATGCGAGCGGTTGGATCGAACTTGATCGCCGCTGACTCGCGGCCCTTGGCATTTTCCATTTGGAAATACGCCTGAATTGCGAGCGATTGATCAGGCAAAAATTCGATCGGCGTATCGTTACATTTTCTTGCAAGAAAATGAATGCAATCGCCTGCAATTGCGTCGAAAACGGCTTGCAAGGCTTACAAAAAGCCCAGTATAATTTCCGTTTAGGAAGTTTTATCGATATGGCAGTGCGACATTCTGCAGTGCCAGGTCGACAAGGCGACCTGAAAAAGTGCGATAACTACCGGTAGTTATTAAGCTGGCCTTACGTTTTGTTTTTCATACTCACTGAAGGATAATCATGAAAAAATCGTTGCTGATCGCTTCCCTGCTGGCTCTGGCTCTGGCTGCTTGCGGCAAGAAAGAAGAAGCTGCTGCTCCGGCCCCGGCCGAAGCTCCGAAAGCTGAAGCACCGGCTGCTGAAGCACCGAAGGCCGACGCTGCTGCTCCGGCTGAAGCTCCGAAAGCTGACGCTGCTGCTCCGGCTGAAGCTCCGAAAGCTGAAGAGAAGAAGTAATTCTCAGCGATTCGAAAAAAAGCCGCCCTCGGGCGGCTTTTTTTTGCCTTCGCATTTCGCTCCGACTCAAAGCCAAGGGCTCAGCAGTCGATCCAGTCAAAGCCCTCGTCCTGCGCCGCGATAGCCAGATCGACCGCCTGCTCGCCGAGCACGCCGGCGATGGCTTTCCTGACTCGCGCAGGGTCATTGTTTTTCTGCGACAGGTGAGCTGCGACCAGTGTGCGCAATCGGGATTTGTCCAGCGTATCGAGGATGGCCGCTGCAGCAGCGTTCGACAAATGCCCCAGCGGCCCGGCAATGCGCGACTTCAGCCAGGGCGGGTAGACCGAGTTGGCGAGCAGGTCGCTGTCGTGATTGAACTCCAGCAGCAGCGCATCGCAAGCATCCAGCGCAGCCTGCGCATGCGGCGTCGCGTGCCCGACATCGGTCAGCACGCCTAGCTTGCGCCGACCATCGGTTGCAACGTATTGCACCGGCTCGCGAGCATCGTGCGGCACGGTGAAAGGCGTGAGTTCAAGGTCGCCGATCACCAGGCTTTCGCCGTCGCGGCAAATGCGCAGGTCGACGCCCAGCGCCTCATCGCGCGGTGCTCCTTCGAAGGTGCCATGAGTGAGCCACACCGGGATGGCGTGGCGGCGCGCCAGCTTGAACACCCCACCCAGGTGGTCGGAGTGTTCATGGGTGACGACGATGCCGTTGAGGTGATTCGGAACGACATCAAGCCGCGACAAACGGCGTTCGGCCTCCCTGAGGCCGAACCCGCAATCCAGCATTACATGCGTCGATACCGTCCCGGAGGACGAAGAGATCAGCAGCGAATTGCCTTCGCTGCCACTGCCGAGGCTCGCAAACCGCATGCGCGTGGGAGCCTCCGGCCGATTATTTCAACTGGTCGTTAAGGAGCGACAGGATACGCTTGGCATTCGCATCGGCGACTGCGCCGCCCTTCTCGTCCAGAACGCTGATACGGCTGGCGGCTCCGCTTTCCTTCACGGCGACCTGATAGCGAACGGGCGCCTTGGCATCGTTCTTCGCGCCGAACAGGCGCGCAAAGAAGCCGGGTTCAGCCTTTTCCTTCGCATCAGCCCCCTGATCGATGTAGCGAACGAAATAGACGCCCCGCGCACGGTCACGGTCTTCAACGGTGAAACCCACGCGGTCGAGCGCCAGGCCAACGCGTCGCCACGCACGATCGAAGCTTTCATCCACTTCGACTGCGCTGCCATCCTTCGCAATGCGGGCACGGTCGGACGCCGCGGGACGCGCATCCTTGACTGCGGCCTTCGCCACTTTCGCATCGGTGGCGCCCAGCGTCGCCATCAGGCGGCCAAGGAATTCGGCCTCAAGTTCGGGATCCGAAGGCCTTGCAGTCCAGACGGTGGTCTGCGTGCTGGGCGCCTGCCCAGTGAGCTTTTCCTCGGCACCACGGTGGCTGATGTAAATTTCGGTCCCGCCGTCAGGGCGGCGCTCCAGACGGGTACGGAACTTATCCCGCTCGCCCGTCGAGTACAGCGAATCGAATACTTTGCCGATCGTATTGCGAATGAAATCCTGAGGAATCTTCGCGCGATTTTCGGCCCAGTCGGTTTCCATCACGCCTGCGGCCGGGTTTTCGGTAGCGATCTCGAAGCCATTGTCGGCCCAGAACGTGCGAATGCGCGGCCAGAGGGCCTCGGGGGATTCTTTGGTGACCAGCCAGCGCTGCTTGCCATCGCGTTCCACGCGCAGCGCGGCATCCTTGGTGACAGCCGGCGCAACCTTGCCCTCGGGCTGGGCCGCGGCCGAGGGTGCACGCTGCTTCGAACCATATTCGGATGCGGTAGCGGTACCGCCAAGGTTATCGACGCTGTAGCGATTGTCTCCCTTGACCTGCGTGAGATCCGGCGGCACTTCCAGCGTGCTGCCCTTGTTGGCCTTGGATGCGCTCTTGTAGTCGACTCGTTCGGGTTCGAGCATGTCGCTGACCGTGCTGCAGCCGGTCAAAGCAGCAAGCGCGATCAGCACGGCCGCATTCGAGATTTTGAGCTTGGTGTTCAAGGCGAGACTCATGTTGGGATCGGGATAAGTTGTCGGTCTGGACCGGCGTCAGTTGAGCAAGCCGGATTCACGCAAAGCGGCGCGCACCGTATCGTGGTGCGAGGTGCCGAGCGACACCAGCGGCAGGCGAATGCCGGAAGCCATGCGGCCCATTTGCGCCAGCGCCCATTTGACCGGCACAGGATTGGGTTCGACGAACAGCTTGTTGTGCAGCGGGATCAGGCGGTTGTTAATGGCGATCGCATCGGCGATGCGGCCTTCCATTGCAGCGACGCACAACTCGTGCATTGCGCGCGGCGCCACGTTTGCCGTGACGGAGATATTGCCCATGCCGCCGCAGAACATCAGCGCCATTGCGGTCGGATCGTCGCCCGAATAAACGGCAAAGGATTTCGGCACCATGCGCAGCAGCTCGGTACCGCGACCGATGTTGCCAGTGGCGTCCTTCACGCCCACGATACCGGGCACCGATGACAGGCGCGCGATGGTGTCGTTGTTCATGTCGGCGACAGTACGACCCGGGACGTTGTACAGGATGACCGGCAGATCGACTGCTTCCGCGATCCGCTTGAAGTGCTGGTACATACCTTCCTGTGTCGGACGATTGTAGTAAGGCACGACCTGCAGCGACGCATCGGCACCGACCTCCTTCGCATGCCGGGTCAGCTCGATGGCCTCGGTCGTCGAATTGCCGCCGGTGCCCGCGATGACGGGGATACGTCCGGCGACGTGATCGACAGCGACTTTGATCAGCTCGCAATGCTCGTCGACCGACACCGTCGGCGACTCTCCGGTGGTACCGACAATCACGATGCCGTCGGTGCCTTCGGCGATATGCCAGTCCAGCAGCGACTTCAGCGCCGGCAGGTCGAGGCTGCCATCTTCGTGCATCGGGGTCACAATCGCGACAATGCTGCCCTTGATCATGGTTGTTTCATCGCAAAACAGGAAAAGCGTGATTGTAGCGGATAGCAACCGG
>JACCDQ011455762.1_pt1 | contig 10536 bp, 11 predicted proteins | sample 7446031 | NCBI WGS metagenome assembly JACCDQ01 (sample SAMN15323442, study PRJNA562643) | freshwater metagenome | isolation source: river surface water | place: USA:Blue River Watershed | collected 2017-08-17
CCGCCATCACATGGATGCGGGGGCAGTTCAAGATGTCGGCGTAGTCCAAGGCTTTGCGAAAGCCTTCTTGAAATTCGTGTTCACGTCCGGGCAAGCAGGCCAAGCCGCGTTCGTTGGCATCCCAATCGCCGGGGGGCGCGTTGAACAGCACCTGTTGCAAGCCGTTGTCGGCCAGGCGCTGGCGCAATGCTTTGGCGTCGAATGCGTAGGGGAACAGGTACTCCACGGCTTTGAAGCCGTCTTGGGCGGCAGCGGCGAAGCGGTCTAGAAACTCGTGCTCGTTGTAGAGCATGCTGAGGTTGGCGGCGAAGCGTGGCATGGGATGTGGTGGAATAAAAAGTGGATTACCAAAGCGCGCCAAACGTGCTTCGGAGTTCTTCAATCTGTGCCTCGCTCAAGGGCAGCACTTGGCGGTTCGACATGAGCCAGAGCTTGGCGGTTTCTTCGAGCTCTTCGAGCACGGCACTGGCTTCGGCCGGGGATTGGTGCCAGACCACGGGGCCGAGTCTCTCGAGCATCACCCCACGGATGGGCTTGTGGATCTGCGTGCTGTCAGCGATCAGTTGTGCCACGCGGGTGGCCACCTCGGGCGCACCGGGACGGTGGTAAGGCACCAAGGGCACGTGGCCCACTTTCATGACGTAGTAGGGCGTGATGGGCGGCACGATGTCGCTGTCTTGCCAAACGCCTTGCAAGGTCAGGCTGACCAAGTGCGTGGCGTGGGTGTGAATCACGCAGTGCGCCTGTGGCGCTGCGGCATAAATGTGGCGATGCAGCGCCAGTGTTTTTGACGCGCGGGCGCCACTCAGTGGTTCACCGCTGGCGCTGACATGCGCGAGCTCTGCCGCGATCAAGTGGCCCAAACACGCATCGGTGGGCGTGATCAGAAAGCTGCCATCCGCCAACTTGACGCTGATGTTGCCCGCGCTCGCATGCACGTAGCCACGGTCGTATAGCGACGCACCGACACGACAAATTTCTTGGCGCGCTTCGGATTCGTTCATGGTCAAGCAGCTTTCAACATAGAGAATGATTTGGCAAAGAAATCGTTTGTACCAAAGTTGCCTGATTTCAAGGTGACGTGCACGGTGTCGCCGTCACAGACCGGTGAGGCGACCGAGGTCCAAGGCACGCCCGGATCAATCTGCGGACCGATCACCATGCGCTCCACCGACAAGGCTTGCACCACGGCCCCCGAGGTTTCGCCCCCGGCCACCACGAGTTGGCGCACGCCGGCTTGCACCAAGCCTTTGGCGATGTGTGACAAGGTGTGTTCCACCAGTTCACCGGCTTGGGCCACGCCCAACTGGTTTTGAATGGCTTTCACGGCATCGGGTTCTGCGGTGGCGTACACCAGCACCGGGCCGCTGCTGAGCAGCGGGGTGGCCCATGCCAACACTTGGGCCACCACGTCGGTGCCAGACGCTGCTGCCAACGGGTCCACTGCAAATGCAGGCTTGCCGCTTTGGCGCCAGTTCAACACCTGAGCGTTGGTGGCCACCGAGCAACTGCCCGAGACCACCGCTTGGTAGCCCTTGGCCGCAGGCAAGGTGTCTGCTTGGATGCCGGCTTTGAGTCGACCGCGGGCTTGCCAGTTTTGTGGCAACCCAATCGCCACACCGGAGCCCGCGGTGACGAGGGGCGTGTCTGCTAGAGCTTGGCCCATGTGCATCAAGTCTTGGTTGCTGATGGCATCCACCACAGCCACGCCCACGCCTTCGGCTTGCAACGCGGTGAAGCGCGCACGAATGGCCTCGGGGCCCGCGGCCACGGTGGCTTGTTCGACCAAGCCCACTTTGCGCTGGGTTTGCGACTGCATCACGCGGACCAAGTCGGCGTCGGTCATCGGGGTGAGCGGGTGGTGGCGCATGCCGCTGTCAGACAACAACACGTCGCCCACAAATAAGTGGCCTTTGAAAATGGTGCGGTTGTTTTCGGGGAAGGCGGGGCACGCAATCGTGAAGCCTTGACCTTTGCCATAAATGGCGTCCATCAAGGCTTCGGTCACTGGGCCGATGTTGCCAGCGGGCGTTGAGTCAAACGTGGAACAGTATTTGAAATAGATTTGTTCGACGCCTTGCGCTTTGAGCCATGCGTAGGCTTGCAGCGATTGGGCAATGGCTTCTTCAGCCGGGATGGTGCGCGATTTGAGCGCCACCACAATCGCGTCGGCCTCGATGGACTGCACGTCTGTGGGCACGCCAATGGTTTGCACCGTGCGCATGCCAGCACGCACCAAGTTGTTGGCCAAATCGGTGGCGCCGGTGAAGTCGTCTGCAATGCAGCCGAGCAAGGGCTTGTTCAAAGATGAAGTCATGCGGTTTTAAAAATTCAACGCACACGCGATCGCGTGGGGGTGATGGGTGGCATACGACTGAATCAAATGCGTCACCGAGCGGTCGGCGCTCAGGCCTAAGCTCTTGGCACGCACGTTGTCAAACTGGCTGGGCCAGCCGCTGACGATGGCTTGCACTTTGGGGTCGATCTGCCATTCGAGCAACTGGGCCACCTCGGCACCGGCGACCTCTTTCAAGGCTTGGGCCATCTCACCGACGGTGGTAGTGAGTGCGGGCAGGTTCACGGCCGTGGGCGCGCCCCATTGCGCCGTGGGTGTTTCGAGTGCGCACAGCAAGCCTTGAACTGTGGTGTCAGTCGAGGCCAAGGCCACGCGTGTGTCGGGCGGCACTGGGACAACGCAAGGGTGACCGGCCAGGGGCTCGCGGAACATGCCGCTCAAGAAACTCGAGGCCGCACCATTGGGTTTGCCAGGACGGATGGACACCGTCATCAAGCGCACGTTGCGGCCATGCACCAAGCCCTTGCGCGAAAAGTCGGCGACCAACTGCTCGACCATGAATTTTTGAATGCCGTAGCTGCTTTGTGGTGTGGGCTGAAAGCTGTCTGAAATGCTGCTGGGCAGTGTTTGTCCGGCCGGTGCGCCAAACACCGCCACCGAGCTGGCAAACACAAACACCGGTTGCTGTGCTTGGTGGCGTGCGGCTTGCAACAAGTCCAAGCTGGTCTGCAGGTTGCTGCGCAATCCCAAATCCAAATTGGCTTCGCATTCACCGCTCACGGCAGCGGCCAAATGCACCACGGCATCGATGCCTTTGAGCGTCAGGACTTGGGTGCTCAGTAACTCACTCAAATCCCCGGTGATGGCCGTGACACGAGGGTCTTGCAGCAAGTCGGCTGGGGGCTGTGCCAAGTCGGTCAAGATGAGTTCTTGCAAGGTGCCGGTGGTTCGGCCTTCGAGTGCGATGCTGCTTTTTTTCAGCAGCGCGCGTGCCAAGCTGGAACCCAGGAAACCACCACCACCCGTGATCAGTATGCGCATGCGGTGTGCTCCAAATCAGCGGGGTTGAGGCAGTTCAATGCCAGGGAAAATTTTGATCACGGCAGAGTCGTCCTCGCGCCCATGGCCAGCTGTCGAGGCTTGCATGAACATTTGATGCGCCGTGGCCGAGAGCGGCAGTGGGAACTTGGTGGCACGCGCGGTGTCGAGCACGAGGCCCAAGTCTTTGACAAAAATATCCACTGCCGACAAAGGCGTGTAGTCGCCTTTGATGACGTGGGCCATGCGGTTTTCAAACATCCAGCTGTTGCCCGCGCTGTTGGTGATGACTTCGTACAAGGCATCGGCATTCACGCCTTCACGCAGACCGAGCGCCATGGCTTCTGCCGCGGCCGCGATGTGCACACCCGCCAAAAGTTGGTTGATGATTTTGACCTTGCTGCCATAGCCCGCACGGTCACCGAGTTTGTAGACGTTGGCCGCCATGCTCTCGAGCACGTTGCCAGCGTGGGCATAGGCCTCGGCTTGGCCCGAGGTCATCATGGTCATTTGGCCTGCGGCAGCTTTGGCCGCGCCACCCGAAATGGGGGCGTCCAAATACAACAAGCCCATGTCGTTCAAACGTTTCTCCAGCGCCACCGACCAATTGGGGTCGACGGTGGAGCACATGATGAAGAGGGCACCTTTTTTCATCTGCGCCGCAGCGCCTTGGGGCCCAAACAACACCTGTTCGGTTTGGTCGGCATTCACCACCACGCTGACGATGATGTCTGAAGCCGCCGCCAACTCGGCCGGTGTCTTGAACGCGGTGCCGCCTTCTTTGACGAATTTTTCGGCGGCGTCGTAGCGCACATCGCACACGTTGACGTGGTGGCCCGCGCGTCGCAGCGAGCTGGCCATGCCCAGGCCCATGGCGCCTAAGCCGATCACGCCCACAGCGCGTGGGGTGGAGGAGTGTGTGGTCATAGTGAGGTCGTGTGTTTATTGAAAGCCCAAGGCATGCGGTGCCCAGGTGCTCAACGCAGGGATGAAGGTCAGCATGATCAAAATAATGCCGTGCGCAATCAAGAAGGGCTTGAGCTCACGGGTCAACGCATCCAGCGGCACCTTGGCCACGTTGGAAGTCACGAACAGCAGGCCACCCACGGGCGGCGTGATCATGCCCAAGGTCAAGTTGAAGATCACGATCATGGCGAAGTGAATCGGGTCAATGCCCAACTTCGCAGCCACGGGTGCCAAGATGGGCACCAACACCATCACGCCGGGCAGTGGCTCGATGAAGATGCCAAAGATCAGCAAGAAGATGTTGACGGCAATCAAGAAAGTGAAGGCCGACATGTCTTGGGCGCTCATCCATTCCGCCAACTTGATCGGCAGGCCATCGATGGTCAAAATCCAAGCGAAGGCATTTGAGGTGCCGATGATGATCAACACCGAGGCGGTCATCAACGCTGAGCGCGACAGAATGTCTGGCACCGCTTTCCACTCGAGTGTGCGGTAAATCCATTTGCCGCAGACCAAGGCGTAAAACACCGCCACCACCGACGCTTCGGTCGGTGTGAACCAGCCGGCACGCATGCCACCCAAGATGATCACGGGCAACAGCAGCGCAGGGATGGCTTTCCAGCTGACAAGCATTTTTTCGGCAAAGGTTTCGTTGCCTGGAATACCTTTGTAGTTGCGCTGTTTGGAGATGTACCAGTTCACGGCCGCCATGCCCGCGGCAATCAAGATGCCCGGTACAAAGCCGGCAATGAACAGTGCGCCCACCGACACCCGGTCGTCTTGCAGCGCGTAAATGATCATGATGATGGACGGCGGAATGATCGGGCCGACGATGGCCGTTGCAGCCGTCAAGGCCGCGGCGTAGGAGCGGTCGTAGCCCGCTTTGTCCATCATGCGAATCATCATCGAGCCGGGGCCCGCGGCATCGGCCAGTGCAGAGCCGGAGATCCCTGAGAAAAACGTCAGCGACACCACGTTGGTGTAGCCCAAGCCGCCGCGTTTGTGGCCCACAAACTGGGCAGCAAACTTCAGCAGCACTTCGGTCAGCGAGCCACCGCTCATCAGCTCGGCGGCCAAGATGAAGAAGGGCACGGCCATCAGGGGGAAACTGTCAACGCCTTCGTAGGTTTGCTTGAGCAACACAAACAAAGGAAAGTCCGCGCCGAACACAAGCGCGGTCAGGGTGGAGAAGCCCAACGCGAACGCGACGGGCAAGCCAATTGCCAAATAAAAACAGCAACTGAGAAGAAGAATTAGGCTGAGGCTCATAGGGATGCGCTGGCGTTGGCGTCAAAGTGGGAGTCGGAGGCGAAGGTGCGTGTCAGCACGTAGTCGCGAACTATCAATAACCAATGTGCAAGCAGCAACGCGCCACCCACAGGCATGGCGGCGTACACCCATGACATTGAAATTTGAGTGGTGGGTGTCATTTGGTACTGGACCCGTTCTACGTACATCACGCCGTACCAAATAATGAAAGCAAAAAATCCGGTGAGTAACACTGCAATCACCACGCGAATGGCGCGCGCCCAGGACAGGGGGAGACTGTCTTGCAAGTTATCGACGGCGATGTGGCCACCGTAACGCAACACGGGACCGGCACCTAAAAAAGTCAACCAGATCATGAGGTAGCGGGCAACTTCTTCGGCCCATTCAATCGATTGACTGGTGGAGTAACGCAGCACCACGTTGGCGAAGATGATGATGGCCATTGCTGCGAGCAAGACGATCAGCACGCCACGGTTGGCGATCATTAAATATTTTTCGAATAACTTCATGGCGACGTTCAAAACGCAGCAAGCCAGATCACTGGCTTGCTGCTAGGGGGAGATAAAGACCGATTACTTCACTGCTTGAATCGCAGCGATCTTGTCTGCGCCAAATTCTTTGGCGTAGTTCGCGTAAGGGCCTTTGAGTGCATCGCTGAAGCTGGCGCTGTTGACCTTCTTCACCACTTGCATGCCTTCTTTCTCGAGTTGAGCAATGCCGTTGGCTTCGTCGTCATTGACCTTCTTGCGAGTTGCGGCCACGCTCTTGGCGGCGGCGTCATAGAACGCTTTTTTGTCTGCATCGCTGAGCTTGCTCATCACACGGGGAGACGTGATGATGAGGGCTGGCGAGTAAACGTGACCTGTGAGTGACAAGTGCTTTTGAACTTGTGAGAACTTGGAGGCCAAGATCACGGGGATCGGGTTTTCTTGTCCATCCACCACGCCTTGTTGCAACGCGCCGAACACTTCAGGGAACGCCATAGGAGTGGGCTGAATGCCGAACGCACGGTAGCCTTCCATGTGCACCTTGTTTTCCATGGTGCGCATTTTCAAACCGCTGGCATCAGCTGCGCTCACGATGGCGCGCTTGTTGTTGGTCATGTGGCGGAAGCCGTTCTCGCTCCAAGCCAGGGCTACCAAACCGTGGTTGGTGAACTTGGCCAACATGTCTTGACCGATTTTTCCGTCCAATACTTTGCGCGCGTGGTCATAGTCACGGAACAAGAAGGGCACGTCCACCACTTTCATTTCAGGCACAAAGTTGCCCACGGGGCCGGTCGAGGTGATCACCAAATCTTGCGTGCCGATTTGCACCGCTTCGATTTGCTCGCGCTCACCGCCCAAGGCGCTGGCGGGGTACACCTGGCACTTGTAACGGCCTTGGGTGTTCTTTTCTACGTTTTCGCAAAACACGTTGGCGCCCACGTCATAGTGCGAGCCCTTGGCCAGCACGTGACCAATTTTCAAAGTGGTTTGGGCCTGTGTGGGGAATGCGACAAATGCGGCTGATGCGGCGAGGGCGGCAACCCATGTCTTGCTGAGGAAAGTCTTTGACATCATGTCTCCTGATAGGTTAGAGCGACAACCAATTCAGCCTCAATGCTGTCTGGTTGTATGACAAATTATCAGGGTAGGGAGAGCGTTAAAACCTAGGGCTAACCCTTGAGAAAGAGGTTAGCTTTTTGCTTTTTTGTCGCCTAAGTCGGCGCGCAAGCGGTGGGCCAGTTCCAGGCCCTGCGACGTCCAAAAGGCGGGGTCTGCTTTGCTGATGCGCTTGGCTGCATTCAGCATGTGCTTGGTGCCCGCTTGGCGTGCGGCTTTGGCGTCCCCCGCCTCAATGGCTTGGAGGATGGCGAGATGCTCATCGCGCACGTCGTCACCCAAATCTTTTCGGGTGGCTTCGTTGGCGCGTGTCACGCGTGTGGCGTTTTCTAGGAACTGGTTCAAGAAAGCCAAGGTGTCGATGAGGAAGGGGTTGCCAGCAGCTTGCGCAATCGCGGCATGAAAGGCCACGTCCTCACTCACCCCGTCGCCCCCGCTGGCCACGGCTTTGTCGAGCGCGCGCATGGCTTGCTTGATTTTTTGGACTGACTTGGTCGTTTTGCGCTCCGCGGCCAGTGCGGCCGATTCGGCTTCTAGGGCGCGCCGCACCTCCACCACTTGCAACACCGCATCGACCGAGCCATCCAAGATCAGTTTGAGCTTGCCGGTTTCAGCGGCGGGCAGCTCTTTGACGAACGCGCCAGAACCTTGACGCGTCTCGATCAAGCCCAGCGTCTTGAGGCGAGAAAACGCCTCACGCACCACCGTGCGGCTGACACCATATTTCTCAACCAAGGCATTTTCCGTGGGCAGCTTTTGTCCGGTGGCGAGCTTGCCCTTGCGAATCGCTGTTTCCAGCGTTTCTGCCAGTCGTTCGGATAACGAAGCGCCAAGTTCCAGTCGGGACATATCGGGTGTGAAAGATGCAAGGTTTTCCAAATGATACTGTCCTGTCGCATCGCATTTCTTGGCTTTGACAATTTCGTGTCAGCTAGTTCGATCATTCTTGCAACATGAATTCGAATCAAGAGACAGCGCCCGCACTGGAACGACTGGTGTACACCTCACGTGCCACGGAGCCCTTGGGTACGCTGGCATTGTTTGATCTGCTCAACAACGCGAGACTCAAGAATGCAAGGCTGGGTATCACCGGCCACTTGCTCTATGCCGATGGACTGTTCACGCAATGCATCGAAGGGCCGCCCGAAGCGATTGATTTGTTGTGGCAGTCCCTGCTGAAAGACCCAAGGCATGAGGCAATTTCAGTCATCAGCCGTCAGCCGGTGACGGCGCGTCGTTTCAAAGAATGGGCGATGGCATTCAGCAGCTACCGCTATTTGAACGAGCTCAACATGCCCGGCTTCTTTCCGTTGGATGTCAACGGTCAATCAGAAAAATCCTTGCTCTGTTCCGGCTAAGGCTCGACGGGTGCCAAGACTTTGAGCCATTGGGTCGCGGGTAATTTCCAGCGCGCCTCAATCGCTTGTGCTTGCGTCTGCAAGGCTTGTTTGTCGAACACACGCGGGGTCCGAAACGCCATCACGATGGTGTTGCCCGCCGCCGTGGGTTTGAACGCCCACACCGCCTGGGGGCCGAATGTTGCCCTGATTTTTTTCAAGCTCTCTTCATAGCGAGAGGCACGACCGAATAAGTTCACCGTCATGCAACCATTGACCGTGAGCAGTTGGCAGCAGTCGTTGTAGAAGTCTTCGGTGTCGATCACGGGCCTTGCTGCATCTTGGTCGTACAAGTCGACTTGCAGCACATCGATTTTTCCGTGCCACTGCGGATCGCGGGCAGCTTCTGCTGCATCGCCCACCAACACCTGCAAAGTGTCGGAGTTCTCTGGCAGATGGAACGACTGTCGACATGTGGCAATCACCAGTGGGTTTAGTTCCACCGCGGTGGTGTGCATGCCGAGTTGGGTGTGGCAAAACTTGGTCAGCGAGGCCGCGCCCAAGCCGAGTTGCATGGCGCGCAAGCGGTGCACTTGGTCGAGGTTCGTCAACAGCAGCCACCCCATCATGCGTTGCACGTAGTCGAGGTGAATCTCAAACGGCTGACTGATCTTCATCGAGCCTTGTACCGCCGGGCTGCCCAGATGCAAGAACCGCATGTCGCCGTAGTCCACACTGGTGACGTGCGGCAAACCATTGTGGGATGCGTTTTGGCGATCTTCGTTTTCGGATGGGCTCCCAAAAGCACGGGCCTGCTTTTTGGCCAATGCAATGCCCATCCAAACGGCAGCGCCGCAGGCGATTAATCCGACAAGGATGTCAGCGGTCGTCAAAGATCCAACACCAAACGCGGTGACTTGCTGCGCGAGATGCAGACCATCATGCAGTCGCCTTGCGCTTGTTCTTCGGGTGTGAGGTACATGTCCCAGTGTTCGGGCTCGCCTTCTTTCACCTGGGTCAAGCAGGTGCCGCAAATGCCTTCACTGCAGGAGTAGGGCACATCCACACCAGCGTCTTGCAGCACTTTCAGAATGCTTTGATCAGGCTGCACCGTGAGGGTGAGGTTGCGTTGGGCCAGGTGCACTTCAAAGGTGCCGTTGGTGGGGGTGTCGCTCATGCGGTTGCTCCAGAAGTTTCTTTTGTCAACAGGCGGTCGATGATGCGACGGGATTGCACGCCACCGGCGTCGATGTTGAGCATCAGCAGTTTGCGCTCGGGCCAGCGCAAAAGATTTTCTTGTTGTCGCTGAAGCATCTCCATGTCTTCGCTGAAAATTTTGCCTTGGCCTTGGCGAATGCTGTCGGTCAGCGCGGCATCGCCGGGTTTGAAGTTGCGTGCCATGCCCCAGTGGTACCAGTGGGAGGTCTCGGTCTCGGGCGTGATGAAGTCCACCACCACGCTGTAGGCCTTGACGTCAGACGGCGCGTCAAAACCGCCGTGGCCTGCCAAGGCCACCCCCACGTCAATCATGATGTGGCTGGGTGGCGTGAAGCGGCAAATTTGCCAGCGGTCGACTTGGGCTTTGGGGTCAAGCCCGTTGGCCTGCATGGCCATTTGCCAGAAGGGCGGCGCTTGAATGCCGTTCATGAAACGTTGGGTGATCACTTGGTCGCCATGCACTTGGGTGTCGCACGGGGCTTCGTCAATTTCGGGTTGCCCGATGCTGGTGGCGTGCACATAGGTTTCGTGCGTCAGGTCCATCAGGTTGTCGATCATCAAGCGGTAGTCGGCCTTCACGTGGTACAGGCCACCGCCATAGGCCCAGGCCGGGTTGTCGAAGAATTCGAACACCGGCATCTGCGCCGCATCGGCCTTGTCCTGCTCACCGGGCCAGACCCAGACGAAACCGTAGCGCTCGACCACGGCAAAAGACTTGACCGCCGGGAAACCACGCACGCGCTGGCCAGGCATCTGTACCGTCTTGCCGTCAGCGCCCATCTCCAGGCCGTGGTATCCGCATTGCAGG
>JACCDQ010027316.1_pt1 | contig 10535 bp, 8 predicted proteins | sample 7446031 | NCBI WGS metagenome assembly JACCDQ01 (sample SAMN15323442, study PRJNA562643) | freshwater metagenome | isolation source: river surface water | place: USA:Blue River Watershed | collected 2017-08-17
GCTCGAGACCGTCGGCCGGCATGGCCGGCAGGCGATCCAGCACGTGAGCAATCAATTCCGGGATTTTCCGGAATCCTATGCGGCGGTCAAGGAAGGCTTCGACCGCGATTTCGTTGGCGGCGTTCAATACGGCCGGCGCGGTGCCGCCAGCCTCGAGCGCATCGAAGGCCAGCTTCAGGCACGGGAAGCGCGCGTAATCCGGCGGGCGGAATTCGAGATTGGCAATGCGGCTGAAATCCAGCGCTGCGACGCCCGATTCGATGCGCTCCGGATAAGCGAGCGCATGCGCGATCGGCGTGCGCATGTCGGGGTTGCCCAGCTGCGCCAGCACCGAGCCGTCGGCATACGACACCATGGAATGGATCACGCTTTGAGGATGGATGACCACTTCGATCTGCGCCGATGGCGCACCGAACAGCCAGTGCGCCTCGATCACTTCGAGGCCCTTGTTCATCATCGTTGCCGAATCAACCGAGATCTTGCGGCCCATGCTCCAGTTCGGATGCGCAATCGCCTGCTCGGGGGTCACGTCGGCCAGGCTCGCGAGATCGCGATTCAGGAAAGGGCCGCCGGAAGCGGTCAGCAGGATCTTGCGTATGCCGTGATCGGACGGCGTGCGGCGGTAATCCAGCGGCAGGCACTGGAAGATCGCATTGTGTTCGCTGTCGATCGGCAACAGCGTGGCACCGCTGTCAGCGACCGCATCCATGAAGATACGGCCCGACATCACCAGCGCTTCCTTGTTGGCAAGGAGCACCTTCTTGCCGGCCCGAGCCGCCGCCAGAGTCGGCTGCAGACCGGCCGCGCCAACGATGGCGGCCATCACGGTCGTGCATTCCGCTGCGCTGGCGACGGCGCACAGCGCCTGCTCGCCGTGGGCCACCTCGGTGTGCAGGCCTTTCGCCTTCAACAAGCTGTCTAGCCGCTGCGCGGCTTCGGCCGTACCGACGACGGCGACTTGCGGCTGGAAGCGTTCGCACTGCTGCGCGAGTTCATCGACCTTGCTGTGCGCCGTCAGCGCATGGACGCGGTAGCGATCCGGATGGCGCGCGACCACGTCCAGTGTGGACACGCCGATTGAACCCGTAGCTCCCAGTATCGTGATGGACTGCATGAATGGTGTCGTTGTTTTGTTGAACTGCGGTGTAGGACTGCACTGTTGATCAGGGTCAGGGTACCGTATTCAGGCCTTCAGCTGCCCGGTTTGCACTCAGGGCAGCCGCGCGCTGATCAGCAGCACCAGCGGCATCACCGGGATCAGCGCATCGATGCGATCGAGCACGCCGCCATGGCCGGGCAACAGCGAGCTGCTGTCCTTCATACCGGCGCGGCGCTTCATCATCGATTCGAACAGGTCGCCGACCACGCTGGCGGCAACGATGAGCGTCATCAGCAGCAGCCACAACGACCAGCCGTAGCCTTGCAGCAGGCGGGCCGGGAACGTCTCGGCCAGCTGCGGCGACAGCGCCGCTGCACCTGCCAGCAGCCACACGGCGACCAGGCCACCGGCGACGCCTTCCCAGCTCTTGCCGGGCGAGATCGACGGCGCCAGTTTACGGCGACCGAAGGCGCGGCCGGCGAAATAGGCACCGATGTCAGCAATCCAGACGATGGCCATGGCCGAGACCAGGAAGGCGACCGAACGCTGGAACAGGCCGGCGATCGCGATGAAGCAGCCGAACAGGGCCAGCAGGTAAATGGTGGTGAACAGCGAGCCGCGCGCGCCTTCGGCCGGCGGCAGGCCGACCTTCAGCGCCGGCGCAAAGCGCAGCGCCCAGACCAGCACGCACAGCAGCGACAACGGCAGCCATTCGGCCGGCGCGCGGTCCGCCAGCAGCGGCAACAGCACGGCGGCCACGACGGCCAGCGGAATCGCCCGCTTCACGTTGAACAGCCGCAGCGCTTCCCATACGGCCGCGCCGAAGAACACGGCCAGCGTCAGGTGGAAGGCGATCAGGGAACCGGAACCGAGCACGGCGGCCAGCAGCGCCAGCAGCACGATCGCGGTCAGGACGCGTTGTTTGAGCATCAGGAGGCTTTCCGGACTTCGACCAGCTGCGCGCTGGTGCGGCCGAAACGGCGCTCGCGCTTCTGGAACGACGCAATCGCATCATCCAGCGCCGCGGCGTCGAAATCGGGCCAATAGATATCGGTGAAGTAGAGCTCGGTATAGGCGAGCTGCCACAGCAGGAAGTTGGAGATGCGCTGTTCGCCGCCGGTGCGGATGAACAGGTCAGGCTCGGGCGCATGCGCCATACACAGGTAAGGCGCGAGGTCGGCCTCGGTGTATTCGGTGAGCTCGGGCTTGTCGGCGCGCAGGCGGTTCATCGCGTGCAGCAGTTCCCAGCGGCCGCCGTAGTTGGCGCAGATAGTCAGCGTCAGAGCGGTGTTGCCGGCGGTCTTGGCCTCGGCCTCGGCGATTTGCGCCTGCAGCTTGGGATCGAAGCGGCTCAGGTCGCCGACCACACGGATGCGGATGCCATTGGTGTGCATCTTGTCGACTTCGCGCTCGAGCACGGTCGAGAACAGCTTCATCAGCATCGACACTTCGTCAGCCGGACGACGCCAGTTCTCGGAGCTGAATGCAAACAGCGTCAGGAAACGCACGCCGCGCTCGGCACAGGCCCTGACGATGCCACGCACCGCCTCGACCCCCTTCACATGGCCGGTCACGCGCGGCAGGAAGCGCGACGTCGCCCAGCGGCCATTGCCGTCCATGATGATCGCCACGTGCTGCGGCACCATCGATGTCTCGGGAATCTGCTGGGTAGAACTGCTTGCTGTCATCGTTGCTGCCTGTGGAATGCGGTCGTCTTGAGAGTCACTGGGTCCCCCCTTGCAGGGCGCGCCCTGGCTTGCAAGCCAAGGCCGTTCCGCGGGCAGGCCCCATGGGGCCTGAATCCCCCGCTACACCTTTCGCCGGGACGACGCCGGGGGCGTCGACTGCCGCTGACGTGGCGTCCCGGCGAAGGCCGGGAACCAGCGTCTTGCGCCATCAAGGGGATACTTCCCCTTGCACCTTACACCGTCAGGATTTCCTTTTCCTTCTCGACCATCAGCTTGTCGATTTCGGCGACGAACTTGTCGGTCAGCTTCTGCACGTCTTCCTGTGCGCGGCGCTCGTCGTCTTCCGACACGGCCTTGTCTTTCAGCAGCTTCTTCAGGCCTTCGTTGGCATCGCGGCGGATGTTGCGCACGGCAACTTTCGCATCTTCGCCCTCGCCCTTGACCAGCTTGACCATCTCCTTGCGGCGCTCTTCGGTCAGCGGCGGGGTCGGCACGCGGATCACGTCGCCCTGGGTGGCCGGGTTCAGGCCGAGGTCGGATTCGCGGATCGCCTTTTCGATCACGGCGATCATCTTCTTTTCCCACGGCTGCACGCCGATCGTGCGCGCGTCGAGCAGCGTCACGTTGGCGACCTGGGTGATCTGGGTCGGGCTGCCGTAGTAGTCGACCATCACATGGTCGAGGATGCCGGTGTGCGCGCGACCGGTACGGACTTTCGCCAGATCGGCCTTCAGGGTCTCGATCGACTTCTGCATCTTCTGTTCGGTGGTCTTCTTGACGTCAGCGATCGTCATACTGCTCTCCTGTTTGCTGGGCCCTGGTCGGGGCCTGCTTTCTGATGTGGGTGGATTCTGTTTCGTGGAACAGCGCGCTGCGGCGCGCCTGTCCCTGCGTGCTCACGGCGCACTCACGGCGTGCTCACCGCGTACTGTTTACACGTGCACCAGCGTGCCTTCGTCTTCGCCCATCACCACGCTCTTGAGCGCGCCTTGCTTGATGATGGAGAACACGCGAATCGGCAGCTTCTGGTCGCGACACAGCGCAAAGGCGGTGGCATCCATCACCTGCAGGTGCTTGGCGATCGCTTCGTCGAAGCTGATCGTCGTGTAGCGGGTCGCAGATGGGTCTTTTTTCGGGTCGGCACTGTAGATGCCATCGACCTTGGTCGCCTTCAGCACCACTTCAGCGCCGATCTCGGCGCCACGCAGCGCAGCGGCAGTGTCGGTCGTGAAGAACGGATTGCCGGTACCGGCGGCGAAGACGACGATCTTGCCTTCTTCGAGGTACTGGAGCGCCTTCGGGCGGACATAGGGCTCGACCACCTGCTCGATGGCGATCGCCGACATCACGCGCGCGGTCATGCCGGCCTGGCGCATCGCATCGGCCAGCGCCAGCGAGTTCATCACGGTGGCCAGCATGCCCATGTAATCGGCGGTAGCGCGGTCCATACCCTGCGCGCCAGGCGCCACGCCGCGGAAAATGTTGCCGCCGCCGATGACGATCGCGACTTCGACGCCCAGCGCCGCCACCTCGGAAACATCGGCCACCATGCGCTCAATAGTGGCACGGTTGATGCCGTAGGGATCGTCCCCCATCAAGGCTTCGCCGGAAAGTTTCAGAAGGACGCGCTTGTAGGCGGGTGTCGGCATGTTCTCGGGGCTCCCTGATCGCGGCCGGCGCATCGCCGGCTGCGGTAATTTTGCTATGGTTCTTGATGCTGGACGGCTTCGCCGTATTTTAGCGGCAGCCGTCTGGTTTTACTTCCCTGCCCCGGAGTTCGGCGGCATCACGCCGAATCCGGTTGAAACGGGTCAAAAAAACGGGCCTTTCGGCCCGTTTTCAGAAGCTCATCAACCCTTCTGGGCTGCGGCGACCTGGGCCGCCACTTCCGCAGCGAAGTCGTCCTGACGCTTCTCGATGCCTTCGCCAACGACAAACATCACGAAGGATTTCACCGTGGTATTGGCCGCTTTCAGCATCTGCTCGACGGTCTGCTTGTCGTTCTTCACGAAAGTCTGGTTGAACAGCGAGACTTCCTTCAGGTACTTCTGCACCGAGCCTTCGACCATCTTGGCAGCGATATCGGCCGGCTTGCCCGACTCTTCAGCCTTCAGCTTGGCGACCGAACGCTCTTTCTCGATCAGGTCGGCCGGCACTTGCTCGGACGACAGCGCGACCGGCTTCATCGCGGCGATGTGCATCGCGACATCCTTGCCCACTTGCTCGTCGGCGCCGTCATATTCGACGACCACGCCGATACGGGTGCCGTGCAGGTACGAGACCAGCTTGGCCGAAGTGTCGAAGCGCTGGAAGCGACGGATCGACATGTTCTCGCCGATCTTGCCGATCAGGGCCGAACGGATTTCGTCAACGGTCTTGCCATCCAGCGGCAGTGCCGACAGCGCAGCCACGTCAGCCGGGTTGTTATCAGCGACCAGCTTGGCGATGTCGGACGAGAACTTCAGGAAGTCGTCGTTCTTCGACACGAAGTCGGTTTCGCAGTTGATCTCGACCAGGGCGCCCACGCCACCGGCGATGTGCGCAGCGACCACGCCTTCGGCGGTCACGCGCGATGCGGCTTTCGATGCCTTGCTGCCCAGCTTGACGCGCAGGATCTCTTCCGCGCGGGCCATGTCGCCATCGGCCTCGGTCAGTGCCTTCTTGCACTCCATCATCGGCGCGTCGGTCTTCGCGCGCAGTTCACCCACCATTGCTGCAGTAATTGCGGCCATGCTTTTCTCCTAGGCTTGACCATTCCCTCGCCGACAAGGCACGGAATGGCGTATTCAAATTCACTACTGTTTGCCGCGTCCGGCACCGCTGAGGCGGCCGGATCGGCAGGAAACCGGGTCGAAAAAAAGGGGCGAACGGAAGGAATCCTTCCCTGGCCCCTTTTTTTCTGCTCCGACGCTTGCGCGGGAGCAGCTCGGGACGGCGGCTTACGCCTGGTCGACCTCGACGAACTCGTCCGAACCCTTGACGGCTTCGACGATCTCGGCGACCGAGTTTGCACGGCCTTCGAGGATTGCGTCAGCAACAGCGCGTGCGTACAGGGTGATGGCCTTCGACGAATCGTCGTTGCCCGGGATCACGTAGGTGACGCCGTTCGGCGAGTGGTTGGTATCGACCACGCCAATGACCGGGATGCCCAGCTTGGCAGCTTCGGTGATGGCGCCCTTGTGGTAGCCGACGTCGATCACGAAAATCGCGTCCGGCACGCCGTTCATGTCCTTGATGCCGCCGATGGACTTTTGCAGCTTGTCCAGTTCACGGTTGAACATCAGGGCTTCTTTCTTCGACATCTTCTCGACCGAACCGTCAGCGATCGAAGCTTCCATATCCTTCAGGCGCTTGATCGAGGTCTTGATGGTCTTGAAGTTGGTCAGGGTGCCGCCCAGCCAGCGCTGGTCAACGAAGGGCACGCCAGCGCGTTGCGCTTCAGCGGCCATGATGTCGCGCGCCTGGCGCTTGGTGCCGACCAGCAGGATGGTGCCGCGGTTAGCCGACAGCTGGCGGATGTACTTTATCGCCTCCTGGAACATGACCATGGTCTTTTCCAGGTTAACGATATGGATTTTGTTGCGGTGGCCAAAGATGAACGGGGCCATCTTGGGGTTCCAGAAGCGGGTCTGGTGACCAAAATGGACACCGGCTTCCAGCATTTCGCGCATAGTAACGGACATGATTTCTCCAGGGTTGGGTCTTGAACCAGGCCAGTAACCTTCCCGCACGCTTCTCACGCTACGGTCAGGCACCCTTGTCGGCGCAGGCTCGCGATTTCAAAAACACGGGTCAGGCGACCCGTTAGCTAGTTCAACTTGCATGGCAATCAGGCGTTGGCCGAACTACCCTTGCAAGCTAACCCGCGATTCTACCCGAAAACCACACGGTTTTACAATTCCCGTAACGATTCCCCGCCTGCCGGCTTGCAGTCCCCCTTGTCCACGCCGGCCGCCAGCCGCGGGCACGGCAGGCCGCCCGCCCTCCCGTACCTGAATACCGGCATGAATCCAGCCCCTGAAGGGCGGCCATCAGCCCGCTGGACTATAATTTTGCCTTTACTGACCTATGCGGCGGCCTCGTTGCCACCGCCCTCTGCATTTTAAAATGGGCAACATCTCCATCAAGACCCCGGAAGATATCGCGGGCATGCGCGTGGCCGGCCGGCTGGCCTCCGAAGTCCTCGACTACATCACCCCGTTCGTGAAGGCCGGGGTCACGACCGGCGAGCTGGACCGCCTGTGCCATGAGTACATGGTCAATGTACAGGGCACGATCCCGGCGCCGCTGAATTATTGCCCACCCGGCTACACGCCGTATCCGAAATCGATCTGCACCTCGGTCAATGACGTGGTCTGCCACGGCATCCCGGGCGACAAACTGCTGAAAAACGGCGACGTCGTGAACCTCGACATCACCGTCATCAAGGATGGCTACCACGGCGACACCAGCCGCATGTTCTATGTGGGCGAGCCGTCCATCCTCGCCAAGCGCCTCGGTGACATCACCTACGACTGCATGTGGCTGGGCATCTCGGTGATCAAGCCGGGTGCACACCTGGGCGACATTGGCCACATCATCCAGCAATATGCTGAAAAGGCTGGCTTCTCGGTGGTGCGCGAATTCTGCGGCCACGGCATCGGCAAGGTCTTCCACGAAGAACCGCAAGTACTGCATTACGGCCGCCCCGGCACGCTGGACAAGCTGGAAGCCGGCATGATCTTCACCGTCGAACCGATGATCAATGCCGGCCGCCGCGAGATCCGCGAAATGGGCGACGGCTGGACCATCAAGACCCGCGACCGCAGCCTGTCCGCGCAATGGGAACACACGGTGCTGGTCACAGAAACCGGCTTTGAGGTGCTGACTGTGTCGGCTGGCTCGCCGCCGCCGCCGGCCTTCATTCAGGAGCAGCAAGCCGGGAAACCGGCCGCCGTCGCCTGATGGCCTCATTCGCGCTGTCGCTGCGCGAGCAGCTGAAAGCTGGTCGGCAAGCGATCATCGCCGACTACGAAGCTGACTATCGTTCCGAGCGCCTGCTCAAGCGCATCTGCCAGAACACCGACCAGGCGCTTGCGCAGGCCTGGCGCGAGTTCGCGATGCCCGCCTCGGCGGCGCTGGTCGCCGTCGGCGGCTATGGCCGCGGCGAACTCTTCCCCCATTCCGACGTCGACGTGCTGATCCTGCTCAAGCAGGCGCCGGACGATGCGATGCGCGAGAAGCTCGAACAGCTGGTGCAGCTGCTGTGGGACCTGGGTCTCGAGATCGGGCACAGCATACGCACCGTCGATGAATGCCTGAGCGAGTCCGCCGCCGACATCACGGTGCAGACCAGCCTGCTGGAAGCGCGCCTGGTTACAGGCAACAAGAAGCTGTTCACCGAACTGACCGAGCGGTGCGCACAAGCGATGGATGCGCGCGCCTTCTTCCAGGACAAGACGCTGGAACTGCGCCAGCGTCATGTGAAGTACGAGAACACGCCGTACAGCCTCGAGCCCAACTGCAAGGAAAGCCCGGGCGGCCTGCGCGACCTGCAGGTCATTCTGTGGGTCGCCAAGGCCGCCGGCCTCGGCAATTCGTGGAAGCAGCTGGCTGAATCGAACATGATCACGCCGACCGAGGCACGCCAGCTGGCGGCCAAGGAACGAGCGTTCAAGGACATCCGCATCCGCCTGCACCTGCACACCAGGCGCCGCGAAGACCGGCTGGTGTTCGACGTGCAGGGCGCCATCGCCGAGACCTTTGGCTTCAAGACCACCGAGACCCGGCGCGCCAGCGAAGTGCTGATGCAGCGCTACTACTGGGCCGCGAAGGCTGTCACGCAGCTCAACAGCATTCTGCTGCAGAACATCGAGTCCTACCTGTTCCCGCAAGACGTCGTGCCACGCCCGCTCAACGAGCGCTTCAATGAAGTCAATGGCATGGTCGACATTGCGCATGACGACCTGTTCGAGCAAACGCCGTCGGCGATGCTGGAAGTCTTCCTGCTGCTCGAGCAGCATGGCGGCTTGAAGGGCATGACCGCGCGCACGCAGCGTGCACTGTGGCATGCGCGCTTCGGCATCGACAGCGCCTTCCGCCGCGACCCGAAGAACCGCGCACTGTTCCTGCAAATCCTGCAGGCGCCGAAAGGCATCACGCATGCGCTGCGCAACATGAACCAGCTGTCCATCCTCGGACGCTACCTGCCGAACTTCCGCCGCATCATTGGGCAGATGCAGCACGACCTGTTCCATGTGTACACGGTCGACCAGCACATCCTGATGGTCGTGCGCAATGTGCGCCGCTTTGCCATCCCTGAGCATGCGCACGAGTACCCGTTCTGCAGCCAGCTGATGGCCAACTACCCGCAGCACTGGCTGATCTACACGGCCGCGCTGTTCCATGACATCGCCAAGGGCCGCGGTGGCGACCACTCGCAGCTCGGCAAGGCCGATGCGCGCCGTTTCTGCCGCGAGCACGGGCTGAGCAAGGAAGACACCGAACTGGTCGTATTCCTCGTGCAGCACCACCTGCTGATGTCGACCGTCGCGCAGAAACAGGACCTGTCCGACCCGGATGTGGTGCGCGCCTTCGTGAGGACCGTCAAGGATGAACGCCACCTGACCGCACTCTACCTGCTGACCGTGGCCGACATTCGCGGCACCAGCCCCAAAGTATGGAATACCTGGAAAGGCAAGCTGCTCGAAGACCTGTATCGGATAAGCCTGCGTGTGCTGGGTGGTGAGACGCCGTCGGCCGACCGCGAGCTGCAGAACCGCCAGCAGGAAGCGCAGGCGACCTTGCGTCTGTACGGCCTCGACAAGGATGTGCATGAGGCGCTGTGGAAGAACCTCGACGTCGGCTACTTCCTGCGCCATGACGCGTCCGAGATCGCGTGGCAGACGCGCGTGCTGCATGAGCATGTCGCCACCGAGAAGCCGGTCGTGCGCTGCCGCCTCGGCCCGGTCGGCGAAGGCCTGCAAGTCGTGGTCTACCTGCCCGACCGCCCTGACCTGTTCGCGCGCATCTGCAGCTATTTCGACCGCCACAACTTCGGCATCCTCGACGCAAAGATCCAGACCACGCGCAATGGTTATGCGCTGGATTCCTTCGTGGTCAGCGAGCCCACCTTTGCCGACAACTACCGCGAACTGATCTCGCTGATCGAGCACGACCTCAGCCTCTGGCTGCAAGGTGACAGCGACATGCCGGTGCCGGTCAAGCCGCGCCTGTCGCGGCTGTCGCGTGCCTTCCCGATTACGCCGACCGTCAACCTGCAGCCGGACGAGCGCGGGCAGTACCACCTGCTGTCGATCTCGGCGTCGGACCGTACAGGCCTGCTGTACTCGGTGGCCAGCGTGCTGGCGCGCTACAAGGTCAACCTGCACACGGCGAAGATCACCACGCTGGGCGAGCGCGTCGAAGACGTGTTCCTGGTCGACGGCCCGGTGCTGTCGAATGCGAGAACGCAGATTGCGCTCGAGTCCGACTTGCTCGACGCCTTGCGGGTTTGAGTCGGCGAAAATACCAAAGAACCACCTGAGAACTGCCTGCCATGACCGAACCCGTACGCCTGTCCAAACGCATGTCCGAACTGGGCCTATCGTCACGCCGCGAAGCCGACGAATGGATCGCCAAGGGCTGGGTGCGGGTCGACGGACAAGTCGTCTCTGAGTTGGGCAGCAAGGTGCTGCCGCACCAGAAGATCACGATCGACAAGAATGCACAGGCGCAGCAGGCGAAGCGCGTGACGGTGCTGATCAACA
>JACCDQ011532510.1_pt1 | contig 10533 bp, 9 predicted proteins | sample 7446031 | NCBI WGS metagenome assembly JACCDQ01 (sample SAMN15323442, study PRJNA562643) | freshwater metagenome | isolation source: river surface water | place: USA:Blue River Watershed | collected 2017-08-17
ATTAAAAATGGCAAATGTACCGGCCTTGATTTTATCCGGAGGAGAGCCTTTACTTCATCCACATATTTTTGATATCGCTAAATACGCCAAAACAAAAAGTTTTTATTTAGCCCTTTCTTCCAATGGCATTTTGATTACTCCTGATGTCGCTAAAAAACTTAAAGAGATAGATTTTAATTATGTCGGTGTAAGTTTAGACGGAATCGGTTCGGTTCACGATCATATCAGAGGAGAAGTTGGAGCTTTTGATAAGTCACTTCAAGGAATAAAAAATGGTGTTTACGAAGGATTGAAAATGGGACTTAGAACAACTCTGACCCACACCAACTTTCATCAGGTAGAGCAGATGATTGATCTTTCAGTCGATTTAGGTGTGAAAAAATTCTATCTTTCACATTTAAATTACGGTGGTAGAGGAAATAAAAAAGAAGATGCTCATTTTCAAATGACTAGAAAAGTTATGGAGATGCTTTTTGAAAAAGCACTTTATTTTACTCGAGAAGGAATTGATTTTGAAATTGTAACGGGAAATAATGATGCCGATGCAGCCTTTATGCTTTTATGGGCAAAAAAATATTTTTCTAACGATCGTATACAATATGTAAAAAGTCTTCTCGAACATTGGGGTGGAAATTCATCGGGAGTTGGAGTGGCCAATATCGATTCTCAAGGAGAAGTTCATCCTGATACTTTTTGGCCGGGCGAAAAAATTGGTTCAGTTAAAGAACAACCTTTTCATGAAATTTGGAAAGAATCTAGTAACGAAATGCTTAAATTTTTAAGATCTGATCGAAATGAGATTCATGGAAAATGCAAAACGTGTGAACACTTTAGTTATTGTCATGGGAATACCAGAGTACGTGCTGTTTCATTATTAAATGATCCCTTTGCTTCAGATCCAGGTTGCTATTTAGAAGACCATGAACTGTTTTTAACAGTGAATAATACTAATCAAGATTTAGAGACCAAAAATCTTTAAGTCGTAACAACGGAGGTTATATGAATTCTCGAAGAATGCTAAACCCAAAAATTAGTACCGGACTAATTTTAGGTTTGGCCCTATTAACCAATCCTGTGGATCTTTTAGCTAAAGAAGGAAAAACAAGTTCTTCTGAAGCTAAGTACATGGGAGGAGCAAGTCCGATTAAGGTAGATGCTAAATCTAAAAAAGATGAAGCAAAATTTACCATGACGGACGAAGAAAACAAGCATGCTAACAAAATTTATTTTGAAAGATGTGCTGGATGCCATGGAGTTTTAAGAAAAGGGGCGACTGGAAAGCCACTTACTACTGACAAAACTCGTCCACTTGGTACTCGTTATCTTGAAAGTTTTATCGCTGAAGGTTCAGGCGGCGGTATGCCAGCTTGGGAAAAAGAGCTTTCAAGAGATGAAATTAAACTTATGGCTAAATATGTTCAAACAGAACCAGTTGCGCCACCAGAGTTTGGGATGAAAGACATGAAAGAAACTTGGAAAGTAATTATCCCACCAGAGAAGCGGCCGACTAAGAAGATGAATAAGTATAATATCGAAAATTTCTTTGCAGTCACTCTTCGTGATGCAGGTCAAGTAGCCATCATCGATGGAGATACTAAAGAAATCGTAAATATTGTAACTACTGGTTACGCTGTTCATATTTCTCGTCTTTCTCACTCTGGAAGATACCTCTACACAATTGGTCGAGATGCAAAAATTGACTTAATTGACCTTTGGATGGAAAAACCAGAAATCGTAGCAGAAATCAAAATTGGTTTAGAAGCCAGATCAGTTGAAACTTCTAAATACAAAGGCTATGAAGACAAATACGCAATTGGTGGATCGTATTGGCCACCTCAATACGTAATTATGGATGGAGAAACACTTGAACCAAAGAAAATCGTTTCTACTCGTGGAAATGTTGTTGGAACTCAAGAATATCACCCAGAGCCAAGAGTTGCGGCGATTGTTGCATCTCATGAGCATCCAGATTTTATTATTAACGTAAAAGAAACTGGTAAAATTTTATTAGTTAACTATCAAGATATTAACAATATCACCACGACTGAAATTGAAGCAGCTCCATTTTTACATGATGGTGGTTGGGATGCATCGAAAAGATATTTCTTAACAGCTGCAAACAAATCAAACAAAATTGCTGTTGTTGACTCACGTGAAAGAAAACTAGCCAAACTTGTTGATGTAGGTGGAATTCCACATCCAGGAAGAGGGGCTAATTTTGATTCTAAACAATTTGGACCAGTTTGGGCAACATCTCATCTAGGTGATGCATCGATTGCTATCATTGGAACTGATCCAAAAGGAAACAAAGAGCATGCTTGGAAACTTGTAAAAACATTAAAAGGTCAAGGTGGTGGATCACTATTTATTAAAACTCACCCTAAATCAAAAAACCTTTATGTTGATACTGCCTTAAACCCAGATCCAAAAATTTCACAATCGGTTGCCGTGTTTGACATCAATAATCTTGATGCTCCTTACAAAGTACTTCCAATCGCTGATTGGGCAAATCTTGGTGAAGGAACGAAGAAAGTGGTTCAACCTGAGTACAACCAAAATGGAGATGAAGTTTGGTTCTCTGTTTGGAATGAAATGAAACTTAGATCTGCAATCGTTATCGTTGATGATAAAACTTTAACTCTTAAAAAAGTTATTGACGATAAACGAATAGTAACTCCAACAGGAAAGTTTAACGTAACTAATACTGTAGGCGACATTTACTAATTAAAAGGTGGTGATGAAATGAAAAAATTATTATTAATATGTTTAATCGTTTCATCACCGCTTCTTAATGCACTTGAAAAAAAAGGAAAAATACTTTACGAACAAAATTGCGCCAGTTGCCACCATGTTGAGCGGATTGGCTTTTCTGCACCACCGCTGTTGGCCGAAACACTTGAAAAATTAAACGAAGAAAAACTTTCTAAAATTATTTCCAATGGTTTACCGAATACCTTGATGCAAGGATTTCCTAGTTTAACTAAAGAGGAATTAAAAGAAATTATCACTTATGTTAAAGAGCCTAAGAAAATTTCTTGGGGAAAAAGTGAAATCCAAAAAAGCTTTATAAAAAACAAAGAAAAGTTAGAAAAAATTAATTATGAAAAACTATTAGATTTAACCGCAGTTGTCGAAAGAGGAAATTCTTCTATATGGCTGATGGAAAAAGATAAAATATATACAAAATTTCAATTTGCCGATGTTCATGGAGGAATAAAATACAATCGTAAGTACGATAAGTTTTTTGTACCTTCTCGCGACGGTTACGTGGGAAAATTTGAATTAAATGTTGGCTATAGAGGAAAAACCCGAGCATGCATTAATCTTAGAAATATAACCGTTTCAAATGATGACCAATATATTGTCGCCTCTTGTCTACTTCCATCACAAATCGTGGTCATGGCCCAAAAAGATTTAAGCGTAAAAAAAATTATACCCATTGAAGGAAAAATAAGTGGCCTCTATACACTGATAAATGAAAATAAAGGCGTGTATACTCTTCGAGACAAACCTGAATTAGGAATTTTTGATTTTGAAAAACTTAAAATAGAAACGGTTAAACTCGATGAGGCCATAGAAGATTTCTTCATCGATCCTCTTGATAAATTTCTTATCTCATCATCTAGAGGAGGAGAAAAAACTTCTGTTTTCGATTTAGAAAAAAGAAAAATTGTATTTGAACATCAAATTCCAGGAATGCCTCACTTGTCTTCGGGAACGATGTGGTATGACCGAGGCCAGTTTTATTTTGCTTCCTTTCATATTAAGTCAAACTTTATAAGTATCTGGCGTATGTATGATTGGTCATTTGTTAAAAAGATCGAAGTTGGAGGGAATGGCTTTTTTGTTAGATCTCATCCATCGGCTCAGCATCTTTGGATTGATAACGGTTCAGATGAACTTGTGTTAATTGACAAAAGAACTCATGATATATCTAAAATTAAACCATTTCCCGGAAAGAAGTTTACCCATACGGAGTTTTCTTCAGATGGAAAAATTGCTTATTTAAGTATTTTTGAAAAAGAGGGAAGTTTAGTTTTGTATGATACGAAAGAGTTAAAAGAAATTAAGCGCTTTGATGCAAGCCTTCCGGTAGGAAAGTACAACATAGTTAATAAGGAAAGAGAATTTCTTCCAAGAATCTTAGGGCAAAGTGTATTTATGAATAAATGTTGGGGCTGTCACCATGAAGAAAGTGCAGCATTTGGCCCTTCATTTAAATCAATTGCCAACAAAAGATCTAAAGGGATGATTATTGCTCAATTAGATGATCCTAAAGTGAATGCCATTAATTTAGGATATGAAAATTCTACTATGCCAAAAATTCCGCTTACTGAAGAAGAAAAAATATTTTTAGCCGAATATGTCATTTCATTTAAATATGATGTTGATCATAAAGCCAAATCTGGTAAACTTATGGCGATCAAGCTTTATAATATGGCCGAGCATTCGCTTGAGCATCCTTACAGACAAGTATCAAATTGTAAGGAGTACAAAACTTGGTCGAAATTAGGTTTTAAGGCGTTTACTGAAGAAGAAAAGAAAGAAGAATTAAAATATATTGAACAATGCGAATAAATATTTAAGGAGGACGCATGAAAAAAATTATTTTTTTAGCTTTAACAAGTTTATTAGTTTTTAATGTAGAGGCTGCAGGAAATGCTAAAAAGTTGGCTAATGGAAAATTCTTATTTGAAGATTGGGGATGTAAAGGATGTCATGGAATTGGTGCAAAATACAATCAAGATGCAGAAAAAGGACCAAATCTTCAAGGATTATTTTCTAGAAAAAAAATGGATTGGTTGAAAAAATTTGTAAAAAATCCACAAGCGATGATTGATTCAGGTGATAAAGATGCCGTAGAATTACATTCTAAATATGGAAAAGTGATGAAAACTTTTAAAATCACTGATGCTGAATGGGATGATATTTTTGAATTCATTAAATCTGAAGGTGGAAAATAATATTTTTTTTATTTTTAGGCCTAGTTTAACTAGGCCTTTATTAAATTATGGAAATAATACAGACACACGATAAATCACTTTCGAAACCTCCTGGAGGAGTTTTAGTTTGGTTTATTATCACACTAGAACTTTTAACCTTTATTGCAGGAATATTTTTTTATTTTCAATATCGAAGTACTCATCTTTCTTTATTTAAAGAAATGCAATCAAAGCTTAATTTAGATTTTGCGATTTGGAATACTTTCTTTTTGATAACCAGTGGGTATTTTGTCGCCCTGGCCTTAAATCATTTGAAAAACTCCAAACGAGAAGATTCCCGAAAAAAACTAATGATAGGAATTTTCTTTGGTTTAGGTTTTATCTTTTTAAAATCGTTCGAGTATTATGAGAAGCTTTCTCAAGGTTTTGATGTTCGCTATAATGAATTCTTTACTTTTTATTGGTTTTTGACTTTTTTTCATTACATGCATGTGGTTTTTGCGACATTAATATTAACTTTTATGTATTTTAAACTTAAAGAGAATTCTGAAAATGAAATAAATGCACTTGAAATTGGCGGCGCACTTTGGCATATGTGTGATCTTATTTGGATCCTTTTATTTCCTACATTATTTTTTATTAGGTGATTAATGAACACTTCATTAAAATTAACTATTGCTTGGGCCTTATTATTAATAGCAACTTTTTTAAGCCTGATAGTTTCTAAACTTGAACATAATGAAATGTTTGTAAGTATTTTAGCACTCAAGAAATTTTTATTAGTGGGATTTATTTATTTAGAAGGGATTGAAGCCCATTGGCTATATAGAATTATTTTAATAATCGGTGGAATAAGTTTAATAATTATTACTGGAATATTTAAAGTGCCCTTAAAATGTTAAGAGCACTTCAATCAATATTTATTTTAAAGCTAAGATAAAAGTAATCAACTCTTTTAAGTCAGCATCAGAAATTCGACTAACTGGATTTGGAGTCATCATTCCGTAAGCCTTTCCTTCTTTTGATTTGATCCAATTCTTATTTACACCCATTTTAGTACCAGTTCTAACTTTGTTAAATAGGTATTCTGCTGGTTTTTGCCCTTTTAAATATGCTGTTGTTTCAGCATTTGGACTAGCATATCTCGCACTAACATCTTTGTAAGCGGGACCAATTTTTGTATTATCAACAGAATGACAAGTCATACAACCTGCTTTGGTCATAAGTTTTGTAGCTCCTGTTTGATCTAGGCCTGCATATGAATTAGCAAAAAAAGTTAAAAATAATAAAGTGCTCATTAATTTCATAGTTCCTCCATAGTAATTATCAGAATTTTAACAGAAAAAAGGCAGAAATTGATCTTAAAAAAGCAAATATGACATAAATCATAAAATTGCCAGACAAGAAACATAAACTTTAGTGAAGTTTAAAACTTGATGGCTGTCATATTTTACAGTACCTTTAAACTAATATTAACTTTACTCGGAGACGTTCAAATGCTTTCAAAAAATGGTGCAAAGTATTTTTTTCTGATCGGAACCGCTTTCTTTTTTACGATTTTTATAGGGTTGACCTATGACACGTTAAAGCAAGTTCCAAAACAAACCCATGCAGAAAATCTTACTCCACAAGTGGTACATGGGAAAAATCTTTTTGATAAAAGTAACTGTATGGGATGCCATACACTTTTAGGTGAAGGGGCTTACTATGCACCAGAACTGACAAAGGTTTATCAAACAAAAGGAGCCGATTGGATTAAAAGCATGCTCACTGATCCAGAAGCAGTTTATCCAGGTGCTAGAAAAATGAAGAAGTATAATTTCACCGAAGAAGAAAAAGACGCCATGGTAGCTTTTTTAAAGTGGATTAGTGAAATTGATACTAATGGTTACCCTGCTAAGCCAGTGAACCAATAGGAGAAAAAACTTATGAAACATCAATCACAAAAAATAGCATTTAATTTCTTTGCATTTTCAATGTTGTTATTATTTTTACAAATTTGCTATGGGTTCATCATGGGATTTGCCAGGATCGGAATGGATGGTCTTCATGAATGGATTCCATTCAACACTGCAAGAACCACTCATACAAATTTATTAGTTGTTTGGCTTTTGTCAGGTTTTATGGGAGCAGCTTACTATATTATTCCAGATGAAGGTGATCGTGAATTAGAGTGGCCTTGGCTTGCCCAAATTCAATTTTGGTCATTAGCGGTAGTTGCTGTTACAGCAGTTATCGGATTTCATTTTTCTTGGTGGGAAGGAAGAAAGTTTCTAGAAATTCCAAGAGAGCTTGATTACCTAGTTGTTGTAAACGTTTTAGCTTTTATTGCAAACATTGGTATGACACTTTATAAATCAGCTAGAAAAACTACAACAGCCGGAATTTTATTTTTTGGTTTATTAGCTGCAGCATTATTTTACCTTCCAGGTATGCTTGATAATGACAACCAAACCATTGACTCATTTTGGAGATGGTGGGTAGTGCATCTTTGGGTTGAAGGTGTTTGGGAATTAATTATGGGTGGTATTTTATCATTCTTATTAATTAAACTTACTGGAATTGATAGAGAAGTAATCGAAAAATGGCTTTACGTTATTGTAGGTTTAACTTTTCTTTCGGGAATTTTAGGTATTGGTCACCATTACTACTACATTGGGACTCCAAACTATTGGCTATACATTGGTGGATTTTTCTCTGCAATGGAGCCCTTAGCATTTTTAGGAATGGCCGTTTTTGCCATTACAATGTCAAGAAAAGGTGGAAGAAAACATCCAAATCAAATGGCTTTAAAATGGTCTCTAGCATGTTCTATTTTAAGTTTCGTTGGTGCAGGATTTTTAGGATTCGCTCACACCCTTCCTAGTATCAACGTATGGACTCACGGAACTTTAGTGACTGGTATGCACGGACATCTTGCATTCTGGGGAGCTTATGCTTCACTGGTATTAGCAATTATTTCTTACGCTCTTCCACAAATTACTGGAAGAAAATTCTATAATGAAGGATTAGCAGAATATGCTTTCTGGGCCTCAAATATTGGGATGATTTGTATGACAACTGCTATGGGTGTTGCCGGAGTTGCACAGGTTGTATTAGAGAGAAGAATGGGGATGGACTTTTTAGCAGTACAAACTGAAATTGAGCCACATTTTATTGGTATGTTATTAGCTGCAACTTTGTTCACCTCTGGAATTTTATCTTATATTTATTTATTTATTAAATCAGGTGGTCCAAGAAAAGATCTTGGCGAAATTTATGAAGCTTAATTTAGAAAACACAAATTCAAAGGCTCCTTTTTATTTTCCAGTAGGAAATGAAAAGGAGCTTTTTAAAGATTGTTTTAAATCTAAATTACCTTTATTAATTAAAGGTCCAACAGGTTGTGGAAAATCTAGATTAGTTGATGCCATGGCCTTTGAACTTGATTTACCCTTAGTGACTGTTTCTTGTAACGAAGATACAACTGCATCTGATCTCCTTGGAAGATTTGTTATTAAAGGGAATGAAACTATTTGGAACGACGGCCCTGTTTCAAAAGCAGTTAGAACTGGTGGTATTTTATATTTAGATGAAGTTGTCGAAGCTAGAGAAGATGTCATGGTTTTAATTCATTCCCTTTCTGACTATCGTCGGATGCTATTTATCGATACAATCTCGGAGGCTCTCAAGGCCCCCGAGAATTTCATGCTCGTAATGAGTTATAATCCTGGCTATCAAAGATCATTTAAAGAATTAAAACCTTCTACTCGTCAGCGATTTGTGGCCATGACGTTTCAATATCCAGAGGAAACAGTTGAAGCAAAAATCATCCAAGGTGAAACTGGTCTTGAAAGTGATAAGATAACCAAATTAGTGAAGCTTGCGTCTAAAATTCGATCATTAAATGAATTGGGGCTAGCTGAAAATGTTTCAACAAGACTGTTAGTCAACTGTGCCCATTTAATAAAAAAAGGAATGGAAGCTAGAGCTGCTGCTCAATTTGCGATAATTGAAGCGCTTTCAGATGATAATGAAACACTGAAGGCACTAAAAGATTTAACCGCTCTATATCTATAAAGTATTATGAGCTTCGATGAAAATATATTTTTTAGATTTTTTAGATTTAAAAAACAGAGAAAAGAAAAACAACTTTTAAAGCGAAAAACGGATCAAAATTCTTTTGAATTATCATCAATTCAATATTCATTAACTCTTTTTTCATCAGCCATATTTGGTAAAAATATTGAAATAAAAACGACAGATTCATGGCCATGTCTTTTTGGACAAAAATTATATTTGCCAAGTTTTATTGGAATCACCAATGATTATCAGTTGAATGAAAAGGCGTATTATTTGACTGTCTTAAATCTCTTTGGAACTGAATACTTACTTGATAAAGTTGAAACACATCACTTTGATTATCACAATCATTTAGAATTATCGGCCAAAAGACAAGTTATTTATGAAAAACTTAAACAGTTATTTCCCAACTATGAGAAAATGTTTCTAGAAGTTACAAAAAACTGGAGTCAAGAAGCGCTTTTGGAAAAAACGCTAACAGTGCAAGAGTTTAAAAACAAAGATAGAATTGAATTTAATAAGCAAATTATATTTGGAATGCCATCAATTAAATTTGATCAAAGTGATTTCGAGGTAAATGAAGCGATCTCTCCAGATGCATTACCAAATCCGAAAACTGAACTGGCAAAGAAAAATACCATAAAAATAAAAAATGTAAAATTTGATGAGAATAAAGAAAATATTGGTCAAGATGTATTTCACCATTTCGAAAAAGTAGAAACACTTGAAGAATATAAAGGTATCATGAGAGATTTAGATGGATCTGATGAATTGATGAATCATGCTGATGCGCTCGAAGATTTAAATATTGAAGAAGTTATAAGAACTTCTAAGACAACCCAGTCATTATATAAAGCGGAAGTCGATTCAGGATTTGAAGTAGCTGATCTGCAAAATGTAAATGCAGAAGATTTATATGCAAAAAAAATTTATTATGATGAATGGGATACTCAAAAGCATCAATATAAAAAAGATTGGTGTACAGTTTATGAATCAAAAGTTAATCCAAGTAACAGTCAACCAGGAAGCAAAATTGCTGAGTATCTTTTTGAAAATAAAAAAACTGTAAAGAAAATTCAATCAAAGCTTTTACAGTTATCAAATGAAGTTGAAGTCAGAAAAAGATTAATAAGCGGTAAAGAAATAGATTTAGATAATTATATACGTGATAGGATAAAAATATTTTTAAAAAAAGAACCGAGCTTGAAAATTTATAAAGAAACAAAGAAAAAGCATCGCGACTTTGCGACGCTTTTACTTTTAGATACCAGTTTGTCAGCTGATTCTTGGGTGCAAAACAAGCGAGTGTTAGATATCTGTTTACAATCGCTTCTGGCAGTCGGAGAGGCAAGCCACTATTTAAAAGATTCAATGATGGTAGCCGGGTTTAATTCAAATACCAGACAAAACTGTCAGTTTAAAATTTACAAAGATTTTGATGATTCTTGGAGTCAGTTTGTTAACGTTGCAGACAAAATTAATATAGAAAATTTTACCCGAATTGGTCCAGCGATAAGGCACGCCAACA
>JACCDQ010622599.1_pt1 | contig 10531 bp, 10 predicted proteins | sample 7446031 | NCBI WGS metagenome assembly JACCDQ01 (sample SAMN15323442, study PRJNA562643) | freshwater metagenome | isolation source: river surface water | place: USA:Blue River Watershed | collected 2017-08-17
TCTGCTGCGTGAACTGAGCGCGCTGAGGGCAGCCACTCTGTCGCGGGGTGGAGCAGCCTGGTAGCTCGTCGGACTCATTATCCGAAGGTCGTCGGTTCGAATCCGGCCCCCGCAACCACACGGCAAAAGCCGGTCTGCAGCAGCAGACCGGCTTTTGCCATTCGAGGGCGCCCTATCGGGCTCGGCTCCCGGAAAGACGGCCAGGGCGCCACGGGTCGTCTTGCGCCGGATGGAGCCCTGCGCTTACGACGCAAGGCCCTGGCGAGAAGACGCGGGCCGTTCTCGCTCAAGAAAAAGCCCCGTCACGGGGACAGGGCCTGGGGCGCAGGAGGCGGGGCGTACCCCACGGGACCTCAGCCCTTCACGTCGGCAGGCTTCGCCGCTTGCGCGGGCTTGGCGCCCGGAGCAGGCTTGGCCCCTTGGGCAGGCTTGGCAGCAGCTGCCTTCGGCGCCGGATTCGCAGGGCGTGCGAGGGTGAACGACAGCCCGGGTTTCTCGCAACCCTCGCCCACGCAGAACGTCTTCATCTGCAGCTTGCACATGGTGGTCGCCACCGAGGCCCGCTCGAGCTGGTCCTTGGGGTCGGCGCCCATCGGCTCGAACGCCTCGATTTCGTCGCCCTTGAGGGTGGCCTGGTAGCCGAGGACCGATAGCGCCGAGCGGCACGAGCCCAGGTCCACGAGAGCTGCGCCAGCCGTAGGGGCCGGCTTGGGCGGGTTGGGAGTGACAGCGAAGTAGACGGCCAGCGCCCACGCGACGACACCCGCTCCGATGAAAAGGCCGCCTGCGGCCGTGTTGAACTTGCGACGTTGTTCGGGAGACATGCTTCAGGTCCTCACTGTCCGGCAGGTGCGGGGGTGGTTGGGGTCACCGGGGCCGGGGTTGCCGCCGCGGCGTCGGTCGCCACTTCAGGGGCTTCCCACTTGCCCGCGCGGTAGCGCAGTGCGCGAACGTAGTTCGGTGCCTGCACGGACTCGAGACGGCTCCACTGCGACAGTGGAAGGTCCTGGGCGTTGATGTACTCGGTCTGCACCGGAGCCGGCTCTTCGTAGGGCTGGTAGCGGGCGAGGAACGCAGCCACCAGCATCGCGGCGAAACCGGTCACGAACAGGCCCGCGCCGGCCAGCAGCAGGCCCGTGCGACGGTTGAGCGCCTGCTCCATCTTGTCGGTGCCGACGAGCCATTCGGTCTGCTGCGCATCGCTGCTCTCGGGCAGCACCAGCGCTCCGAGGCCTTCGCGAAGCCGCTCGATTTCGACCATGCGGGTGGCCGTACGCAGGTGCACCGAGACGTGCTCGCCGATGCGGTACGGGCCCTGGGACTCGAAGTACTTCAGGATTTCAGGCGCATAGGCGAGACCGTCGCCACCTTCGTGGATTTCGTAGACGAAGCCGCGCTCGTGCTCGAAAACCGCGAAGTACGCCATGCCGATTTGCTCGAAGTGCTTCTCGGCCATGCCGAGCGCATACTCGCGGGCGTCGCGCTCGCTCACCTCGGGCAGGTATCCCATGATGACGCGGATGGGGATGGCGCTGTACTTCGGGCGCGAGGCCTTGCGCGAAGAGAAGCGACCGTGGGAGAGCTTCTCGCGCGCCGCCGATACACGGGTAGCAACTGCTTGCCGTGCGCGAGACAGCGCGGACGCACGCTCGGGCTCGAGCTCGGTCGTGACGGCACCCTCGCCGGCGTCGGGGCCTTCGAGCGCGGGCTGCGGACTTGCGTCGAGCCCGGACGACGTCTCGAGGGGACGCCCCTCGAGCGACTCAGTCGTCGGCTCGCGACGTTCGACGTCGGACTGCACGTCCGGGGCCGCGGAGCTGTTCTCGGCCGACGGCGGGTCGAGGCGCACCTCGAGCGCCGGGGAGCCCTGCTCGTGAGGGGCTTGAGCATCGACGGCTGCCGCAAGGGCTGCGTCCGGTTCAGCTGCATAGAGCCGCTCGCCGGCGCCACGCACCGCGTCCAGGTCGGAGAGCTCGGCGTCGAGGTGGGGCTCTTCCTGCGGACGTTGCCCGAGGGGTTGTACGTCGGAGAGCGAGGCGTCAGCCTCGGTGTGAGGGCCCACGTGCGGATGCTTGCGCAGCAGGCGTTGCTTGAAGTGCTTCAGGAGCGTGCGCATCGTTCAGTTCCCCTTGCGCTTTTGCTTCGGGGCCACAGCCGGCTCGACGGGGACGAGCGTGCCCGAAGGCAAGGCGAGGTCCAGCCCGCCCGATTCCTGGCGCAGGGCCTGGCCGATGCGTTGCACGGTCGGACGGACGATGATGAACATGGTCTGGCGGTCGACCTTCAGGGACTTGCTCTCCCACTTGGTGCCGGTGAGCACCGGGGGCGCGCCGCGGTTGTCGGACACGGAGTCATAGGTGAGGCCGCCCAGAACGACGGTCTGGCCCGGGCGCACCCGGACCACGTCGGTGAAGCTGCGGTCGGCGGTCGTCGGCTGCGTGAGCTTGCCAATCTGGTTACCCGCCGAAAGCTCGTTGAAGCCCACGACAGCCTTCAGGGACAGCTTCATGTCGATGGTCACCGCTTCGGAGGCGGCATCGAACATCGGGGTCATCTCGAGGGTGATGCCGTCATCGGCCTTGGCGGTCTTGGTCGAGCCCGTGGTCGCCGCAGCGCCCCCGGAGGTGCCGCCAGTAGTCGTGACGCCCAGCTCCTCGACGTAAGGGGTCTGGGTCAGCGACTTGAACTCGACCTTGTTGCCCGCAGCGGTCTTGAGGACCATGTTCTGCTTGGTCTCGGTAGTGCCGTAGGTCTGCAGGTAGTCGAAGAGCCCCGTGAAGGAGAAGCGCTGCGTGAAGATGGCGCCCTGCAGGGTGCCGCTGGCGAGCGTGACTGCCGCGACCGAGGCGAGGTCAGCGAGGCTGGTAGGCGTGGTGGTGCCGGTCCCGGTCCCCGTGCCGGTTCCAGTGCCAGTACCTGTGCCTGTGCCCGTTCCCGTACCCGTACCGGTTCCGGTGCCGTTGTTGACGCCGGGCGTGGCGGTGCCAGCGGCGTTGCTTGCCGCCGTGCCGGACTTCCAGTTGTTGAGCGTCGAGACGTTGCCGCCGGAGAGCACCGACAGGCTGAGCTTGTCCCAGTTGATGCCCTGACGGGCGTCTTGCTTGAGGGTGACGTTGACCACGGCGACCTGCAGCGTGACGACCGCGGCGTTGTTGGTGAGTCGCTCGAGGAAAGTGCGAACGCGGCGGAACTGGGCGGGCGTGACGTCCATCGAAACGACGCCGGCCTGCCAGGAGACGGCCTTCTCCTTCACGCCGAAAGCGTCGAGCCCCTTGGAGAGCTGCTCGGCGAAGTTCGACTCCTGCGGCACGCTCACGCCGATGCGCTCGGTGGAGGACACCACGATGGTGCCGTCATGCCAGGTGAACCAGACGTCGGTCGCCCGGGTCACGGCCGACAACAGCGCACCGAGCGTGCCGTTGTAGTGCGGCAGGAAGAAGTCCTTCTTTGCGACGGCTTGGTCCGAGACGATGACGGGGTGCCCCAGGCGGCCCAGCACCGCGACCAGGTCGGCGATGGTCGCGCCCGGTTCGAGCTCGAGCGAAACCTTCTTGTTACGCACGGCCGCCGGAAGCATCTCCGGGGTGAGGAGCACGACAGAGCTCTTGCCTTCGGTGACGATGGCGGGCGAGTTCCACTCGTCGCTCATGCGAAAGCTCTCGGCGGCGCTATCCGGCGAGGAGGCCTTCTCCGGGAGGGACTGCGGCTTGAGCGTGGTGCAGCCGGCGAGCAACGCTGCGACGGCGGCCATGATGAGGCTGTGCGTTCGAATCACTGAGGGTCTCCTGGTATCGTTCAGCGCGGCGCGGTACGGCCGACCATGCTGGGCAGGCCGGGCGAGGGCGGGATGCCCGCTGCCTGGCCTGCCTGTGCGGCGGCCTGCGCGGCGTTCTGCGCAACCGACGGGGGCACGGCCTTGCGCGAGACCTTCTTGGTCTTCGAGCTCTCGAAGACATAGGTGTTCTGGCCGCGATAGATGTGCACGCCGTTCACCGTCCCGATGCGGGTGGCGCTCACTTCCTCGACCTCTTCGGTCACAGGCATGGGCGGCATGCCGGGCATGCCCTGCATCGGGCTGGGGCTGGCCTGCTGAAAGCCGGGCGGAATGACTTGCTGGGGGGCGGGAGGCATCCCGGCAGCGGGCGCCCCGTTCCCGGGTTGCGCTGTCGGGGCCGGTTGCGCCGCGGTAGGCCGGGCGAAGGGGTTGCTTCCTGCGCCGCCGGGGGCCTGAGCGGGGGCCGTGGGCGGGACGGGTTGCGCCGACGCAAGAGCAGCCGCACACGTGATACAGGCGGCCAGAAGGGTCTTGGTGTTCATTGGTTCCGATTCTCAGGTCCGAATGTGTTTAGGGAGCCCCTTTAAACCGTCTTGTCGGCGGTGCTGGGCTTGAGGACGCTGCCGAGGAGGTCGTTCTTGGACATGCCCATCGAGGCGGCGCTGGCGGCCGAAGCGAAGAGCGGACCGGTGACGGCCACCTCGTACATGCTGTCGCTGGCTGGCAACTGGGGCACGTATTGTTCAGGGACATCGATGATGATGACGCCCTTGAAGTCGAGTTTGCCCGCACGGATGTTCCAGAGCGCGTCCTTGGCTTCGAGTCGCGTCTCATTGGCCTTCTTCACGAGCCAGCCACGGGCGTCGAGGGCCTTGAGCAGTTCGGCCGAGAACGGCTGAACACGGGGACGCTCCTTGGGATTGGGCGTGAGGGCGGCGCGCACCTCCGCAGGCAGCTTCGCCATCACCGTCTCGCGCAGCTTGATTTCGAGCAGGTAGACGCGATTGCCGAATTTCCAGGCAACCGCCGCGACCCCCTTGGGCAGCCCGCGGTTCTGGAAGGACAGCGACGGCAGCGCCTTGATGAAGGTCTCGTAGATGAGGTCGGGCAGGCTCGCTGCGGTTTCCTCGAGCACCTTTTGCTTCTGCTCGGTCAGCGCTTCGTCCTTGGCGTCATCGGCGCTGTAGAGCAGGTCCCGCGCGAAGCGACTGATGGCTGCGTCTCCGTTCACGTCCGGGATATTGCGCGGGTTGTTCTTGAACTTCACCGCCATCATCACCGCATGCTTGTCGGGCGAAGGCAGCGCCGCCCACGAATCGAGCGTACCGAGGATGCGCGCCGACTCCCGGTCGTGGTTCTTCACGGTGCTCCAGGTGCCGTCCTTCTCCTTGCGATAGGAGGTAATCTTGCCCAGCTCGTGAGCGGCTGCGGCGATGGCGCACAGCCCGGGATTGCGCTTGCTGTGCAGCGCCTTGCCGGCCATGTTCAGCCCGTGCTCGAGAAGGCTGACCGTGACGCCCTCGCCCGGGTAGGCCTCGGAATGAGCCGACAGCGTGCCGAGAATGTCGGTGAGCAGTCGCAGCTCCTTGTCGGTCATGCGGGCAAGCAGCTCGTTGTCTTCGGCGCTCAGGTCGAGTTCGTCGCGAGGCAGCGAGTGAGGCGTGGGCAGCACGCCCAGGGAGACCGTGACGCCCCGATAGGCGCCCGTGCCGGTCTCACGCGCCTTGCGTTCGTCGCTCTTGCGACGCGCCATCAGCCACATGCCTCCCGCGCCGAGTGCGCACGAGACGGCCACCACCGCGAGCAGGGGCAGCGTCCAGTAAAGAAGAACGTTCTTGTCAGCCGCCAGGCCGCCGAGCAGGTTCGCAAGCCAACCCGAGGACGGCGTGGCGTCGAACGGCACGAAGGGCAGCAGCTCCTTGACTCGAGCGGCGGTCTGGAGCTTCTCGTCGGGTTGCTGGAAAGACCAGTAGAGGGCGGTTGCGACGAACCAGAACGCAACGACGACGATGAAGCTCTTCAGGAGTTGTGGGCGCATGGAAGAAACACGAAGGGAGTCTCGTAACTCACGTATAGCCGCCCCGCTTTATGCCTGAGGGGTCGCTGTTGACCTTTAGCTCCTCCTCTGCTATACTGCGCACTACCTACAGTGCTTTCCTGACCTCAGACCCCCTGTTCAACCCTTTCGGAGGCCCCTCCATGTCGACGACCGCCAAGCCCAAAGCCACCTACTACTACAAGCTCTTTCGCGTCAAGCGCAGCGACGGACGCGTGACGACCGTCTCGGTCGACCCGATTCTGGTGACGCGCGCCTGCCAGGTGATGGGCGGTCTTCGCAGTGTGAGCAAGGCGGTCCGGGACGCAGCCTTCGAGTACGAGGACGGCATGTTCAAGAGCTGCTCGGGCTACGTCTCCGAGAAGCTGCGCAAGGAAGTGGCCGCCGGTGCCGCCGCCCGGCGCAGCGCCATGGCAGGCGCTGCGGCCTCTGTGAGCCCGGTGCCCGTGACGGCCTGAGCGGCCGCCTAGGACGCCAGTCCTCCCCGCGCGCACCCCCTTTTCGGCGCTTGCGCCCCGGGCCCTGGCCCGCAACGAGAACGACCGCCCTGAGGCGGTCGTTTGCATTGGGCTCGCGTTGCGCTCAGCGCATGCGGCCGCCCGTAAGGCGCAGGCGAGTTTCGCCCAGGTCGATACAGCTCTCATCCCAGACGGTCAGCCGGCCGAAGGGGGTCAGTTCTCCGTCCAGCGCGGTGAAGGTTCGACCATCGACCTCGAAGATGACCGAGTGCCGGGACCCCACCGCAACGATGGACACGAGCGTCGGACGGCCCGGGTCCTCTGCCCCGGCCAAGTCGTTCTCGAAGACCTCCTTGACGGGGGCCGCCCGGCGCTTGGGCTTGACGGCGACCTTCCTGGCCACAGGGGCGGCGGCTTGGTCTCGCGCAGGCGCGTCCGCAGCGCGGGCGGTTGTCTCGGACGGCTGCCCCTTGGACGCCTTCTCGGCGCGAACGCCCGGCTTGGTGGCCGTCTCGGGCTTGGCAGCGCGCGACGCCTCCTGCTCGCGTCGCGCCTGCAGTGCGCGCGCCTGTTCGGGAGGCAGGGACTGCAGGAGCTTGTCTTCGAGCGCACGGGTCTGTGCGCGGCTCAGCTCGAGCTCGCGCTGCAGCTGCTCGGGCGTGAGCGCCGCACCGTTGAACGGATTGGCGGGGACGGCTGCGCCCTGAGCGCTCGCGGCAGGCGTTGCAGCAGCCTGTGGCGCAGAGCCTGGCGCTCCCGGAGAGAGAACGGCAGCCGGGGCGGGCTGAGCGGGTTGGCTCCCTCGGCTCGCCGGGGTGGCCGTCAGGCCGGTGGCCGCAGGCATGCCGCTGGAGGCCGCCGGAGCCCCGAAGGGCGAGGCCACCCCTCGACTCTCGGATGCGGGCGAGGCCGAGACAACGGGTACAGAGGTGGACCCTGTGTTTGCAGCCGGCGTCGCGACAGCCGGGTTGGCGCTCAGCATGGAACGAGGCGCGACTGGAGGGCCGGGCGGTTGCTGTGCGCACAGCGGAGAGGACAGGCCCGCCAGGGCGAGCAAGACGACAGGAAGATAGGTTCGGTGCGACATGGTCGGTGTAGCCAGATAAGTTTGGTCAGCTCGCAAGGCCGAAGACCCGGAAAGACGCCTCGAAGGTGTCGCCCTGCACAGTCAGGCGCACGAGCGCATGAGGCCCCTGCTGCAGTCCCTGCAGATACGCCACCAGTTCCGGGTAGGCCTCGAACCGGCCGCCCAGCGTAAGGCGAGCCCCCGCCAGGCCCGGGGCTTCGACGGGCTCCTTGACGGCGGCATTGGCGCCCGGAACGTCTGCCAGCCGAACTCGGCGAGCCGGGGCGTCTGCCGCGGTCTGGGCAAGGAAGGCGGCAAGTGCCGCATCGAGGCCGACGGCAGGCGTGCCGGGCTTGAGCGTCTTCTCCAGCTCGGCGCGCGTGACGCGGGACTGCTCGAGCTGGGCGGTGAGCGCAGGCAGCTGCGCAGAGGTGGCGCGGGACTGCTTCTGCCAGTTCATGCCCGCCGCAATGCTAGCCCCGGCCAGCACCACGGCCAGCAGCATCGGCAGCTTCGCAGACGAAGCGGACTTGGACGGCATACGGGTCTCCGGTGGATTGAGATTCGGTGCGGGTGCAGCCGGGCGGGGTAGGCAGCTCGCGCAGCGCACGGGCGTGTTCGGACAGCAGCGCGGCAAGCTCAGGACTGTCGGCTGCCAGGCGCGCTGCGGTACCCGGAGCGAGCCGGACGTCGAACTGCTGCCGGCTGGCCTCGAGCTGAAGCGTCACTTCACGACGCGGCGCCCACATGAGCGCAGCGCGCTCGGAGGCGAGCCCCAGGTCGAGTGCCTGGGTCTTGGCATAGGAGGTCACAGCCGAGACGACGAAGGATTTCGTGTCGTTGTCGGCTTGGGTCACCGCAGCCGTCAGGCGGCTGCGCTCCGCATCGGCCTGCTGCACCGCCTGGTACTGCTGAAAGGCAAAGCCTGCCGCACCCGCGGCCAGCACCCCCAGCCCGAGCACCGGCAGCCACCCGGTGCGAAGCCCACGGGAGGCCTTTTCCTCGGACCCGGGCTCCCGGGTCGCGGCCGTGGTTTGTGGGGGCGCCGAGCGGGCCTCCTTCGGGTTGCGCTTGCCACCAAGTTGGGAGAACCAGCTGACCGAGGGGTTTTTCGTCGAAGCTGTGGGCCCCGAAGCGGGAGGCTCGGCTGCAGCGCCTGTCGAAGGCGCCGAACCGCGGCCTGCCCGCGGGCCCATGAAGGCGTTCAGGCCCGCCCGCGGAGTGCGAGCCGAGGCGGATTCCGGCGCAGCGGTCTCGGGCACGGGAGCCTGCTGCGCAGCGTCCGTCGACGCTGCAGCCGCGGCGACGGTCTCGGTCGCCGCGGGGGTCACCTTGCGCTTGAAGTTCGGCATCGAAAAGCGTGACCGAGCAGGTTCGGTGGCGGGCTCCGGAGCAGCCGAGGTATCCGCTGCAGGTGTCTGCCCGGATTCCGGGGCTGCAGGCGCACCGGCCCCCGCGGTGTTGCGGAAGCGGGCGGCCCAGCTCGAGGCGGGAGCTTTGGAGAGGGTCGGGCTGGGCACAGCCGCCTCGGACTCGGCAGGCGCCGGGGGTTGAGGCGCTGCTTCTTCGGACAGCGCCTTCATGGCTTCGAGAACCTGCGCAAGTTCAGGGTCCGGCGACTGCGTCTTCTTGCGGCCCAGCATGCCGGACAGCCAGCCGCCTCGTGCAGCAGGCTCGGGCGCAGCAGGAGTGGGCGAGACCGCAGCCGAAGGTTCCTGGGGCGGCGGCGCGGCAGGACGCACTCGCCGGGCCGTGAGTCCGGCGCCATGAACGGGAGTGGCTTCGGGTCGTGCAGCAGGCATCGGCACGGCGTCGGCCACCTGCGTGGGCGCGGCGCCGCGAGGCGCGCTGGCTTGCTCCGGAGCAGGGGGTTGAGCCGTCGCATCGGGAACGACAGACGACGGTTTCTCGACCACTTCGATGTCGATGACGTTCGGGTCGTCTCGCCGGACATACGTCCGGGTTGGTCGGGCCGCAGGCGCGTCACCCGCGACGGCGTCGTCCTTCGGCACGCTGCGCGCGGCGCTCACGAAGAGCTTGAACGACTCGTCGGCTTTCAGGTCCGGGCGCTTGACAGGCGATGCACGCTTCCACATGAACATGAGAGGGTCCTGCTGCGCGGCTTAAGGCGCCTCTCCGATGAGCGGCTCGAAGGCGGCATTGGCCGCGGCCTGGCGAAGATGCTCGTGCACGCGCTTCAGACCGTAGCCGTCGGCGCGCACGCTCACGCGTCCCGAGTCCTCGATGTTCACCTGGGACGTCGGACCTGCCAGCTCTTTCAGTCGAGTGAGCAGCGCCGCGGTTCCGACGCCAGCACGGGCCTCGGGCATGTTCGAGGGCAAACGGAAGTGCCACGTGGCCGAATCGGTCACATGCACGGTGCGCCGGTAGTGGTCGAAGACCGCCACGTAGCCGGCGAGGCCCGGCGTTGCCCGAAACACGTCTTCGGCTTCGGCCCGGTTGAAGTCGACCGTCACGCGGCGCGACGTGTCGACGCCCGGCGCGAAGGTGATGGAGTAGTTACTGCGCCGTGCGACTTCGGTGAGCAGCGGCCCGAACGGAGCGTTCGCGGCGCGCACGGTCACGTCCCCGCGGATGAGCGCCGAAGGCGTGCGCTGGTAGTCAGAGGACGTCGGCCATTCGCGTACCACTCCGGTGGGCGCGGCATTGGCCCAGGTGGCGCAGCAGAGCAAGACGAGTAGAGAGGCGATTCGTGGCAGCATGTCGATGGTCTGGTCAGCGGTCTCGCGCGGCGTCGGCCGGGCGCACCACGATGTGCTTGTCGCGGGTGTAGACATCCGCGGAGATGCCCAGGGGCGGCAGCACCTGAGCGAGCAGCGCCGACAGGGACGCAGCCTCGTAGCTCATGTCACGGTTGGCCTGGAAGCCTCCCGGCACCTTCCACTCGATGGTGAAGCCCTGCTCCTTGGCCAGCCGCACGAGGGCGTCCTCCAATGTCATACGGGCGGGCATCACGAGCTTGATGGGGCCCTTGGGGAGCCCGCTCACGCGTACAGGTTGTGGGCCGTCCGTGACGGGGGGCAGCGGCGTGACCGACGCGGCGTGCGCCGCGCGCATCAGCTCGGGGGGCAGCAGGCGCTGGCCCTCCATGCCGCGTGGCACCGCCCACAGGCGCTTGGCGGCCGGTTCGAGCTCGAGCACCACAGGGGCGAACA
>JACCDQ011507843.1_pt1 | contig 10529 bp, 6 predicted proteins | sample 7446031 | NCBI WGS metagenome assembly JACCDQ01 (sample SAMN15323442, study PRJNA562643) | freshwater metagenome | isolation source: river surface water | place: USA:Blue River Watershed | collected 2017-08-17
AAGGCCCATGTCCTTGGACCAGCATTATGCCTACAGGAGGGGTTTCTACTGAGAGAGACAATTTAAAAACGTGGTTTGATGCAGGTGTAACTTGTGTTGGAATTGGTTCTCAATTAATCTCAGCAGCAGTTTTAGAAAGCAAAGATTATGCTGGATTAACTCAAAAAGTGAAAGAAACTTTAGCCGTTATTGCTGAGATTAGAGAGGGTAAGAAGTTTTAAAATAGTTCTTTTCTAGATGATTATCACCGATGACGAATAAGGGATCATAAATTATTTTTTATTCTTTTTCATGTTTTACAAAGGAACTGGTAGGGTCTGGTGTGAATATGGTTTTTGTTGTTCTAATTTTGATTTTAGATGGTTAATAGAAAAAGAAAATAATTAGTAAAGATGAAATTTAATCTAAAAAAAGTAACGGGCTTAATAGCGATCATTATTTTGTTTTGCGGTTTTGAAAGTAAAAATAAATTTAGTCAAAAAATAGTTATAAAAAATACGCTTCATTTTGACCGAAATGAAGTAGTAGCCATTCGTTTGAATGCCTATAAATGTCTTTCTGATATAAAAGATTTTAATGCGGTATTGGTTAAAGATGGAAAAGGAAAAGTATTGGTCACCCAATTAATCGATAATAATTTGGATGGCACTCCTGATGAATTATTGTTTCAAGCCACTGTTCCGGCTTTATCAAAAGTGACTTATACGATTTTTACAGATGGGGAAAAAAAACAGAAAAGCCTGGTAAGTGCTAAAGCAACATATGCCCGTTTTGTTCCGGAACGGATAGATGATTTTGCCTGGGAAAATAACAAAGTGGCTTTTCGTGTTTATGGGCCGGAAGCACAACGATTGACGGAAGCAGGAAGAACTGATGGGGCTTTGTCAAGCGGTATCGATCTCTGGTTGAAAAAAGTGGAGTATCCAATAATTGATTCCTGGTATGCTAAAAATGTTGCTAAGCCAGGATATTACCATATCGATCATGGGGAAGGATATGATCCGTATCAGGTGGGTAACAGCAGGGGGACAGGCGGAACCGGGATTTGGGAAAAAGACAGTTTGTACATTTCTAAAAATTATACCCAATACAGAGTGGTGGCAACAGGACCTTTACGTGCCATTTTCGAATTGGATTATGCTCCCTGGAGTAAATACGGGCTTAAAGAAACCAAAAGAATTTCACTGGATTTGGGTTCTAATTTTACAAAATTTGAAAATAGATTGAGCTCAACAGATAGAATTCCGAACTATACTTTAGGGATTACCTTGCATAAAGAAAAAGGAGAGGTGGCTATCAATGCGAAAAACGGGATTTTCCGCCATTGGGAACCTATAGACGATTCTTTTGTAGGGGAAGGAATCGTTATTGATCCGAGTGTCGTAAAATCAGCGCTGAATCATCATTCTAAGTCGCCAGACCAAAGCCAGATTTTGGTAGTAACAGCACCTGAAAATAACACCTTGGTTTATTATGCAGGTTTTGCCTGGTTGAAAAGTGGTCAAATACAATCGGTTCAGGATTGGGACGTTTTATTGGAAAAACAATCTAAAATAATTCAAAATCCACTAGTGGTTACAATTAAATAATTTACAAAAGAGGCTTTATTTTTTACGGCATTTCGATCAGAAAAAAATTAAAGTTCTTTCGTTAATTTATTTTGATTCCATAAAAATGGACGGTGCCATAAACAAACTGGTAGGGTCTGGTGTGTGAATGCCGTCCGTTGTTTTTATATTTGATTTTTGAATTGTATAAAAAAAACACGAAATAAATACAGATAGTGTATTTATTTGTTCCAGAGAAGAGGAAGTTGTTTGATTTTAAATCAGATGAGTTACTTTAAAATGTTGAAATAAACGATTTGTTTTTGGTTTCAATATGGTAACGGATAGCTACATCAATTTTTTTTATGTTTTTTAGACAATCGATTGGGGTTGATTGTAAAATAAAAAATCAAATGGTTCAAATTTACAATAGTAACATTTTAGTCCTGAATTTAATGAAGAAGAGTATTTATAAATGGGTTTTTTGTGGCTTGTTGGTTACAAGTTTGTTTGCTTGTTCAGCAAAAAAAAATGTACAAACCGATGTTGGTTTAGGATGGAGCAATAATTCTGTAAATACCGTAAAGTTTAGAAAAAATGCGTTAACAACCTTTAAGCAATTTCAATTTACCGCTTATTATGATGAAAACGGAAATCTGGTTTTAGGAAAGCGTAAATTAAACACCAATTGTTGGGAGAAAGTCATCACACCTTTTAGCGGTAATGTAAAAGATGCCCATAACGATATCAGTATTGCGGTGGATGGCAAAGGCTATTTGCACGTAAGTTGGGACCATCATAATACCCAACTCAGGTATGCGAAAAGTAAATTGCCTTTGGGTTTGAATCTCGGTGAGGAAGAATCGATGACAGGGATAGAAGAACAAAAAGTGACCTATCCTGAATTTTATAATTTACCCAATGGGAATTTATTGTTTTTTTATCGTTCCGGTGCTTCTGGCAAAGGGAATATGGTTATCAATTCCTATGATGTAAAAAATAAAAAATGGACTTCACTGCAACAAAATTTGCTGAATGGAGAAGAGAGTAGAAGCGCTTATTGGCAGGCTAAGGTAGATCGAAAAGGGGTAATGCATCTTTCATGGGTATGGAGAGAGAGTTGGGATGTCTATACGAATCACGATATGTGTTATGCCCGATCGAAAGATGGTGGCGTAACCTGGGAGAAATCAACGGGTGAAAAATACCAATTACCGATAACCGCTTCTTCAGCGGAATACGCCTGGAAAATACCCCAAAAAAGCAGTTTAATCAACCAGACAGCAATGACTGTTGATGAAAAAGGGAATCCTTATGCGGTAAGTTATTGGAGCGAAAATAATATACCTCAATTTCAAGTGGTCTATTTAGATAAAGGGGATTGGAAAAAAATAAATACAGGATTTAGGAATACGCCTTTTTATCTTGGAGGGGGAGGAACTAAAAAAATTCCGATTTCAAGACCCGATATTTTTATTCATAAGAAAGGGAAGAATTCGTTACTCTATATCCTTTTCAGGGATGAAGAGAGAGGCAGTAAAATTTCCCTCGCGTATAGTAATCTGAAAGACAGTATCAATTGGAAGGTAGTCGATTTAACGAATACATCAGTAGGGGAATGGGAGCCCAATTATGATACCGCACTCTGGGAAAAGAAAAACAAATTGCATGTTTTTGTACAAAACGTGAATCAAATTGACGGAGAAGGATTGGCAAAAACAGCACCAACGATGATCAGTGTTTTAGAAGTAAATAGTTTACCGAAGAAATAGTTCAGCGTTTTTTAACATAAATATAAAAATAAACAGATATATATAATGAAAAACAAACTACTTGCACTATTGTTGTTTTTAAGTGTACAAGCAATTTTTGCTCAAAATGAAGCTAACGAATGGGAAAATCCCCAAGTTTTTGAAAGAAATAAAGAAGCGGGACGAAGTACTTTTATAGTGTATGCCAATGAAAACGCAGCCAAAGAAAATACTCCCGAAAAATCAGAATTATATAAAAGTTTAAACGGATTGTGGAAATTCAGTATTGTTAAGAATCCATCACAAAGGCCGTTGGATTTTTATGCAACAGATTTGAATGATGCCACTTGGAAAGAAATCCCCGTTCCTTCCAACTGGGAAATGCAAGGGTATGATATACCGATTTATACGAATATAACGTATCCTTTTCCTAAAAATCCTCCTTTTATCGGAGGGGATTACAATCCGGTAGCAAGTTATAGAAGGACTTTTACAATTCCTGAAAATTGGAAGGATAAAGAAATCCTTCTTAATTTCGGTTCTATATCGGGATATGCCAGAGTGTATTTGAATGGGAAAGAAGTCGGTATGACCAAAGCATCTAAAACGCCTGCAGAATTTAACATCACATCTTTTTTGAAAAAAGGAGAAAATTTAATTGCCGTGCAGGTATTCCGTTGGCATGATGGAAGTTATTTAGAAGATCAGGATTTCTGGAGATTGAGCGGAATAGAGCGTAATGTGTATTTACAGGCTGTACCTAAAACGACTATTTGGAATTATTTCGTAAAGAGTGGTTTGGACGATCAATATAAAAATGGCATTTTTAGCGCTGAAGTGGCCCTTAGATCTTTCAAAAATTCTGAAATCAAGAAACCGGCAGTTAAAATTCAATTGTTTGATACAGAAGGTAAACTGATGTATTCAGAAGAAAAGAAAGTGGCTGATGTAAATCAGAAAATAAGTTTTGAAAAGGCTATTGAAAATGTAAAAAAATGGAATGAGGAAACTCCTAATTTATACCGATATGCGCTTACGCTAACGGATGATAAAGGCAAGGTAATAGAAGTGATTTCGAAAAAAACCGGATTCAGAAAGGTCGAAATTAAAGAGGCCCAGTTGATGGTCAACGGAAAAGCCATCTTGGTAAAAGGGGTGAATATCCATGAGCATGATGATGAGAAAGGGCATGTACCCAACAGAGATTTGATGGTTAAAGATTTAAAATTGATGAAGGAGCACAATATTAATGCCATCAGAATGTGTCATTATCCCCATGATTCCTATTTTTATGATTTATGTGACGAATATGGATTTTATGTTGTAGATGAAGCCAATATAGAAAGTCATGGTATGGGAGCTGAATGGCAAAATTGGTTTGATAAAACCAAACACCCGGCATTTTTGCCTGAATGGGCGCCGGCTCACATAGACAGAATTAAAAGAATGTTTGAGATAGACAAAAACCATCCTTCCGTTATTATATGGTCATTAGGGAATGAGTGCGGAAATGGACCCGTATTTTACGATGCCTATGATTGGTTAAAACAAAATGACACTACGCGTCCGGTTCAGTTTGAACAGGCAGGAGAAAACAGAAATACGGATATTGTGGCGCCGATGTATCCGAGTATTAAAAATATGATTTCCTATGCTAAGGCCGATAAGAAAAGACCTTACATCATGTGTGAATACTCGCATGCGATGGGAAACAGTAACGGTAATTTTCAAGAATATTGGGACATTATAGGCAGTAGTAAACACATGCAAGGAGGATTCATCTGGGATTGGGTAGACCAGGGGATGAAAACAAAAACAGACAAAGGAGAAGTGTTTTGGGCCTATGGAGGAGATTTAGGAGGTGGCCATTTGCACAATGATGAGAATTTCTGTGCTAACGGATTGGTATCTGCAAACAGAATTCCACATCCTGGATTGAATGAGGTAAAGAAAGTATACCAAAATATCGCATTTACGTTAAAAGACCAAAATATTTTAACGGTAACGAATCGTTTTAATTTCACCAATCTCAAAAATTATTATTTCCAATGGGAATTAATTAAAAATGGCGAAAAAGTAAAAAACGGAACATTTAGTTTAGAAGCTAAACCTGAGGAAAGCAAAGAGGTGAATCTGGATTTAGGTTTATTAGATGATAATGGGGAATGTTTTTTAAATGTGTATGCTTATTCTAATGAGGATACACCTCTAGTAGCTAAAGGGCATGAGTTGGCCAGAGAGCAATTTGCATTAGGAAAAGGGAATTATTTTGTAGCAAATGCTGCTGCAAAAGGAAAAACAGCTGGTTTGAAGTATGTAGTAAAAAATAAAGTGCTTTATTTTAACACGGATGCAGTAACAGGTGAATTTGACCTTGAAAAAGGGGAATTAAAGAAATATGCATCGAAAAACGATTCGAATACAATGATTACGAATTTTCCAAAACCGTATTTCTGGAGAGTTCCAACGGATAATGATTTCGGGAGTCAAAGTCAAAATAAGTTGGTGATTTGGCGGGAAGCACATCAAAATCCGGAGTTGTTGAAAGTGGGGATAGGAAAGAGAACCGCAGAAGGTATTGCCATTACAGTAGCCTACAAATTGGCACAGGTAGAGGTGCCATACACCATAACTTATCTGATTCAAAATGATGGATCCATAAATGTCACCGCCTCAATAGATATGACAGGGAAAGAATTGCCGGAGTTACCGCGTTTTGGAATGCGTATGCAACTGGATGGTTCATGTGACAACTTGAATTATTATGGAAGAGGACCATGGGAAAATTATTCGGATAGAAATACAGCCTCTTTTATGGGAACCTATAGTGATAAAGTCGCGAATCAATTCACCAGAACCTATATCCGTCCGCAAGAATCGGGATACAAAACAGAGGTACGTTGGTTTAATCTTTTAAATGGTAAGAACCAGGGAATAAAAATCACAGGCAAACAGCCCATAGGCTTCAGTGCTTTATATATTGCAGATGAAGATATTGACCCGGGGAAAACGAAAGCCCAACGCCACCCAACAGATCTTAATTCAAAAGATACCATTTATGTACATGTAGATTTTAAACAGCGTGGAGTAGGTGGGGATAATAGTTGGGGAGCTTTGCCTCATGATCAGTACCGCCTGTTAGATAAGCAGTATATGTATAGTTATACGATTTCTTTGGTTCAGTAATTTTTTGAGTTTAGTGTTTTTTATATACTTTGTAGTTGGGCCCTATGAGATTCATTTCGTAGGGTTTTTTTACTTTTGGTCTATTTTTATTAGAAAATATATTTCTTTATTCGGGTGATTTTTTATATCAATGGTTGGTGTTATTTTGCAAATTGTGAGCGGATGTAGTTTTTTTAATTATATTAGTCCGTTAGAAAATTATATGAATTTTCGATTAAATAAAAAAAATATTTTATACCCTAAAATATGAAATTGTTAGAAACAGCAATGATTTATGATGTGCAACAAAAGATTTTAGTTGCAATCGATTGTATTATTTTTGGATTTGATTCTGAAAGTTTGAAATTACTTCTGTTCAGAAGAAAAGTGGAACCTTTGAGTGGTTGTTGGTCTTTGATCGGGGCGTTTATAAGAAATGATTTGTCAATTTCAGACGGCGCCAAACAAATTTTGTTAGAATCTACGGGTTTAGAAAATGTATATCTGGAAGAATTAAAAACGTATGGGGATATTGACAGGGACCCGGGTAGACGAGTGATATCGATAGGGTATTTTAGTTTAATCCGAATAGATGAGTTCAATAAGAAAATAGTAGAGCAATATGATGCGCGCTGGTTTGATTTAAATGAAATTCCCGAATTGATTTTGGATCATGGGAAAATGGTGGAAGATGCAATAGAAAAATTAAAAAATAGGGCAAGACAACAGCCTATCGGTTTCAATCTGCTACCGGAATATTTCACTATCCAAGATTTGCAGAGACTTTATGAATGTATTTATCAAAAAGAATTGGATTCCAGAAATTTCAGAAAAAAAATTATGTCTTTTGATATCTTAACCAAAACCGATATGAAAGATAAGTCAGGATCCAAAAGAGGAGCTTTCCTTTATAAATTTAACAAAGACAAGTTTGATAAGTTCATTGCCGAAGGATACAATTTTGAATTATAAGGGGTATTCCGGAACTAAATTTTTTCTCGACAATATTCAAAAAAGGGGTTGACTTTTTAATTAAAGTCGATCCCCTTTTACATTTATTCCTAATGCCTTCAGTTTTACTATTTAGATGTATAGCGTAACCTGTTGGGTGTAATTATTTTTTGATGCTATTTTTTCGACAGAAAATCGTATCTAGAATAAGAAAAATATCATTAAAAGAGATGAACTTCATTAAACCTAAAAGTTCATCTATATATTTTTTTCCGTTTTTATTGCACAAAAAAAATATTCGAATTAGCGTTTTTAATAAGTACACCCAACGGATTAAAATAAAATTATGATGTAAAGTAAAAGATTTATTCAATTTTTAAGCTTATCTCTTGTTGTATTGTATAATAAAATGCAATTTTAGGAGTGCTAGTAATTGATTTTACTGATTTACCCCTTTTATTGTATTGCAATATCCCCCTTGCCTTTTGAGTGCTTATCTAAATTTGTAAGCTAGATTTTGTCATTCCTTATTTTGAGTTAGCTGTTTTTATTTTTGGTTAAATATTAAGGTAGATTTTTTAATGTGTTTTTTACATGGTAGTGCATTAAGTTAATTTGGGATGACAATTTTCTATTTTTTGAGTATTAAAATTCGATATAATTAAAAAGTAAATGAAAAATATTGTAATTACGCTTGCTTTGTTTTTAAGCATACAAATTAATTTTGCTCAGTCTAATGAGTGTGAAAATCCTCAAATTTTAGACAGAGGTAAAGAAGTCGGTAGAAGCTCTTTCCTTTTATTTAGTAATGAAGCTGAATTGAAAGGCGATAATCCACAAAACTCAGCATTGTACCAAAGTTTAAATGGGAACTGGAAATTCAATATTGTTAAAAATCCGTCTCAGTGACCAATGGATTTTTTTGAATCAAATTTGAATGATACTGATTGGAAAGAGATACAAGTGCCTTCAAATTGGGAAATGCAAGGTTATGATATTCCAATTTATACTAATATTACGTATCCATTTCCTAAAAATCCTCCTTTTATATGAGGCTCCAGCTATTTTCAAACAGGATAATGTTTATTATATGATAACATCCGGCTATACAGGATAGGAACCAAATGCGGCACGCTCTTTTAAATCAAAATCAATTTGGGGACCATGGGAATTTTTAGGGAATCCATGTGTCGGGGAAAATGACAATCGTACTTTCGATTCACAAAGCACTTATATTTTACCGTTGCAAGGTAAACCGGATTCGTTTGTTTTTATGGCAGACCGATGGAACCCACAAGATCCTATCGATGGAAGATACGTGTGGTTGCCTATTGAGATTAGCAATGGGAAACCTATTTTGAGATGGTATGATAAATGGAATTTAGAGATGTTTGGGACATCGAATTAATAAAAGTCTTTTATTTAATCTAGTGGCTATTTTTAAAAACTGGTAGGTACTGGTGTTAAAAACTTGATTTAATACATAGCTTTGAATTTCATGTTTTTTAAAAGTAATCAAATTGAAAATATTTGATAGACTCGAAATAGCAAGTATTATAAGCTGTTACAAAAAACGAACGATTAATAACTAGTATTCTAATTTATATATTTAATGAAATTCTTTAAATCAATTTTCTTATTATTTTTTGCTGTACCTTCTTTTCTTTTTGCTGCTGATATCCAAATTGTTAATCTTAAGGTAGAGAATGAAATCAGTCCTGTAGGTATTGATGTGCCTCAGCCTGTTTTTAGTTGGCAAATGAAAGTAGCTAACCAAGATAGAGGATACTTTCAAAAGGTTTATCAGATTATTGTAACAGATAATCAGGGTGTTGAGGTTTGGAATACCGCCAAAGTTATGAACGGAGCATCCATTAATATTAAATATAGCGGAAAAAAATTAAAAGCTACTACTCGTTATAATTGGACAGTTTATGTTTGGGATCAGAAAGGAGAAAAACATATTTCTGAATCGTGGTTTGAAACCGGCTTGATGAATGACAAGATGGTTACTAATAAGGATTCTTATAAAGAAACGACCGCCTGGTCCGGGGCAAAATGGATTGGAGGAAATGCCAATGATATGGTTCTGCATTCACAATACCTTCCCGTTTTTATTATTAATAGTACGATTCAGTTTGACAAAAAGACGCAATCTACCAGTGCTTCTTTGATTTTCGGTGCGAATGATCAGCGCTTAATGGATCGAAATAAAAATCAGTACAAACTGGAGAATAAAAAGGATGATAGTTATATTCAAATTGAGTTAGATATTGCTGCTTTAAAATCAAATAGAAATGCCAAGTTGAATATCTATAGGGTGGGCTATCATCCAAATGATAACAAAGAAACTGCATTTAAAAGTTTGCTTATCCCCAATGAGATTCTTAATAAAGAAAATAGCTATAATACTCATTCTATAAGTGTTCAAACATGTTTAGGAGTTACCAAGATTTACATTGATGGGAATTCAAAAGAGAATCTAGTGGCTAATATTAATTTAAATCCATTAGGTTCCGGTGGGGATTTCATTGCTTTCCCAGTTGTAGGTGATATTGGTTTTTCAGTGCCCAAAGGGGAGAAAGCAGTATTTTCAAAAATTGAAATTAAAAATTATCGAAGTCCTTCGAATGTGATTTTTTCTGATAATATTAATAATAAAGGGCTGTTTTCGTCATTTAAAGAAGTAATGGTTCAGAATAATGCCTATGCTGTAAGTGGGGGAGACAAAGGAGTTTTTGTATTGGCTAATCCCAGCCGAAATGCCATGCCTATGTTGCGTACAGCATTTGAAGTCAGCTCATCCAAGATAAGTAAAGCGCGATTGTATGTCACGTCACGCGGTATTTATGATGTTTACTTAAACGGTAAAAAAATAGGAGACGATTATTTTAATCCGGGATTGACACAATACAACAAAACCCATTTGTATCAGACTTTTGATGTAAGCTCGAATATCCAAGAAGGAGATAATGTCTTAGGAGCAATTCTCGGAGAAGGATGGTGGAGTGGTGGCAGTACATTTGTTGGTCAAAACTGGAACTTTTTTGGGGATCGTCAATCGATATTAGCTAAATTGGTAATTACTTATGCCGATGGCAGTGAAAAAATCATC
>JACCDQ010388944.1_pt1 | contig 10528 bp, 8 predicted proteins | sample 7446031 | NCBI WGS metagenome assembly JACCDQ01 (sample SAMN15323442, study PRJNA562643) | freshwater metagenome | isolation source: river surface water | place: USA:Blue River Watershed | collected 2017-08-17
AATCCCATTTATCCTTATACTTTTCTATTAATTCTTCTGACCAAGGGAGGCTTACATTATAACTTAATTTACCCCAATTCCACTTATCTTTATATTTTTCTATTAAGGTAGTTGACCAACTTAATGCTTTACTCGAACTTACAATACTCCATTCTATTTGTTTCCAGAAATAATGATTTCGCTCTAAATACTCATTGGGAATTAGCTTTTCAAAAGCATTAGAAAAGTAAATATTTCCATAGAATCTTGAGTTTTTTCTCACAACCCAAAGTAAAGCATCATTATGAAGAAAGCACGTAATATCTAATTGATTTTCATATCTATTAATTATATCTTCATTTAGAGGGTAGAATTTTGAAATTTGAGTTAAAAACAATTTTTTCCAATTTCTATCAGTCAAAATCATTTTTTTTAAATAACCTTTCTTTATGCCAAAAGCACCCCCATCATCTTTTAACTCATTGGTATTTAATTCTTTAATTAGTTCTATATTAGCCTCTAATTGGCTTAATAATAATGGTAATTTTACTTCTGGCAATTGCCACAAGATAGTTTTGATACTACTTCCTGAAAAGTTTCTGTAATCTGTGTCCTTTAACAAAATACCATCACCATTATAATGCTTGGCAAAAAGTGAAGGCTCATGTTGTAAGGCTAAAAGCGTTATCTGGAGTATCAACAAACTAAAATCATCCAAATCTTTGTTGAAAAAATAAGTATCTCTTTGAGGATGTTGATAACAAGGACTTCCTAATTCGTTCGCCTTGCGTCCTACTAATGCTGGTACAAACATCCCATCATAGTCTATCAGTTTTAGTTTCCCTTCTGGTGTAACGATAAGATTATCATGCTTTAAATCTCCGTGAGCAATAGGTTGCTGTTGTAACCACCAAGCCAAATTGCAGAACTGAAAATAAAGGTTTTTTAGTGCAACTTTATCGTTACGCTTACATACGCCTTCTAAGTAATTATCCAAAGTTTTACCTTCAATCCATTCCATCAGTACGACAGGGTAACCACCGCCTCCATGAGCAGTTTCTACCCAAAGTTCATCATCAAGGTAAGTGAAATCTACAAAATATGGGGAAGAATGTTGTTAGAGATAGGATGATATATAGCCTAAGCGTTCTTGGCGTTCGTTTGCTTCTGTATAAAAACACTTCAAAGCATAAAGCTTCTCTTTCACTTTTATCTTAAAAACAATGGCTAAACCGCCAGTACTAAACCAAGGTTCGGCAGGGTAATTTGGATTGGGTATTACTTCAACATCTTTCAATGTCCTGAAAGAGTCCTCTCCAATCATGAGAGAAATTTTGTATTCTTGGGTAGTGGGTAGCATCTATTAATCTATGGATAGCAGTGGATTGAAAAAACTCCTATTTCTGTTTGAATTACCTGTTAGTTAGTTTTGATAGTCTTAGTACCAATATCTAAGCACTTAATCATATCACTAACAGAAGCTTGGAAAGTCATTGCTACATACTCTGTGTTTTCTCGTAAATCTTTCTTTTTTACTTCTGTGGCAATGCGTTGTTTAAATGCCAAAGGCAATACACTACTCATTTCATAAAGTAGTCGAGACTGTTCATTTTCTGGTAACTCATCTTCGCTTTCAGGAAAAAGCACTGATTCATCAGATGATGATGAAATATGAACATTAAATAAAAGACTCTTGCCATAAAGAGTTTGTGTCTGCCTTAATTGATAAGCTTTTGTTAATAATTCATCATTTTCACAATCTGTTTGTTTTCCATCGGTAATATTAATCACAATTGGTGGAAAACTATTGGGGTGTTGTAAAGTCCATTCTTCTAATATTTCTGTACATTTATTAAAAGCACTTCCCATCGGTGTTAAATATTCTGCTACTGGCGAAAACCAGTAAACTACTGGAATTTTCACAATAGTTTCTCCTTTAAAAGTACGTCGAACAACTTCTATTTCACCTTGATTACCAGTTGGGTTTTGTTTAAGTTCAGAAGGACTCACGAAAGTCTTATTTGCGAGATTACCCTCCCATAGAATTTGGGCTGTATTATCTTGTCCATAGCCTATAACAGCTATATCAAAATAATGGCGAGGTTCTGGTTCTGATTTCTGACAAGCATTGATAATTTCATGTATGGCATTATTGACATACAAGGCAACCATTTCAGCTTTTGACTTACTGCTATCACCACCCCAAGAGTCATCCATACTTCCACTCTGGTCAATTAAAAAAACAAAACAAGCAGGACGGTCACGGTTAATACGTGTTTCATAAGGAGTAAAAGAAGTGTCGCTAATAAGACTACTGCCTAATTGAGATAGGGATTGACTATTATTACTTTTTTGAATAGACTGCATAGAAAACGGTATTTGAATGGGTTTGCAATATATACAAACAGGTATAAATTAATTCAATTAACAAAAGAATTATTTTCAATTAATAAGTCATTTAAAATAGTCAGCATCAACATAATAAAAGTTTTTGATACGAAAACTGGATATTTATAATTTAGCTATTGTGGTATTGATTGATAGCGTTTAAGCATTTTCATAATACAGAATTGTTTACACCATGTTTACACCAAAAATAAAAAAGGAGCTACAATTCCTTGTAACTCCTTGATTTTCAGTAGTCGGGATGACAGGATTTGAACCTGCGACCACACGCCCCCCAGACGTGTACGCTACCGGACTGCGCCACATCCCGTTTTTTTTGAGGGTGCAAATCTAAAAAACATATTTATTTTTTCAAATTAACACCCTCAAAATTATTATCTATTCATCGAAACTAAGAATTCTTCGTTGTTTCTTGTTCCTTTCATTTGTTGTTGTAAAAACTCCATTGCTTCCACAGAGTTCATATCGCTCATGTGTTTTCTTAAAATCCATACTCTTTGAAGCGTCTCTTTGTCCATCAACAGGTCTTCTCTACGAGTACCAGATGCTGTAACATCAATGGCTGGGTACATTCTACGGTTAGCCAACTTACGGTCGAGCTGTAATTCCATATTACCTGTTCCCTTGAACTCTTCAAAAATTACTTCATCCATTTTAGAACCTGTATCAATCAAGGCTGTGGCGATAATCGTTAATGAACCTCCATTTTCAACATTACGGGCTGCTCCGAAGAAACGCTTCGGTTTGTGAAGTGCATTGGCATCCACACCACCTGATAAGATTTTTCCTGATGAAGGAACGACAGTGTTATACGCACGAGCTAAACGAGTAATTGAATCTAAGAGAATTACCACATCGTGTCCGCATTCCACCATTCGTTTTGCTTTTTCTAAAACGATACTGGCTACTTTTACATGGCGTTCGGCTTGTTCGTCAAAAGTAGAAGATATTACTTCTGCCCTAACGCTACGTTGCATATCTGTTACCTCTTCTGGACGTTCGTCTATCAGCAAAATCAATAAATATACTTCTGGATGATTTTTTGAAATAGCGTTAGCAATCTCCTTCAAAAGTACTGTCTTACCAGTCTTGGGTTGTGCTACAATCATTCCACGCTGTCCTTTTCCAATTGGGGCAAACAAATCAAGAATACGAGTTGAGTACTGGTCTGGACGAGAAGAAAGCTTCAATTTTTCTTCTGGGAAAAGTGGCGTTAAATATTCAAAAGGAATTCTATCTCTGATTTCTTCAGTAGTTTTTCCATTGACAGATTCTACTCTTAAAAGAGCGAAATACTTCTCTCCTTCTTTAGGAGGACGGATAGAACCACGAACTGTATCACCAGTTTTTAAACCAAATAATTTGATTTGTGATGGTGAAACATAAATATCATCTGGCGAAGCTAAATAGTTGTAATCAGCCGAACGAAGGAAACCATATCCTCCATCTTGCATGATTTCAAGTACGCCTTCGTTCTCAATAATTCCGTCGAACTCACGAATTGCTTGGTTGTAAATTGGTTTTTTAAATCCATTTCCACCATGTCTTGAGCCTTCATGACGACTTTCTGGTGCTTCAACTGGAAGCCCAGCTGGCACATCATGCGTTATGAAAGAAGTATCTATTACAAACTCATCTTCAGCCTCAATCGGGAAATCTACGATGGGTTCTTCATCAAATTCATAAGAAATCTCAGGCGTGATTTCTACTTTTGGTTTTGGTTCACGCACTGGTTTTGGCTTACTTGGCTCTGCAAATACAGGTTTAGGAGTTTCTTTTACCTCATTTACTTTATTATCGGTATCCTCTTTTGTAATGCGTTGTCTCTTTGGGCGGGGAGAATCAGAAGGCACAGGATTATCTTTCCTTACTTTCCTTTCAGTTTTGTTATCGTCTTGCATAGTGCTTTTGGTGGAAGGTTTGCGGTCTTTAGTGGGAGTTACCGCTTGTTTGTCAAGAATTTTGTAGATGAGTTCTTTTTTGGGAAGGTCATTAACATTGGAAATGGCATATTCTTTGGCAAGCTCATGAAGCTCTGAAATCAGCATCATGTCTAATTCTTCAATTTTGTACATAAAAATTAAATTGATAGACTATCTACAAAAAGTCTTTTCTAAAATTGTGGTTAAATTAAATTTTGTATCTTCTTAAAAAGATTTAAAAACTTCAAGGTTAAATTGGGAATACTTGCTATGTGGTGGATGAATGATGTTAAGCACGTACTAATCAAAGTCTTAACGGGAGAAAAACACAGAACTGTGAATTGTTTTGCAATGTTAATTCCAATATTTTAAATTATCAAACTTTTAAGAGTATTTTTTAATAATTTATCTCTTGTTAAGATTTTTTGTTAAATCTTTATTATTCAAAAACTTCACTGAATACTCATAAAAGCACTTTTTCACAAGTATCATAAAAACCAAGTTTGTTATAACGTTTCGATGAAAAAACTGCTAAACTTGAATAGAAGCTTTTTTTATTGAGAATAGCCTGTTATTTTTGTGCTATCAAACCAGAATATCACGGAAATATGAATCGCAAAAACTTTTTAGCTATCGCCAGTATCGCTTTGTTAGCCATCTCTTGTGACTATCAGAAAAATAATAACATCAAACAAGCAGACCCTAACGAAGGTGATGAATATGTATATGGTGTTCATCCAGATTCGGCTGCTCGTCAGACAAAAAATAAATATACTGCAAAACCAGAAAATGAAGTTAGAGCTATCAAAATTCGTGAGAAATTATTCAACGATAGCACAAATGCACAAGGTAACTAATAAAATTTATTTGCTTACTGGTACATTAATATAATAAGAAAAAGCGTTACAATGAAGATTGTAACGCTTTTCCCATTTCTTAACATTTTCCCAATCCATAACCTATAATGAATATAGCAATCGTAACTGGTTCAGCCGGCTTAATTGGTAGTGAAGCAGTTTCTTTCTTTTCCGACAAATTTGATTTAGTAGTTGGTATTGATAACAACATGCGTCAATACTTCTTCGGTTCGGAGGCATCTACCGCTTGGAATCGCAACCGTTTAGAAGAACAATTTTCAAACTACAAACACTATCAAGCTGATATTCGTGAGGTTTCACAATTAGAAGTAATCTTCAAAGAATTTGGTACTGATATTAAATGTGTGCTTCACACGGCTGCTCAACCTTCTCACGACTGGGCTGCTAAAGAACCATTTACAGACTTTTCAGTGAATGCAAACGGAACATTAAATATGTTGGAAATGACCCGTTTACATGCTCCAGAAGCTGTTTTCATCTTTACTTCTACGAATAAAGTTTATGGCGATAACCCCAATTATTTGCCTTTAATTGAAACTGAAACTCGTTATGAGATTGATGCCAGCCACCCATATTTTGAAAACGGTATCGACGAAAATCATAGCATCGACCACACCAAACATTCACTTTTCGGTGCTTCAAAAGTTGCGGCAGATGTTTTGGTACAAGAGTACGGTCGCTACTTTGGCATGAAAACGGGTATTTTCCGTGGAGGTTGTTTAACTGGCCCAAACCACTCAGGTACTGCTCTTCATGGCTTTTTATCATACTTGATGAAATGTGCTATCACTGGCAACCATTATACTATTTTCGGTTACAAAGGAAAACAAGTACGTGATAACATTCACTCTTACGATTTAGTGAATATGTTCTGGAATTTTTACCAAAATCCACGTCCTGGTGAAGTATATAATGCAGGTGGTGGTCGTTTTGCCAACTGTTCGATGCTTGAAGCCATTGCCATCTGCGAAGAAATGACTGGTAAAAAAATGAGTTATAGCTATTCTGAAACCAACCGTATCGGCGACCACATTTGGTATGTTTCGGATTTGTCTAAATTCAAATCACACTATCCAAATTGGAATTGGACTTATGGCTTGAACGAAACATTACAACAAATCCACGACGGAATTGCTTCTCGTTTGTAAGTAGCAATAAGTAAATAGTGATTAGTAGTTTGAAACACAAAAAATCTAACTATCAACTATTTACGACACACAAAAGCGTTGACTAAATTATAATCAGTACTTAATATTTCACTATTTAAGTACTGATTATTAGATATTTCCCCTAAATAATTGATAAAAATAAATGAAACTAAGTGTAGTTATTCCTGCTTACAATGAAGAAGAGTCTATCCCTGAAACGCTAAAATCTTTGTATGAAACCTTGAGTTTTCATGCCATTGACCATGAAATTTGCGTTGTGAATGACAATTCAAAAGACCGTACTGAGGCAGTTTTACAAGAACTTCAACAAGAAATACCTACGTTAGTTTACTTTACCAATAAAGGTCCTAACGGATTTGGTTATGCCGTCCGCTATGGTCTTGAAAGATTTTCGGGCGACTGTGTGGCTGTAATGATGGCAGATATGTCTGACGACCCAAACGATTTGGTGAAATTTTATCAAAAAATGCTCGCTGAAAATGTGGATGCAGTTTTTGGTAGTCGTTTTGCTAAAGGTGGGAAAGTGATAGATTATCCACCTCTTAAACTTTATATCAACCGTGTTGCCAATCTTATTATCCGCTTATTAACGGGTATAAAATACAACGATACTACCAATGCCTTCAAACTCTATAAAAGAGAGACCATTGAAGGAATTAAGCCTTTTCTTTCTCCACATTTCAACCTGACAGTTGAGTTACCATTAAAAGCTTTCGTTAGAGGATATACTTTTGCCATTGTTCCTAATAGTTGGACGAACAGAAAGTACGGTGAGTCGAAACTGAAAATAAAAGAAATGGGAAGCCGATACTTTTTTATTTTACTTTATTGTATGATTGAAAAGTCTTTTTCTCGTGGTGATTATATGAAGAAAAATCATAAAAAATAACTTTTTAAACTGGCTACTTGCGACACAAAATAGCTAAAAACAACACCCCAAATTACAGCAAAAAGGAGCATTGAAAACCATATTTTTTTTACTTCTACTTTAAAAGAAAGGGCAAGAAGTGTTCCGCCGATTGGAGTGAAAAATAATGGTGTGAAAAAAGCGATTCCCCAAATACCAAGTTTTTTCCAAATTTTCACTGCAAAACGAGTACGTTTTGAAAATAGTTTTGCAGGAGTTTTTCGGTACTTGGCAATTAAGCGTTGAACGGTATTTCCTAAAAAAATCACAATCGTAACGGCCGACATCATCCCTATTACACAACAAATGGCCGTTTCCCACCATGTCAAATCCAATGCTATTCCTGCTATTGGGCCATTAAAAAATTTGATAGCGGTTGCTACCATTACCGTAAAGTATTTCCCGAAACTCATGTTTATATGTTAGTATTTGTAGCTTAGTTATTATCTTTATAATTGGCTTATCCATCTATCAAAAGATGGAAGCATTAAGTTAATCATTTAGAACTAACACACGAAGGTATCAATTCTCATAGGATATGACCAAAACATTTCAAAGATTATGTATAAAAAAATACTAATTCTTACTTTAGTGATTTGTACTTTAATAAGCGTTTTTACTCAAGCTCAAAGTGTTTTTGTTCCTTTAAATCAAGATTACGAACACTTAATTGATAGATATGAAATAAAACGTGGGAAATTCTCAGAAGGTTTTCATACTACTGTTAAACCATATACTCGCAAAGGAATTATTCAGTTGGTTGATAGTGTTAAGAACGATAAGTCGATTTCGCTTTCTTCAAGAGATGAATTTAACCTTGCATATCTCCAAAATGATAGCTGGGAATGGTCTAAATTGAAAGATGCTAAAATCACAAAAAAAGCACTTTGGAATGTTTTTTACGAAAGGAGAGCCGATGCCTATTCAAATTCTGATGATATATTAGACCTTCACGTAAGTCCTGTTTTAAATCTTGAATTAGGAACTGTATCAGACGGCTATCAAAACCGAACGAGCTTGAATACTCGTGGCGTTGAAATCAGAGGAATGATTAATAAGAAAGTAGGTTTTTACTCTTTTGTTTCTGAAAATCAAGCCTATATTCCTGAGTACGTAAAACGTTTTGTAGATAATTATAATCAAAATGACTTTCGTTTAGCAGCTTTGCGTTTGGCTGGAATGCCCGGCGAAGGACTTACGAAAGAATTTAAACAAAACGAATACGCTACCGATTTTTTTACTGCACGTGCCTACATTACTTTTCAAGCTACTAAAAATATTCAGATTCAGTTTGGACATGACAAGAATTTTATCGGAAATGGTTTTCGTTCAATGATTCTGTCTGATAACGCTGCCCCAAGTTTATTCCTCAAAATCAATACTCATATCGGAAAATTCCAGTATCAAAATCTTTTTACTCAATTGATTTACACGGGCTTACTTCCAAGCAGTCAGATATATCCTAAAAAATATATGAGTATGCACCATTTGAGCTTGAATTTGTCTAAAAGTTTGAATATTGGTATTTCAGAAAACATTGTTTTTGAGCGTGATAGCACCAACGGAGGAGCTTTTGATTTGAATTATCTCAATCCTGTTATTTTTTATCGTTCAATCGAAAGCTTTCAAGGAAGTGGCGACAATGCTTTTATTGGCTTAGATTTCAAATGGAATTTTGCCAAACATTTTTCAGTTTATGGACAATTAATGTTGGATGAATTTATCGCAAAAGAGATTTTTCGCTCTTCTGGTTTTTGGGCAAACAAGTACGGCACACAAGCGGGTATTAAATATATTGATGCTTTTGGAATCAGTAATTTAGACCTTCAAACTGAAATTAATACCGCCAGACCTTATACTTATAGCCATTTTAGCGGTTCAAATTATACACAATATAATCAAGCATTGGCACATCCGCTTGGGGCAAATTTTATCGAATGGAGTAATATTATTCGTTGGCAACCTCTGAAAAAACTCAATGTGGTTGCTCATATTATCCGTGCTAAATTTGGTGAAGACCCTTCCAAAAGTGAAAACTGGGGACAGGATATTCAAAAAGATTATGATTTTAGAAGTAGAAAAATACTCTACAATGATGATTACGGCAATTTTACTGGACAAGGACGAGCAACCAATACAATGATTTTCGACCTCAGAACTTCGTACCAACTCAAGCATAATTTCTTTTTAGAATTCCACTTTCTTCACAGAGATTACAAAAGTGCCAACCCAAAGCTAAACTATACAACGTCTATCAAATCATTCGGTATTCGCTGGAATATTCCTTATCGTCAGATGTTATTTTAAATTACTTTCTTTGTCTTTACTTCCATAATCGGTAGAAACAACGGCAAAGCCTTTCGACTCGTTATGGAGACGGTCAAAGGAAGTAACATAATACGAGTATCCACGAAAACGTTCGGCTGAAAAATCTTCAAAAGAGTTTTTCTTGCCGAGATACAGCATTTTATCCAATCGGTTAAAATCTGGTACTTCATTTTTCTCGAAGCGATAAAGGGCAAAATAATAATTCTCATCATTATCACTGGCTTTTTCACCGGGTTGCCAAGTAAGAATCGGGAAACCAAAATCTTTTTTGACTGCAATTACCTTCTGCGGAGCTAAAGGTGGAATGCTATCTTTCCAAGGCATTGGCGGAACAATGGCTGGATAACGGTAAAAATCTGTTCTCAAAGAATCCTGAAAACCACCGTAGTTTTCGGTTAAACTTTTGGAACTATAAAAAATCCCTCCTTTTACATTCGTAATATTTCTATCAAAACGGATTTGTTTTGAAGCCTCCGTAAGCGACCAGCCTGCTTTTATTTTATAAATTCCATGCCCGATGTAGAGATGTCGCCCAAAACTATTTGCTGCCCACCATGAAGTAAGTTCATTGTAAGGTACTTTTGGATGTGCCTGATGAAAGTATATTTGCGGAGCGATATAATCTATCCAACCCAGTTCAACCCACTTGCGAGTATCGGCGTACAAATGATCGTAAGAAGTTTGTCCAGCTTGCGTCATCGAGCCATTGGTAGTTTTCGGGCTATAATTTTTCCAAACACCAAATGGACTTATCCCAAACTTTACTCGTGGTTTTGTTTTTTGAATGACTTTACTGATTTGGTAAATCAAAGAATCAGTATTACTTCTTCTCCATTGCTGAATGTCTTTGATGCCTCCGTTGTATTTTTTGAAAGTTTCTGCATCTTTCAGTACTTGTCCAGTTACTTCATAAGGATAAAAATAATCGTCAAAATGAAT
>JACCDQ011484910.1_pt1 | contig 10527 bp, 10 predicted proteins | sample 7446031 | NCBI WGS metagenome assembly JACCDQ01 (sample SAMN15323442, study PRJNA562643) | freshwater metagenome | isolation source: river surface water | place: USA:Blue River Watershed | collected 2017-08-17
CAGATTGATACCATCCTATTGTAGTTGCAGAAAAATGGAATTATTTTGATTGAAAATGATGTCGAATACCAACAAATCAAGGATTTAAGTCAAAACAACCCAAATCCTTTTTTTTATGTCAATCATATTGGAGAACTTATTTTTATAGAGCAGAAACAGACCAAAAAAGCCACCCCAATTTTTCAGTGGCAAACAACCGCCCCGATACAGCTCAAACCTGGTACATCAAGATTATTTACATTTTTTAAAATTGATAATATTGCTCAAAAAAAAGAGCAAAAGGTTGAACACGCCACTCCTTTTCATCGATTGATGCAGATGCTTAAATTTGAACGAAAAGACATCCTTTCGATTTATGTATATGCCATCTTAATCGGAACAATCAGTTTGAGCCTACCTTTGGGAATACAGGCAATCATTGGTTTGGTTCAGAGCGGTGTGTTTTTTAGTTCGATATATATATTGATTGGGGTCGTTTTGTTGGGCTTAATTTTGTCGGGTGTGATGCAAATTATGCAATTAACCATTGTAGAGTATTTGCAAGAACGCCTTTTTGCCAAATCTGCTTTTGAATATACCTATCGGATTACAAACATCAAGCCAGAAGCCCTCAGGAGTTTCTACCCTCCAGAATTGATGAACCGATTTTTCGATATCATCACCATACAAAAAACATTGCCCAAAATCCTTATCGACGTAACGGCGGCAAGTATTCAGATAATTTTTGGTTTATTGTTGCTTTCTGCCTATCACCCATTGTTTATAGGTTTTGCTATTTTAACCGTATTGTTGATTTGGCTGGTGGTTCGAATCTATGCCAAACGATTGTTAGATGCCAATATTATCAAATCCAAATACAAATATAAAATTGCGTATTGGCTGCAAGATATTGCCCGAATGATTCCTGTTTTCAAGCTTTCGGATAATTTGGCATTTCCTATTCAAAAAATGGAATATTTAATCAGCAATTACTTAAAGTACAGAAAAAAATATTATAATTACTTGCTGGTATTGTTTTACAATGCGGTGTTTTTTAAGGTTTTGGTCACTGGAGGTTTATTAATTTTGGGTACTTATTTGGTGATTGATTTGCAAATCACCATCGGTCAATTTGTTGCATCTGAGATTGTGATTGTGTTGGTGGTCAGTTCGGTTGAAAAAATTCTGTTATCCTTCGATTCAATATTTGATTTATTGACAGCCGTTGATAAAATCGGGCATATTTCAGATTTACCTTTGGAGCAACACAGAGGTGTATTGCAAAATCTGAATGCAAGCCAGAGTGGTATTTCCGTAGAAGTGAAACAATTAAAATTCAAATTTTCAGATGGATTGGAAGACACCCTGAGAAACATTGACCTAAATATCAAAGCATCGGAAAAGATAGTGTTAAATGGTTCAAACGGCTCGGGAAAAGAAACCCTACTGAATATTTTATCGGGTTTATTGACAAATTACCAAGGCATGATTTCTTACGATGGTATATTTATAAAAGACATACAACAAGAGCATTTTTTCAAGTATGTCAAGAAAAACCAATCTCCAGATTCAATTTTTGACGGAACGATATTAGAAAATATTACCCTCAATAGAAGTTTCAGCACCTCGGAGCTTGATGAAATCATGAATGGCTTATTGTTGAAAGAAAACATAGGAAGATTGAGCGACGGGCTTCAGACGCCAGTTGTTTCGGGAGGACGACAACTTTCGGATAGCTTTAAGACGAAGATAATCTTAGCCCGTTGTTTGCTACATAAGCCAAGGCTTTTGATATTGTCTAGTTGTTTTGATACTTTTTCAATAGACGAGCTGAAACACATTTATACGTACATTCATGCTTTGCCATGCACTTTAGTCATTGAAAGCAATCATCCCTATATATTAGAAAATTCAGACAGAATAATACAACTCGAAAACGGACGAATTCTTGCTTGAGTCTATTCGTCATCACAAACATTTTTCATCCGTTACAAAGACAAAATATATGCTTAATTTATCAAAAAATAATATTCCAAATTTATTCAAAGAATCGAGCGAAGTGTTTTTACACGATTTGATAAGTACCCCACCCGCCAGCCACGTATTGAAACGCTGGATGTTGGTTTTCTTTGGCGTTTTTATCATAATATTATTTTTGCCTTGGCAACAAAATATTGATGGAAAAGGGCAAGTTACGGCTCTAAACCCGGCAGAACGCCCACAAGAAATTCAAAATGTAATCTCTGGGCGAATCGAGAAATGGAATGTTTCGGAAGGGCAAATTGTTCGAAAAGGCGATACCTTGGCGGTCTTGTCGGAATTAAAAGACGATTATTTTGACCCACAACTTCAAACCCGTTTAAATGAGCAAATCGATGCCAAAAATGGAGCAATCAGTGGTTATAAAGCCAAGGTTGAGGCGTTGAAAGAGCAATTAGAAGCCCTCCAACAAAACAAAGTATTAAGTCTTCAAAAGGCACAAAATAAAATCAAACAAAACAAGGCAAAAGTCAATGCCGATAGCATAGATGTTCAGGCAGAAAGCCTTCAAGTAAAAATTGCCCAAGACCGCTATCAAAGAGGACTTACGCAAGAAAAACAAGGTATTTTGTCACTTAATGATTTAGAAAGTCGAAAATTAAAGTTGCAAGAAACTCAAAATAAGCTTAATTCGGTACAAAATAAATTGATTATTTCTAAGCAAGAATTAATCAACAGCCAAATCGAACTTAACAGTATTCAGGCAGAATATGCCGAAAAAATTGCCAAAGCACAATCCGACAGAAGTTCTGCTCTTGCAGCATTGTCCGATGGTCAATCCGAACTTTCTAAGCTAATCAACAAGCAAAGCAATGTCAGCATTCGTCAAGGCTATTATGTTGTGCGAGCTCCACAAGACGGATATGTTGTGAAGGCAATGAAAGCAGGTATTGGAGAGACCCTCAAAGAAACGGAGTCTATTTGTAGCCTTCAAGCCCTAAATCCGAATCTGGCAGTTGAGCTATATGTCAAAGCAATGGATGTGCCATTGATTCAGGAGGGTAGAAAAGCCAGATTGCAGTTTGAGGGATGGCCTGCGATTCAATTTTCGGGATGGCCTTCTGTATCGGTAGGTACTTTTGAGGGAGAGGTAAAAGTGATTGACATGATTGAGAGTAAAAATGGGGATTACAGATTGCTTGTTACGCCAAGTTCTGGTGTATGGCCCAAAGAGCTTCGCATTGGTTCGGGCGTTTTTGGGTGGATTATGCTTGAAAATGTGCCTGTTTGGTATGAATTATGGCGACAACTGAACGCTTTTCCGCCAAGTCTAAAAGAAGCACCCGATAAAAAAGAAAAAACTAAAAAAGAAAAATAATCCAATCGATACAAGCAAACAGACCAATGAAATATTTTATTAGCATCGTTTTTATTTTACTTGGGTTGGATAAAATTTCTGCACAAAGCAAAGAAGAAATCTTTAGTTTCAAAGATTTCCAAGAAATTATTATCAAAAATCACCCTGTTATCAAGCAAAGTAATCTTTATCTGAGTGCCGCACAAGCAGAATATTTGCAAGCACAAGGATTATTTGACCCAAAGCTTTCGATTTTATTTGATAGAAAAGCCTTCGAGGGAAAAGATTATTACAATCGTTTCGAAACCGTGTTGAAAGTACCTTTATACAGTGGTATTGAGCTGAAAGGGGGATACGAACGAAATGCCGGCATACGTTTGTTGGGAGAAGAGTCGCCGAGCCTTTTATTTGGTGGAATTACATTGCCAATAGGACAAGGATTGCTGATTGATGCCCGCAGAAATACTTTGCTACAAGCAAGATTCTTGGACGAAATTGCAGAAGCCGAACGAAGAAAACTCGTCAATAAATTTATTTTTTCGGCAGCAAAAGACTATTGGGAGTGGTATGTAAGCCATAAAAAATTACGACTAGCACAAGAGGGCTATCGGCTTGCAGAAACAAGATTCAACTTGCTGAGCGAAAGAAGTAAGATTGGAGAATTGGCAGCTATCGATAGTGTGGAGGCTAATATTACCCTTCAAGAAAGGGAATTGGCACAAAAACAAGCCCAATTGGAGTTTAGAAATGCAGGTTTGGTGCTGTCGAACTATCTTTGGAGTACAGACGAAAAACCCTTGGAATTACCCGAAAATATCATTCCTCAAAATTCTGTATCCGAATTGATTGACCGAAAAAAAATAGATGAAATACAAGCAACGCTGCTACAAACACATCCAGAATTGACAAAAATAACTTTCAAACAACAACAACTAACGATTGAAGAGAGGTTCAGGAAGGAATTGCTGAAGCCTCAATTGAATTTCAATTTTAACTTGATAAATTCGCCGATAAACTCACAAAAAGATACCTTTGCCAATGCCTTTTTGCTGAATAACCACAAATTTGGATTTGATTTTGTGATGCCCGTTTTATTGAGAAAAGAAAGGGGTAAACTACAATCCGTCAGAATCAAACAAAAAGAGTTGAATTTTGAGAAAATCACCGTCCAAAGGGAGCTTAATACCAATATTGAAACGGTATTCAACGAAATAAACAACCTTGGACAGCAAATTCAACAGCAATTGTCTATTAATCTAAACCAAGAGAAATTACTAGAAGCTGAGAAAAATAAATTTTTGATGGGAGAAAGTACTATTTTTATGTTGAATACTCGTGAAAATAAACTCATTGAAATGAAACTCAAGCTTGAAAACCTGAAAGCAAAATACGAAAAAGCCAAAGCAAACTTATTCTTTGCAGCAGCGATTATCAATTAGCAGATTTTTTGTGCAAAGGATGTATTCTCGTTGTTTAAGAAATTTTTAGCAGAAAATAAAAAAAGCCTCAAGGATTTCTTGAGGCTTTCTTCATAAACAGCAATTTGAGCTACATGATTATAAAACGTTGAAAATTGTAAAAAGTTTTGCATTTGAAAAATAGTTGTATTATTTTTCAAAATATTTATCAATTATCAAAAATGAGGCAATCAGTCATTTATGAAATCAAAATAGAATACATCGGTTCTATTTCGGAGTTGAGGAAACGGGAGAATTTTGTGGTTTATTTTTCCAATTTGAAGCGGGCAGTAGAAAGTGTACAAAGCAATTTGGCACTGAATGGATGGGAACAAAAAAATGTAAATTATTCGGCAGTTTATCGGTCAATGAAGCAAAAAGGAAAGTTTTCTGCCGAATTTTCGGAGCAAAAAGTAAAATTCTTTAAGGTTCATATCTGTACAAAAATACTAAACCCAATTCTAAATACATTGGGTATAGATGAACACCCTTCCTTAAAAGTAAATAATCGTTGAAAAAATAGAATTTTTCCATTAATTTGCACGCTCACTACTTTAACCTTGAGTCTATGAATTTTTCTAAACCCAAATTGAGTTTTACTCAAATTATTAATATGAATGTTGGTTTTTTCGGCATTCAATATAGTTTTGGTTTGCAACAAAGTGCCGTAAACCCCATTTATGATTTTCTAGGAGCTAGCCCAGATGAAATTCCGCTCTTGAATTTGGCAGGCCCCATGACGGGTCTTTTGATACAGCCGATTATTGGGGCGATGTCAGACAAGACTTGGTCACCCCGTTTTGGGCGAAGAAAGCCATATTTTTTTGTTGGAGCTTTGATGTGTAGCTTGGCACTGATGCTTTATCCTTTTAGTAGTACATTGTGGATGGCAGCTGGATTGCTTTGGATTTTAGATGTAGGTAATAATACCGCAATGGAGCCGTATCGGGCGTTTATTGCAGATAAATTGGATGCTTCACAGCAACCGACGGGTTTTCAGGCTCAGAGTTTTTTTACTGGCTTGGGACAGACTTTGGTGAATTTGTCGATTTTTGCTTTTCCATTGATATTTATAGGTAAAACAGGGTCTTTGCCTACTTGGATTTATGCCTCGTTTTTCTTGGGTGCGGTTTGTTCGATTGGGTCTGTGTGGTGGAGTATGAGAACTACAGCAGAAATTCCACCGAGTGAAGAGGAAATAGAAGAAATGAAGGCAAAACCATTGAGTTTGTTTACTCCTTTTGTCGAAATACCAGCAGCTATTCGTGAAATGCCCAAAGTTATGTGGCAATTGGCATTGGTGTATTTGTTTCAATGGTACGCCTTGTTTTGTTATTGGCAGAACTCCTCCAAAAGCATTGCCCAATCGGTTTGGAAAACGAATGATTATCAAAACAATCCTGCTTATAATGAGGCTGTTAGTTGGTCGGGTTTGGTAAATGGATGGTATAATATTGTGATGTTTTTGGTGGCATTCAGTTTGGTTCATTTTGCTAAGAAATATTCTCCAAAAATGGTACATGCGGCGTGTTTGGTATTAGCGGGTATAGGATTTATCGCATTTCCGATGATAGAAAATAAATATTTGTTATTTCCGGCAATAACGGGTTTTGGGATTGGTTGGGCGAGTATGATGGGTATTCCGTATCTGATTGTGGTGGGTGAAATTCCAAAAGAGCGTTATGGGGTATATATGGGAATTATCAACATGATGATTGTGATACCGATGCTCCTACAAACGATTAGTTTTGGATATATTTTAAAACATTTTTTGAACAATAATCCCGGAAATGCCATTACTTTTGCAGGAGTGTTGTTGTTGGTAGCTTCGGCGGCGACTTTACTCATTCGGGCAAAAAAGGCTAAAGAAGAAGATTTTACTCTCAGCGGTGGTGCAGGGCATTAATCAAAAGAAATGGCAAATAAATATCCTTTGTATTCGCATGAGTATTTCATGGCGAAAGCCTTAGAATTGGCAATGATTGCTGAAGAAGCAGGCGAAGTTCCGGTCGGAGCAATGGTGGTTGCGAATGGCAATAAAATTATCGGAAAAGGGTATAATCAGACCGAATTGCTTCACGACGTAACTGCCCATGCGGAGATTTTGGCGATAACGGCGGCAAGTCAGTTTTTAGGGGCAAAATACCTGAAAAATTGTACGCTGTATGTTACGCTCGAACCCTGTACCATGTGTGCGGGTGCTTTGTTCTGGACACAAATCGATCGAGTAATTTTTGGGGCATCAGACACTAAAAGAGGCTTTTCTAAACAAACGCCAAGGATGCTTCACCCCAAAACAGAAGTTTTAAACGGGATTTTAAAGGAAGATTGTGAGCAAATATTAAAGAATTTTTTTAAAAAACTGCGAACATAAATTCATTGATTAGCGTTTAGAGGGTAGTTTGTTATCGTTTTTTTAACAATTTTCTTATTTATCATTTAATTAATTAACACAAACAATGGCATATACACTTGAACCACTTCCTTATGCTAGTGATGCTTTAGAGCCTCATTTTGATCAGGCAACGATGGAAATTCACCATGACCGTCATCATCAAGCATACGTAACAAATCTTAACAATGCAATCGCTGGAACCGAAATGGAAAGCCTTTCTTTGAAAGAATTGTTGGCAAATATCAGCAAGTTCCCAGCACCTGTTAGAAATAATGGTGGAGGGCATTTTAACCATGATTTGTTTTGGAATATTTTATCGCCAAATGGTGGAGGTGAGCCTTCAAGCACATTGGCTGCTGCCATAGATGAAGCTTGGGGTTCGTTTGCAAATTTTAAAGATGAATTCAAAAAAGCGGCTATTGGCAGATTCGGCTCGGGTTGGGCTTGGCTTTGTGTTGATGAAAATGAAAAATTATTCATTACTTCTACGCCAAACCAAGATAATCCTTTGATGGATGTTGCGGAGAAAAAAGGAATTCCTGTGTTAGGATTAGATGTTTGGGAGCATGCGTATTACTTGAAATTCCAAAATAAACGCCCAGATTATATCGACTCTTTCTGGAATGTTGTGGATTGGAATGCGGTTCAAAAGAGATTCTCTAATGCAAAGAGAGTGATTCCTAACGAATAAATTTTGTACAATAAAATGGAAAAATCGCCTATATAAGGCGATTTTTCCATTTTTATCCCCTCTATTTATATTTTGATGCGTATTTTTGTCATTATTCCAGCACTCAACGAAGAAGGGTCTATCGCCAAAGTCATTCAAGACATTCCCCAAAATATTGTTTCTGAAATTATTGTTGTAAATAATGGTTCAACAGACAATACAGCGGTAGTTGCTCAACAAGCAGGTGCAAGGGTATTGGAAGAACCCCGAAGAGGATATGGCTATGCTTGTCTTAAAGGCATTGCTTATGCGGAATCTCAAAATCCAGATATTTTGGTCTTTATGGATGCGGATTATTCGGATTTCCCAGAGGAGCTTCCGCTATTGCTCGAACCAATTTATGAACAAAATATGGATATGGTAATCGGTTCAAGGGCTTTGGGAAACAAGGAATTCGGTTCTATGACAATTCCTCAGATTTTTGGTAATTGGTTGGCAACCAAACTTCTATATTTGTTTTATGGGCTAAAATTTACGGATTTATGACCGTTCCGAGCCATTCGAATGAAGGCTCTCAAACAATTAAAAATGCAGGATAAAACTTATGGATGGACGGTAGAAATGCAGTTAAAAGCAGCTAAAATGAAGCTGAAATCGACAGAAGTGGCTGTCAATTATCGAAAGCGAATCGGGTACTCCAAAGTTTCGGGTACGATTAGGGGAACTGTGATGGCGGGATATAAAATTTTATGGACAATTTTTAAGTATTTGTAATGTTCTTCTCCCTATTAGCGACCATAGCAGCCATTGTGTACCTAATGGCTACTTTTTTTGTGTTTTCTTATAGTTTGGTACAGATTAGTCTTATATTTTATTACAAAAGAGCTGCTAAAATATCTATTTCTAATACTACTTCAAATCCTAATACACTTCCCTTTGTGACAATTCAATTGCCGGTATATAACGAATTTTATGTGGTTGATGGCTTAATTGATGCGATTTTAGAGATAAATTATCCTAAAAATCTATTGGAAATACAATTCTTAGATGATTCTTCTGATGAAACAAGTAATGTCATTTCTTCGAGAATTGAGGCATTTTCTAACAGAGGGATTTTGGCAAAACATATCCGCCGAGAAAGTCGAATTGGATACAAAGCGGGGGCGTTGGAATATGGTTTGAAAATGGCTCAAGGGAGCTTTATTACTATTTTTGATGCAGATTTTCGGCCTCCAAAAGACTTTTTGATGCAAACAATCCCCTTTTTTGATGATAAAATGGTGGGAGTTGTGCAGACTAAATGGGGACATACGAACGAAGATTTTTCGATACTCACACAATTACAAGCATTTGGCTTAGATGCTCATTTCTCGATTGAACAAGTCGGACGAAATACCATGGGAAGTTTTATTAATTTTAATGGAACGGCAGGAATTTGGAGAAAGGAGACTATTATCGATGCAGGTGGGTGGTCGGCAGATACATTGACAGAAGATTTGGATTTGAGCTATCGTGCCCAAATGAAGGGCTGGAAGTTTGTCTATTTGGAAGGGGTGGTTTGTCCCGCAGAATTGCCTGTGTCGATGCATGCCGTGCAAGCACAACAATATCGTTGGACGAAAGGTGCAGCGGAGTGTTTGCTCAAAAATTATCAAAAATTAGTCGCTCATCCGAATATTTCGATGAGTACCAAACTTCATGGTTTTTATCATCTTGCCAATAGTTCGATTTTTGTGATGCTCTTGTTGATAGGGGTTTTGAGTTTTCCTTTGTTCTTTTTGATTGATAAAATCTCGTTTTTACAGGCATTTTCTCCTATTTTATACTATTTTCAAATCAGTTGGTTTGTGTTGGCATATTTTTATTGGATACCCTTTAGGAGAAAAAAACTCGGATTTTTTAAGTTTTTGATAAGATTTCCATTGTTTTTGATAATGATGATGGGCTTATCTTGGAGCAATAGCTTGGCAGTATTGGAGGCGTGGGTAGGGAAAAAGACACCATTTGTTCGAACCCCCAAATTTAATATTCAATCAGGGGCTTTGGCTTGGAAAAAAAATAAATATTTGCAAAACGTGCTTGGGTTGAATGTGTTGGGTGAGTTGTTTTTGTTTATTTATTTTTTAATAGTTGTTTATTATGAATATACCTTGAAAATATTCAATCTATTGCCTTTTCATCTCATGTTGCTTGCCGGTTTTGGTATAATGTTGTTTTTTACTTGGAGACATAAAAAATAAGGTTAATTCTTGTAATTAACCTTATTTTTGATTCATAAATGTACTTTTAGAGCAATGTTTATTCTTCCCAAGCCCAATCAATTCTATGTTTCATATCTTTGATAGCCATGTTGTTGGCTTTGAAATAGGCTCTTATTTCATCAACTTTGTCGTATTGTTGGTTGGCTTTGTATTCTCTGTAAAGATTCAACATTCCATGCAAAACAGCATCAGAATCGCCCATTTTTTCCTCTTTAAGTCCTAAAATTTGCTCAATAAATAATACAAATTTCTCAATTAATAAGTTGAAAGTATCTTCTCCAATTGCCGAAGGTTGGAGTTGATTCATATAAATCATATTGACATATTTGAGTAGGTTGTAAAGTTGGGCAATAGCCACCGCCGTATTCAAGTCGTCGTTCATGGCATCATAAAAAGCTTGAATTGACTTCTCAATGTCTAATTTTTTC
>JACCDQ010643584.1_pt1 | contig 10526 bp, 11 predicted proteins | sample 7446031 | NCBI WGS metagenome assembly JACCDQ01 (sample SAMN15323442, study PRJNA562643) | freshwater metagenome | isolation source: river surface water | place: USA:Blue River Watershed | collected 2017-08-17
GGAAGTGGTTCAATGATTATCGCAGCGATTTGATTTTTAAATTGTGCAAAAGCATTTTTAACAAGAGTTAAATCATTTAATTCTAAAACGATGGTATCATCACTAATTCCTTTTGGAACTCCAAGGCTTGAAGCTTCACTGGTTCCCGCTAGTCCTGAGCCCGCTTTGATGAGCATGGAATCTGTATGGCCATGATAACAACCATTGAACTTAATGATTTTATCTTTTTTAGTATAACCTCTTGCAAGACGTATTGCTGTCATTACCGCTTCAGTACCAGAATTTACGAAACGAATCTGATCAATGTGCGGAAGTCGTGAAACTAAAAATTCAGCTAGATCTAGAGAATAGGTTTCACAAGCTCCATAACTCCAACCATGTTCTAACTGCTCTTTTAATTTTTCTTTCACTAGTTTATTTTGATGTCCTAAAATAAGGGGACCAAAACTCATGCAAAAATCGATGTATTTTTTGCCATCGACATCTTCAATATAGGCACCTTCTGCACTTTTAAAAAAACGAGGAGAAATCTCCATGCCCTTAAAACTTCGCACTGGAGAATGTACTCCTCCTGGGACAAGCTTTTTTGCTTTTAAAAAAAGTTCGTCGTGGTGGCTTTGGTGATTTTGATTAATTTTTTGATTCATATTTTGTCCATTGTAAAAATTCTTGATGATTAGTGAAAGGTAAAACATTTATTTGATGCTCGACAAAGTCAAAAAATGTTTTACCTAATCCACAAGCGTGTACTTTATATTTTATTTCAGGCAAGACTTCCGAATATTTTAAATATTGATCGAAACTCGTCCAAAAAAAGATTTCGGTATTTCTTAATTCTATTTTTGAATCTTCTGGTATTTCTTGCATTGATTTTGCATATACCGGAATAATTTTAGAATCTTTTAAACTTTTGGCATCACTATGGCTAAGATAATAATGTGGAAGATTTTTATCCATCATGAGATTTAAAAAATGCGAATGATAGTATTTTTCAATTTTTAAAATACCTAAACCATCACTTGAGCCGTTCACCCAAATTCCAAGCTTGGCCATGTCCTCAAGAGTTTTTGTCCCGCTGGTAAATAAAGTTTCAATTTTATCTTGATTGGCCATGATAGAATTGTATCCGTATTTTGCCGTTAAAATCAGGTGACCTCTTTGGGCCAAAGAAAAAGTTAATTCAGTTTTTTTATAAAAATGATCATCGTATTGCGCTAGTCCTACAAAGATTTTTTTGAAATTCATTTCGGGAAGGTTTCGATTTTCAATTTTAGAAAAGACGAATTCTTGATTTTCTTTTAGACCGCGATGAGTATGTAAAAATAAGTTATTGATCTTTTTTACATTGATACCGATCGGTAAATGGCATCCTCCGCCATATCCTACAAAAGCTTCTCGCTCTCTTTTCACTTCTTCAATAGTAGAAGAATGATTTAATTTTAGAAGCTTATTTAAAAGTTCATCGGAGTCAGATCGATCTTTTAAGCATTCAATCGCCAGTGCTCCTTGAGCTGCAGAACTCGGAAAATAACTTTCTGGTAATATGAAAAAATTTAAATCTTTAACCAAATCTTTTAAAATGATTTTTGAACTTTCCGTTTTTGCCAGTCTCTCAATTCCCGCATAAGCCAAAACGATAGCATCAAACTCTTGATCAATGAGTTTTTGGATGCGGGTGTTAACATTTCCTCTCAATACCTTGGTTTTCACCTGCATATCAGCATGATGAGGAATAAATTTTTTTAAATTCTTTTCAATATTGGTGATTCTTCTTGGTGAACTGGTCCCGACAATAAATTCTTTTTTCTCTTTTAGCGTTTTAATGGTGGATTTTTTGATCAATAAAATATCTTCTGAAAATTGTCTTTCAGTTATGGCCGCGAGAGTGATTTCACTTGGTCTAACTGAGCCAAGATCTTTATAGGAGTGTACGACAAGATCAATTTCTTTTTTTAAAAGGGCCTCGTCTAATTCTTTGGTAAAAAAATCTTTACCGTCTAGTTGCCACAAAGGAGCATTGGTGATTTCATCACCAGTCGTTTTGATTATTTTAAGTTCAAATTCATCGCCCGTTAATTTTTCTAATTCGTCTTTGATTTGTCCACATTGAGTTAGAGCTAAAAGCGAACCACGGGTTCCGATAATGTATTTCTTTTTCATATTGGCCTATAAGCATTTTTAAAGATGTATTCTTTTTAAATTGTGAACTTCCGCTTTTGCTTTTTTAATTTTCTCTAATTTATCAATTTCGCGGTTTTCGCCTAAAGTTAATATATCGGTTAAACGATACATGCCTTGGGCCTTAGTTCGCATTGTTTCTACCACTGATGGTGAGCCCGAATCAATAAAGAGTTTGCCATTGTTATGAAAAAAATTTTCCATAAAAAAAGAATCGAGGATGATTTGATCGGCCCCAATGGTATTAATGATCGTGTCAAATTCTGTAAATCGCTCTTTATCATGAAATGAGATACTTTCAATTTTAAAAAGTTCAACAATTTCTTTAACTTTCTCAGCATTTCTAGCGCTAATGGTAAGATCGAATTTTTTTTCTAAAAGCTTGATATTTTGAATCGCCAGTTGCCCTGAACCGAGAATAAGGATTTTTCCTTTTGGGGCATTTTTGACAATAATCGAACGAGTAATTCCCGCATAACTATTGCTGCCAATTTCCATTAAAAATTGACTGCGTATTTTTTTATGATCCGAAAAAAGCTTCTCCATTACTTTTTGTAAGCGCGTATTGCGACAGCCTTTTTTTAAGTAATGGGCATAGGCTTCTTTAAATTGATTGACGACTTCATATTCACCTTGAATTTTACTTTGAAGTCCTAAAATGGTTTCTAGTAAAAAGGTATAAGCATCGGCCCCTTGAAATATATTGGTAATTTGTTCTACTTCTCTAATAAAATAAAAAGGTGTAGAGTTAAATCCGACGACTAAAGTTCTTTGACAAGTTTCAAGCGAAAAAGTTCCGCCAGAACAGCCGTGAATTTTCGTACCAGGTTTAAGTTGTATTAGGGTTAAATCTTTCATATTTTTTAAATTCTTAACTTATTATGAAAAAAAATCAGCACTAAATTGTCATCAAATTGTCATAAATTGTAGAAAAGAGGTGAAACTGATATTAATCATTTCTTAACATATGTTTTGCCAAGTATTTAGGACTTTGGTAAATAATTTGGCATGGTAATTTTAAAAAATTCTTGGCAAATTTTGCGCAATGCTTTTTTAAGTCTTGATCGTAAAGTTGATCATTCTTTGAGCTTTTTCATTAAAAACTATGGAAAATCGAGATTTATGATTGCTATGAGTAAAAAGGCGCAATATTTAGGCCTTGAAAGATTATTTGAGAAAGGACCTAAAGCCTTTTTTTATTTCTTTATGTTCTATTTAATTCGAGACGTTATCCTTTATATCATTCTTCCGATATTCTTTGCTAAAGCAGTTTCAAATTAATCATTGTTTACGGCCCTAGATTTCAATACTAGAATTTTTTGGTTTGTTTAAATAAAACTTTAAGGAGTCTTTATGAAGTTAACTTTTAATTCAAAGGAAATACTAGAGCGTGGAATGGGTTTAACCTTTGATGACGTTTTATTAGTTCCAAAATATTCAGAAATTTCTTCTAGAAGAATTCCCAATTTAAAAACTTACATAACAAAAAATTTTCAGATTGAAATTCCCGTTATAACCGCCAATATGGATACAATCACCGAAACGGAAATGGCCAACACTATGGCAAAATTAGGTGGGATTGGTTCACTTCACCGTTTTATGAATGAAGAAGAACAAGTAAAAATGGTTAATGAGATAAAAGCTTTTAACCAAAAACATAATTTAAAAACTCCGATTGCCGCTTCTATTGGCGTTAAAGAAGAGGGTATGCGTCGAGCTGATAAATTAGTTGAAGCTGGAGTACAAATTATTACATTAGATATCGCTCATGGTGACTCAATCATGATGCTTGAAACGCTAGACTATTTAAAAAAGAGATTTCCAAAGGTTGATGTCATTGCAGGAAACGTGGCAACCACTGAAGGTGTGAAACGGATGATCGATCGTGGCGCTGACGCGGTAAAAGTTGGTATTGGACCTGGTTCAATGTGTACGACAAGAATTATCACTGGGCACGGTGTTCCTCAACTATCTGCCATTGCCTTAGCGGTGAAAGAAGCTTCTAAACATAATATTCCAGTTATCGCTGACGGTGGTTTAAAAAATTCTGGTGATATTGTTAAGGCCCTTTGTGCAGGCGCAAGTTCTGTGATGGTGGGATCTTTAGTTTCAGGAACTCTAGAAACTCCAGGTGAATTAAAAGGTGGAATGAAGCAATACCGTGGTATGGCCTCAAAAGCAGCGCAAGTATCTTGGAGAGGGGAAATGCCTCAAGGTATGGCCGCAGAAGGTGAGTCAACGATGATTCCTTGTAAGGGGTCGGTAGTAAATGTAATCGATGAATTAATGGGTGGTCTTCGTTCAGGAATGACTTATCTTGGGGTGGAAAATATTAAGGCCATGAGTGAAGTTGCAGAGTTTATTCAAATGACTGCTTCAGGAATGAGCGAGTCAAAACCTCACGGAGTGCGACACTAATATATGGGACTTCGCGAACTCATAACGAATTTAAATCCTTTTGATAATTTCAAAGAAATGGAAGAAATTGTTTTGTCTTATCCCAAGCTTTCAGATCGAGTAGCTGGAAAGCCTCAGGATATTGAAAAGGTCATAAATAATTTAAAAGAAATTCGCGCAGAACTTTCGCTACCATTTTTAAAGTCATTTGAGAAATTTTTGGATGCAACTCTTCCTCAATTATATGATGGAATTAATTTTTCAGACAATGGAACATCTTTAGATGATTTATCAAAAAATAATAACATAGTTTTAGTTCCCAACCATCAATCGCATGCCGATTACGTAGCGATTAATTATGTCTATTTTAAAAATTATCGAAGCCCGCTTTTTGTCGCCGGTGGAAATAATTTAAATATTTTTCCAATTGGTCCCTTATTTCGAAGATCGGGATGCTTTTTTATTAGAAGAACTTTTGCCAATGATATTTTATATAAATTAACCTTGGAGTCTTACCTTTATTATTTATTAATTAAAGGAGTTCCCATTGAGTTTTTCTTTGAAGGTGGAAGATCAAGAACCGGTAAACTTTTATCGCCTCGTTTTGGACTCTATCAAATGTTAATTGAGGCCCATCAGGCGATTCCGGAAAATATTAGAAAACCTTTATATTTTGTCCCAGTCAGTATCGTGCATGAATATGTTCCAGAACAAAAATCATTAATCAAAGAACAAGATGGTGGTAAAAAGAAAAAAGAAAGTGCGGCTCAAGTTTTTGGTCTGGTAAAACTTTTTTCATATCAATTTGGTAACGTTCATATCAATGTCGGAAAACCGGTGCTATCAGATTTAAAGCCGGACTCCGATTTAAAAGTCTTCACTCAAAATTTAGCCTTTGAATGCTTTTTTGAGGTGGGGAAAAATATGCGAGTGACGCCTACATCTTTGCTCGCCATGATTTTATTAGATGAACCATCTGGGGCCTTAAAGTGGGAAGAGATATTGCAGAAAGCTCGTCAACTCACTGGTTTTTGCGAGAAATTTTCTATTCCCATGACTGATTCATTGAAGAGTGATCAATTAGAAAAAAGCCTTGGCCGATCAATGGATATTTTAATTGGGAATAAAAAAGTAGATGCCATCGGCAACACCACTGGAAAACAAGTTTTCTACTCAATTAAAGATGAGTCGCGAAAAGAAATTTTATATTTTAAAAATACTATTCTTCATCATTTTTTAATCCCTTGGATTATTCATTTGGCCTGGACCAATTTATTTTCAGGACAAATTCAAAACGTTGAAGATTTAAAACGCTTTTTTATGACTCATAGAAAGCAACTTTCTCACGAGTTCTATTTGCCAACGATTAAAGAGTTTTTTAATCGCGCCTTATTGATTATCTCTGATGCCGTCTTAAGAGAGGTGAACTCTCTAGAAGAATGCATGAATTTATCTCACAAGGAATTATTTCTTATTTTAACTAAGGTTGGTGGGTTTGGCAGATCATTGAATTATATTCTAGAGGCCTATTATATCGCCGGATTAACCTTAAAAGATCTCAATCGTCATTTTAAAGAGGGCTTTAAGATGGATACCTATACCAAAAAGTATAAGGAAATCTTCGAGGAAGAGCGCGCTCTCCGCCGAATTATCAAATATCCTGAAAGTTATTCACTCCCTCTTTCAAAATCATGTTTGCAGTATTATATTCACGCCAAGGTCGTAGAATCAAAAGCGGGATATTATGCGGTTACAGACAGTGATCGCTTAGAAGAAAAGATTAAAACCCTAGAGGGGGATCTTTCATCGCAATTAACGGTAAATCTATTGACCTAAATTTAGGTTGAGGATTACTTATGAGTTCAAAAAAAACATTTCCAGGTGATAGAAAAAAAGCTCTCGAGGCTTTAAAAGATATCTTAATGTATCTCGGTGAAGATACAAATCGCGAAGGTTTAAAAGATACACCAGAGCGAATTTTAAAGTCATACGACCGACTCTTTGGTGGCTATCTTCAAGATGAAACAGCTCTTTTTACTACTTTCGAAGAGGATGATGTTATCCCTCATAACCAAATTATTTTATTAAAAGACATCGAATTTTACTCAACTTGCGAACATCATTTCTTGCCTTTTGTCGGTAAGGCCCATGTCGCTTATATCCCTTCGAAAAAAGTTGTAGGAATTTCAAAGCTGGCCCGAATTGTGGAACTATATTCAAGAAGACTGCAAATTCAAGAGCGGATTGGAAATCAAGTGACTCGCTCTCTCATGAAGAATTTAGAAGCTTTAGGAGCTGCATGTGTTATAGAATCAAAGCATTTCTGTATGACTTGCCGAGGGGTGGAAAAGCAAAATTCGGTGATGGTGACCTCCTCTTTAAGAGGGATTTTCCTAGAAAAAGCGGAAACAAGACAAGAATTAATGACTTTAATTAAATCTTGATCTATATTTTATTTGAGATTAGTATAGTAATGTTTTTAAGGTTTAAACGTACTGCGCAAAACGGCAGTCTTTCACGGGGTGAATTATAAAAGAAAATCAGAACCAGTTCCAACGTTCTCCAAATCGGGAGAATTCTCATTCTTCAAAAAATCAAGGTCCAAGAGTAAACGAACAAATTAGAATTCCAGAATGTCGATTATTAGGCGACGATGGACATCAGTATGGTGTTGTTCCTATGCACGAAGCTCGTAGAATTTCAGAAGAAGTGGGGCTAGATCTAGTTGAAATTTCACCTACCGCTCAACCTCCAGTGGTTAAACTTATCGATTTTGGTAAGTACAAATATGAGCTTCAAAAGAAAGCTCAAGAAGCGAAGAAAAAACAAGTTGTGGTTCAAATAAAAGAAATTCAACTTCGCCCAGCGACTGAACAGCACGATCTTGAAACCAAGCTTAATCAGTGTAGTAAATTTCTTGATCAAGGCGACAAAATCAAGATTTCAATGCAATTTCGTGGTCGAGAGATGTCTTATAAAGACGCCGGAATGGAAAAATTCAAGGCCATCATAGAGCAAATTATCCAAATGGGTGCGGTTGTTGAATCAGAGCCGAAGCTGATGGGAAATCGAATTATCGCGATCTTAGCATCGACTAAAAAGCCTGTTAAGAAAGCTTCAAAACCTGTAGAAGACGCAAAGAAATAAAAAATTAAGAAAGTCTTTTACAAAGTTTGAAATTATTGATATTTATACCTGCTTTTAAAAAAGTTAATATAGTTATTTGGGAGTATCTCATGCCAAAAATGAAGACAAGAAAAGCTGCCGCTAAAAGATATAGCGTTACAGGAACAGGAAAAGTTAAAAGAAGTAAGTGTGGATTAAGACACAAGCTTGAGCATAAAAGCCGTAAGGTAAAAAATAGAGCAGGAGCACCAGCTCTAGTTCACCAAGCTGAGCACGAAAAAGTAAGAAGAATGCTTCCATACGCATTCTAAAAATAAAGAAAAATAGACTGAGGTTTGGGCCTAAGTGATTTATCCCCCAGACATCGTGATTAAGGAGTAAAAAATGGCACGCGTAAGAAGAGGATTTAAAGCAAGAAGAAGAAGAAATAAAGTTTTAAAACTTGCAAAAGGTTTTAGCTTTGATAGAAGAACAAAGTATAAGCATACTGCTGAAACTGTAAAAAGAGCTCTTCACTATGCTTTCATTGGTAGAAGATTATTAAAGAGAGACATGAGAAAATTATGGGTAGTAAGAATTGCAGCAGCTGCTAGAAATCTTGATACTTCATATTCTAAATTTATGGGCGCTCTTAAGAAAAATGGCATTTCTCTTAATAGAAAAATGCTTGCTGAAATTGCAGCAACTGATTTTGCTGGATTTAAAGCAATTAAAAACGCACTAAAATAATTTTAAATTAAAAATTTATAATTTTAAAAAAGCTTCCCTCGGGAAGCTTTTTTTTTGACTATTTTAATTAAGGAAGTTGTTTTAAAAAATCTTCGATTCCATATTTTTTTAAAATATCAAAATGCAAATCTAAGGTTTCTCTCGAGTCACTCGGCATCTTCATGTATTTAATGTTCTGACTGAGTAGGTAGTGATTTAACTTATTGTGGGGCCCTTTTAAGCAATCACAATTTGGGTCTTCAATTAATTCTTTTCCTTTTACAATTTGTCCGTATAAATCAGCTGGCCAATTTTTCGTCGTGGCCTTATTTCCAGAAACGACTGCTAAGTAGAATTTAAAGTTTTGATCTTGGGATAATTTTTGATTGATGAATGAAGCCAGATTATTAACCGGGCCATAAGGACTATCGAATAAGGCGATGCCTTTAGTTTTTTTCTCTACAATATCAATGATGGGTTTAGTTGTTAGGGTGTTTAAAACCCGATAGGCGCCACTGTGCCCAGACATACTGAGAGATTCGATAGGGAAATTTAATTGTTCCTCTAGTGCCTTAAAGAAGTCTTGCTGATTTTTTTTAACTGAGAGAAACTGATCATAGGTGGTACAGTTTCCCACACTTTCAGGAATGACTAAGATACTATCTTTTTTTCCCTTAATCATGTCCTTACCATAGTCAGAAATTTTTTTATCAAAATGATCATATCCCATTAAGTTGTGCCCATGAAAATGTACATGGACGTGAATGTCTTTTTTAGGAATGATATTTTTTGGAATATAGACATGAACTGGTCGAGGATAGGGTGGCATTTGATTTTTGCAATGTTTGAAGTCTTTGGTCTCTTCAATGAGGGTTTCGCATACTAAAGCATGAGCAGAAAATGAGAATAAGCATATCATCAAAGAAGTATGAAATTTTATCTTAGTGAACATAAACTTGTTTTCCATTTATGATGTGATGACATTTACCATTGGATTTATATTCAATGGTACCTGAAACCAATTCACCTTCTTTTAAATTACTTTTTGTGCTGATACTGGCCGAAATCACAGATCCACTTTTGTTCATACTTGAAATGCGGTTATTTACATAAAGATCAGTAATCTTGGTTTTATCATAGTTAAAAAGTGTTCTTTGTGTAGTGATATAGTAGGGACGCATAATTGAAGTGTGAGTTGAATCATGGCAAAGACCTAAAAAATGCCCCATTTCATGAACTAAAATTGTTGGCACGTCATAACCAAAAAATGCCGTAGGCTGCATTGAAAATTCACTGCCAAAATCGCGATAGTTAAAAATTATATCAGCGTGAATGAGGTCAATATATTGGCCAAGTTGATTATCTGATCGCACGTACCCATAAAATTGAGTTATTGCTAAAGCGTTTGAACTAACATTATTGAACCATTGATGAGATTTATAAATTCCCATTTCATGGTCACGAAACTCAGAAAGACCATTATAACTGGTGACTGATGTATTTGAAAAAGGAATTTGAAAAAATGTATTTCCTGAAATGGCCTGATTCCATTCTTTAGCCGCTTGCTCTAGGGGATTGAGACCGTTAATAAAATCACCAGAAGTAAAATCACTTTGAAATTCTGAAGACATTTTTAAGTTTAGGCCACTGCCAATAGTCCATTTACCAATTGTACAGGAGTTCCCGTTGATATTGGCAGGTCCTAAGTTGACTGTTTGAGTCTCTTGTTTACAAGCACTAATGAAGAAAATACCAATAAGGATGATTAAACTTTTCATTTCTCCTTAATCGGAAAAATGAAAAGTTTATTTAGAAAGTAAAAAGGTCAGGTACTAGTGTGAATTCGCTTTCTTATGATCGTTTAAAAATTGTTCTAAGCCTTTTTCTGTTAAAGGATGCTTATAAAGTCCTTTCAAAACAGATAAAGGCATGGTTCCAACATCAGCACCGATTAAAGAAACTTCGCGAACATGACAGGCATGTCGAATACTGGCAGCTAAAATTTTAGTTTTGAAGCCATAGTTTTTATACATAGTTTTTATTTCTGAAATTAAATCATTTCCATTGTGACCGATATCATCTAATCGTCCAATGAAGGGAGAAATGTAGGTGGCACC
>JACCDQ010898404.1_pt1 | contig 10526 bp, 14 predicted proteins | sample 7446031 | NCBI WGS metagenome assembly JACCDQ01 (sample SAMN15323442, study PRJNA562643) | freshwater metagenome | isolation source: river surface water | place: USA:Blue River Watershed | collected 2017-08-17
CTCCCCTCCCTAAAGGAAGAGGATTCCTACGGCGCTCCGGCAGCTCATGCTGCCTGAGTCACTTCGGTGGGTTCTTGGCCCGACGCCCCAAAAGCCGGCGAAGTATCTGCACAAGCTAACCGGGCGTGTCCCGCCCTTAAAATATTGATCGCCCCGACCACATCGGCATCGCCCTTAAAATCGCATTCAACACACTCGAAACGCGATTGGCTGAGGCGGTTCTCCCTGGAGATATGCCCGCAGCATGGACACGTCCGGCTGGTGTTCTGCGGCGGTACGGCAATGAGTTGTCCGCCATTCCATGCCAATTTGTAGTCCAACTGCCGACGGAACTCATACCAACCTTGATCGAGGATCGATTTATTCAGGCCAGATTTGGCCCTGACGTTTTTGCCCGGTGCTTCGGTCGTGCCAGAGGCTGACTTGGACATATTCCGTACCTGTAGATCCTCGATACACACCATCGCGTGGTTTTGGCTGATCGTGGTCGTGGCTTTATGCAGGTAGTCGCGTCGAGCATTACTGATACGGGCATGGATTCGCTGGACGTTAGCTTTCTCCTTTTTCCAGTTGTTGCTGAATTTCGTTTTCCGGCTCATCGCCCTCTGCGCTTTACGCAGGGCAGACTCGTGACGTTTGAAACTGTTGAGCGGCGCGAGATGATCTCGATCATCAAACTCCGGCAATGGTCGATCAAAGGTTGCAAATCGGCGAAGCCCCATGTCGATACCCAGGATGCTCGTAGAAGGGTGCAGGGGTGTTTCGACTTCGCGTTCGGTTTGAATTGAGACGAACCATTTACCTTGATTCAAGGAAACCGTGACGTTTTTGATGGTGCCCAGAACGTCCCGGCTTTTGCGGTAGCGCATCCAGCCGAGTTTGGGCAGGAATAGCCGATTATTCGACGGATCAAGTTTGCAGCCTTGCGGGAAGCGAAAACTGTCCGACTGGCCTTTCTTCTTGAAGCGAGGCACATCGGCACGTTTGGCAAAGAAATTGCTGTAGGCCCGCTCCAGGTCCTTAAGTGACTGTTGCAGGGGTTGAGAATGGGTTTCAGAGAGCCAGCCAGTTTCCAGGCTGTTTCGCCAAATCGTCAGCTGTTTGCACAAATCAGCGTACGACAACTTCTTTTTGCCTTCAGCATGCTGCCCTTGCTGCAACGCCAGAGCCTTGTTGAAGACAAATCGACACGATCCAGCGAAACGGCGCATAGCACGCTGTTGCTCACCGTTTGGCATCAATTCGAATTTAAAGGCTTGAAGCCGTTGCATGATTCAATCATCCTCGGGTCTATGAACAATGATAATGAAATTCGACAAGGGAGGCACTGCGTTTTCAAGATGCATGTGCATCTGGTCTTTGTGACTAAATACCGACGCGGCGTATTCACAAAAGCATTTCTGCAAGACCTTCAAGGAATATTTGCTAGCGTGTGTGTCGACTTTGAAGCAAGGTTGGTTGAATTTGATGGCGAGGATGACCAAGTACATCTTCCGGTGGAATATCCACCCAAGGTGACAATGTCGAAACGGGTTAATAGCCTAAAGGGCGTGTCTTCTCTCCTTATCCGGAAAAGAGACCATCCCAACATGAAGAGGAAACTGTGGGGGAAGGCACTATGGTCGCCCAGTGACTTTGCCGGCAGTTGTGGCGGTGCGCCGATCGAAATAATTCGGCAATACATTGAGCAAGAACAAACACCTGCCTAACAATCAGGACACTATCGTGTCCGCGCTATTAATCCCCGCCCTGGTATGGATGACATGTTGTCAACGGTTGTGTACTTCAAATAGATTTCCGATCAATTGCAGTGCATAAGAAGCAGAACGGACGGCTGACCGACGGTTGACACCCTGGTATTCGCGGGTTGGTTACCGCATGACAAGCGTTCATCGGGGAGCCGCCTTTCTCTAAACACGAGGGTCATCTCATTACTGAGAGCCTCACAGGGCGGACAAGGATTCTCCCTCCGTTGTCCATTCTGCTTTCTATGCACTGCATAAATCTTCTCCCTGACTACGATGCGATCGGGCTCGGGCAGCTTTGTCCTACAGCCCAGATAAAGCCCGAAAGCTCCCTTGCTATCGCGGTACAAGCTTGTAGTTTGTTCTTCCCTCGGGCCTCAAAAGATCGATACCTCCCGCATAAACGAACCTGCGCCTTCCAGGGAATCTCGTGAATTGATTCCGGCGCACCCGATAGTTTGGCCTCCATTTTTCTTGTTCTTCGAGCGGGATGGCGATAGGCCCATGCCGCTTCGATCAGGACACGGCGAACATGACTATTCCCCGTTTTAGTGATGCCTCCCCGGTATCTGCTGCCACCACTGGAATACTCGCTCGGAACCAAGCCCAGATAAGCCATCAACTGCGGTGCGCCATCAAAGCGCTTGATGTCGCCAATTTCAGCGATGATGGTCATCGCGGTAATCAGCTGCACACCCCGTAACGCCATCAGCCCGGCAATCACATCCTTGAAGACGGAGCTCTTGGCCTTCTCCGCGATTTGTTTATCCAAGGCACCGATTCGAGTACCCATCGATTCAGCTGAATTCATGTATTCCTGAAAAACGATTTGCTGATTCGGGTGAGCGAACTTCTGATCTGCCAGCCAGTTGAAGTGCGTTCGAGTCCAATTGCTCTTGCCTGAAAATCGTCGGCCGTGTCCGAGCAAAAAGGCGAGCAGCATCAACTTGGATTTCTTCTGCAATCCTTTGAGATCCTCTCGCGCTCGGGTGAGGTCCCTCAACGCCTCCTGTTCATCATCGGGAACCCAGGAACCCGTCAATTCACCTGCCCTCAAGAGCCTTGCCAGCATCACGCTATCGCGACGGTCAGTCTTGACCCGATCGCCCGCTTTCCGCGGGATCAGGGACGTTGCTGCAACCAGGCAGTCCCAACCCAGTTCAATTAACTGCCGATGGATCCCGAAGCCACAAGGCCCAGACTCGTAACAGAAAAATAGTCCACCCGTTTCTGGCTTGATCTTCTCGCAAAGTTTTCGAATGGCCTCCGGGGTATTTTTGATCTCGCCGAAGTAACGAACCTCGCCCCCCGATGCCTCAGCAATAGAGATCGCGATCGTTTCCTTATGAACATCTAGACCAACGTATTTGCTACCATCATTCATGACCTGTCACCTCAATTGTGGCTCTGAGCGTTTGGTTTTTGCGAACTTCAAGCTTAACCCACGTCGCTTGAGGTTCGACAGGTCATCCATATTGTCTGAACGACGGGGCTTTTCGCGCTTTAGGTAAAAGGCAGATATTTAATGCCGTCCTTGCAAACCATGGATTGGTTGCTCAAATCTTGATCAATACCCTGATTAAAGGGCGTACAAGCGACAAAGAGCACAGCCATGGGAGCACAAAGGCAGAGTCTGATCCAAAATCTTGCCTGGTTACGTGTCATATGTAGCCCAAAATTAAATTACAGTAGGAGGCCTCATTAGGCTTGGCGGCTTGGCGGCTTGACCATGGACTCACCTCACTCACCGGCCAGTCATATTTTGGCGCTATTCTGAGACCTAGTCACCAGTGATACATTGCGCCAAAATTCATGAAGAAGAACAATCCATCGAACATTGCACCCCCCGAAGAAATCGCTCATCTACCTAGGGATGTGGGTTGGATTCTTTTGATTTCAGGGCTTTTAAGCGAGCTTGGCATTCCAGGCATTCCCCCATTCTGGATTGGGGGAATCATGATTCTCTGGCCCGATCTGGGAGATAGAATTTCACGTCCCGTCCGGAAACGTTTCCCCAAAGCCTTCTCGAATTCAATGAAAATGATCTCTAGGTTTGCGTGCGACCTTGATCGGCGTTACCCAAATAAAGAGGCTAAAAAAGGAGGGTAGGATGCACCGAAAGAGACGGCCGCAGGAAAGAGGGACGCGCTTCAGTGATGGGACTTCCTTCGAACCCCGCACCCTTGAAAATATTGCAATGCACCAGAGGTAGGTCACGACAAAGACGGAAAGTCTCGTTTTGATTTGCCCGACCAACGAGAGCACTGAGGCGACATCATAACGGCTGGTGAAGCAGCAAAGAAGCCAGATCCGCCAGCGTTTTCAATCCCACTTTAAAAAAAGACCCGCTCCCAAAGGAAGCGGGATGATTTCCAGTAATACCAATTGAATGGACTCTGGGAGACCCAAGATCAATTTTAAAAAGCAATTGTTACAACTTGATTAAAGCACCCCTACCGGCTGCTGGGAGCCGCTTGCGCTCCTGCATGGACCGCATCAGCTGTTTCCTCCGGCTCCCCGGCGACCAGAAGAACGATCACACCCACAACCGCTGCACCGGTCACCAGCCACTCAAAACCGATACTCCAATTGCACTTCATGCCCTGACTCCAAGTTTGGCCTTAAATGCCTGCATGCCCTTAGGGTTGAATTACTCGAACATCAATCCCCTTCATCTCAAAAAGCGCATACTCAGCAAGATTAAGGGCGTGATGCGTTATCCGATCAAGCGATTTGGCAACCAGTACGAACGAAACCGCCAGAGCCAAATCCATTTTGTTTTCCATAATGCAGGTCATTGCTCGCTGAAGCTCCCTCTGAAACTGACTATCCATCTGCCGATGGCCTTCAATAACCATCAAAGCTTGCTCCTCACTCCAAACGTCAAAAAGCTCCAGGGCCGACTTCAGGTTAGCCAAAGCCAACTCACCAACATCCTTTAATTCAAGAGCCCATTCATGGCTGATGCCGCCCTGCTCTTGGTCATTGATTTCCAGAAGAATTCCAGCGATTCGAACAGCCTCATCTCCAATCTTCTCAAGATCGCTAATGCTTTTGGATACGGTGATAATCAATCGCAGATCGGATGCCATAGGTGAGTTTCGGGAGATGACCCGAATAATCTCAGCATCCCCCTCAACCTCGAGCCGATCAACCTGGATATCGTTATCTAAGACCTTGCGAGCGGCCCTGGCATCCTGCCGAAAAAAAGCATCAAGCGCCGCAACCAACTGATCAAACACAACCCCACCCATCTCAGTCACCATGAGATGAAGGTTGGATAGTTCGCCATCGTAACGTTTAAAGGTGTGCTCTTTGACGAGTGCATCACTCATGGTTGAAGTCCTCAGAAGATCAGCCGGCCCGACAAATAACGCTCGGTCAGCGTGTGCCGGGGAGAAGAAAATAAACGTGCCGTTGGCCCTACCTCAATCAACCGACCTTGATGAAGAAAAGCGGTTTTCGAAGAAATTCGAGCGGCCTGCTGGAGCGATTGCGTAACAACCACAATAGCCATGCGACGGCCTAAGTTACGGATCAATTTCTCGACGCTGGCTGTTGATATCGGATCCAGAGATGAGCAGGGCTCATCCATCAAAATCACATCAGGATTGAGGGCTAGCACCCTTGCAATACAAAGTCTTTGCTGCTGTCCCATGGAGAGATCTAAAGCCGACTCCCACAAACGCTGTCCAAGCTCAGCCCAGAGCCCCGTCTGGCGAAGACACTTTTCGACCAGAACTCGCTCTTCGGCAACGCACTCGGCCCGCCCATGAATGCGAAGGCCATATGCGATGTTTTCGTAGATCGATCTGGGATAAGGATTCGGCTTTTGAAACACCATTCCAATTGCCATCCTGGTGGCGACAGCATCTGAACGCCCTGCGTAAATATCGTTGCCTTCAAACCAGACAGAACCTGTCACGCGACATGTCGAGATTTGGTCGTTCATCCGGTTCAGACACCGCAAAAGGGACGTCTTTCCGGACCCAGAGGGTCCAATCAAAGACATGACTTCATTTTTGTGGACATCTAAATCCACATCAAAGACGACCTGGGTATCTCCGTAATAGATACAAAGATTTTGGCAAGCCAACTTGGATTCAAGCGCGACAGGAGAGGGCTCAGCATAGGCATTTTCAGGCAGATGCCTTACCCCCCGATGGGACAACACCAGGGAAGGTATCTCATGCAGTGGACCGGGACATGCGCTTTGAACCATAGGGGGTTACCTAATGACCGCCCATCCTCAGAATGTCAGTATTCCGAAACAGACAGGTCAGCATGGAACAAAGTTTAGGGAGGTAATGTGACAGCTTTCTTACGCAACAGACTTTATTCAAGCCTGCATTCTGCTGCTCGAAGACATTTCAGTATTAGCCTGTTGATCAATCAACGTTGGCGTGACTCTAAAATGGGAAGTCCATCCAAGATCGTTAATCCATCATAAAGGGCCGGGTTAGCGGCGTAGGAGGCCATCCCATCGTCAATCAAATCTTCATCGATATCCTCTGTAAGAGCTACATCAAAATATTCAAAATCAGCGTCATAGGAAAAATCGCTGAGCTCATCGCCTCCAATCATCTCCATACTCCTAATGAGAATAAGGGGATCCAAGATTGCCACGGCAATATGACATTCGTGTGGCAGTCAGAAACTCATCGAGTGAAGTATTGTTAAGATCATGTCCCGGACCAAGCCTTCAGTAGTTCCAGCTTCATGCTGAAGCTGATGGACTTAAAAATCGGCTCAACGACGTTCCGCTTCCTGGTCCTCTCTGCGCGTTACGCCATTCCGCCATCTCTCTACCACGAGTCAATTCCAACTACTGATAAGCCTCTTGGCGAAATCGAGAATGGTGTCGCTCTACTTAGTCAGGTCGAGGCAAAAAATTGATTGAGACTCTTCTCAATCATTCCCCAAGTCATAATCATCGGCTTCTTCCTGATATGCACGTTGAGACTGGTCTCGACAACTCGATACTCACCCACAACCCCCATACCCGAGAAATTTCCCTTGTATTGGTCTCCCGTAAAAATGACACCGTTTTTTGCTGCCGTAGCTCTGGCTTTTTCGATTACCGACTCCGTGGGCAAACTCAGCTTGAAAACAAATTCTTTGCTCACACTCTTCTCCATTAAAGTTGAGGGTGCTCTGCGGCACCCTCAACAATGACTCCAAATTAAGGAGTTGCTTAGGCAACTGGAGCCACGTTCAAATCCGCTAGAGAGTCAGCCCCCACCTGGGTGCGTCAAACAGTCGTTGAGACCCTGAAACCCAAGCAGATAAGGAAACGAACTCCAGCCACAAAAAAACGGCAAGTTATCAGAAATTGCGCTCTGAGGCGTGGGTGATTTCAACAAAAACACACCCATCCATCCGAAAAGTCATGGATGTATATCCAGCCTGCGGGCTTCATCTTGCGTCTTGAGAAAAATCCTCTCAACGGAACGAAAAGGAAGGTCAAGGCCTCGCTGATCCACACTACTCTTGAGGGGTTTTAATCTCCAGAATGGACGAGACCCAAGCAAACAATTCTGAAACTTCGGCATTCCCTTTGCCGGAGGGCTCATATTCGGATATCGCCTGACCATGGGTTAGCGAATGCACAAATGCTGACCGTTGAGCGATTCTCACGGGTGCTAAGGACAGCCCATAACTCAGGATAGCCTCAGCCGCCTCGTTTGCCAGACTGCCTCTTGGAGGGACCGCGTTCAAAACTGCATAGGCAGGAACCTTTGCAACGCCAATGAGATCTATGGTCATGGCAATCGCTCTTAAGTCAAAAATCGCCGGTCTCAAGGGTATGAGAACCAAATCAGCCGCACGAGCGGCAGCCAAGGAGACCGCCTCAGAGTGCGGAGCCGTATCGATGAACGTGAGCCCTATCCCTTTGCTCCTGAAGCGCTCAAGTTGATGACCCAGGCGACTTGCCTGACACGAAGTCACCTTCGGATTCAGCGGATCACGACTGTCACCCCAGCTCGCCGCGCTCGCTTGTGGGTCAAGGTCAATTAAGCCAACGGGTGCGCCTAAACTTTTTGCCGCCTCAACGGCAAGATTGATGGCCAAAGTCGTTTTTCCTGTCCCGCCCTTTTGAGACAAGATTGCCACCGTCTTCATCGCGTCATCATTTTTTTGCATTAGATCAGTTTTAAATTTGCCGGCCTTGGTTCTTGCCATTATCGTATCCCTCAACGAAATCGTAATTCTTGTTTCACGACCTTCCGGAAGCCCGTATTTCCTTGTGAAGCTCAAACGACCGAATCAAGCAAAGCCGATCCGTTTAATCCCTTGAATTAGCGGGCAAAAAGCCATGGTTTTTTTGACCGTTTCGTAAACAAACTGAGTGTTCTGTGATTCTGACAGGGCTATGGAAGCGATACATAACCTCAATCCAGCATCTTTGCTGGATACGCTGATAAGCCTCTCGACTGCATTTGTTCTCGGTTCACTCATTGGCGTTGAGCGTCAGTACCGACAAAGAACTGCTGGTCTTCGAACCAATGTTTTGGTTGCAATTGGAGCGGCTGCGTTCGTCGACATGGCCAACCGATTGACCGGTCATGAGGGTGCCGTTCACGTCACTGCTTATGTTATTTCAGGGATTGGATTTCTTGGTGCCGGCGTCATCATGAAGGGGGATGCCGGCGTTCGAGGACTCAACACGGCCGCAACGCTATGGGGTGCAGCGGCCGTAGGCGCCTGCGCAGGCGCGGACCTGCTTTTAGAGGCCACATTAGTCGCTTTCTTCGTCATCTCGGGAAATACCTTACTCCGACCAGTGGTCAACGCAATTAATCGTCAACCGATTGACGACGAGAAGAGCGAGGTAACCTACACGGTATGCGTAATTTGTTCGCATTCGACCCAAAAACAGGTCATTGAGCAACTGGAGCGCTTGCTTGAGCAAGCAGACCATCCGATAGGGAGGCTTGAGGTCCGTCCATTTGCGCAGGATGAGGTACAGATTTTTGCGACACTGGTTTGCACATCAGCGAACTCTGAAAGTCTTGAAAGGGTCATCGACGAAGTCTCCCTGAGCAGCCATGTCAGTCAAGCCTTCTGGAACATCAGCACGTCCGACTAAGAAGCCCTCAATCCACGTCAAGAACCAGCGAAGGAGAAAAATCCTCTATGGGGCGTTTTAATAGGATGGCCTTGGTCAGAAGGGCCACAGCCATCATCGCAGGCATTGCAACTAGCCGACGAATGGGGGGCGCGCATCCCAATTCGCTGAAATACTCATCCATGAGGAAGTGAAATTCGGCTGAAAGCATATTACTTGCGGATTCAGCCAGCGGATCGACGTGGTTCATTGAGTGTCCTACCTCCAAATATCAAGGGTCCAAGTGAATTAACAGGCACTCACCCATCACCCAAAGGGCATAGCCTAGGGAGACTGTGTGACAGTGCGATGAAACGCGAAAGAAAACGACTTGCACTGGCCTTTTTCAACCCAGAGACCACCATAATTGGGATGAATTACACTGATATTCCATACCTCCATAACATCATTATATGAACGACATCTCACGCTACATCACTCAGTTGTTGCTTTTCAGTTTGCTAGCTAGCCTGAGCGTTTGCCAAGGCCTGATGGCCGACCTGTCTTCCGAGGGCGAGCTCAATGAGGAGTATCGCCTCAAGCATCTCTATTCAGAATGCCTTAAGGCGTCAGCGAGCAGCGGGGTAGATTGCAGCGAGCTTAAGCACAAGCTATTGATCCAGCAGGAGTGGAATGCAATGGATGGAGGCGTTTAATTCGACTGACTAACGCCGCGAACTGAAGAGCGGGGTTCCTTGGGAGATTAGCGATCGGATTCGTTACAAGCCGGGATGATCGAGTCTCCTGGCCTTGCATTCAGCCGGCGATTGTATTGGGCGATCCACTCAGCTTGAGCAATTGGATCCCGGGGTGAGTTTGACAACCCTTCAATCTTCCATGGGTTTTGATAAGCGCCCATTCAATGAGCTCAGATTGTTACAGAACCGTCACAATCCTTTCACGCCATTTTCACACTAAAGCAATAAAGTGCCCTAAGTCCGAGGACTTGGGCGCCGCAAGCTTCATTCCCTGCGCGGGAAACAGCAAATTCGCGTGCCGCATCCTCTTCATATTTGGCCGAGGAGGCCCGCTTGAAGATCGCACTCATTACGGATGCTTGGCACCCCCAAATCAATGGGGTCGTGACCACACTTTCCACCATCGCCTCAAAGTTGCGTGAGTTTGGGCACGAAGTGGAACTCTTTACGCCGGACCAATATCGGAACTGGCCCTGTCCGACCTACCCCGAAATTCGGCTGGCTATAGGCTGTAATCGAAAAACATCTCAGCGCCTGGACGCATTTGCACCCGATGCGATTCATATCGCGACCGAGGGCCCCCTGGGCATTGCTGCGCGAAGCTATTGCATTCGCCGGAATCTTCCGTTTACGACTTCGTTTCACACGCTCTTTGCCGAATATGTGAACGTCAGAACGGGCATTCCCGTGTCATGGGGTTATGCCTTTGTTGCATGGTTTCACAACCCAGCTAAACGCACCATGACGGCTACGCCGGGTTTGGTAGAGCAACTCAAGACCCGTGGACTAAAAAACCCGGTCCTCTGGTCACGGGGCGTGGATACCACTCTTTTTTGCCCCCGGGATGTAAGAAAACTGGAAGGAAAGGGCCCCAAACTGCTCTACGTGGGGCGTGTCGCCATAGAGAAAAACATCGAAGCGTTTCTCTCGCTGGACACACCCGGCACCAAGTTTGTGGTCGGCGATGGACCCCAG
>JACCDQ010611653.1_pt1 | contig 10524 bp, 10 predicted proteins | sample 7446031 | NCBI WGS metagenome assembly JACCDQ01 (sample SAMN15323442, study PRJNA562643) | freshwater metagenome | isolation source: river surface water | place: USA:Blue River Watershed | collected 2017-08-17
CCGAAGGCGGGCTCAACGTCGGCTGGATCGATGCGGGCGACTGGATGGCCTACGCCGGCATCAACTTCCCCAGCAGCGGCACCTACCGCGTGGAGTACCGCGTGGCCAGCGTCAGCGGCGGCACGCTGTCGCTCGATCTGAATGCCGGCGCCATCCAGCTCGGCCAGGTCACCGTGCCCGCCACCGGCGGCTGGCAGACCTGGGCCACCGTCTCACACACCGTCACCGTCAATGCCGACACCCACGCCGTGGGCGTGTACGCGCCGGCGGGCGGCTGGAACCTCAACTGGATTCGCTTCACCAAGCTCTGAGCCCTTCCGGCGCGGAGCATCCATCCACACCCATAGGAACCTCCATGAGACTCTTGAAATACCTCCTCGCGACGGTGCTGGCGACCGCCGGCAGCCTCGCCCACGCGCAGTGGCAGCTCGTCTGGAGCGACGAGTTCAACGGCAGCATCGGCCCGAACTGGGTCTTCGAGACCGGTGCCGGCGGCTGGGGCAACAACGAGCTGCAGTACTACCGCCGCGAGAACGCCACCATCGAGAACAACGCGCTGGTCATCACGGCCAAGCGCGAAGACTTCGGCGGCATGGCCTACACCTCGGCCCGCATGAAGACGCAGGGCCTGAAGACCTTCAAGTTCGGCCGCATGGAAGCGCGCATGAAGCTGCCGTCCTTCCTGGGCGCGTGGCCGGCGTTCTGGATGCTGGGCGCCAACCTGCCGCAGGTCGGCTGGCCGGCGTCCGGCGAGATCGACGTGATGGAGCACATCAACGACGAGAACAAGGTCTACGGCACCGTCCACTGGCAGGACAACAACGGCCAGTACGCCTCGTACGGCGGCAACATCGCCACCTCCGTGACCGACTGGCACGTCTACGCCGTGGAGTGGGACCCCAGCGCCATCCGCTGGTACGTGGACGGCACGAAGTACCACGAAGTCAACATCACCAACGGCGTCAACGGCACCGAAGAGTTCCAGAAGGACTTCTTCCTGCTGCTGAACTTCGCCGTCGGCGGCAACTGGCCCGGCTTCAACGTCAACACCGCCGCGCTGCCGGCCAAGATGTACGTGGACTATGTGCGCGTCTACGCACCGGCCACCGGTGTGGCCACCGTCTACAAGGACTGCAACTACGCCGGCTATGCCGCCGCGCTGCCCGAAGGCAGCTACACGCTGGCGCAACTGCAGGCCCGCGGCATCAAGGACAACGACCTGTCCTCGCTGCGCGTGAATGCCGGCTACCAGGTGCAGCTGTTCGACGGCGACAACTTCACCGGCACCAGCGTCGTGCGCACCGCCGACACCGGCTGCCTGGTCGACCAGGGCTTCAACGACCGCGCCACCTCCCTCATCGTCGCCAAGGTCAGCACGGCCTGGTCGCGCCAGATCGAGGCCGAGGCCTACAGCTCGATGGCCGGCGTGCAGACCGAAGCCTGCGCGGAGGGCGGCCAGAACGTCGGCTACATCGAAACCGGCGACTGGATGGCCTACAACAGCATCACCTTCCCGACCAGCGGCAGCTACCGCGTCGACTACCGCGTGGCCAGCACGGCCGGCGGCACGGTGTCGCTGGACCTGAACGCCGGCAGCATCGTGCTGGGACAGGTGGGCGTGCCCAACACCGGCGGCTGGCAGAACTGGACCACGGTGTCGCAGACGGTGAACATCAATGCCGGCACCTACAACGTCGGCGTCTACGCCGCCCAGGGCGGCTGGAACCTGAACTGGATCAAGTTCACCAAACTGTGACTCCGCGCGCATAGCGCCCAGAAGCCGCTGCGGCGGCTTCTTCTCATGGGCGGTGCATGGGGGCGAAGGCGATGGCGGGGCCGCCTACACTCGCGCCACCGCCCGCCACCCCGCATGAACGCCCCACAGCCGCCCGCCAAGAAAGCGCCTTCCCACCGAGCGGAGGGCCCGGTCACGCTGGAACAGGTGGCCGAACTGGCGGGGGTGTCGCCCAGCACGGTGTCGCGCATCCTCAACGGCACGGCGGCCGTCAGCCAGATCAAGAAGGACGCCGTGCAGGCGGCCATCCAGGCGCTGGGCTTTCGACCCAACCCGGTGGCACGCGGCCTGGCCGGCGGGCGCACGCTGTCCGTCGGCGTCGTCACGCAGATCATCTCCAGCCCCTTCTACGGCGAAGCGCTGCTGGGCATCGAGCGCGAGCTGGAGCGGGCTGGCTATGTGCCCATGTTCGTCTCCGGCAACTGGCACGAGGACGGCGAGCGCAAGGCCATCGCCACACTGCTGTCGCGGCGCGTGGACGGCGTCATCGTGCTGGCGGGCCGCATGGCCGATGCCGAACTGGCGCGCATCTCCGACACGTTGCCGGTCGTCGTCGTCGGCCGCCAGCTCAGCGGGCCGCAGCTCTTCAGCTTCGGCTTCGACAACCGCGCGGGTGGGCGGCTCGCAACGCAGCATCTCATCGACCAGGGCCACCGCCGCATCGCCTTCATCGCGGGCGACCTGCTGCATGACGACGCCGTCGAACGCCAGAAGGGCTACTTCGAGGCGCTGGCCGCCGCCGGCATCCCGCAAGACCCCGACCTCATCGTGCAGAGCGACTACACCGAGGCCGGCGGCCTGCAGTCGGTGAGCCGGCTGCTGGAGCGCAACACGAACTTCACGGCGCTGTTCGCGTCCAACGACCAGATGGCCATTGGCGCCTGCCTGGGCCTGCACCGGCGCAACCTGCGCGTGCCCGACGATGTCTCGCTCGTCGGCTTCGACGACCTCGTGCTGGCGCGCTACGCCATGCCGCCGCTCACCACGGTGCGCCAGTCCGTCTACGAGATCGGCACCGAGGCGGCCAAGGCCATGCTGGACATGCTGCGCGGCAACGCCCCGCAGGCCGCGCTGCCCGGGCCCGAACTGGTGGTGCGCGAGAGCACACGGCGCCTGCCGCGTTGAGCGCCAGGGCCATGGGCTGACCGCCAGTCAGCGCTGACCGGCCTGCTGCGCCGCGCGCGCCTTGGCGGTGTAGATCGCGTACTGTGGAATGGCGATGGCCGCCAGGATGCCGATGACACAGACCACCGGCAGCACCACCGCCAGCAGCCGCACGCCCCAGGTGTTGGGCGGCGGCGGCGCACCGAAGCGGTTCGCCCTCTGGGTGCCCGGCACGACGACGAAGGCCAGGCCGACCAGCGGGATGAAGCCCAGCAAGGAGCACCAGCCGCTCAGGTCGGCGTCGTGGCATCGCTTGATGCCGCTCACCATGGTGAACCAGACGAGCACCACGAGGAGCGCCAGCGTCGCGACCATGGTCAGCACGGGCGACCTGATCGTGAGCGCCGTCACCACCGAAATGGCGATGCCGTAGACCATGGAGGCCCCGGTCACATAGGCCATGTAGCGCAGCCGCCCGATGCGCCCCTCGTGCGAAAACATCCGCAGGTCCGCCGCTGGCTCGTCCGGCGCCAGATCGGCCACCCGGGCGCGCGGCGGTGCATAGTGGTTCAAGGTGTGGTCGTTCATGGTTCCTCCTGGATGAATCGTTATCAGCGGCCCCGGTCACCGCAGGCTGCGGCGCAGCCAGAGCCAGGCGCAGAAGCAGAACACCTGCAGCTCCAGTGCCCAGATGCCCACGGCCTCGACCGGGATGGGCAGCCCGACGAAGCGCCAGGTGAACAGCGCGACATGCAGCAGCAGCGGCACGAACACCCAGCGCGAGCGCAGCGCCAGCAGCGCCCCGGTGGCCAGCATGCACAGCTCCAGCGCCAGCCGGGGCCAGGGGTTGTAGACCGGCAGGATGATCATGCTGTCGGTATAGAAACGCCAGTTGGCCACCAGCGCCCAAGCGCGCCACGCGCCAAAGCCCAGCAGCAGTGCCGACACCAGCCAGCGCAGCAGCATCAGCACCGGCAAGCGGGCCGGCGCCACCACGGCCGCCGGCTGCGCCGGGTCGGCCACGTCGGCCACGTCGACACCCGGCGCGGCATAGCGGTTGGTGGCCAGCGCGCTCACGGCGCCCTCCTGCACGGCAGTCACAACCACCCCGCCCGCTTGACCTGGTGATACCGGTTCACCAGCGTGGCGGCCAGCGCGCGCGGCTCGACATCGATGGACAGCTTGTCGTGATCCACCACGCGCGCGAAGGCGTCATGGCGGGCCTGCGACAGCAGGTGCGCGCTCGCCACGGTCACGGCGTCGTCGGCGCTGGCCACGGGCTGGTTGGCCAGGCGCCCCAGCGCCGTCTCGCGCAGGCTGGCCAGCAGCACCAGGTGGCGCTTGCGCAGCAGGCGCAGCGCGGGCTGCAGCTCGGGCGAGTCCTCGTCGCGGAAATTGGTGAGGATGATGACCAGCGAGCGGCGCCGCAGCCGGCGCGACAAGGCCTCGGCCGCGGCGAGGTAGTCGGAGTGCTGGCCGCCGGGCTGCAGGTCGTGCATCTTGTTCATCAGCGCGTTGAGCGTGGCCATGCCCTTGCGCGGCGCGAAGTCGCGGCGCGCGCCCTCGTCGCCACCGAAGGTCATCGCGCCGACCTCGTCGCCCTCGGTCAGCGCGACATAGGCCAGCAGCATCAGCGCGTCCAGCGCGTCGTCGAAATGGCTGTTCTCGCCAATGCCGGCGGACTGCTCGTCGGCGCGCATGCGCCGGCCGCAGTCGAGCAGGAACATCACGCACTGGTCGCGCTCGTCCTGGTACTCGCGCACGACCGGGCGGCGCTGCCGCAGCGAGGCCTTCACGTCGAGGTGGCGCAGCGGGTCGCCGCGGCGGTACTCGGCCAGCTGGCGGAAGTCCGTGCCCTGGCCGCGCTGCACGAAGTCCTTGATGCCGATCTGCGCCAGCCGCCGGTCGCCCGACAGCCAGGCATAACGCGCCAGCGCCGCAAAGTTCGGGTACACGCGCAGGCTGCGCGCCTCGCCCAGGCGCTCGCGCACCTCGAACAGGCCGGCGCGGCTGCGCCACAGCAGCTGCGTGACACCCAGCTGCACCACGCCGCGCTGGCGCGCCGTCACGTGGAAGCTCACGGTACTGCGGGTCTGCGGCCCCACCCGCAGGCGCCGCGGCAGGCCGGTGAAGTCGAACACCGGGTCCAGCTCGTCGAACACCTGCAGCTGCCAGCCCAGCCGCCCCGGGTTCACGAGAGCCAGCTTCAGCTCCGTCGTCGCACCGATGGCGAAGGCCGCCGGCAGGCGGCGCTCCACGCGCAAGCCGCCCTGCGCCCACAGGCGCCGGCTGCGCCACAGGTCCAGCGCCGCCAGCGCGAGCAGCAGCCCCAGCGCACCCAGCACCAGCGGCATCACGAGCGACAGCGGCGCCCCCAGCCCCAGTGCCAGCGACGCGACCACGCACAGCAGCGCGGGCACGGCGATGCAGGCCCGTGTGGGCAGGACGACGCGACGGGCCATGGGTTTCAAAGCCGCGGCGCCTCCACGCTGTCGAGCGCGGCCTGCAGCAGCTCGTCGATGTCACGGCCCTCGATCTGCGCGTCAGGGGCCATCGTCACGCGGTGGCGCAGCACGGCCAGCGCCTGCGCGGCCACGTCGTCCGGCGTGATGAAGTCGCGACCGTTGATAAGCGCCATCGCGCGGGCCGTGCGCACCAGCGCCACGCTCGCGCGCGGCCCGGCGCCCACCTCGATGCCGGGCCAGTTGCGCGTGGCCCGCACGACGCGAACGGCGTAATCGATGACCTTGGCGTCGGCATGCACCTGGCCCGACAGGCGCTGCAGCTCCAGCACCTGCACGTCGTCCAGCGCCGGCTGCACCGCATCCAGCGGCAGCTCGTGCCCGGCACGCCCGGCCGTGACCAGTTGCACCACGGCCGCCTCTTCGTCGTGCGTCGGGTAGCCGATGCGGATGTGCAGCAGGAAGCGGTCCAGCTGCGCCTCGGGCAGCGGGTAGGTGCCCTCGGTGTCCACCGGGTTCTGCGTGGCCATGACGAGGAAGGGCCGCGGCAGCGGCAGCGTCTGGCCTTCCAGCGTGGCCTGGTATTCCTGCATCACCTCCAGCAGCGCGCTCTGCGTCTTGGCCGGCGCGCGGTTGATCTCGTCCGCCAGCAGCAGGTTGGTGAACACCGGGCCCTGGCGCACGCGCAGGCGGCCCAGGCCGGTGCCGGTGTCGTCCAGCACGCTGTGACCGATGACATCGGCGGGCATCAGGTCGGGCGTGAACTGCACGCGGGCATAGCGCAGCCGCAGCGCCTGCGCCAGCGCACGCGCCAGCAGCGTCTTGCCCAGGCCGGGCACGCCTTCCACCAGCACGTGGCCCGACGCCACCACGGCCACCAGCATCTGCTCCACGACCGGCGCCTGGCCGACCACGGCCTTGCCGATCTCGCTGCGCAGCGCGTGCAGCCATTGGGCGGCGAGCTTCAGTTCCTCGGGCTTGATCATGGGGTTCTTCTTTCGTCAGGAGGTCTCAGGAGCCGTCGCCGGGCGGTCTCCAGCAGGGGCAGATAACGCAGCAGTTGCACGCGCGTGCAAAAGCGCGCGGACAGCGCCGCCAGCAGCTCGTCGGCCGGCAGGTCGGCCGCCGCCGCGATGACACGGGCGCGCTCCGGCACCGGCAGCTGGCGGTATTTGGGCAGCCGGCGTGCGGCCGCGTCTTCCAGCGCGCGCTGCTGTGCGCCGAGCAGGGACTCGTGGCCGCTGCGCAGCAGATAGGCCCCCAGGCCGCGCACCTGCTCCGAGATGGAGCGGCGCAGGCGTGGCGCAGGCGCCAGCCAGGGGCCGAAACGCACCGAGGCCCGCCACAGCGCGGCGGCCAGCGCCAGCGCGCCGGCCACGATGGCCACCCAGCCCTGCCGCCACAGCCAGGACAGCAGCGATTCGCGCTTCTCCTGCACATAGAACCACGCCGTCGCCCCTGGCTCGGCCTGCACGGCCGCCGCCAGCAGCAGTGCGTGGTCGCACCGCAGCACCGATGGGTTGTGGAACAGGTGGGCCTGCGCGCTCAGCACCGTCACGCTGCCCTGGCCCAGTGGCAGCCGCAGCGCCTGCGTGGTGCGGGTGGGCTGCGTTCCGGTGAGCTGCCAGCTCGGGGCATGGCCGGCCTGCGGCGCCAGCGTGCGGTGCAGTGGCAGCGCGTTGCAGGCCAGCAGCGTGCCGGTGTCGCCCCACAGCGGTGGCGACGACACCAGCGGCATGCGGATGTCCGTCTCGCTCCTTTTCGGCGGGCGCGGCGAGCGGCGCGCGCCCTCGTCCGGCTCCTCGTCGTCGACGGGCACCCAGGCAGCGAGCGGCGAGTCGGCCCAGTCTGCGCCGCGCATCAGCACCAGATGCCCGCCCTGCCGCACCCATCGCTGCAGCTGCTCGCCGAGCGCGGGCCGCAGCTGCCAGTCGGCCGACATCAACACGAGGCGCGCGCCGCGTGGCGGCAGCACCTCAAGGGATTCGCGGTGCTCGACGGTCATGCGCAGCTGACGCAACAGCCGCTCGGCGGCATAGAGTGGGTTGTCCAGCGCTTCGCCGATGGCGGCGCGTGGCCGGCTTTCCTCGACCCACTCGGTGTTCACCGCCAGCCACCAGCCACCCAGGGCCAGGCCCAGGCCGGCCAGCAGCCAGATCAGCAGCTCGCGCCTCATGCTGCCCGCCCCGCCGCTGGCGCGGGCAGTTGCGTGTCGAAGCCCTGGCACAAGGTCTGCACGGCGTCTGGCGCCAGCTGGCGCTGCGCATAGGCCACCGTCTGCCAGCCCGACACCAGCTGCACGAGGAAGGCCTGAGCTGGCGGCTGCAGGCGCTGGGCCGCCAGCGCCAGGCATTCGCGCTCGGTGCTGGCCGCGCGGATGGGCACGCCCAGCCCGTGCACCAGGCGCGACAGCGCACCGCGGTACAGCAGCGACAGCGCGGCCCGCTCCTCGCCACGCTGCCACAGCGCCCAGGCAGCCGCGCCAATGTCGGCCGGCAGGCTCTGCGGCCGGATGTCCAGCGTGCCCACATGCGTGGGCGGCACGGCCGCCAGCGTGCCGGCGCGAGCCCCCGCGCCCAGCCAGTCGCGCAGGCGCAGCAACACCCAGATCAGCAGCGCGGCCCCCACCAGCCAGATCGCGATGCGCATACCGAACGAGAGGCTGCGGATCAGGTTCAGCCACCAGCTGGCGTCGTCCTGGTTGCGCGCCTGCTCGCGCTCGGCGGCCTCCTTGAAGCGCAGCGTGCGGTGCTTCTCGGTACCCGGCAGCAGCGGGTCTGCCACGACGGCGTCGACAGCGGCACGCACGGCGCTCGCGCTCATGGCCGGCGCCGCCGGCTGCGCGAGCACACCGGGCGACGCGAGGCCCAGCACGGCCGCAAGCAGCAGCGCCTCACGCAAACGCATGGCGAAACTCCTGCTCGATGTCCCAGCCCTCCAGCGCGACACGCCGGTTCAGATACATCGCAAATCCGGCCGCCACGTAGAAAGGCTCCAGGAACAGCACGACGGCCATGTAGCTCAGCGCAACCGCCAGGTCCAGGCCCAGCTGGCCCGCCGCATGTGCGCCCGGGTGGAAGAACCAGTCCCACACATCCGCATTGCTGCTCGCCGGCGCGAACCACCACAGCAGCAGGATCGAGCCGTAGCACAGCGCTGCCTCGGCATGCGTGAAGGCGGTCTGCAGCGCCGTGGCCGCACCGCGGTTGCCGTTGAGCAGCAAACGCCGGCGCCGGCGCCGCTCGCTGCCGCGCTGCGCCTCCAGCTGCTCGATGGCCTGCGTGTAGGCCCGCCATGGCGAGAAGCGCCGCCACAGCAGCGTGCGCAGCAACTGGCCACCCCAGACATGCCGGCGCGCGCGCCACAGGTCGCCCCACCGCGTGGCCTCGCCGAACACGGCGCGCGACAGCACGAACAGCAGCGTGCGGTCCAACCAGGGCTTGAGCCAGAACACGATGAGCATCGGGAGCCAGCCCAACGCGTCGACCGTGCACAGCGCCAGCACCGCCACGACGGCATAGACCGGCCCGAAGCAACGCCAGATGGAGCCCGCGTGCTGGCGCACCAGCGCCGCGCCGAGGTCGCAGGCCTCGCCCTGGCTGCGCGGCCGCAGCATGACCGCCAGCCCGTCAACGCGCATGCGAACCTCCGCGCCCCAGCAACAGCAGCCAGCCCAGCACCAGCGCCCAGCACAGGGCCGCCACGCCGTACTTGACCGGCGGCGCGATCCACGCCGCGCTGGACCAGAAGGCCTCGAAGGCAGCCGCCACCAGCAGCAGGAAGAACGCCGCATAGACCAGCGGCACCGCCGCCAGTGCGGCCGTGCGCAGCGCGTCCAGCCGCGTCATGCGCCCCGGCGCCAGCCAGCCCATGCCGACGCGCAGCCCGGCCGCGCCGGCCAGCACGATGCCCGTCAGCTCGAACGCCGAATGCGTGACGACGAAGGGCCAGAAGTTGTGCCCCAGCCCCACACGCGTCAGATGGCCGGCGACCGCACCGATCGCCAAGCCGTTGTAGACCATCACCAGCGCGCTACCCACACCGGCCAGGATGCCGGCGCCAAAGCAGCGAAAACCGATGCCAACGTTGTTGAGGATGTAGAAGCCGAACATCTGCCAGTCGCCATCGGCCTCGCGCACACGCCCCAGCGCCTTCTTGCCATCGCCGTACATGGACTCATAGTTCCGCAGCTGGGCGGCATCCATCAGCCGCAGCGCGAAATCGGGCCCGTGATGCGCCAGCAGGAAGGACAGCAGCAGCGGCATCCCGAACAAGGCCAGCGCCAGCCACACATAGCGCCGCTGGGCCCGCACGGCGCGAGGCAGCTCCTCGCGCAGCAGCGTGCCGAGCCGGCGCAGCCCATAGTCCTGCCGGCGATAGATGAGCTCGTGCGCCTCCTGCGCCAGCGCTTCGAGCCGGGCCACGAGGTGCATCGGATAGTCGCGCGACCGGGCCAGCGCCAGGTTCTCGCAGATACGCCGGTAGCGCGCGGCCAGCAAGGCGCCGTCCACGGGCTTGCCCTGGCGCGCGAGCTTGAGCTGGGCGTCGAACTCGTCCCACCCCGCAGCGTGGTCGGCCTCGAAACGCAGCGGCGTCATGGGCGCCTCCCCATCAACCATTGCGCCACGCCCAGCAGTTGCGCCACCACGTCACGCGGGCGCCCCGGCGATGGCTCCGGCGGCAGTGCCGGCGCGGCCAGGCGCGCCAGCTCCTCGAAACGCGCCGGGGTCAGCCGCTTGGCGCGGCCCGCCCACGACAGGATGGCCGCCTGCTCGCGCGCATGCAGCGGCCGCGCCGGTGCGAGCGGCGTGACCGCAGGCGGCGCGTCGTGCAGCACGACGGGCCGCGCGTGCACGACCAGCGTGCCCGCCGCCAGGTCGCCCAGCCGCTTGCATTCGCGGTTCAGCAGCATCGACACGATGCCGATGCCGTAGGCCAGCGGCAGGAAGTCGGCCACGCGCAGCAGGTTGCGGATGAACGAGGCCGCCGGCGTCACCGGCAGCCCGGTGTCCATGACGACGCGCAGGCCCAGCGCACGCTTGCCCGGCGTGGCGCCGCCCTTGCGCAGCTCGAACACGATGGGGTAGAGCCACTCCACGCTGAACACGCCGATCATGATGAAGCCGCTGCCGAAGCGGCCCCAGGCGCCGAGGATGAGCACCA
>JACCDQ010761877.1_pt1 | contig 10524 bp, 11 predicted proteins | sample 7446031 | NCBI WGS metagenome assembly JACCDQ01 (sample SAMN15323442, study PRJNA562643) | freshwater metagenome | isolation source: river surface water | place: USA:Blue River Watershed | collected 2017-08-17
CAGCCTCTTGGTCATACAAGTCCACGTGCAAGGCATCAATTTTCTGGTGCCACTTCTCGTCTTGAATGGTGGTGGCGGCATCGCCAAGAACAACTTGAAGTCGTGGGCCATCCGCGGGCAACGCGAACGATTGCCTGCAGCTTGTGATGACTTCGGGGTTGAGTTCAATCGCCGTGGTTTGGGTGCCCAAGTAATGGTGGCAAAACTTGGTCAGTGATGCTGCTCCCAAGCCGAGTTGCATGGCGTGTAAGCGCGACACGTTGTTCAAATCGGTGAACAACAGCCACGCCATCATGCGTTGCACGTACTCGAGGTGAATCTCATAGGGTGCGCTGCGCTTCATCGAGCCCTGTACCGCAGGTGAGCCCAAGTGTAAAAACCGCATGTCACCGTAATCGGTAAAAGTAACAGGCGGGAAGCGTCCGTCTTGGTGTTTTCCGCGAAATCTACTGGTCTGTTTTTTGGCAAGAAAAATACCCATCAGGATGGCAAATATGCAGACAGCCCCCCAAATCATCCAATCGTTACTTGTCATGTCAATCGGTCAAATCCGTATGACCTAATGAATGGAGAACTGAGGTGAGATTGGGGCCGAAATAATGTGGGTGCGGTGTTAAAGCCTCAAACGGTAAACCTTGCCGATTGACCCAGTGCGTTGTAAAGCCAAACCAAGTTGCGCCTAAGGCATCCCACGCATTGCTGGATACAAACAGTACTTCATCTTTGTTGATGGGAATTTTTTGTTGAACCAGTCCGTAACTTTCGGGAGAAGTTTTGAATAGGCGAATTGGATCGACAGAGATGACGTGATCTAAAACGTCTTCCATGCCCGCACTCTTGACGGCGGAAGTCAGCATATCCAAGCTGCCATTTGAAAGAATTGCAGTGGTGAGGCCCAAGGCTTTGATTTTTTGAAGCACCGCCAAGTTTTCTGGAAAAGGCGTGAGGTGCGCATACTGCTGCATGAGTTTTTCAACCTGCCCCGCTTCGCGATTGAGTTTCAGTCGGTCTAGCGTGTACGCCAAAGATAAGCGCGTCAGTTCCCAAAATGGCCGAAAGTATTGACTGCCAGAGGCGCTGTGCGGATCAGACTGTGTAATTAATCTTGTGTACTCAATCTGCTTATCGCGCCACTTGACTGCAATGTCAGCCCCTTTTCCCGGATAGAGATCTTCCGCTAACGCTTGGATGGAATAAACGTCAAACAATGTGCCATAGGCATCAAATACAACCGCTTTTATCGCCATGAAAATTTCCTTTGAATTGACTTTGCAATGTCATGAAACGTTGTCATCAAGGCATCATCTCCCGATTTAAAACCCGCTCGCCGAGCGCCGCCACCCAAATAGACATCTCGCAATGGTGTACGCATGGCTCATCATAGAGGGCAGATTTGTCAATGACACTAAATAAAAGCCAGCCAAATTCCGAGCGGCAAGAAAGCCAGACTCAACACATGACCCACGATCACAGTGGAAGCGACCTTGTTTGGCTCCACTGCAAATTTGTCTGCAAGCATGAAATTAAAAACTGCAGATGGCAAACAGGCAAAAAGAATCAATGCGCCGCGCTCTAAACCCTGCAGTGGAAGAACCCAAAGAACTAAAAGTGCAGCCACAAGCCTGACGATCAAAATAAGCACACTTGAGCGAACCCCCACCCAAGCGTCTGCCACTTGACTGCTTGAAAGTCTGGCGCCGAGTGACATCAACATCATCGGAACCAGCACACCACCAATCATGTTGCCGGATGTTTGGATCCAATCCGCAAGTGATATCTTGTGAATCAGTCTCATGCGTTACTTAATATCTCTGCCACAACATGCCACAGGTGTGTATCAGGCATTGGTAGCACCTCAACTCGATTCAGAGCTCTGGGCGGTGTCCTCAAAGGCAGAAGCTCGATTTTTTCCAAACAGCTTCAGCCATAAAAATCCCAAAATTCCAGCTGTCAACGATGCAAGAAAAATGGCGATTTTTGAAGCATTAATGACTTCAAGATTGCCTGTGAAAGCAAGATTGGTAATAAAGATTGATATGGTGAAGCCAATGCCACCAAGCAGTCCTGCACCAACAATATGCTTCCAATTGAGATCAGGTGGTAGTTTGGAGATTCCGAGTAGCACCGCAATGGCCACAAGCAGCGTGATGCCCAGCGGTTTACCAATGACTAAACCTGCCATGATGCCAAGGCTGTTTGCGCTGCTGAGTTCTTGGGTCCAATTCGAACCTATGCTGATTCCAGTATTTGCCAACGTGAAAATTGGCAATATCAAAAAGGCGACAGGCTTGTGCAAAAAATGCTCGAGCTGATGAGAGGGTGACTCTTGATCTTCCTGTTTGCTTGAGTACGGAATGGCGAAAGCGAGAACTACACCTGCAATGGTTGCATGAACGCCTGACTTCAGCATGAGAAACCACATGCAGGCGCCGCCAATCAAATACGGTAAAAGCGCATGGATTCTTAATATCCTGTTCATCAAAATCAATAACGCTAAAACGCCGGTTGCCGCCAATAAATAGGTAGGTGAGAGTTCTGCGGTGTAGAACAACGCAATCACAATGATTGCTAATAAGTCGTCCATCACTGCCAGTGCCGTCAAAAATACTTTTAATGATGCAGGGACGCGGCTACCTAGCAATGCCAATACACCCAGTGCGAAAGCTATGTCTGTAGCCATGGGGATGCCCATGCCTGACTGAGTAGGCGTATCAACGTTAAGGCCGAAATGAATGAGAGCAGGCAGCATGACACCCCCTGCGGCAGCAAAGATAGGCAAAAGTGCGTTTCGAAAGTTTGACAACTCACCGCTGTACAACTCTCTTTCCAACTCAAGTCCGATGAATAAGAAAAAAATGGCCATTAAGCCATCATTGACCCAGTGTTCAATGCTGAGACCGAGGATATGTAATTGCCAAAAATCTAAGTAAGGCTTGCTAATTGGTGAGTTAGCAATAGCCATCGAAACCAGCGTGAATACAAGGATCAGTATTCCACTCAGCTTCTCAGAATCGAAGAAACGTATGAATGTTTGTGACAGCGATCTTTGATGGATTTGCATGGCGCAATATTAGTTATTCACCATTCTTGAGCGCTGCAACCTGTGCTCGCTCGCTCAAGTCATTCCACACATCTTGTCGGACAAGTTGGCCAGCCACAACTTCAAATCGATCGATGAAGCGGATGTTGTCAAACGTTGTGCCATTGGGCCAAACACCGTTCAAGTTGCCAGCGCAATAGACCACGGTGTGATCGCCTTGCCATGACTCGTCAAAGTGTGTAAAAGTTTTTTCTATGCGTTGGTACCGGGTTGATCCCCAAGCCAAAAGTTCTTCGAGGCGATGGAAGGTTTGTCCGCCTGGAAACACCATTTCAAAATTGGCATGCAAGTGGGTTTGCGCTTGCGCCAAGTCGCGCGTTTGCATTGCCGCGAGAAAGCTTTTGACCACTTCGGTGGCGCTGCTCAATGCAGCATTACCTTGGTCAAAAAATCGCCCGTCGCGTCGGTACGCCACCACTTCTTGAATGAACGTTGTGGTGCCTGCTTCTGGCGCTGGTATGACAGATCGCACCGCTTTAGACACATGCTCGACCAAGCGTTGTTGAGCTTCTTGTGTATAGCCTCTGAGCAAAGTGATTTGTGTAACAGGCATGGGCGTCGATCCTTCTCATCGTTCGTCTAAAAGCGGGAGAGGCCACTTGAAACGCACGCGCTCAAATTGGCTGGACACAACTTTATCCAGATTCTGGACGCTTCAAGGTCATGAGCGAGACGCGATGGTCAATCCATTGATCTTCATGAGTAAATAAATATATTGAAGTTCAGCCTTTTCGCAGTCTGGCGCGCCAACCCATCGGGCCAGGGCGTTTGCCGGAATTTGCAAACGCTTTCCTTCTATCTCAACTTCTACACGGAAATAGCATGGGTTGAACTCGCGAAACGCAATCACCGTGCCCCAGCGCCCCACGGGCCAAGGTTTGCGGATGACAACCACTTGTTCACCTGGACGGGCTAGGCAATCAAGGTTGTCTTCATAGGCTTGCTGGATTTCGGCACTAGAAGTTTTTGCACTTGCTTTTGCAAAATCGTTGGCAAATTCAATAAATTGTTCAGCTTTCATGGCTATAGGATCGGCTCGAAACTGCTGATCCTTTAGATGCTTGTTTTTCCTGATTTGGCGACACAAAGAAAAAGCCCTTGCATTTGATTGCAAGGGCTTTACTTTTTTGGCTCATTAACCTTGGCTAGAACCAGGGATATTTTCTTCTAACTATCTAAGCGTCCATGTGCAAGACGGCTCGTTTTAAAACATCCGAAAAATATTCTGCTGCTGGTGTGAGTGGCATACCAGTTCGTCGGACTAAGGATACGGGGGGTGCAGGTAAGACTTCTTTAATTTCAATCGCTTGAACAAAGTCGCGCAGCACTGGTGATTGCGTCCATTGAATTGGGAGCATCATCAATAAGTCGGTGTTCATGAGAGCGGTTAAAAACGTGAGGGTTGAATGCGCTTGAAGCACTAATCGCGGTTCAGGTAGTCCATTGCTTTCAAACAAGGGTCCCAGTTCCTCTTCTGCTATGTGTGTGATCGATGTGGTGATCCATTCAGCACCAATCAAATCGCGTAGGGATTTCGCTTGAGCTAATGGGTGATTTTTGCGTCCGACGATCACACGCGTGTTATCGAATAACTTTTCACTGATCAACTCGTTACTAATGTCTGATGGTGCGGGGCCCACGTAAAAATCAACTCGACTCTCGCGAAGATCCAATTCAATTTTTGGGTAGACAGCATCAATGATGTTGATGTTGACATTCGGAAAGCGAGCGCGAAAAGGTCTTAAGCTACTTGGCAACAGGGCAATGTGTGGAACGCTTGAGAGGGCAATGCGCAAGTTGCCGTTGGTTTCTCCTCGCAGTTGATCTAATTCTTCTTGTGCAAGACGCAGTTCATTCTGTACTGCACTGGCTCGTCTATGAAAAACATTTCCCATGGGCGTTAGGGTTGCGCCACCAGGTCTTCTATCTAATAAAACAACGCCTAATTCTTTCTCTAACTCTTGGATGCTGCGGCTGATGGCAGGCTGCGAACCATGAAGCTGACGAGCGGCCGCGCGTAGACCGCCTCTTTCAACCACTGCTAAAAAATCACGTATTGCATTGAGTTTCATTGAGTTTTGTAAATAATTTGTTTTGAGTGAATTAGTTTTGCGATCCTGAGTGATCATTTTTTTGCATCGCTCAATAGATATTGTCATCTTCCTGAATCGCTTGTGCATCCGTACGATCCCCAACCATTCAATAGGGGAGGTTGCGTGGATTCATCTTTTTTGCAAACACAGGTGCTCATCGTCGGTGCAGGGCCAGTCGGATTGGCGGCTGCGATTGAGTTAGGACATCGCGGTATTCCTTGTTTGTTGATTGAAAAAAATGACCGCGTGGGCTACGCCCCCAGAGCGAAAACAACCAATGTTCGAACTCGGGAGCATTTTCGACGTTGGGGAATCGCTGACAAATTACGGGCAGCCTCTCCGTTTGGAATGAACTATCCATCCAACGTGGTGTTTTGCACAAGTTTGGCTGGGTACGAGTTGACTCGATTTGAAAATGCTTTGTATTGCGCGCCTGGACGTAATCCCCTGTACGCCGAGCATTCGCAATGGGTACCGCAATACACAGTTGAAGAGGTGATGCGAGCGCATGCACAGTCTTTACCCGGAGTGGAGCTCCGATTTAGTTGCGAACTCAAGTCTTTCTCACAGTCTGATGGCTTTGTCGACGCTGTTTTCCAAGACCATAACCGTGAACAAACTGTCAACGTTCAAGCCAAATATTTGATCGGTGCTGATGGCTCTCGAAGCCGTGTGCGTGAAGCAATTGGTGCCCGCATGGAAGGTACCTCAGGTCTTTCGCGCAACTACAACATTGTTTTTCGTGCCCCTGAGCTGGCGAAGGCGCATAAATTAGGTCCTGCCATCATGTATTGGCAAATCAATCAAGAGGTGCCGAGTGTGATTGGTCCTATGGACCAAGGCGACAAGTGGTTTTTCATGCCAACGGGAATTAAAGAAGGTTGGAAGTTAGACAACGCCGATGTGCCTGCATTTATTTATAAGGCCACTGGAATTGACTCTAGTTATGAAGTGCTCTCTACGGATGAGTGGACAGCGAGTCGGCTCCTGAGCAATTCTTATCGAGATAGACGTGTATTTTTAGCCGGCGATGCATGTCACGTGCATCCTCCTTTTGGAGGCTATGGAATGAACATGGGTGTGGCGGATGGTGTTGACTTAGGTTGGAAGCTTGCAGCAGTTCTGCAAGGTTGGGGGGGGGCTCAGCTTTTAGATAGCTATGAACGTGAACGCCGCCCTGTGCATGAGATGGTTTTAGAGGAAGCTGTGACCAACCATTCAATGTTGGGAAATCAACTCTGGAAAGAGGGTATGGACCAAGACAGCCATCATGGTGCAGCTTTGCGTGCAGAGGTCGGAGCAAAGATTCAAGCTGCCAAGATGCGCGAGTTCAGCACCTTGGGTGTGATGATCGGTTATCACTACGAAGACTCACCTGTGATCGTTGGGGACGGTACGCCTGCACATGGGCATGATTTTGTGAACTACGTACCCTCATCTCGTCCAGGTTCGCGTTCGCCACATGCGTGGTTGCATGACAGCAGCTCATTATTTGATCACTTCGGTCACGGTTTCACTTTGTTGGCATCAAAGGATGCGCCTTCTGAAGCGATCGACCAAGCAAGGCTACAAGCACAAACAGCTGGAGTGCCGTTGAAAGTAATTCAACCAAATGAATTGGCTATTCCAGTTCTATTTCCCAAACGATTCACGCTCATACGACCTGATCAACACGTCGCATGGCGAGGAGATGCATGGCCCCACGCAAGTGTGGGACTTTTTGAAAAAGTCACGGGTCGGTCCAACTCATTGGTACCGGCCCATGAAAGAAATAAATCCGCGTTCGTATAACTAACCTTTTGGAGACAACTATGAAATTCATTCAACGTTTACTGACTTGCATGGTATTGCTAGGGTCAACTTCTGCCGCTTTGGCACAGTTTTCACCAACAACCCCCGTAAAAATATCGAGCGTTTTCCCCACAGGTAGCGGCCCTGACGTGGTTGCACGCATGGTGGCGGATAAATTACAAGCGCGTTGGTCACAAAGTGTTCTGGTAGATGCTAAGCCTGGTGGTGCTGGTGCTGTCGCGATTAATTCGATGAAAGGTGCCGCACCTACTGGTAACGACTTGGTTGTGGTCGATGTTGGTAACTTGTCAATCAATCCCTTGATTTTTAAAAAGCTGTCCTATGACCCCGTGAATGATTTGGTGCCAGTTGCAATTCTGTACAAGGCCTCATTTTTTGTTGTTGTTGGATCCAACAGTCCCCACAAAAATCTCAAAGATCTCATCACAGCCGCTACCACCAAAGGCAACGCACCTTTGCGTTACGGCTCTAACGCTGTCGGTGGTCCTATTCATTTAGGGTCAGCTCGCTTGGAAAGTGCTTTAGAGAGTGAAATGCTCCACGTCCCCTACAAAGAAACGTCACAGTTGTATGCGGCGGTTTCCACTGGAGAGATTGATTGGGCATATGGAAGTATCGCAACAGCAGGTCCGCTCATTCGTGGCAACCGTTTGCGTGTATTGGCCATTGCTGATGCAAAAAGATCCTCAGCGATGCCAGATGTTCCAACGTTGTCTGAAGGCGGCGGCCCGAAAAATCTAGATGCGGTGTCTTGGGTCGCTTTGATGGCGCCACGTGGTACGCCTGCCAATGTGATCGCTGAGATTAATCGTGGTGTGAACGATGCATTGTCTCAGCCTGATGTGAAAGAGAAGATGGCCAATTTCGGCTTTACTGTCAGCACTGGAACACCTCAACAAGTTTCTGATTTGATGACCGCTGATCTGGCACGCTATGCCGAGGTTTTGAAAAAAGTCAAAGTTTCAGTTGATTGAGGGATCTCATATGCAGCTGACGCTTGCTTATTGCCCCATCGCATGCTCGATGGTTCCCTATATCTTGTTGGTCGAGGCTGGGGCAGCTTTTGATGTTCTAAAGGTGAACTTGTTCAAGAACAAGCACAACACGCCCGAGTATCTGAGCATTAATCCGAAGGCTAAGGTGCCTGCGTTGATTGTGGATGGTGATCCTTTGACCGAGAACGTCGCTATTCAATTGTGGATTGACCGTCAATTTCCTGAGGCAAATTTGATGCCACGTAATTCAATGGCTTATCACAAAGCAATTGCCGTCATGTCTTGGTGTTCTTCAGCGATTCATCCCAAACTGACCCAACAGGCAAGGCCTGAGAGGTATTGTGCAATGCCCGATACATCAGAGGATGTGCGGGCTTTAGGTGCCTCGGCCATGCTCGATTTGTTCGCTCTTGCTGACCAGCAGTTGGCAGATCGGCCATGGTTTTTTGAACATTTCACTTGCGCTGATGCCTATTTTTATTGGTGCTTTCGCAGAGGTGTTCAGTTTCATGCGGATGCTTTGAAGTTTTCTCATTGTGTTGAGCATATGAATCGAATGGATCAACGCCCAAGCGTGCAAAAACTATTGGCTTTTGAGGCTCAAGTGCAAGCTGAGTTTGCCCAAATGTCTTAAATAAATCAGCCTAATTAAAGGAGTTTTCATGAATTCATCTGTATCTGTTGACGCTGAAGTTCAGGTGCCTCGCATAAAACCATCTCGTTTTGTGCATGTTGTCTATAGAACCCACCGCTTTGATGAAATGATTGCCTGGTATCAAAAGGTTCTGGGCGCAAAAATTCAACACTACGACCCTGTGATTGCATTTGTTACCTACGACGATGAGCACCATCGCGTTGCTTTTTTGAATTTGTCCATCATCGAACCAGATGGACTTAAAGAACGTCAAGATCGGGTAGGGGTAGACCATGTGGCTTACACCTTTGACTCATTGCGTGATTTGATGGAGAACTACGCGCAATTGAAGGCGATGGGGATTCTTCCTTATTGGAAATTGCATCACGGTGTCACCATCTCCCTTTATTACGGTGATCCCGATGGCAATCGAATGGAATTCCAAGTCGATGTCTATAAGACAAACGAAGAGGCCAATGGTTTCATGAAGGGGCCAGGGTTTGCGCAAAACCCTATTGGTGTCGAATTTGAGCCAGATGAGTGGCTAGAGCGATTGCGCGCCGGTGAACCAGAAGTTGATTTCATGATTCGCCAAGAGCATCTGCCCATTGCGCCCCTGCGTAATCCGTAATCACTTCACTCAACGACACTCGTAGAACTCAAGAAGTCGCTCGCTGTCGTTCAAATAAGCAAGATAAATATTTAACTAAAAGGTCACAACATGAAACTCGTTCGCTATGGTCGCCCTGGACAAGAGAAGCCCGGATTAATTGACTCTGAAGGACATCTCCGTTCGCTTGAGGGTGTGATTGACGATTTCACGCCAGAAAATTTGTCTGACAAAACTATCGCTCGATTGTCTAAAGTGAAAATTGAAAAGCTACCTTTAGTGCGTGGTAAGCAGCGCATGGGATGCCCTGTTGCGGGAACCCGTAAATTTGTAGCGATTGGGCTGAACTACAAAGAGCATGCAGCCGAATCCGGCTTACCTCTACCCAAAGAACCAATTATTTTCTTTAAGGCTATTACCAGTTTGCAGGGGCCTAATGATGATGTGATGTTGCCACGGGGCTCCAAAAAAGGCGACTGGGAATTGGAGCTGGGGGTGGTGATTGGTAAACGGGCCCGTTATGTTTCGCAAAGGAATGCACTCGAACACGTTGCGGGCTATTGCATCGTGAATGATGTGAGCGAGCGTGAGTTTCAAATTGAACGCGGCGGCACATGGGACAAGGGCAAAGGTTGTGACACTTTTGGTCCTGTGGGTCCTTGGCTGGTCACCCGCGATGAGATATCCAATCCCCAAAAGTTAGACATGTGGTTGGATGTCAATGGTGAGCGCATGCAAACGGGCAATACACGCACAATGATCTTTAGCGTGGCCAAAATTGTGAGTTACGTCAGCGAATTCATGACACTTGAACCTGGTGACATCATTGCCACGGGTACACCTGCTGGTGTGGGTTTAGGCAAAAAGAAAAATGGCAAACCTGCACCTATTTTCTTGAAACGGGGCGACACCATGACTTTGCACATTGAAGGTCTCGGTATTCAGTCGCAAAAAGTGGTGCCTTTCAAACTCTAACCTTGGACTAATTGATTGGGAGGACTATGTCGAAAACGCTAAGTGCTAATAACGGCAATCAAGATGGTCAAGTGCTCGCGGTTCACTCGGTCGATTGCGTGGTGTTCACCGTGCCCGATATCGAAGAGGCGGTGAAGTTCTACACCGCCTTTGGCATGGATGTGCGACGCGAGGGGCCGGTGGTGGAGCTGTTCACCTTTGGTCATCCGCATTGCTGGATGCGCGTGGTTGAAAACAAACAGCCCAAAGCGTTGCAGTATTTGACCTTTGGTATTCGGGCCGAAGATGAGGCGGCCTTCCAAGCC
>JACCDQ011016000.1_pt1 | contig 10524 bp, 9 predicted proteins | sample 7446031 | NCBI WGS metagenome assembly JACCDQ01 (sample SAMN15323442, study PRJNA562643) | freshwater metagenome | isolation source: river surface water | place: USA:Blue River Watershed | collected 2017-08-17
GCAACGGCGACGGCATCGGCGACCTGCCCGGCATCACCGCGCGCCTGCCCTACGTGGCCTCGCTGGGCGTCGATGCGATCTGGCTGTCGCCCTTCTTCACCTCGCCGATGCGCGACTTTGGCTACGATGTGTCCGACTATTGCGACGTCGACCCGATCTTCGGCTCGCTCGCCGACTTCGACGCGATGATCGCGCGCGCCCACGCGCTGGGAATCCGTGTGATCATCGACCAGGTCTATGCCCACACGTCGGACCAGCATGGCTGGTTCGCCGAGAGCCGGTCGAGCCGCGACAACTCCAAGGCCGACTGGTATGTCTGGCACGACGCCAAGCCCGAGGGGTCTCCGCCCAACAACTGGCAGTCGGTGTTCGGCGGCCCGGCCTGGACATGGGACGCGCGGCGCGGCCAGTATTACATGCATAATTTCCTGCGCGAGCAGCCGCAGCTCAACGTCCATAACCCCGAGGTTCAGGAAGCGCTGTTGGCCACCGCGCGCTTCTGGCTCGACCGCGGTGTCGATGGCTTCCGCGTCGACGCGATCAACTTCGCGATGCACGACCTCGACCTGCGCGACAACCCGCCGGTCCCGGCAGGCGAGGGGCAGCGGACGCGCCCGTTCGACTTCCAGCTCCACAAATATAACCAGAGCCACGACGACATACCGGCGTTCATCGAGCGTATCCGCGCGCTGACCGACAGCTATGGCGACCGCTTCACTGTGGCCGAGGTCGGCGGGGCCGAGTCCGACCGCGAGATGAAGTTGTTCACGCGCGGCGACCACCGGTTCAACAGCGCCTATGGATTCAACTTCCTCTATGCGTCCGAGCTGACCCCGGCGCTGGTGGCCGAAGCGCTCGAGAACTGGCCCGATGCGCCCGGCATGGGCTGGCCGAGCTGGGCATTCGAGAACCATGACGCGCCGCGCGCCATCTCACGCTGGACCGCGCCAGCCGACCGCGATGCCTTCGCCCGCTTCAAGGCGCTGCTGCTGTGCTGCCTGCGCGGCAACATCTTTCTCTATTATGGCGAGGAACTGGGGCTGACGCAGGTCGATATCCCCTTCGAGGACCTGCAGGATCCCGAGGCGATCGCCAACTGGCCTTTGACGCTGAGCCGCGACGGCGCGCGCACGCCGATGCCGTGGGACGCGGCCTTGCCCAATTGCGGCTTCTCGACCGCCAAGCCCTGGCTGCCGCTGGGGCCCGACCATGCCGCCTTCGCCGCCGATGCGCAGCGCGCGGACCCGGGCTCGGCCTTCAACATGACGCGCCAGCTCCTTGCCTTCCGCAAGGCGCATCCCGCCCTGCGCGAGGGCGAACTCGAGATCGTGCATCATGACGCGGCCGTGCTGGCGTTCGAGCGCCGCGCGGGCGACGAGCGGTTGCTGTGCCTGTTCAACTTCGCGCGCGAGGCGCAGGCATGGGCGCCTGCCGATGCCGAGGGGTGGACGGTGCTCGAGGCGATGAATGGCGCGACGCTGGGCGCGTTGCCGCCCTTGTCGGCGCTGGTGGCGACGCGGACGGCCTGAACGATATTTTTGAATAAGGGCGTTCCCGTCACCGACGACGGCGCGCCAACAGGAAGAGGGGGACAGAATGGCATTGGCATCGACCGGAAGCACGCACGCCGGCAAGGGGCAGGGCGCGCCGCAAAAGGGATCGCAAGGCGAGACCCGTTTCCTGCTGTTTCTCGTGGTGGCGGTCTTCTTCCTGTTCGGCGGGATCACCAACCTCAATGACGTCCTGATCCCCAAGCTCAAGGGGCTTTTCTCGCTCAGCTATGCGCAGGCGATGCTGGTCCAGTTCGCCTTCTTCACATCTTATGCCATCTTCTCGATCCCGGCCGGGCTGGTGATGAAGAAGCTCGGCTACTTCCGGGGCATCGTGCTCGGTTTCGGGATCATGGCGACGGCCTGCCTGCTGTTTCTGCCCGCCGCCTATTCGGGCGCCTTTGGGTCGTTCCTCGCGGCGCTGTTCATGCTGGGCGGTGGCATCACCCTGCTGCAGGTGGCGGTGAACCCGCTGATCCTGTCGCTTGGCCCGCCCGAGACGGCGCACAGCCGCCTGACCTTCGCGCAGTTCTTCAATTCGCTCGGCGTCTTCCTGATGGTGCGCTTCGGCGCCGAGGCGATCCTCGGCGAAACGTCGAAGATCGATCCCGCCAGCCTGTCAGGCGCGGCGCTTGACGCCTTCCGCGTCGCCGAGACGACGGTCATCGGCCACAGCTATATCGGCCTTGCCATCGTGCTGGCCGTGATCGCGCTCTTCTTCTGGACGAAACGCACCCTGCTCGACCGGAAGGTCGAGGATGTGCAGCTGGCCGGGACCTTCGCCCTGCTGCGCCGCCCGCGGCTGGCCTTCGGGACGCTGGGTATCTTCGTCTATGTCGGCGCCGAGGTCGCGATCGCGAGCCTGATGATCAGCTATTTGTCGGACGCGCGGACGCTGGGCGTCGACCACAAGACGGCGGGCATCCTCCTGTCCTATTACTGGCTGGGCGCGCTGGTCGGCCGGATGGTCGGCGGCTTCGTGCTGCGCCTGATCCGTCCGGGCCTTGCGCTGATGCTGTTCGCGATCGCCGCGATCGCGCTCAACCTTGTCTCGGCGCTGTCGACCGGCGAGCTCGCGGCCTATTCGCTGATCCTCGTGGGCCTTGCCAATTCGATCATGTTCCCGACCATCTTCAGCCTCGCGACCGAGGGGCTGGACAAGGAGGCGCCGCAGGCGTCGGGGCTGCTCTGCACCGCGATCGTGGGCGGGGCGATCGTCCCCGTGCTGGCGGGCTATGTCGCCGACGTGGCGGGCCTTGCCGCGGCGCTGGCCGTGCCGATGGCCTGCTATGCGGTGATCGCGGCGTTCGGGCTTTATGCCCTGCGCCGCCCCGCCGCTGGCTAGTCGAAGTCCGCGGGGCGCATCTCGCGGACGAGATAGAGGAAGCTCTTGGCCGAGATTTTCTCGATCCACCCCATGCGGTGGACGAAAGGCTTGCCATGGCCCGCGAAGACGGTCTGTCCTTCCATCGAGGCCGAGATGAAGACCCCGAGCACCTCGCGCTGTTCAGCGGACAGCGCGGGGTTGATCTCGCCGATGATCTCGATGATCGCGGCGCGGGCGCGGGCGTAAAGCTCGTTGACGCGGTCGGCGACAAAGGGGTCGTGGTTCGACAGCGCCCAGAGTTCGGGAAAGGTGCGTGTCGTCTTCTTGCTGGTGATATCGCGCAGGATCAGCGACGAGATGGCGACGAGCCGCTGCTCGGGCGTCGTACCCTCTTCGTGCATGATCGCCATGAACTCGCCTTCATAGCTGCTGATCACCGCGTCGAGCAGGGTCCGGACAAGGTCTTCCTTGGTCGGGAAATAATAGCTGACATGGCCGACCTTCATCCCGCTCGCGTCGGCCACCTTGCGGAAGCTGAGTGCGCGATAGCCATGTTCGACCAGCAGGGTCAGCGCGGCTTGAAGGATCTGCTCATAGCCCTCCTGCCCGCGTGCATAGCCGCCTTCGCGCGGCGCGATGCTGAGATCGGGGACGATGATCTTGCCTGAAGCCATGGCCTTCAGATACCCGCTCGCTTTGTCTTTGCACAGTCAATTTTGGACACTTGACAAATTTTCGCCATGCGTCAGATTTCCCATTCGATGTGATTGCCAGACCGGTGGGCCGGTCATAGCCTGTTGTAAATTCTGAAGGGGGAATTGGGCCAATGCGGAACGCGTTCAAGCCTGGGGTCGCCATGATGATGGCGCTGGCCGCTTCGGCGGCATGGGGTGCCGGCTATCCCGAACCGCTGCCGACCGAGCCGACCAGTGTGGCGGTCGAGTTGCCCGCGGCCTATCCGAAGAGCTGGGTCTTTGTTCACGATATGCGCTTCGCCTCGATGATCGACGGCCGGGTCGCGATCGTCGACGTGGCGGCCGAGACCGAGAATTTGAAGGGCGTGGTGCCGGTGGCGCAGTTCGGCAATTTCCTCGCCGCGACGACGCGCCCCGAGCTTTATGCGTCGGAAACCTATTATCCCCGCCTGACCCGCGGCGAGCGCAGCGACGTCATCACCATCTATGACCGCGCGACGCTCAAGCCCAAGGGCGAGATCGCGCTGCCCGACGGCAAGCGCGGCCAGTTCGTGACGATCAAGAACAGCTTCCAGTTCCTCAACAACGAGAAGTGGGCGCTGGTGTTCAACTTCACCCCCGGCGCGTCGGTGCGCGTCGTTGATCTCGAGGGACGCAAGATCCTGTCCGAGATCGAGGTTCCCGGGTGCATGATGACCTATCCGGCGGCCGAGCGCGCCTTTGCGACGATGTGCGCCGACGGCACCATGTCGACGCTGCAGCTTGGCGCTGATGGCCAGCTGGTTTCGACCAAGACCAGCAAGCCGTTCAACACGATCGGCGACGATCCGATGTTCATGATGCCGGCGCTCGTCGGCAAGACCTCGTGGTTCGTGACCTTCAAGGGGCATATCCGCGGCGTCGACCTGAGTGGTCCGACCGCGCGCGTCACCAAGACCTTTGCGCTGGGTCAGGTTCCCGGCGCGACCGAGGGTGCCGAGTGGCGCCCCGGCGGCTGGCAGGTGATTGCGTCGGACGCGGCTGGCAAGCTCTATGTTCTGATGAGTTCGAGCGGCAAGGAAGGCAGCCACAAGGATGGCGGCAACGAGGTGTGGGTCGTCGATCCCGCGACCAAGGCCCGCATCAAGCGCATCGCCCTCGAGATCCCGGGCGTGTCGATCGACGTCACCCGCGAGGATGCGCCGAGCCTCGTGGTCGCGCGCGGCGATGGTGCCCTTGACGTTTATGACGCGGCCAGTGGCAAGCTGCGCCGCAGCCTTGGCGGGGGCATCACCCAGAGCCCCTTCACCATGACGGTCCAGCCCTGATGATTGCACCGGTCGTCTTTCTGGCGATGGTCCTCGCCGCCGCCGCCGCGCAAAAATTCGCGCGGCGCGAGCGGATGGCGACGGCGACCGCCCGGCTGACGGGTATTGACCTTGCGCTGGCGGGGCCGCTGAGCCTTGCGGTCGGCGCGCTCGAGGCGGGGGCGGCGATGGCGCTGCTCTTCCCCGAGAGCCGCTTTGCCGGCGCGGCGCTGGCGATGGCGGTGTGGGCAAGCTACGGCGCGGCGCTGGCAGCGGCGCGTCGGCGCGGCGCCAGCCTTGATTGTGGCTGCAGCTTCGGCGTTCACATGCGCCCGGTCGACTGTTTCACCGTCGCACGCCCGCTGGTGCTGGCGCTGTTCGCGCCGGTCGCGGTGCGACTGGCTGTCGGCGCGGGCCTGGGCGTCGAGCCGTTGTTCGCGGCCTTGGCCCTCTTCACCCTTTATGTTGCCGCGGGCGAAGTCGCCGCGGTTCCCGTTGCTCGCAGAAAGGCGGCTTGATGACCGGTCTTCTCCTGACTTCGCAGATCCTGCTCTGGGTCGCTGTGATCGTGCTGGGCGTGCTGGTCGCCGCGCTGGCGCGGCAGGTCGGCCTGCTGCACGAGCGCATCGCGCCTGCCGGTGCGCTGACGCTGCACCAGACGATCAATGTCGGCGATCCCATCAACCCGATGCACTTCACCGCGCTTGACGGCCGCAGCGTTGCGATCGGCGGCAAGCGCGACGGGCGCAGCCAGCTGGTCTTCTTCGTCTCGCCCGATTGCCCGGTGTGCAAGTCGCTGCTGCCGGTGCTCAAATCGGCCGCGACGGTCGAAGCCGACTGGATGGACGTGGTTCTGGCCAGCGACGGCGACGAGGCGGCGCAGCGCCGGATGGTGATGGCGCAGGGTCTGGGCGATTTCCCCTATGTCCTGTCGGAAAGCCTCGGCCGGTCGTTCGGGGTCGCCAAGCTGCCTTATGCGGTGCTGATCGACGAGGCGGGCAAGGTGGCCGCCCTCGGGCTGGTCAATACCCGTGAACATCTCGAGAGCCTGTTCGAGGCGAAGGAGCGCGGCGTCGCTTCGATCCAGGAATTTCTGTCCCGCAGGGGGGAAGGTTGATCCATGGCTGAATTCGACAAACTGACCGAAAAGCTGGCGCGTGGCGTTGCCCGCAGCACGTCGCGCCGCAGCCTGTTGAGCCTGATCGGTGGTGCCATCACCGGCGCGGCCGTCATCCCGGTGTTGCCGGTCTCGCGCGCGCAGGCCGCGGGCGGCAGCCATGCCGCCACGAGCGGGGTCGCCCCGCAATATGCCCCGACCCCACAGGATCCGGGCGACAATACCCAGTGCGATTACTGGCGTTATTGCGCGATTGACGGCTTTTTGTGCAGCTGCTGCGGCGGTGCGGTGAACAAGTGCCCGCCGGGCACCGAGATGTCGCCCATCACCTGGATGGGCACCTGCACCAACCCCGCCGATGGCCGGGCCTACATCATCAGCTATAACGACTGTTGCGGCGTCTCGTCCTGCGGTCGCTGCCTGTGCAACCGCAACGAGGGCGACCGCCCGGTCGTTCGTCCGCAGGCCAATAACGACATCAACTGGTGCCTCGGCACCGAGAGCAGCGTCTATAACTGTTCGACCGCCGTCATTCTCGGCGTTGCGACGGAGGCGCGCTGATGCGGCTGGTCCTCGCTACCCTTGCGGTTGCGCTGACGGCCGCGACGCCCGCGCTCGCGGCTGACGGCGCCGCTGTCTACAAGCGTTGCGCCGCCTGCCACCTCGCCAATGGCGCGGGCGTTCCCAACGCCTTTCCGCCGCTCAACTCGAATGATGTCCGTGCGCTCGTCGCCAAGCCGGAGGGCCGGCGCTATCTCGCATCAGTCGTGATCAAGGGCGTGTCGGGGCCGCTGACGGTCGACGGCAAGACCTATCGCGGCGTCATGCCAGCCCAGTCGGGTCTTGACGATGCCGACGTGGCGGCGGTGCTCAACCATGTCGCGACCGGCATCGCCAAGGCGGGCGCCGGCTTCAAGCCCTTCACCCCCGGCGAAGTCGCCGCGGCCCGCACGGCCGCCGCCTCGCTGACCTCGACCGCGATCGGCCAGATGCATCGCGAGGCGGGGGGTAAATGACGATCCGGCCCGTCCTTGCGCTGATGCCTGCCCTGCTTGGCATGGCTGCGGGATGGGCCGTTTCTGTCGCGGCGCAACCGGCGTCGATTCCCGGCGTCGCAAATCCCGAGCGCGCGCGGCAAAATTATATTCTCAAATGCCAGGGCTGCCATCGTCCCGATGGGGGGGGCAGCTTTGCGACGGCGCCTGCAATGAAGGGCGTTCTCGGGCAATTCCTCTCGATCGAAGGCGGTCGCGACTATCTGGCGCGGGTTCCCGGTGTATCCACCGCCGCGATCCCCGATGCCGAGCTGGCCGAGCTGCTCAACTGGACGATCTGGAAATTCGACTCCGCGCATGTCCCATCTGATTTCCGTCCCTACACGGGCGAAGAGATGGGCCGGCTGCGGCGCAATCCGCTGCGCACCAATGCCCCGGCGATCCGGGCGGGGCTGGTGACGCGGCTGGAGGCATCTCAACACCAAGCAAAATGATCATAACCAAGGGGGCCAAGTGATGATGCGTGCAGAAACTGTTTCGATCAGCGTGAAAACCGGGCTTTTCGCCCTGCTGATGGCCGGCACCTCGGTCGTCGCCCATGCCCAGTCGGTTGCGGCCGCGGAGGAGGTGACGGATACGCAGGAGATTATTGTTACCGCGGCCAAGCGCGCCGAAAATCTTCAGGACGTGCCGATCTCGCTGTCGGCGATCACCGGCGACGCCATCTCCAAGTCGCGCGTGACGCAGGCCGACGAGCTGGTGACCAAGGTCCCCAACCTCCAGCTGACCTCGACGGTCGGCGACAACACCCCGATCTTCGCGCTGCGCGGCGTGTCGATGTCGGATTACAGCCTCAACCAGGCGAGCCCGGTCGCGACCTATTATGACGAGGTCTACAAGGGCAATTTCGCGTTGCTGGGCGTGTCGATGTTCGACCTCGAGCGCGTCGAGGTGCTGCGTGGCCCGCAGGGCACGCTTTATGGCAAGAACACCACCGGCGGCGCGGTCAACCTGATCAGCCGCACGGCCACGCTCGGCGAAACGTCGGGCTATCTCAACTTCGGCTATGGCAATTACAGCCGGATCGACGCCAATGGCGCGATCAACCTGCCGCTCGGCGACAAGGCCGCGCTGCGCGTCGCCGGCACCTATTCCAAGGCCGATGGCTGGTTCAAGAATGTGCTCGAGGGCGAGCCCGACCTCGCCAGCGTGAGCGAATATGGCCTGCGCGCCAGCCTGCGCGTCGAGCCAGCCGATGGCGTCGACTTCACGCTGCGCGCGTCGACCAGCTACCAGAACCCGCGCAACTACGGCATCTATGCCCAGCCGGAAGAGGTCAACCGGGTTGGCCTTGGCAAGCGCGAGATCGCGGCCAATGTCACCGCCCGTCGCAAGGCTCGCACCCATGCCGTCTCGCTGACCGGCAATATCGAGCTCAACGACGCGCTGACGCTGACCAGCATCACCTCGTACGACAAGGGCAAGCTCAACTTCTACGAGGACACTGACGGCCAGGCCATCTCGGTGCTCGAGATTCCCTATGGCGACAAGGCCAGCCAGTTCGCGCAGGACCTGCGCCTGACCAGCGACCTCGACGGCCCGTTCAACTTCATCCTCGGCGCCTATTACAATCGCGAGAAGGTGTTCAACGAGACGACCTTCGAGATCCTGCGCAACCCCGACGTGATCTGCGACCTCAACGTCAGCGTCGAGAGCTGCCTGTTCAACAACCGCTTCGACCAGCTCAAGAAGAGCGTCGCGCTCTACAGCGACCTGCGCTTCGACCTGAGCGACAAGCTGACGCTGCGCGGCGGCCTGCGCTACACCCATGACAAGGGCGACCAGACCGGCTTCGTGGCGACGGCGCTCGACGTCGACGGCAACGAGGTCGCGACGATGATCCCCGAGACCTCGCGCGCCTACAAGAAGAACAATCTCTCGGGCAAGGTCGGCCTCGACTACAAGGCGACCGACGATGTGATGGTCTATGGCCTTTACAGCCGCGGCTACCGCGCCAACAGCTTCAACGCGCAGGCCTTCTTCGACCCGTCGGAAGTCGGCGTCGCCAAGCCCGAGACGGTCGACGCGTTCGAGCTTGGCGTGAAGAGCCAGTTCGCCGATCGCCGCGTGACGCTCAACGTCGCGGGCTTCATGTATGGCTACAAGAACCAGCAGTTTATCAACATCGATCCCGAGACGGCGGCGCAGACGCTGCTCAACATCCCCAAGTCGCGCATCACGGGCGGCGAGGCCGAGCTGACCGCCCGCGCCAGCGACGCGCTCACGATCCGCGGCGCAATCGGCATTCTCGACGCCAAGATCCGTACCGGCATCGTCAGTGGCGTCGACGTCAAGGGCAACAAGCTGTCGAACGCCCCGTCCTTCACCTTCAGCGGCGGCTTTGATGCTACGGCGATGGACGGCGACAAGGGCAAGCTCAGCCTGCATGGCGACCTGAGCTATGCCAGCAGCCAGTATTTCGAGGTGCTCAACACCGCGCGCCTCAAGCAGAAGTCCTATGCGCTGCTGTCGGCCCATATCGACTGGGAATCGGCTGATGGCCGCTTCAACGCGTCGATCTGGGGCAAGAACCTCGCCAACAAATTCTACTTTACGTCGCGTGTCGACCTGCTCGCGGGCTTCGGTTTCGACTATAACCATGTCGGCAGCCCCCGGACCTACGGCGTCACCGTCGGCACCAAATTCTGAGATTGAGCCGGATCACCGGCCAAGGAGAGGCAAATGTCTGATTACAAGCTCCTGATCGGCGGCAAGCTGGTCGATGGTGACGGGGTGATGGATGTCATCAACCCCGCCACCGAAGAGGTTCTCGCGGCTTGTCCCCGCGGGTCCGAACGGCAACTCAACGAAGCGGTTGCCGCGGCCAAGGCCGCCTTCAGGGGCTGGGCGAAAACACCGGTCGAAGACCGGCGCGCCTGCATCATGAAGCTCGCCGACGCGATCGACGCGCGCGTCGACGAGTTCGCCCGGCTGTTGACGCAGGAACAGGGCAAGCCGCTGGCGGAGTCGGCGGCCGAGATCAGCTATACGGCTGCGTTCCTGCGCTATCTTGGCGGGCTCGAGGCAAAGGGCCGGGTGATCGAGGACAGCGACACCCGCCGCGTCGAGATGCGGCGCAAGCCGCTCGGCGTGGTCGGCTGCATCATCCCGTGGAACTTCCCGGTGCTGATCGTCGCCTTCAAGGCGCCGTGCGCGCTGGTCGCGGGCAACACGGTGGTGATCAAGCCGGCGCCGACCACCCCGCTCACCACGCTCCGGCTGGGCGAGCTGTGCGCCGAGATCTTCCCGGCGGGCGTCGTCAACATCGTCACCGACCAGAATGACCTTGGCGGCGCGATGACCAACCACCCCGACATCGCCAAGATCAGCTTCACCGGATCGACCGAGATCGGCCGCCAGCTGCTGCGCGAGAGCGCCGAGACGATCAAGAAGTGCTCGATGGAGCTGGGCGGCAACGCCCCGCTGATCGTGTTCGACGATGCGGATCTGGATTTGGCGGTGGAAGGCATCATGAATGCCAAGTACCGCAACAC
>JACCDQ011073679.1_pt1 | contig 10523 bp, 7 predicted proteins | sample 7446031 | NCBI WGS metagenome assembly JACCDQ01 (sample SAMN15323442, study PRJNA562643) | freshwater metagenome | isolation source: river surface water | place: USA:Blue River Watershed | collected 2017-08-17
CGGCACCGGCAGGCCGGACTCGGCGGCGTGGTCGGCGTAGTTCAGGCCGATGCAGATGAACTTGCCGACGTGGCCGACGCAGGGCCCCAATCTCAGGCCTTGCTGCGGCGTGCCGGGCACGAGCGGCAGCGAGGCGATGTCGAGCCCGCGCAGGCGCTCCAGGCTGGCCGGCGTCAGCACCTGGCCGGCCACGTCGTCGATGAGTTCGGAGAGGTCGCGTACTTGGCCATTGGCATCGAGCAGGCCCGGGCGTTCCTGGCCGGGCGGGCCGTAGCGGAGCAGTTTCATGGGATGGGTTCTCGCTAGTCGTAGAGGACGGCCGCGATCTTGGGATCGCGAAGGTTGGTCTTGTCGTACCAGTCGTAGCCGGTATCCAGGGTCTTGGGCAAGGCCTCGCCCTTGAGCGCCTTCACGGCGGCCTCGACGGTGCGGTAGCCGATTCCCACAGGGTTCTGTGCGATCGCGCCGGCCATCGCGCCGCTGGCGACGGCGTCCTTCTGCTGCTTGCCGGCATCGAAGCCGACAACGGTGATGCCCGTACGCTTCATCTCGCGCACCGCGTTGACGACGCCGATGGCCGAGCCCTCGTTGGTGCCGAACAGCGCCTTCAGCTTCGGGTTGCCCTGCAGGATGGACTTGGCGACTTCGGTGGACTTCAGGTGGTCGCCGCCGCCGTACTGCACGGTCACGACACGCACCTTCGGATGGGCCGCCTTGAGCCGGTTCACGAAGCCCTCGACGCGCTCGATGCCCGTGCGGCTGGTCTGGTCATGGCCCACGACGGCCACGTCGCCCTCGTCGGCGATCAGCGCGGCGAGCTTGTCGGCCGCGAGCGCGGCGGCGGCACGGTTGTCGGTGGCGGCGGTGGTCAGCGGAATGTCGCTGTCCACGCCCGAGTCGAAGGCGATGACGGGGATGTTGGCGGCCCGGGCCTTGCGCAGCAGCGGGATGGCGGCCTTGCTGTCCAGCGCCGCGAGGCCGATGGCCTGGGGCTTCTTGGCGAGTGCGGCGGCCAGCATGTCGATCTGCTTGTCCACCATCGCCTCGCTCTCGGGGCCTTCGAAGCTGACGCGCACCTGGTAGTCCTTGGCCGCCTGCTCGGCGCCGGCCTTCACGGCCTGCCAGAACTGGTGCTGGAAGCCCTTGGAGATGAGCGGGATGTAGACGGTGGGCTGCTGCGCCTGCACCGCGGCGGCGGCGAGCAGGGCGGTGGTTAGCAGAAAGCGGCGCTTCACCATGTGTCTCCGTTCATGTTTGACGGTCTTGTCTTCCCCAGCGGCCGCCGTGGAACCGGCTCTGCCGGGCCACCCGCGGCGCCCCCTTGAGGGGGCCGGCGAAGCCGGTAGGGGGTGGGCTCATTCATCGCGGCGCAGGATGTCCACGTAGACGGCCAGCACGATGATCACGCCCGTCACCGCCGTCTGCCATTCCTGGCTCACGTTCAAGATGCGCAGGCCGTTGGCCAGCACGCTCATGATGAAGGCGCCGATCAGCGTGCCCAGCACCGAGCCGCGCCCGCCGGCCAGCGAGGTGCCGCCGATGACCACTGCCGCGATGGCGTCCAGCTCGTAGCCCTGGCCCAGCGCCGGTTGCGCCGAGTTCAGGCGTGACGCCATCAACAGCCCGGCGATGCCGCAGATGGCGCCGCCCACCGCGTAGACGGCCACCTTGCAGCGCCTCACGTGCAGGCCCGACAGCCGGGCCGCTTCCTCGTTGCTGCCGAGCGCGAAGAGGTAGCGGCCGAACACCGTCTGCCCGAGCAGTGCGCTGGCGCCCAGCGCCACGGCGAGCAGCACCAGCACCGCGTTGGGCAGCGGCAGCGCCGGCAGCAGCGCGCCGACGATGGAGTCCTGCGCGATCGCGTCGAAGCCCGGTGTGTCCAGGAAGTAGATGGGTTTGCTGCCCGAAACGACCAGGGCCAGGCCCTTGAGCAACATCATCATGCCCAGCGTTGCGATGAAGGCCGGGATGCGCAGCTGCGCGACCAGCCAGCCGGACAGGCCGCCGCAGGCCGCGCCGCATGCGATCGCGGCGAGCACGCCCAGCGGCAGCGGCAGCCCCCAGTGCGTCAGCACGACGCCGGCGATGACGGCGCAGAACGTCATCAGGCAGCCCACCGACAGGTCGATGCCGCCGCTGACGATGACCAGCGTGCAGGCGACGGCCAGCACGCCATTGACCGCCGTCGCCTGCAGGATGCTGACGAGGTTGTCGGTCTGCAGAAAGTTGCTCGACGCCGCGCCGAACACCAGCACCAGCACGACGAGGCTGGCGAAGGCGAGCAGGCGTTGCCAGGCGGCCGGCGAGGCCACGGCGACGAAGGGCAGGGCGCGGCTGCTCATGCGGCCAGGCGAGTGGTGGCCAGCGCCATCAGCGCTTCCTGCGTGGCGTCACTGGCGGGCAGCTCGCCGCTGATGCGGCCCTCGCACATGACGAGGATGCGATGCGCCAGGCCCAGCAGTTCGGGCAACTCCGACGAGATGACGATCAGCGCCTTGCCGCTGGCGGCGAAGGCGCGCAGCAGCTGGTGGATCTCCGCCTTGGCGCCGACGTCGACGCCGCGCGTTGGTTCGTCGACGATGAGGATGTCTGGCTCGCGCAGCAGCCACCGCGCCAGGGCGATCTTCTGCTGGTTGCCGCCGGAGAGCCGGCCCACCACTTGTGCGAGCGAGGGCGTCTTGATGCCCAGGCGCTGCACCAGGCCCTGCGCGGCGGCGCGAGCGGCGCTGCGGTCCACGCGGCCCAGCCGGCCGGCGAAGCGCGCGAGGCTGGGCAGCAGCAGGTTGGTCTCGACATCCAGCCCGGTGGCCAGGCCCAGGCGCTTGCGATCCTCAGACAGGTAGGCGATGCCGGCGCGCACCGCATCGGCCGGGCAGCGAACCTCGACGCGCCGGCCGTGGACGAGCAGCTCGCCGCCGTCGCGCGGGTCGGCACCGAAGACCAGGCGGGCCAGCTCGGTGCGGCCGGCGCCCATGAGGCCGGCCAGGCCGAGGATCTCGCCGCGACGCAGCGTGAACGATGCGTCGCGCACGCTGCGGCCGCGCCTCAGATGCTGGGCGGCCAGCACGACGGGTGCGGCGCTCAGGTCCGGCGTGTCGGCCACGGCCTGCTTCAATGTGCGGCCCACCATCAGCCGGATGAGCTCGCCCATGTCGGCGCCGGCCATGGGCTGCGTGCAGACGCGCCGGCCGTCGCGCAGCACGGTCACGCGGTCGGCGATGCGCTGCAGCTCGTCCATCTTGTGCGAGATGTAGACGATGCCGACGCCCTCGGCGCGGAGCTGACGCACGACGCGGAACAGCTCGTCCACCTCGGTCGGGTTCAGCGCGGCGGTGGGCTCGTCCATGATGAGCACGCGCGCGCGCAGCGACAGCGCCTTGGCGATCTCCACCATCTGCTGTTGCGCAATGCTCAGCGAGCCGACGCGCCGGCGCGGGTCGACGTCCAGCGCCAGCCGTGCGAACAGGGCCCGTGTGTCGGCGAGCTGCCGCGCCGGCGCCAGCAGCCAACCCGCACGCCGCCGCTCGCGGCCGATGAAGACATTGGCGGCGGCACTCAGGTCGGGCATGAGCTGCAGCTCCTGGTGGACCAGCGCGATGCCCAGGTCTTGCGCGTCGCGCGGGCTTGCCGGGCGAATGGGCCGGCCGCCCAGGCGCATCTCGCCGCTGTCGGGCCGGTGCACGCCCGCGAGGATCTTCATCAGCGTGGACTTGCCCGCGCCGTTTTCGCCCATCAGCGCGTGCACCTCACCTGCGCATAGGTCGAAGTCGACGCCCTGCAGCACGCTCACACCGCCGAAGGCCTTGCCCAGGCCGCGCGCTTGCAGCAGGTGCGCGGCTGCCGCCGTCGCGCCAGGCGCGGCCTCGGCGGCCAGGGGCTGCGCTGCGTCCAGCGGCAGGGCGAGGCTCATGTCGCCAGCCCGTAGAAGCGCGCCGCCGTGCCGCGCCAGACCGCGGCCTGGCTCGCAGCCGGCAGCGTGGCGATGCACTCGCTCGCCAGTTCTATCCACATGTCGTAATCGGCCGCGAGGTTGAGCACCGGCCAGTCGCTGCCCCACATCAGCCGCTGGGCGCCGAACAGGCTCACCAGCGTCTGCCAGGCGGGTGCCAGCAATTCGGCGGGCTCGGCGTGGTCGTCCAGCTCGGTCAGCAGGCCCGAGAACTTGCAGCAAACCTGTGGGTGTTGCGCCAGCGCGGTCAGCCCCGCTCGCCAGGCGCGGGCCCACGGGGCGCGCCAGCCCAGCCGCAGCGCCGGCTTGGCGGCGTGGTCGATGACGATGGGCAGCGCGGGCCAGCGCGCCGCGAACCGCGCCAGGGCCGGCAGGTGCTCGGGGCGCACCAGGGCGTCGAAGCGCAGCCCCAGGTCCAGCAGCGCGGTCACCATGGCCGGGGCCGGGCCGGTGTCGAGCCAGTCGGGGCTGGGCAGGTCTTGCAGCATGGGGCGCACGCCCTTGAACTTCGGGTGCGCGGCCCAGCGCCGCAGTGTGGGCAGGCGGCTGGCGTCGGCCAGGTCGACCCAGCCGACGACGCCGCCCACGCTGGCATCGCCCTCGGCCAGGGCCAGCAGGTGGTCGGTCTCGGCTTCGGTGGCGGCGGCCTGCACCAGCACCGTCTGCGTCACGCCATGCGCGGCGCGCAGCGGCTGCAGGTCGGCGGGCTCGAAATCACGCGCCAGCGGCGCGAGTGCTGGGTCGCCGACGTCCAGCCAGTCGTAGTCGCCACGGCTCAGGCGCCAGAAGTGATGGTGGGCGTCAATGCGCATCAGAAGTGGAGGAGGTGGGGCGCGCGGCCGAGCAGGCCCATGCGGTGAGATAGGCGGGATGGGCGGGCGTGCGTGCTGCCATCACGGTGTATCTAGATGGTCACGCCGCCGTCGACCGACACCGCCTGGCCCGTGATGAACCGGGAGGCGTCGCTGAGCAGGAACACCACCAGCGGCGCGATGTCGCCCACGGTGGCTAGGCGGCCCATGGGCTGGCGGGCAATGAAGTCTTTCTCGGCCTGGGCGGGGTCGGGCGCCGCGGCGATGCGGCCCCGCAGCGACGGCGTGTCGACCGTGCCTGGGCACAGCGCATTGCAGCGCAGGCCTTGCCGCACGTAATCGGCTGCGACCGATTTGGTCAGGCCGATGACGGCCGCCTTCGTCGCGCCGTAGGCAAAGCGCAGCGGAAACCCCTTCACCGACGACGCCATGGAGGCCATGTTCAGCACCGAGGCGCTGGCGCCGGTGCGCTGGCTTTCGGCCAGCATGCCCGGCAGGAAGGCGCGCAGCGTGCGCAGCATGCTCTTCACGTTCAGGTCCATGCTGAAGTCCCAGGCGGCCTCGTCGCAGTCCAGCACGCTGCCGTGGTGCACGAAGCCGGCACAGTTGAACAACCCGTGCAGCGGCGGCAGGGCGGCGGCGAGGGCGTTGACGGCGTCGGTGTCGCGCACGTCCAGCCGCGCCGTTCGCAGGCGGGTGGCGGGTGCCGCTTCGTCCATCAGCGACTCCAGGCCCGTGGTCTGGATGTCGGTGGCGACGACGTCGGCACCGGCGGCCAGGCAGGCCAGCGCGCTCGCGCGGCCGATGCCCTGCGCCGCTGCCGTGATGAGGACGGTTTTGCCGGCAAGCGATGCCGGTGCAACGGATGTCAGCGTTGTCATTACGGCGAGTCTAGGCAGACCCTGCTAATTGGCCTTACCGTGGAAACCCCATCGGCCATTTTGGGGAGGATTGGTCAGGCCAATGCAGACAAAATGCCGGGATGATCGAACAGCTCAAGGGCACTGACAGCCGGCGCCTGTATCACCAGATCGCCGACCGGCTGCGCGAGCTGATCCGTCAGGGGCGGTTCGACGTGGGCAGCCGCCTGCCTCCCGAGCGCGAGCTCGCGCAGCAATTGGGCGTGTCGCGCCCGTCGGTGCGCGAGGCCTTGATCGCGCTGGAGATCGCCGGCTGCGTGGAGGTGCGCATGGGCGCCGGCGTCTACGTGCGCGGCAGCGGCGAAGCGCCGGTGACGGCCGGGTTCGGCGAAAGCCCGCTGGAGATGATGCAGGCCCGCGTGGTGCTGGAGGGCGGGTTGATGCCGCAAGGCAGCGCCCGCGCGACTGTCGAAGGCCTGGCCGCGGTGCGCGCGACAGTGGACGAGATGCGCCGCGCCATCGCTGCCGGCAGGTCGGCGCTGGACGCCGACCGCCGCTTTCACCTGGCCGTGGCCGCGCTGACCGGCAACTCGGTGCTGGAGCGCCTCGTCGGAGAGCTCTTCAACGGGCGCTACAGCCCCATGTCACTGCAGCTCAGCGCGCTGGCCGACACGCCGCAGAACTGGGAAGACGCGCTGCGCGAGCACGAGCGCATCCTGGACGCCCTCGAAGCCCATGACCCACTCGCCGCGCAGGCCGCGATGCGGGTGCATCTCTTCAATGCGCAGGAGCGCTGGGCGCGGAATCGGTTGAAGGGGTAGGAGCCGGCGCTGTGGCTACAAGGTGTTCAGGAAGGCCTCCAGATCCTGCATGTCCTGCAGCGTCAGCTTGAGTGGCCGGATCAACGGGGACGGCGGCGGGATCTCGGCCGCCTTCGCATGGCCCTTGGGCGGCTGTGGCATGCCGGTGTTGTAGAGCTCCAGCACACCGTGCAGGTTGGGCGTGATGCCCTGGTGGAAGTAGGGCGCCGTTCGGCTCACGCCACGCAGGGACGGCGTGCGCATGGCGCCGAGGTCTTGGGCACGCGTCGTCACGGCCTGGCGGCCGCGGTCCTCCTGGCGGCGGCCGATGAAGCTCATGCCGATCTGGTGGAACTCGTGCTGCGTGAGCTGCGGGCCGCTGTGGCAGTTCATGCAGCGGGCCTGCGTGCGGAACAGATGCAGGCCGTGCAGTTCCTGCGGCGTCAGCGCGTCGCGGCGCCCCTCGATGAACTCGTCGAAACGGGTGCGCGGCGCCTCGATCCGGCGCTCGAACGCGGCCAGCGCCTCGCCCAGCCGCCGCAGCGTCACGCCGCCGGGGCCGAACGCGGCGTCGAAGCGGGCGGGGTAGTCAGTTTCGGTGCTGAGGCGCTGTTGCAACGCGGGCAGGTCCATCGCCATCTCGATCGGGTTCGCGATGGGCATCAGCGCCTGCGTTTCCAGGTCGGCGGCCCGGCCGTCCCACATCAGTTGCGGCACGAAGGCCACGCCGTACAGGTGCGGCGTTTGCCGCGCGCCGGCCGCGCCGCGGTGGCCCAGGGCGACCTTGCGCGCGTCGGCGAAGCCCAGGTGCGGCTGGTGGCAACTGGCGCAGCTGATGTCGCGGTCACGGGACAGGCGCCGGTCGAAGAACAGCTGCTCGCCCAGCGCGACCCAGGCCGGCGGCTGCGCGGGCAGCGGCGTTCGCGGCGCCAGTTCCTGCCAGGTCACGCCTGCGTCCACATGCGGGCTGGGCCAGCCCGCGGTCGGGCCGCGGTAGACGGCCACCGCACAGCGGCGTTGCGCGTCGGCGTCGCCGCCCGCGCTGCCCGTGCTGCCCGCAATGGCCAGCAGGCGGCGGCAGTCGTCGGTCGCGTCGGCACCGGCCGTGCCGGTCATCGCGGCGGCGCACAGGGCCGCCGCCATCCATCGAAGCAGCTGCATAGTCATCAGAAGTCGACGCCGGCTTCCACCGCCACCGAGCGGCCGCGCTCATAGGACGCGAAGGTGTTGCTGACCGTCATCGTGTTGCGGTGGTTGGTCAGGTTCTCGATGGTCAGCTTCAGGCTCAGGCGCTGGTCGGCGCGGATGCGCGGTTCCCACAGGATGACGGTGTCGATGCCGAACGCGCGGGGCAGCGGCGTGCGCGCATAGACATCCACGGTGGCGCCTTCGTAGGTGGTGGTGCCGCTGCGCAGCACCTGCTGATAGGCGCCGCGCAGGCGCAGCAGGTTGGTGACGGTGAGCTGGCGCGACGGCACGGTGCTGACGGCGCCGATGCGCAGCGTCCAGGGCCGGTTGTAGTTGTCGGCCGGCCGCTCGGAGTAGCGCATGAACCTGCCGTCGTACTGGATGATGGCGTCTTCCAGCTGCGTGCTGCCAAATGGGTCTTCGTAGCCGGCAGCGTTGGCGCGCACGTCGCTTTTGCTGATCGCCACCCAGGTGCGCGTGACGACCGGGCCGGTCTTGGCGGCTGCGGCGCTGGCCCAGCTCAGGGCCCAGTCCTTCGTCGTGCTGCGGCCATCGTTGGTGTAGATGAAGCACTGGTTGCTGTTGCAGTCGGTCTGCTTCGTGACGAGGCGCTTGACGACCTGGTCCTTGCCCTGGCGGTGCGTGAAGCGCAGGCTCAGCGCGCCGCCCAGCCAGGCCGGCTCCAGCGTGAGCGCGGTGCTGACCTCATCGTCGTGAGGGGTCTTCAGGCTCTCCAGCCGGTTCAGCGGCTTGGCCTGCGTCGCGGTGCCCCAGGTCAGCGTGCCGGTGCGGGTCTGCGCGGTCTGCAGGGTGTTGATCTTCTCCTGCAGCACATAGGCGAACAGGTTGCGGCCGTAGTAGCGGCTCAACCCTACGTCCAGCGCCACGGCGTCGGTGGGCAGCCAGTTGAGCTGGGTGCGCGGCGCCAGGTTGGTCTTCTTTGTCAGCGTGTCGCGGTCGGCGCGCAGGCCCACGCGCAGCGAGAACGGCTGCCAGCCGATGTTGTCTTCGACGAACAGCGCGCCGCTCTCGGCCTGCGCCTCGAAGCGGCCGGTGGTGTAGGTCTGCAGCCGGCCGAAGTACTGGCCCACGGTCTTGTTGATCGTCGGGGTGGCGGAGCAGGCCTCGCTGTCCAGGCTGCCATCAGCGAACTGGCAGCGCGACATGGCGCCGGTGGTGGGCAGGTCTCGCACCGTGAGGTAGTAGCGGTTGACGCTGAGGCGCTCGTAGTCGGCGTTCTGCCGGCGCAGCTCGAAGCCGGTCGTCACGCGATGCGTGGCGGCGGCCAGCTGCAGCGGGCGCAGGGCGGCCTTGAGCGAGTAGCCCGTGGTGGCCAGGAACTGATCGACGTCGCCCCAAGAGCCTTCGCCGCTGGCGGCGTTGCTGGTGCCGGGGTCGCCCCAGTTCTTGTCGGTAGACCAGCGCCAGTTGCGGTAGTAGTCGGTATCGCTGCGGCGCGACTGCTCGTTGCGGCTGTGCGTGAGCTGCTGCGTGAGGCGCAGGTTGTCGTAGGCCGACTCCCAGCGCCCCGACAGGCTCAGCCCGCCGGTGCGGATGGTGTATTCGCTGTCGCGGTAGTCCTCCTTGAAGTAGGTGTTGTTGGACGGCGCGTAGACCAGCGTCAGGTCGCCTTTGTGCGTGCCGCCCGCGGGGGTGTAGTCGGCCTTGGCCATCAGCATGTCCTGCGTGCGCGTCTGCGTGATTTCACGGGGCGCGCTGGTGCCGTCGTTGGCGGTGGTGAAGGCGCGCAGCGGGATGTCGGACGTGCGACGTGCCGCGCTGACCAGCAACCCCCAGTCCGCCGTGGGCCGTGCCTCGACGGTGGCGCGGTAGTTGCGCTTGCGGTAGTTGGGCTGCAGGTCGGCGGTGGAGGAGTCCTCGAACGCTTCCCGGCGCGCCGGGTCGATGAACACATGCGTCCAGGCCGACGACGTGTAGCCCATGGCCAGGCTGCCACCCAGGCGCTTGCGGGCCGAGCACAGCTTGGCGTCCACGACGCCGCCGGTGAAGCGGCCGAACTCGGCGGAGACGTTGGAGTCACGCACCGTCACTTCGCACAGCAGGCTGCTGTCGATGGCCTGGGCCTGTGACGACCCCGGCACCATGTCCACACTGTTCGGCGTGACCTTGTTGCCCGGGTCCAGGTCGTTCATCAGCGACATGCCGTCCAGCAGGATCTCGTTCTGGTAGGGCTTGGCCCCATGGATGGAGATCTCGGCCGGCGCAATCTCGCCGCCCATGGCCGACGACAGCTGCGACTCGTCGAACTGCACATGTGGGTTGAGCTTGAGCTGGCTCGTGAAGTCGCCGTTCAGCGTGGCCAGGCCGCGCAGCAGCGTGCGGTCCAGCGTGTTGACGCTGGCGGGTTGGGTGCCCACGAGCGACACCAAGGGCAGCACGCCCGCTGGCGGCTGGGTGAGCGCCTTGTCGACCGCCAGATCGGGGGCGGGAGCCGGCGCGGCGGACTGCACGCGGCTGCGCACCAGATAGCCGCCGGACGGCGACGGCACGGCTTCCAGCGGGGTGTCTGCCAGCAGCACTGCGAAGCCACCTGGCACGTCGAAGCGTCCGGTCAGGCGGCGTGAGGTCAGCCCGGCAAGCTGTGCGGCATCGAACGCCAGCACGACACCGGCCTCCGCTGCATAGCGGTTCAGCGCCTGGGCCAGCGGCGCGGGTGCGATGTCATACGTACGGATGTCATAAGCACGGATGTCGGTGGCGGCCGCCGGTGCGCGCTGGGGCGTCTCGGCGGCGTGGGCGGACACCAGCACCCCCGCAGCCAGCAGGGCGGCGGCAAGTGGGTGGTTGCGCAGGCGGGAAGAGCGGAGCGGCAGGGCGCGCGGGCTGGAAAACATGGTGAGTTGCGATGCGTTGACCTCCGTGGGCCGAACGAGCGGCGCAAAAGGACAACGGC
>JACCDQ011440832.1_pt1 | contig 10523 bp, 7 predicted proteins | sample 7446031 | NCBI WGS metagenome assembly JACCDQ01 (sample SAMN15323442, study PRJNA562643) | freshwater metagenome | isolation source: river surface water | place: USA:Blue River Watershed | collected 2017-08-17
CAGGACATTTCCGAGCAAAAGGCGCAGGCCGATGCACTCCGCGAGGCCAAGGCCCAGGCCGAACTGGCCAGCCAGTTCAAGAGCCAGTTCCTGGCCAACATGAGCCACGAAATACGCACGCCCATGAATGCGATTCTGGGCATGTTGAAGCTGCTCAACAGCACCCCCATGCAACCACGCCAGTTTGATTACGTGCAAAAGGCAGAAGGGGCGGCCAAGTCGTTGCTGGGTTTGCTCAATGACATTCTGGATTTTTCCAAGGTCGAAGCGGGCAAGATGTCGCTCGATCTGGAGCCGTTCCAGCTGGATCAGATGATGCGCGACATTGCCGTCATCTTCTCGTCCTATGCGGGTGGCAAGCCCGTGGAGGTGCTGTTCGATGTAGACCCCCAAATGCCGCGTCGTGTGGTGGGGGATGCCTTGCGTTTGCAACAGATCCTGATCAACCTGGGCAGCAACGCCATCAAGTTCACGCCCCAGGGCAATGTGGTGTTGAAAGTGGGGCTGGAATCCTTGTCCGGGGAGGGTGCTGGCCAGATTGCAAGCATTCATTTTGCCGTGCAGGACAGCGGCATTGGCATTGCGCCAGAAAACCAGGACAAGATTTTTGCGGGCTTTACGCAGGCCGAGGCCTCTACCACGCGGCGCTTTGGCGGCACCGGGTTGGGGCTGGCGATCAGCCGCCGCCTTATTGAAATGATGGGCGGGCAATTGGCGCTGGACAGCGCCCTGGGCCAGGGCAGCACTTTTTCCTTTACCCTGCCCATGCAGGTGGCCGATGCGGGGGGACTGCCCGCAGAGGCGTCGGCGGTTGGCACCCCGCTGCAGGTGCTTTTTGTGGACGACAACCCCGTGGCGCTGCAATTGGCCGCGCGCATGGGCCGGTCGTTGGGTTGGCACGCAGAGGTCGCGACCAGCGGGCGCGCTGCAATCGAGCTGATGGAGCAGCACTTTCGCGAGGACAGGCCCTTCCAGCTCCTGTTCATTGACTGTGAAATGCCGGGCATGGACGGCTGGGAGCTGGCGTCCCGTATCAGGGCTTTGCATGCCACCTCAGGTGGGGGGCGTACCGGTGCCGAGAACGGTCCGGTGATTGTCATGGTCACGGCCAACGGGCGCGAGGCGTTGGTCCGGCAAACGGTGGAGGTTCAATCGCTGATAGACAGCTACCTGGTCAAGCCGGTCACGGCGTCCATGCTGTTGGACGCTTTCCAGAGCGCGCTGAGCCCGGCCCAGGCCCTGGCCAACACGCGTAAAGCGTCTGGACCGGTGCTGCGTCCACTGGCCGGATTGCGTATTTTGGTGGTAGAGGACAACGCGATCAACCAGCAGGTGGCCGAGGAGCTGATCAGTGGACAGGGCGCCCGGGTGGACATTGCAGAGAATGGGCTGCGGGGCGTGGAGGCCCTGGAGGCATCGATACTCGATGGAAACCGCTACCACGCCATCCTGATGGACATGCAGATGCCGGTGATGGATGGGATTGCGGCCACCCGCGACATCCGCGAGCGGCTGGGTGAGATTGACATCCCCATCATCGCGATGACGGCCAATGCAATGAGCAGTGACAGGGAGTTGTGCCTGCAGGCGGGGATGAACGACCACATTGGCAAGCCCTTCGATCTGGACCGGTTGGTGGTCACGCTGTTGAACTGGACCAAAGGCAGTCAGGTGCCCGAGCTGCTGCCGGAGCCGTCCAGTGAGGAGAACGCTGCATGCGGTACGCCCGAAGAAGGGTGTGAAGACGCGCTGCTGATGAACCGGGAGGCGGCCCTGAAACGCATCGGTGGAAGCGAAAGCCTGTTGAACCGGATGTGCAGCCAGTTTTTGAAAGAGACGCCGGACTTGTTGGACACCTGCGCGGCTGCTGTGTCCCAAGGCGATTTGACGCAGGCACAAAAGACATTGCACACGGTCAAAGGTGTGGCGGCCACCCTGGGGGCGGAGCGGCTGGCGTGCGTGGCCCGCCAGGGCGAAGGTGCTTGCAAAGCCGGGGAGGCGTTCGATGCCTCGGGTCTGTTGTCGGTGTTTCAGCTGACCCGGCAAGCCCTGGTGGCCAGCGGGGTAGCGGAGGCTGGTGCCGTTCAGGGGGCCAGCGATGCCGTGCCAGAAGCCCTGGCCCTTGATGGTGCGGAACGCAGGGCGCTGGTCGACTTGCGAGCGCTGCTCAAGGAGTCCGATATCGGTGCTTTTGACGCGCTCGAAGCACTCAAGGCTTTGCCCAACCCGGCGGGCCATTCATGGCAGGCCCTGGAGGTTGCCATTGAGGCCATGCAATTCGAGGAAGCGGCGAACCTGGTTGATCGCCTGCTGAACACGGACCACCCGGTTCAGCAGGTGTGAGCCGCTGGCCATGGGTGTCAGGCGTGGGTGGTTTCGAGGGCGTTGCTGACCATCTGAACCCTCAAGGCGTGTTCGGGCAGTACCCAGCGGGCAAAAGCCATTGCGCCACCGTGGGGGGCTGCGTTGGGGTGTTGCGCCAGCCGTGCCCAGGCCCAGGCCATGAGAGTGAAGGTGGTGGCACGCAGAAAGTCGCCCGCCACGGGGTACAAGGCCTGTGTTTGGTTGGCGTCGCACTGGCTGATCTGGTTCAGCAGGTCCAGTTGCTTGGCCACGGTCTGGTGCAAGGCTGTGGCGGCGGGTCCGTTGCCGGTGCCGGGGTCGTTCGACAACTGTTCCAACAGACCGCGCAGGCCTTGGCCTTGGTCGCTCAGCACCTTTCGAAACAGCAGGTCTTGCGCCTGGATTTCGTTGGTGCCTTCGTAAATCATGGCCACACGGGAGTCGCGCACGATTTGTTCAATGCCCCACTCGCGCACATAGCCATGGCCGCCAAACACCTGCAGGCAGTCGCTGGCGCCGTGGAAGGCCTGGTCGGTCCAGCTGGCTTTGAGCACGGGGGTGACCAGTGCGCACCAGCGCTGCGCCAACTGGCGGCGCGCGGCCTCGGGGTGGTGTTTGGCCACGTCCAGTTCCAGCGCGGTCTGGTAGGCCAGAACGCGGCCCGCGTCCACCCAGGCGCGCTGGGTGTCGAGCAGTCGCTGCACGGCGGGGTGCCGGGCAATCGGGTCGGCGGGTTGTGAGGCGTCGCGTGGCCCGGGGGCACGCATCTGGCGGCGTTCCTGGGCGTAGGCGTGGGCTTTTTGCCAGGCAGCGTCCAGCAAGCCTATGCCTTGCATGCCCACGTGCAGCCGTGCGGCGTTCATCATCACGAACATGGCGTTGAGGCCTTTGCCGTGTTCGCCCACCAGCCAGCCGGTGGCGTCGTCAAAACGCATCACGCAGGTGGGGCTGCCGTGCAAGCCCATTTTTTCTTCGATGCGCTCGCACACCACGGGGCTACGGGTGCCGTCGGCGTAGAACTTGGGGCACAGGAACAAAGACAACCCTTTGGGGCCGGGCGGGCTGTCGGGCAGACGGGCCAGCACCAGGTGAACGATGTTGTCGGTGAGGTCGTGTTCGCCACCCGAGATGAAGATTTTGGTGCCGTTGATTTGGTAGCTGCCGTCGGCTTGTGGTGTGGCTTTGGTGCGGGCCAGCCCCAGGTCGCTGCCGGCATGGGGTTCGGTCAGGCACATGGTGGCCAGCCATTCGCCGGTGGCCACTTTTTCCAGGTACCGGGCTTTGAGTTCATCGGATGCATGGTGCTTGATGCATTCGTAGGCCCCGTGCAGCAGGCCGGGGGCCATGGTCCAGCCGTGGTTGGCTGCACTCAGCCACTCGTAAAGCACGGTGTCGAGCACCGCAGGCAGGCCTTGCCCACCGTCTTGCGGATCGCAAGCCAGGGCGGGCCAGCCCGCCTGCCAGAACGCCTGGTAAGCGTCTTTGGCACCAGGGGGCATGGTCACCTGGCCTTGTTCAAAACGGGCCCCTGTCTCATCGCCTTCTCGGTTCAAGGGGGCCACCACCTCGCCCACAAATTTGCTTGCTTCTTCCAGCACTTGGCGCATCAGGTCCGGGTCGGCGTTTTCGGACAGGGCCGGCAGTTCGGCCAGGGTGTCCTGCACGCGAAGCACGTCAAACAGCAGCGCGGCAACGGGGGCCGCTTCGGGGTGGTAGGCGTTCATGGGCGAGGTGTTTTGAACTGTGGGGGTGGTGGTCAGGCGTCGGCGGAGAAGCCGATTTCCTTGATCAGAGCGCGCCACTCATCGGCATCGGCCTTGAGCCATGCGGCCAGTTGGTCGGGGGTAGACGATTGCACCTCCATGCCCACGGCGGACAAGGTTTCCACCACGTCTTTGGAGGCGATGGCCGGTTGCAGGTAAGCGGCTGCGCGGCGGCGGGCCTCGGGGGTGGCCTTGCCGGGCAGGAAGAAGCCGTACCACTCACGCACGGCAATGTCGAAACCCTGTTCTTTCAGGGTTGGAACGTCGGGTGCGAAGGGCGAACGCTTGGGCCCCGAGGTGGCCAGCAGACGCAGGCGCCCCGATTTGAGGTGGGGCAGGTAGTCGCCCACGGGGGATGACATGGACGAAATCTGCCCCCCCAACAAGTCCTGGATGCCGGGGGCCGAGCCGCGGTAGGGAATGTGCTTGAGGTCGGATTTGCTTTGCTTGTTGAGCAAGGCCGCCACCATGTGGGGCATGGAACCGGCGGCGGGTGAGCCGTAGTTGGCTTTGTCCGGGTTGGCCTTGGCCCAGGCCAGGAAGTCCTTGATGTTTTTGACGCTGGCGGGCACGGCCGGGCCCACGCCGAAGCCATGGCTGAAGAAGCAGGCCACCGAAACGGGGGCGATGTCGTTCAGGGTGTAGGGCAGCTTCGAGTAGGTGAAGGGGTAGATCGACAGCATCGACGACGGCGTGAGCAACAGCACACTGCCGTCGGCCGGGGCGTCTTTCAGCGTGGACACGGCGATTTGCCCACCGGCACCCGGTTTGTTTTCGACCAGCACTGTGGTGGCGTAAGCGCCACGCAGTTTGTCGGCCACCCGACGCGACAGCGCATCGGTGGTACCGCCCGGCGGGAAACCGACCAGGATCTTGGCGAGTTCAGGGGTATTTTGGGCCTGGGCCATGGGCAGCCCAAGGCTGGTGAGGGCTGCCCCCCCGATCAGGTTGAGGGCAAATTGGCGACGTTGAAGGTTCATGGGGTCTCCTGGTTGGTAAAAATGCGTGGCTTCAGCTGCACAGTGCCTTGATGTCCTCGGGCACCGGTATGGCTTTGATGCGGTCCGGGTTTTCGGGCGGGTGGATGACGAAGGCGCGGGTTTCGGTGCCTTCGCACAACACCTCGTCGCCGCGCTTGACCACGTGTTTGTGGATGAACACCTTGTCGCGCCATTCAATGACGCTGGTGTGTACCTGCAGACGCTCGCCGTAGGTGGCAGGGCGCATGAATTTTGTGTTGATTTCCAGCAGCGGCGTGCCGACGATGCCGCGTGTTTTGACCAGTTCGCGCCAGGGCGGCACGCCGCACTTGACGAAAAAGTTCAGGGACGACGCGTCCATCCACTTGCTGAAGTTGGGGAAGAAGACGATGCCGGCCGGGTCGCAGTCACCGAACATCACTTCTACTTCGTAGACAACGGTTTTGGTCACGGGATTTCCTTTCAGCGCGGTGCCATGCGCAAGGCGCCGTCGAGGCGGATGGTTTCGCCGTTGAGGTGGCCGTTGCTGACGATGTGGCAGGCCAGTTCGGCAAATTCGCTCGGTTTGCCCAGGCGCGACGGGAAAGGGATGCTGGCCGCCAGCGACTGCTGCACCGGTTCGGGCAGGGTGGCCATGAGCGGGGTGGCGAACAGGCCGGGGGCGATGGTGCAGACGCGGATGCCGATTGTGCTTAGGTCGCGCGCCATGGGCAGGGTCATGCCCACCACACCGGCTTTGGAGGCGCTGTAGGCCTGCTGGCCTACTTGGCCGTCGTAGGCGGCGACCGAGGCGGTGAACACCATGGCGCCGCGTTCGCCGTCTGTCATCGGGTCCAGCTTGGCGCAGGCGGCAGCAAACAGGCGGGCCACGTTGTAGGTGCCGACCAGGTTGACGTTGATGACCTTGGCAAAGTCCTCCAGCGGGGCGGCGTTGCCGTCTTTGCCGACCACGCGCTTGGCGGTGCCGATGCCGGCGATTTGCATGAGGATGCGGGCCGGACCGTGGCTTGCGGCTGCGGTATCAATGGCGGCCTGCACGCTGTCGGGGCTGGTGACGTCGCACTGCACGGCCACGCCACCAATGTCGGCCGCCACACGCTGGGCGTTGTCCAGGTTCACGTCCAGCACGGCCACTTTTGCGCCCAGGCGGGCCAGTTCACGGGCAGTGGCCTCACCGAGGCCGGAGCCCCCGCCGGTGACGAGGGCGGCTTGTCCTTGAATCTGCATGGTGAATTTCCTTGTTTGCGATGAATTCAGTATGGATGCGGGTCTATCCCCAGCCTCAGACGCCTTGCGGGTTCTCGATCAGCAGCGCAATGCCCTGGCCGCCGCCCACGCAGGCGCTGGAAATGCCGTAGCGCAGGCCGCTGCGGCGCAGCTCTCGCGCCAGCGTGATGGTCAGGCGCACACCGGTGCAGGCCAGCGGGTGGCCCAGCGCAATGGCACCGCCGTTGACGTTGAGCCTGGCCAGGTCCAGGCCCAGTTCGCGGCCCACGGCCAGGGTTTGGGCGCCTTGGGCCTCGTTGATCTCGAAGCGGCCGATGTCGGACAGTTGCAGACCGGTGCGCTCCAGCAGCAGCCGGATGGCCGGTGCCGGGCCGATGCCCATGATCTCGGGCGGCACACCGACGACCGCCGCTGCGACCACCCGCGCCAGTGGCTTTTTGCCCTGGGCCCGAGCGTACGTGCCCGAGGTCACCACGCAGGCCGCCGCCGCATCCACCAGCGCTGAGCTGTTGCCGCCGGTTTGCACGCCGCCTTCGTACACGGGCTTGAGCTTGGCCAGCACCTCCACCGGCGAAATGCGCGGGTGGGTGTCGCGGTCCACGCTGGTGACCTTGCCCTGCAGTTTGATGCCACGGGTCTTGTAGCCGTCCAGTTCGAATTTTTCGGTGACCACCGGCACGATTTCGCCGTCAAAGAAGCCTGCTTCCTGCGCCGCCACGGCCTTGGCGAAGGAGTCGCTGGCGAACCGGTCCACGTCCTCGCGGCTGATGCCGTACTTCTTGGCCAGGTTTTCGGCGGTCTGGATCATGTTGATGCCAGCGGCCGGGTCTTTCAGCGCCTCCCACATGTAGTCCTTGAAGCCCACCGGCGCGCCCAGCTTGAAGCCGGTGCGGTGGTCAAAGGCGGCAATCGGGTTGCGCGTCAAGCTCTCGGTGCCCACCACCAGTGCCGCATCACAGGCACCGGTCTCGATTTGCTCGCCGGCCTGCCGGAACAGCTCGAAGCCTGTACCGCAGATGCGTTGCGCCATGAGGGCGGGAACGGCTTGCGGCACACCGGCGTACAGGCCGATGTGGCGCGGCAGGAAGAACTGGTCGAAGTCGCCAGGCGCCATGTTGCCGGTGATGACCGAGCCGATCTCGGTCCCCGGCACACCGTTGCGCGCCAGCGCCTCGCGCGCGGCCTTGATGCCCAAGTCGGTGGGCGAAATGTGGCCCAGCGCGCCGCAGTAGTCCACCATCGGGGTGCGCACGCCATCGAGCATCCAGACATCGTTGAACGCGTTGAAAAAACCTTTTTGTGCCATGTTGAATCTTCCCGTTCAGGCCTGGGGTTTGAGGATGAAACGCAGCTCGTCGGCGTGCAGCTGGGCCACGGTGTCGGCCCGGTGAGCCAGCACGGCGCGTTGGTTGATCGAGCCTTTGTCGGCGATTTCGCCCCGGTCGATGGTGGGGGCATCGGCCAGCAAACACAGGCGGGCGATGCGGTTGGCGCTGCCCGTCGCGCTTTGGGCCAGTGTGTTGACCACGCTCTGAAAGTGCGCCAGCACGGGAGCGCTGTCCAGCACGTCGTGCATGGAGGCCTCGGCCCCCAGGCCTGCCAACTCACGCACTTTGGCCGTGGGGAACACCATGGCACCCACTTCTTTCATGTTCAGGCCGGTGATCACCACGTCCTGGATGTAGGGTGCACCTGCCGCAATGATCTTGCCGCGCAGCGGGCCCACACTCACAAACGTGCCCGTGGCCAGCTTGAAATCCTCGGCAATGCGACCGTCGAATTTCAAGCCCAGATGGATGTCGGTTTCGTCGATCCACTTCACGGCGTCGCCGGTCTTGAAGTAGCCTTCTTCGTCGAACGCATCGGCGGTGTCTTGCGGCGCGCGCCAGTAGCCGGGGGTGATGTTGGGGCCTTTGTAGCGCACTTCGGTTTTGCCCTGCATGTCCACCAGCTTCAGTTCCAAGCCGGGGGTGGGCACGCCCAAGTCGCCAGCTCGCACGTTCGGGTTGGTCACGAAGATACCGAAGGGGCCGGATTCGGTCATGCCCAGTCCGGTGGTCATGACAATGCGCTGGCCGATTTCGCGTTCCTCGCTCTCGTACAGGCTGTCCCATACCGGTTGGGCCAGCGCAGCACCCGCGTAGAAGAACATCTTGACCCGTGCCAGCAAGGTTTTGCGCAGCGCGTCGTCGGTTTTCATGGCGTTGGCAATGGCTTCAAAGCCGGTGGGCACATTGAAGTACACCGTGGGCGAGATTTCGCGCAGGTTGCGCAGGGTTTCGTGCATCAATGCCGGGGTCGGTTTGCCGTCGTCGATGTACAGCGTTCCGCCGTGGTAGAGCACCATGCCAAAGTTGTGGTTGCCGCCGAAGGTGTGGTTCCAGGGCAGCCAATCCACCAGCACCAGCGGTTCTTGCGCCAGCACGGGCATGGATTGCGTCATTTGCTGTTGGTTGGCACACCACATGCGTTGGGTGTTGATGACGGCCTTGGGCAGTTTGGTGGAGCCGCTGGTGAACAGGAATTTGACGATGGTGTCGGGCCCGGTGGCGGCCATGGCAGCGTCCACCGCAGGGGTGGCTTCGGTGTGGGCCAGTGCCTCAAACGGTGTGGTGCCACGGCCTTCCATGTGGCCGTCTGCCAGTACCACTTCTAGGCCGCTGTCCACGGTGGCCAAAATGGCCTTGGTGTAGCGCGCGTCCTGGGCAAACACCAGGCCCGGCGTCACGGTTCGCAACACGTGCTTGAGTTTGTCGTAATCGGTGCTGACCAGTGAATAGGGCGGTGAGGTGGGCACAAACGGCACACCCGCCACCAAGCAGCCCAATGCCAGCAGGGCATGTTCCAGGCTGTTTTCACTCAGTATCACCACCGGGCGTTCGGCGTTCAGGCCCCGGTTGATCAGGCTTTGTGCAATGTTGCGTGCCGTGGCCCAGGCTTGGGCGTAGGTCACGTGCTTCCAGTCGCCCAGTGCGGTTTTGCCATCGGCATCCACAGCGCGTTCCCGCTGGGCCATCCAGGTGCGCTCAGGTGCGGCTTCGGCCCATTGGCGCAGTCGGTCGGTGATGCGGTCGGGGTAGGGCTGCAGTGCTTGGTCGGCGTTCAGGTAGTGGGTGCCGGTGGGGCCATCGCGCAGGGTCACGCGGGTCACGCCAAAGGTCAGGGGGCGAAATTGGGGGGGGCTTGTTGTCATGGTGTCTTCCTCTGCCGTGGTGTTCGATCAGGCTTTTTGCACTTTCGCGGCTTTGCCTTCCAGGAAGGCGCGGACCCGGGCTTTGGCTTCTGGGGCCGACTGCGCAATCGAAGACATCAGGGCTTCGGTGAACAAACCATGGTCGGCCGGCTGCTCGGCGATCCGGGGCAGGGCATGCATCAGGGCGTAATTGGTCAGCGGTGCGTTGGTGGCAATCCGGGTGGCCAGTTCGAGCGCCTTGTCGAACGACGTGCCGGCGGGGACCAGGTACTGCGCCAGGCCCAGGCGCTCACCGTCCACGGCGTTGTAGACGCGGCCGGTCAGCATCATGTCGAGCATGCGGGCGGCACCAATGAGTTTGGGAATGCGCACCGATCCGCCGCCACCCACGAAAATGCCGCGCGAGCCTTCGGGCAGGGCAAAGAAGGTGGATTCATCGGCCACGCGGATGTGGCAGGCACTGGCCAGTTCCAGGCCGCCGCCCACCACCGCGCCGTGCAGGGCGGCCACCACCGGCACCGTGCCCTTTTCCAGGCACTCCAGGGCGCTGTGCCACATGCGCGAGTGGTGGATGCCTTCGCCCGCATCGCGCTCCTGCAATTCCGACAAATCCAGGCCTGCGCAAAAGTGCTCGCCTTCGCCATGGATGACGGCAGCACGTGCGTTGCTGGGCAGGTTCTGGAACACGTCACGCAGCGCCAGGATCAGGCCGTCGCTCAGCGCATTGCGCTTGGCCGGGCGGCACAGACGGACAACGGCCACGTTGCCCTGCATCGAGAGTTGTATCGCGTCGGCGGCTTTGGAGGTGGGTGTTGAGGACATGGTGGGCTTTCTGCAAAATGGGGGTATCTACCGATACCCAACTTAGTTATTTTGAATAACTATATTGTGCAGATCTCGACCACAGTTTTTTCCTAGTACAAACCCTAATCATGCTGCACCAAGACTTGATTGCCATCGACATACACACCCACGCCGAGGTGAGCTGCTGGAACCCGTTCGACAACTACGGCGAAG
>JACCDQ011040390.1_pt1 | contig 10522 bp, 7 predicted proteins | sample 7446031 | NCBI WGS metagenome assembly JACCDQ01 (sample SAMN15323442, study PRJNA562643) | freshwater metagenome | isolation source: river surface water | place: USA:Blue River Watershed | collected 2017-08-17
GATGGCGCCGCCGGCGACGCCAGCGCAGCCGCACCGCCACGGTCCGCAGCGCCAGCGTGAGGCCCCACACCATCAGGCCGGCGAACACGATGTCGCTGAGGAAGTGACCGCCCTGCAGCACCCGGCCCGCACCGATCAGCAGACCGGCCGCCAGCCCCGCACGCAGCCAGGCGCGACGCCGGTGCGGGGCGGCCAGCAGGCCGACCACCATCACCGCATAGCCCTGCGCCGCATGGCCGCTGGGGAAGGAGCAGTTGCTCGCGCACAGTGCACTGGGCTGCGCGATCGAGCGGAACGGCAGCTCGCCGCCGAGCGCCGCGACGGCGCCCGGACGGGGTCGACCCCAGTGTTCCTTGAAGCCCTGGTTGACCAGCAGCCACACGCCCAGCACCATCATCGCGACGATCCAGGGCGCGCGGGCGCGCCAGCGCTGTCGCAGCGGTGAAAGCGGTGAATGCCGTGAACCCGGCCAGCACCACAGCAGCAGGCTCGCCAGCAGGGCAAGACGGCCGAGCGTCGGCACGCTCCAGTAGCTCGCCTGCACCAGCGCGAGCTGGCCCCAGCCGTAGCGCGGCGCGCCTTGTTCCGGGTCTCCGGCGGCGCGCAGCGCGGCATCGCTGACCGCCAGGTCGATCTCCGGCCAGAGCGTGAACACCGCGCAGGCCAGCAGCGTCAGCAGCAGCCAGCGCAGGGCCGGGCGGCGGCGACGCCGTGCGGGGTTCGGGGCGTACACGGGCCGTCGGTTGTCGGGCGTCATGGATCGGTTCTCCGGGTCGGCAGGGTCGACGCGAGCGAGCCGATGCCCGCGTCCTGTCGCACCTGCGCACGCCACAGCGTGAGCGTCACGCGCGAGTGGTCGGCCGCTGCGCCGCTGCCGGTGGCCAGCCGCTCGGGCGTGTCCAGATGCGCCAGCAGCCCCGCCGGCAAGGGCGCATCGGCGAGCACCAGCACCGGGCCGGCGTGGTGATGCAGGCCGGACCAGCCGGCGACCATCTGGTGGTGGGTGCGGGGCGGGCCGCCGTCGGTCCAGGCTCGCCAGTGCAGCGGCAGGTCACGCCAGGCATGGGCGCCCAGCGCGATGACGCTGCGCGAGGTCGTCAGCAGGGGCATGTCCGGCCGGCCGTCCAGCGCCTGCAGCAGCGCCGGCCGCAACGCGTTGCAGGCCTCGGGCCAGCCGCGCATCCGCGCCCAGATGTCGAGGCGGCGCGGCAGCGGCGAGGCCTGCGGGTCGATGTTGTCGCGCCATGACTGGCTCAGTGTCTGAGCCAGTGGCAGCGCGGCACCGATGCACAAGTGCAGGGCGCTCAGGCCGATCAGACCGCTCAGCCCGCTCAGCCCGACCAGCGCGGGCCGGAGCCTTCGCCGGGTCGATGTGGCCAGCGCCGGTACCAGCCACACCGCCAGCAGCAGCGTGATGCCCGGCACCAGCGGCGCGACCCAGTTGATCTGCGGCTCGCCGCGCAGCGCCTGCAACATGCCCAGCAGCAGCAGCGGCGCATGCAGGGCGATGACAAAGCGCAGCGCGGGCGAGTCGGTTCCGATCGCCTCGGGCCCGATCCCGTCGGGCGATCCGTCCGGGCGCCGCCGCCAGATCAGCGACGGGAAGACCAGCGGCAGCAAGACCAGCAGCGGACCGGCCATCAGCACGGCACCCAGCGGCACCGACAGGCTGCGCCCGAGAGCCCCGGCCAGAGCCCCGGCCAGCGCCCCGGCCAGCGCACCGATCGCCCCGCGCCCGGTCCCGCCCCCGGCCCCGTGATCCGCGCTGGCCACGGCTGTGATCTCGGCGGTGTGCAGCAGCGTGGGCCAGCCCATCGCCGCGTTCCAGGCCAGGTGCGGCAGGACCAGTGCGATGGTCACGCCGGCGGCGCTCAGGAGGCCGACGATCGGGCGACGCCCCCGCGCGCCGTCATCGGTGGCATCGACCGTGCCGCGATCCAGCCAGAGCCAGACCAGCGCCCCGACGATCCAGGCCGCGAAGCTGTACTTCGACAACAGGCCGATGCCGCAGACCAGGCCCAGCGCCAGCCAGATCCACCGTCCGGCAGGGCCGGCGCGCCGGGCCTGTCGGGCCTGCCACAGCAGCAGGCTGGCCAGCGACCAGCACAGCAGCAGCGGTGCGTCGGTGGTGGTGGCCAGGCCAAGCAGGGCGGCCAGCGGACTGGCCATGAACAGGGTGGCGGCGATCACTCCGGCGGGCTGGGCCGCAGCCGGTCGATGCGTGTCGTGCACCACCTGCGCGGCCAGCAGGCCCAGCACCAGCCCGGTCGTCGGGTAGAGGATCAGCGCCACCGACTTGACCGCCAGCACGCCATCGCCGAACACCGCCGTGGCCGCAGCCAGCAACACCGCGATCACCGGCGGCTTGGAGTAGTAGCCCCAGTCCAGCGCGCGCGACCACTGCCAGTACTGGGCCTCGTCGACGTGCAGGCCGGGCGCGCCGCCGCTCTCGCCCAGGGCCAGCAGCAGCGTCGCCAGCCGCAACAGGGCCAGGGCGAGCACGACCGCGACGATCGTCGGGAAGGCCGATCGGAGCGGGCTGGTGCGCATCACGGGCCTGCGGTCCGGGCGGACCGCTCGATCAGCAGGTAGCCGGTGGCACGCGCCACCACGCGCATCGCCGGTGATGCGCCCAGGCTGACCGGGCCGGTCATGCCGTCGTCCGCCACCAGGGTGTCCAGCCGGTCGACGCGCACCAGCGCCAGCTCGTCAGGCTTCGGCGCGCGGCGCGGGGTGGGCCGACCGAGGTAGAGCGCGAAGCTCGGCTGGTGCAGGCCCCACTGCACGACGGTCTGATCCGGATGCTGCGCACGGGCGATGCGGGCCAGCGCGACGACCGGGCCTTGCAGCCGCTCGCCCCACCAGGGCAGCAGCACCTGCGTCAGGCCGAGCGTCAGCGTGACGGCGCTCAGCATGGGCACGGCCGCGCGCGGTGCCGAGCCCTCACGCATGCGCAGACCCAGCCATGCGCACAGGCCGAGCAAGGTGCCGATGAAGGTGGCCGCGTACAACCGTTGTCGGCCGGCGCCGTTGTCCAGCAGGCCCGGGCCGGCCAGCAGCAGGGCGTGCAGCGCATCGGCCGGCCGGGTCGATGCGGCGATCAGCGACTGCGCCAGATCGCTGAGCCAGAGCGCGCCCATCGGCAGCAGCGCCAGCGTGCTCACCAGCAGGATGCGCGCGAGGCGGTCGACGCCGCCGACCCTGACGCCGCCGACGCCGCCCATCTCGACGGGACCCGCCAGCCAGCGTCCGGCCAGCATCGCCAGCGGCGTGATGCCGTAGAGCCCGTAGTGCGGCAGCTTGGTGCCCGAGGCGCTGAAGAACACCAGCACGAAGCCGGCCCACAGCAGCAGGAAGCGGTCGGCCGGATCCCCCCACAGCCGGCGCAGCCGGGCCAGCAGCGGCAGCAGCAGCGCTGTCCACGGCAGCATCAGCAGCGGCAGCAGCAGCAGGTAGTAGGACCAGGTGCCGGCATGGCCTTCGAGCGTGCCGCCGTAGCGCTGCAGGTTGTGTCGCCACAGGAAGCCGTCGACGAAGGCCATGCCATGCCGATCGAGGGCATGGGCGTACCACGGCAGCGCCACGCCGATCAGCACCAGCCAGGCCGGGCCGTCACACAGCAGCGGGCGCAGACGGGGCCAGCGCGGGCCGCTGCTCGCCAGGCTCCACAGGCCGAGCGTGGCGGCCGGTATCAGCAGGGCCACGGGGCCCTTGGTGAGCAGGCCCAGGGCGATCCACAGGGCCGTGAACCGCAGGGCCCGAAGGCCGGTGCGGCGGCGCTCGGACAGCGGCCGCGCATCGGCTGGCGGCGTGGGCCCCAGGTCCTGCATCGCCTGCCACAGCGACAGCATGGCCAGCGCCAGCCACAGGTTGAGCAGCGCATCGGCGGTGGCGGCCCGGCCGATCAGCATCACCCCCAGGCTGGACGACAGCAGCGTGCCGGCGGCCAGCCCGGCGCAGCCGCCGTGGGACTGGCTCACGCGCTGAGCCACCACCACCGCCCACAGCCACGCCGCCAGGGCCGACGGCAGGCGCAGCGCGAAGGTGTCCAGCCCGAACAGCCACACGCTCGCGGCCTGCAGCCAGTAGGTCAGGATGGGCTTGTCCCAGCGGTCCTCGCCGTTGAGCGTGGTGTGGCCCCAGTCACCGCTGGCGAGCATCTCGCGCGTGGCCTCGGCGAAGGCGCCCTCGTCGACATCGAACAGCGGCACCCCGCCCAGGCCGACCAGCTGCAGCACCAGCAGGGCCAGCGCCCAGGCGGCGAACCCGCGCGGGGACAGTCCCGTTGACAGGCCAGATGCCATGCCCGATGCCAGGCCCGCTGACGACGCCCCCCCGTTCATGCGGGCGGACCGGCCCAGCCGGCGTGGGTGTCGTCTCGCGCCTCGGCCTTCAGCACATACGGCGACGCGTGGCGGGCGCCGTAGTAGATGCGGATCAGCAGCTCGGCCAGCACGCCGGTGGTCAGGAACTGCAGCCCGCCGATCAGGCCGGAGAAGCCCAGCGCCAGCAGCGGCCGGCCGCCGACGTCCTGCCCCATGAGCTTCTGGATCGCCAGCCAGCCCAGCACCGCCAGGCTGCCCAGGCACATCAGCAGGCCGATGACGCCGAAGAAGTGGCCGGGCCGGGCGGCGTAGCGCTGGAAGAAGCTCACCGCCAGCAGGTCGACCACCACCCGCAGCGTGCGCGACAGGCCGTACTTGGACGTGCCCACCGTGCGCGCGTGGTGCCGCACGGGTTGCTCGCCCATGCGGTCCGGCGAGGTCACGGTCGACAGCCAGGCGGGGATGTAGCGGTGCATCTCGCCGTAGAGCCGCACCTCGCGCAGCACGCTGGCGCGAAAGGCCTTGAGGCTGCAGCCAAGGTCGTGGAAGGGCAGTCGCGTGATGCGCCGGATCAGCCGGTTGGCCAGTTGCGAGGGCAGGCGCCGCAGCAGCCAGCCGTCCTGCCGGTCGACCCGCCAGCCGGCCACGATGTCGAGGTCGTCGCGCAGCAGCCGGGCCACCAGCGCGGGGATGTCGCGCGGGTCGTTCTGCAGGTCGCCGTCCATCGTGACGATGACGTCGCCCCGGGCCTGGTCGATGCCGGCCTGCATCGCGGCGGTCTGGCGGAAGTTGCGGGCCAGCCGGACCACCCGCACATGGCCGCCGACGGTGGCGGCATGGCGTTGCAGCGCGACGCCGGTGCCGTCGCGGCTGCCGTCGTCGACGACCACCAGCTCCCACGGATGCGGGTAGGCCGACAGGGCCGACTGCACCGCATCGATCAGCGGCGCGGCGTTGCCGATCTCGTTGTACATGGGCACGACCACCGACAGGCGATGCGCCGGTACGGGGCGCAGGTCGGGCTCGGCGTGGCAGGGTGCCAGGTCGGCGGCAAGGCTGAGGTCGGTCATGTCGAAGGGCAAGGGGAAAGGCGAGGCGGAAGGAAGGATCAGGTTCCGTTGATGCCGTCCGGCATCGCGGCACGCTCGCCGTCGAGCAGCAGCGCTGGCCAGGCGGCCAGCAGGCTGACGGCGAGCCAGAACAGGTGGACGATCAGGGCGGCGGCCACGCGCGTGTCCAGCGCGATGTCACGGCCTTGCGGGTGCGACTGCAGGCCGGCCCAGACGCCGGCCTCGTAGGTGCCCAGGCCGCCGGGCGCCTGCAGGGGCAGCACGGCAGCCCATTCGCCGCCGATCGCGCCTCGCAGCGTGGCGGGCATCGGCAGGTCGACCAGGGCGGCCAGCAGCACGCCGACGACGGCCAGGCGCAGGCTCCAGTTGGCCAGCGCGCAGACCCAGGCGCGTCGCTGCATCGGCGTGATGCGGGCCGGCAAGGGCAGCAGCCGCGCCAGCAGCATCAGGCCGGCGGCGACCGCCAGCGCCCGTGCGGGCGACACGGCCAGGCACAGGCCGCTGAGCACGGCCAGCACGACAAGATCCTGCAGCCGCATCCACAGCAGGCTGGCCGACGAGGCGCGCCAGGACACGCCCCAGCGGCGCTGCAGCCACCAGCCGTAGCCCAGCTCGCCGCTGCGCAGCGGCATCAACAGCACGGCCGCGTTGTGCAGCAGGGTCAGGCGCAGGCAGGACGGCCAGTCCGCGCCGGTGCGGGCCTGCCACTCGGCATGCAGCCGGGTCGCCCGCAGCGCGTGGCTGGCCAGGATGCCGACCGCCGCGACCAGCCAGAGCCACGCGGGCGTGCGGCCCACGCGCGCGAGCAGGTCCGACAGGTCCAGCCCGTGCAGTGCCCAGGCGAAGCCGGCCGTGCTGGCCAGCGTGGCCGCCAGCACGGCCAGTCGACAGCGTGTGCCGGGGTCGAGGGCGGGCAGTCGGGCCGGCAACACGGTCACGCCAGGTTCGTCGCCACGGCCGGACGCCGCGCCGTCGCCCGCAGCCGCCACAGCGACACCGCGATGCCGGCGGCGGCCAGCACGCGCTGACCCGGCAGGGCCAGCGGGTAGCCGGTGGGCAGGTTCCACAGCACGATCGAACAGGCCAGCAGACCCAGGCCGATCGTTGCCTGTCCGCGCAGGCTCATCAGGTGAGCCAGCCAGCCGGCGCGTTCCGCGCGTTGCGCGCACCACCAGCCGGCATGACCGACCAGCACGCCCAGCGCCGCACCGGCGCAGATGTCGGCCGGCCAGTGCGCCCCGACCGCCACGCGCGACAGCGCCACCGCGAAGGCCAGCGCCCAGACCAGCAGCCGCCACGGCCGGCTCAGGCGTGCATCCAGGCTGATCAGCGTGGCGACCGTGAAGGCGGTGACGGCATGGCCCGAGGGCATGGCCTTGGTCAGCAGCGGGCCGCCGACCACGACGATGTGGTCGATGCCCAGCGCGGCGGCCGGACGGGCCGCGCCGATGAGCTGCTTGAAGCCGTGCGTGGCCAGCCCGCCGACCGGGAAGCAGGCCAGCAGCGCCAGCAGCATCCGCGTGGCACGGGCATGGCCCGGCGGGCTTGCCAGCGCGAACACGATCAGCGCGCTCAGGCCCAGCCCCAGCACGCTCAGCATCGACCAGGCCTGCGGGGCCCAGCGGCCGGTCGCGTTGACGGCATGGAAGACCGCGAGATGCAGCGCCTGCGCGCTCGCCCCGCCCAGCACGTGCAGCAGCACCAGCGCCGCGAACACCAGGGCCAGCGCCTGTCCGGCCGGCAGCTCGATGACAGGTGCGCGCAGCGCCCGGACGCGCCAGCGCGGACGCCCGGGATCGAACGGTGGACGGTGCAGCTCGGTCATGCAGCGATGCTCGACAGGCTCGATGACAACGGGGTGAAGCCCGCATGACCGGGTGGTGACGTGGTGCGCGCCGACGACATCGGCACCGCTGCGGTGGCCGCGTCACGGGACCGACACCCGCGCGCCACGGTCCTGTCATCGCGGCTGACCAGCATCGCGGTCATGAGCACCATCCTCGTCACCGGCGCGGCCGGCTTCATCGGCGCCCATGTCGCCCGTGCGCTGGCGCAGCGGGGACTGCGGGTGACGGCCTGCGACAACTTCAATGCCTACTACGACCCTGCGCTGAAGCAGGCGCGGGTGCAGCAGCTGCTCTGGCCGGTGGGCGTCAACGTGTCGCATGTGGACCTGACCGATGCCGGCCTGACGCAGCGGCTGGTCGATGCCAGCGGGGCCGATGTGGTGCTGCATCTGGCCGCGCAGGCCGGTGTGCGCCATTCGGTCGAACGGCCGATGGACTGCGTGCAGGCCAACCTGCTGGGCTTCGGCTCGGTGCTGGAGGCCTGCCGCCGCGCCGGTGTCGCGCATCTGCTTTATGCCAGCTCGTCGAGCGTCTACGGTCACCGCGAGGGCAGCGGCGAGCACGGCGCGCGCCCGTTCTCGGAGGACGACCGCATCGACCGTCCGGCCTCGTTCTACGCCGCCACCAAGATGGCCAACGAGGCCATGGCCTATGCCACCGCACGGGTGCACGGCCTGCCGGTCACCGCCCTGCGCTTCTTCACCGTCTACGGTCCGTGGGGCCGTCCGGACATGGCCTGCTGGCTGTTTGCCGAACGCATCCGCGAGGGTCGGCCGATCCGCGTCTTCGGCCGTGGCGAGCTGGTGCGCGACTACACCTATGTGGCCGACACGGTCGAGGCGGTCTGCCGCCTGATCGAGCGTGGCGCGCCACGGCCTGACGCGCAGGGCGTGCCGGTGCAGACCTTCAACGTCGGCCACAGCGTGCCCATGACCGTCAACGAGCTGGTCGCCGGGCTGGAGCGGGCCATCGGCCGGCCGGCGCTGATCGACCATGCGCCGCTACAAGCTGGCGACGTGCCGCACACCGAGTCGGACCCGACGCGGCTGCGCGCGGCCATCGGCGACTGGCCGCGCACGCCCATGGCCGACGGGCTGGGCGAGTTCGTGCAGTGGCTGGACTGGTGGCAGCGGCGCGGCGACGGTCAGCCGGGCGGGGCCTTCCAGATGCCCCAAGGCGTGCCTCACCCCATGCCGTACCCGATGCCGCACCCCCTGCCGTTGGCACAGGCGGCCTGAGCGGTGCACGACCTGGTCCTGGACGGCGACCGCGTTGCGCGGCCGGCCGGTCTGCCACGTGGCTTCCACCGCCTGATCGCCGCGCAGTTCTTCTCGGCCCTGGCCGACAACGCGCTGCTGATCGTCACCATCGCGCTGCTGGTGCGGCAGGGCGCGCCAGCATGGTGGGCGCCGATGCTCAAGTTCGGCTTCACGCTGTCGTACGTACTGCTCGCACCCGTCGTCGGGCCCTTGGCCGATGCCTGGCCCAAGGCGCGGCTGATGGCCTGGATGAACGCGGTCAAGGTGCTGGGCGTGCTGGGCCTGCTGGCGGGCTGGCCGCCGTTGCTGGCTTTCTCGATCGTGGGCTTCGGCGCGGCGGCCTATGCGCCGGCCAAGTACGGCCTGATCACCGAGATGGTCGGGCCGGACCGGCTGGTGCAGGCCAATGGCTGGATCGAGGTCTCGGTCGTCAGCGCGGCCCTGCTGGGCGCCGTGCTGGGCGGCCTGCTGGTGAGTCCGTGGTGGCTGGTCCTTCAGCCGGCGGACATCGCCCTGCCCACGCTGGCCACGTCGTTCATCGCGCTGCTGGCGGTCTATGCGGTGGCGGGCTGGCTCAACGTCGGCATCCCCGACAGCGGGGCGCGTTACCCCGCCAGCGCGATCCATCCGGTGGCCCTGCTGCGCACCTTCGTGGCCGCCAACCGCACGCTCTGGCGCGATGCCGACGGCGGTCTGTCGCTGGCGGTCACCACCATCTTCTGGGGCCTGGGCGCGACGCTGCAGTTCATCGTGCTGCGCTGGGCCGGTGACGTGCTGCAGCTGCCGCTGGACCAGGCCGCCTACCTGCAGGCCGCCGTCGCGGTGGGTGTGGTGATCGGCGCGTCGGCGGCCGGGCGCTGGGTCGCCCTGCATCGGGCCCGGCGGATGCTGGGTGCCGGCGTGGTGCTGGGGCTGACGATGCCGCTGGTGGCCGAGACCAGCTCGCTGGCCTGGGCGCTGCCGCTGCTGGTGGTCGTCGGTGCCGTGGGCGGGCTGATGGTCGTGCCGCTGAACGCGCTGCTGCAGCACCGCGGCTGCGTGCTGCTGAGCGCCGGCCGGTCGATTGCCGTGCAGGGCTTCAACGAGAACGCCAGCGTGCTGGCGATGCTGGCGGTCTACGCCGCCCTGATCGCGCTGGACGTGCCGATCGTGCCGCTGATGTGGGGCTTCGGCCTGGCGATCGCCGCGGCGATCAGCGCGCTGATCGTGCGGGAGCGGCGCCGCGCAGGATCGTCTCGAAGCGGCTGACGATGGCGTCCCAGCCCAGCCCTTCGGCGCGTAGACGGGCGGCCCGGCCCATCTCGCGGCAACGCGGCAGGTCGCAGGCCAGGCTCACCGCGTGAGCCACGAAGGCCGCGTTGTCGCCGGGCGCGGCCAGCAGGCCCTGCACGCCGGGTTCGACCAGCTGGCCGGCCGCCGCGTGGTCGAAGGCCGCCACCGCCAGGCCGCTGGCCATGGCCTCGGTGGTGACGTTGCCGAAGGTCTCGGTCAGGCTGGCGAACACGAACAGGTCGGCGCTGGCGTAGTGGCGCGCCAGGGCCTCGCCACGCTGCTGGCCGGTGAAGACGGCTTGCGGCAGACGCGCCTGCAGCTCGCTGCGCTGCGGTCCGTCACCGACGATGACCAGTCGGGCGCGTGGCTGCGTCTGCATGATCGCCTCGAAGGCGTCGCCCAGCACCGACAGGTTCTTCTCGGCCGCGATGCGGCCCACGTGCAGCACGACCGGATCGTCCGGCCCGGCCCCCCAGCTCGCGCGCAGCGCATCGCTGCGGTGGGCGGGCTGGAAGCGCATGGTGTCGACCCCGCGCGTGAGCACCTGCAGGCCGCGATAGCCCTGCTGCGCGAGTTCGGCGCGCAGCGCCTCGGTGGGCGTCATGGTGACGTCGCAGCGGTTGTGGAAGTGGCGCAGCCAGGCGGCGATCGGGCGGCGCAGGAAGCCGATGCCGTAGTGATCGGCATAGGCGTCGAAGTTGGTGCGGAAGTCCGAGCTGACCGGCAAGCCCAGCGCCCGGGCCGCCCGC
>JACCDQ010566506.1_pt1 | contig 10521 bp, 8 predicted proteins | sample 7446031 | NCBI WGS metagenome assembly JACCDQ01 (sample SAMN15323442, study PRJNA562643) | freshwater metagenome | isolation source: river surface water | place: USA:Blue River Watershed | collected 2017-08-17
ATTATTTCCGTCAAGCGCTGTTCATCACCGTGCTCAATCCCAAGGCGATTGTGTTTTACATGGCTTTTTTCCCGCTGTTTGTCGATCCCGCCATTCACCAAGGCCTGCTCACTTTTGGGGTGATGGCTGCCACCATTGCGGCACTCACCTTGTCCTATGGTTTGGTCGTGGTGTTGCTCGCGCATTACTTGGCGGAGCGCGTGCGGGCCAGCCCGTTGGCAACAGTCATGTTGAACAAAGTGGCGGGTGTCTTGCTCATCGGGTTTGGCCTGAAACTGGCCTTGTTCAAATAAATTTCTCTGTTTTCGAAAGCACTGTATGGCCAAAATTTTCTGCGTGGCGAACCAAAAAGGGGGGGTGGGTAAGACCACCACCACTGTGAACTTATCCGCAGGACTGGCTTTCGTGGGGCAGCGCGTGTTGATGGTAGACCTGGATCCCCAAGGCAATGCCACTATGAGTTCGGGTGTTGATAAACGTGAAATGGCTTTGTCGGTGTATGACGTGTTGTTAGAAGAAGCCACCATCACCGAAGCTCGCATCCGCAGCCACTGGGGCACCGATGGCGTGCGCGCCAAAATTCCTACCTACGATGTATTGGGCGCCAACCGTGACTTGGCCGGCGCCGAGGTGGAGTTGGTTTCTTTGGAGCGCCGTGAAAATCGCCTCAAACAGGCGTTGGCTGCCGTCGACAGCGAGTACGACTTTATTCTTATTGACTGCCCGCCGTCCTTGTCGATGCTCACCCTCAATGGTTTGTGCGCTGCGCATGGTGTGATCGTCCCCATGCAATGCGAATACTTTGCGTTAGAGGGCTTAACGGACTTGGTCAACACCATCAAGCAAGTCCATGCCAACCTCAACCGTGAACTTAAAATCATTGGCTTGCTGCGCGTGATGTTTGACCCACGCATCACCTTACAGCAACAGGTGAGCGAACAACTCAAAGAACATTTCGGCGACAAAGTATTCAGCGCCGTGATTCCTCGCAACGTGCGTTTGGCCGAAGCGCCCAGCTATGGCTTGCCCGGCGTGGTGTTTGACCCATCTGCCAAAGGCAGCCATGCGTTTGTGGACTTCGCCCAAGAAATGGTCGAACGCGTCAAAACACTCTGACCATGCGTCGCACCGTCTTGCTTCTTCCGGGTTGGCACAACAGCGGCCCTGATCACTGGCAAAGCCAGTGGGAGCAAACCCACGGCTTCGTGCGTGTGATGCAACACGACTGGGACTATCCGCTGCGTGGTGACTGGATGATGCAGCTCGAAGAAGCCGTGCTCCAACAAGACACATGCGTGCTGGTCGCGCACAGCTTGGCGTGTGTGCTGGTGGCTGCGTGGGCGGCACACTCGCACAACACGCATCGCGTTCAAGGGGCATTGCTGGTGGCGCCTGCCGATGTGGAGCGCGCCGAAATGCAGCACATGTTGCACAGCTGGAGCCCCATCGTGCGCGAGCGTTTGCCGTTTGCCAGTGTGGTGGCGGCAAGTCGCAATGATCCTTTTTGCAGCTTCATGCGTGCCAGCTCATTGGCGCATGCCTGGGGCTCGCGCTTTGTCGACTGCGGCATGCGCGCCCACCTCAACGCCGAAGCGCACTTGGGCGATTGGCCCGAAGGATTGGCTTTGTTACAAGATTTACTCAACCAAGAAGTTACCCATGGTCACTAAAAAACCAAAAGGCCTCGGCCGTGGATTAGAAGCATTACTCGGCCCCAAAGTGGACGACAGGGCCGCCGCGCAACTGGCCGCCGCGGGCGGATTGCCCAACACGCTGCCCCTGAGCCAAATGGTGCCAGGCATGTACCAGCCGCGTACCCGCATGGACGAGGGCGCACTGTATGAACTCGCCGAGAGCATCAAAGTGCAAGGCATCATGCAGCCGATCTTGGTGCGTCAACTCAAAGACGGCGCGAACGCCGGCAAATACGAAATCATTGCGGGCGAGCGACGCAGCCGTGCCGCCAAATTGGCAGGTCTTGAAAGCGTGCCGGTGTTGGTGCGCGATGTGCCCAACGAGGCGGCGGCGGCGATGGCCTTGATTGAAAACATCCAACGCGAAGACCTCAATCCCCTCGAAGAAGCACAAGGCTTGCAGCGTTTGATCAAAGAATTTGGGCTGACCCATGAGTTGGCTGCGCAAGCCGTGGGTCGCTCGCGCAGTGCGGCCAGCAACCTCTTGCGCTTGTTGAATTTGGCCGAACCCGTGCAGTCCATGTTGATGGCTGGCGACATTGACATGGGCCATGCGCGTGCTTTGTTGGCGCTTGACCGCGGCACGCAAATCACGGCCGCCAATCAAATCAGCGCTAAAAAAATGTCGGTCCGCGAGGCCGAGAGCTTGGTGAAAAAATTGGGCGCCGAATTCAACCTGGTGCCGCAAAAACCGAAAAGCGAAAAGTCACGCGACATCAAGCGCGTGGAAGAAGAACTGTCAGACCTACTCACCGCGCAAGTAGAAGTACGGGTGAAAAAACGCGTCAAACGCCACGGTCGCATTGAAGAGCTGGGCGAGCTCGCCATTCAATTTGGTTCGATCGACGAACTCAACGGGTTGATCGAAAAACTTCGTCGTCCTTGAGGCCTCGATGGGCGCCTAGCCGCCTGTCACAGAGAGAAGATTTTCCCGGGGTTCATGATGTTGTGCGGGTCGAGTGCGCGCTTGATGGTGCGCATCATGTCGACGGCGCCTTCGCCGGTTTCGGCGCGCAAGAAATCCATCTTGTGCAAGCCGATGCCGTGTTCACCCGTGCAGGTGCCGCCCAATTCGAGGGCGCGCGCCACGAGCTTGTGGTTCAAGTCTTCCGCGGTCGCGCACTCTTTGGCGTTGTTGGGGTCGATCAAGTAACCAAAGTGAAAGTTGCCATCGCCCACATGGCCGACCAAAAAGTAAGGCAAGCCAGTGGCATCGGCTTCATCAATCGAGTCCAGCAAGCAGTCAGCCAATTTGCTGATGGGCACGCAGGTGTCTGTGCTGATGGCGCGGCAACCGGGTTTGCTTTGAATCGCCGCAAAGTAAGCGTTGTGCCGCGCTGTCCACAAGCGTGTGCGCTCTTCGGGGGTGGTGGCCCACTCAAACGATTGCCCGCCAAACTCCGTCGCAATTTCTTGCACTGTTTCTGCTTGCTCTTTCACACCCGCAGGCGAGCCGTGGAACTCCATCAACAACATGGGTGACTCGCTCAACCCCAGTTTGGCGTAGGCGTTGACCATGCGAATGGTGTTGGCGTCGAGCAATTCCACCCGCGCAATCGGCACCCCCATTTGAATCATGGCAATGGTGGTGCGCACGGCAGCTTCAATGCTGGGAAATGAGCAGATCGCCGCAGACACGGCCTCAGGCAGTGGGTAGATGCGCAGTGTGATCTCGGTCATCACGCCCAAGGTGCCTTCGCTGCCCACCATCAAGCGGGTCAGGTCGTAGCCGGCCGCAGATTTTTTCGCGCGCGTGCCCGTGCGAATCACCTCGCCGCTGGCGGTGACCACTTCGAGGGCCAACACGTTTTCGCGCATGGTGCCGTAGCGCACGGCGTTGGTTCCGCTGGCGCGGGTGGCGCTCATGCCGCCAATCGATGCGTCAGCGCCCGGGTCGATTGGAAAAAACAAACCGGTGCTTTTGATTTCTTCGTTCAGTTGTTTGCGCGTCACGCCGGGCTGGACCGTCACCGTCAGGTCTTCGGCATTGACGCTGAGCACTTGGTTCATGCGACTCACGTCCACACTGATGCCCCCTTGCACAGCGAGTAAGTGGCCTTCAAGGGAAGAGCCCACACCAAAGGGAATCACGGGCACTTTGTGCTGCGCGGCCAAGGCCACGGCGTCGGCCACATCTTGTGTGCTCTCGGCAAACACCACGGCGGCAGGCGGGGGCACAGTGGTGAAGGCAGACTCGTCGCGGCCATGCTGCTCACGGATCACTTGGGCGGTCGAACAGTTCGCGCCAAAGCGTTGTTGCAACGCGTCGATCAAGGCGGCGGGGGTCTCGCGTTGCGCAACAACGGGTGCCAAGTGCAGGGGTGAAGTAGGGGCGTTCAAGGGCTGTCTCCTGGTAATGCGCACATTCTATGAAGAAGCCCCTGGGTCTGCTGGCCGCCTGTGCGACAGGCACAATAAGCACAAATCAGCGACCAGGGACAAAGCACATGGGGAACCGACTCACACAAATTGCCACCCGCACCGGCGACGCCGGCACCACCGGTTTGGGCAATAACCAACGCGTGTCAAAAAACAGCTTGCGCGTGCATGCCATGGGCGAGGTTGATGAGCTCAATTCCAACATCGGTGTGCTGTTGTGCGAAGACATGCCGCCCGACGTACGCGATGTGTTGGTTGAAATTCAACACCAACTGTTTAACCTGGGCGGCGAGTTGTCGATCCCTGGTTTTGAACTCCTCAAAGAAGAGGCCGTGCAAGCTTTGGACGATGCTTTGGCCGCTTACAACGCCCAGCTGCCCAAATTGGAAGAGTTCATCTTGCCAGCCGGCACACGTGGCGCCGCCTTGTCGCATGTCTGCCGCACCGTGGCGCGTCGTGCCGAACGCGCGGTCGTGGCCTTGGGCAATGAAGAAGCGATAGGGGATGCTCCTCGCCAGTACCTGAATCGTTTGAGTGATTTGATGTTTGTCCTTGCCCGTGTGTTGAATCGCATGCACGGCGGTGATGATGTGTATTGGAAAAGCGAGCGCATGAAGCGCAGCGAGGCTTGAGCCATGACGGTGTCGGTTCAGACGGCCCCGTTCGTTCCACAAATTCGTCTTTACCAAGATTGGTTGCGCACGCATCGCGGTTTCCACTTTGAAAGCTACGACGCGCTGTGGCGCTGGTCCATCACCGACCTGAATGCGTTTTGGCAAAGTATTTGGGATTACTTTGAGTTGACCTCACCCACGCCGCACCAAGCGGCCTTGGTCGAGAACGCCATGCCCGGCGGGCGTTGGTTCAGCGGTGCGCAAGTCAACTACGTGCAACAGGTGTTCCGCCATGTCGACGCCGCCGATGCAGCGGGCATGCCCGCCATCATCAGCCGCAACGAGGCGGGCGTGCATCGCGAACTCAGCTGGACCGAGTTGCGACGCCAAGTGGCATCGCTTGCCTTGCACCTACAAGCCCAAGGCGTTGGACCTGGTGATCGCGTGGCGGCTTACTTGCCCAATATTCCCGAAGCCATGGTGGCGTTTTTGGCCACCGCCAGCTTGGGCGCGGTCTGGAGCATTTGCGCACCAGACATGGGGGCGAACGCCGTGCTCGATCGTTTCAAACAAATTGAACCCAAGGTGTTGATTGCTTGCGACGGCGTGCGTTATGCCGGGCGTGACCATGACCGGTTGGCGGTGATCCGCGACATGCGCGCGGCCTTGCCGACGGTCCAACATGTGGTTCTGTTGCGCAACCTGAATGCCGATGCGCACTTGCTGCACAGCACCGACTTTGCCAACACCATTGCGCGTAACGATGCCGCCACGATGGCCTACCAACCGCGTTGGTTGCCGTTTGACCACCCGCTGTGGATTGTGTATTCCAGTGGCACCACCGGTTTGCCCAAGCCCATCGTGCATGGACATGGCGGCACGGTTGTGGTGGCGATGGCCCTGAAAATTTTGCACAACGACATTGGGTGCAGTTACCACCCCAACAGCTGGGGTGAGCGCTACCACTGGTACAGCTCCACCGGCTGGGTCATGTGGAATGCACAAACCAGCGGCTTGCTCAACGGCACCACCTGTGTGATTTACGACGGCAATCCCGGTGGCCCCAAGGACAAACCAGACTGGCTCACGATTTGGCGTTTTGCCGCCGAGACGGGGGTGACTTTTTTTGGCGCGGGTGCTGCGTTTTATGCCAATTGCCAAAAGGCGGGTGTCAGCCTCAGCAGTTTGCCGGCATTGGCTCGCTTACGCGGGTTAGGCAGCACCGGCTCACCTCTGAGCGAAGACGCCCAACGCTGGGGCAGCGCACAGTTGCAGGCTTTGCAAGGCCCTGGCACGGATATTTGGTGGTGCAATATTTCGGGTGGCACCGACTTTGCGGGTGCCTTCATTGGCGGCAACCGTGAGTTGCCGCAAGTGCATGGCGAAATGCAATGCCGCTTGTTGGGCTGCGCGGTGGAGGCGTGGAACGAGCAAGGCCAGCCCGTCATGGACGAGGTGGGCGAGTTGGTGTGCGCGCAACCCATTCCTTCCATGCCGCTTTATTTTTGGGGCGATCAACAGCACGCGCGTTACCTCTCCAGCTACTTCGACATGTACCCGCCCGGCTTGGGCCGCCAGCCCGGTGGTGGCGATGGCCCTGCGGCGATGGGCGGCGTGTGGCGTCATGGCGATTGGCTCAAGATCAATTCGGCCACCGGCGCTTGCGTGATTTATGGTCGCAGCGACGCCACCATCAACCGACATGGTTTGCGTATGGGCACCAGTGAGCTGTACAGCGCTGTCGAGGCTTTGCCCGAGGTGATGGACAGCATGGTGGTCGATTTGGAGTATCTGGGCCGCGACAGCTACATGCCTTTGTTTGTGGTGTTGCGTGACGGCGTGTCGTTGGACGATGCGTTGCGCGACAAAATCAACCACGCCATCAAAACCGCACTCAGTCCGCGCTTCTTGCCCAATGCGATTTTTCAGGTGGCTGAAATTCCGCGCACCCTGTCGGGCAAGAAACAAGAACTGCCGATCAAGAAACTTTTGCTGGGGCAACCCATCGAGAAGGTCGTCAACAAAGACGCCATGGCCAATCCGGGCTGTCTCGATTGGTATGTGGCGTTGGCCGAGCGCATCAAAACCTAGGTTTTCCCCAGTGTGGGGTTTGTCCAAGCCCGTTTATGGTGGCGCTTTCGACATTGTTCAAAGGGCATCCATGCGTGACTTGAATCGCCGACAAACCCTCATCAGCGTGGCGGGCTTGTTCAGCAGCGCTGTCATGGCGCAAGACAAATTTCCCAGCAAACCTATTACGCTCATTGCGCCTTGGCCCGCGGGCGGCAGCAGTGACGCGGTGATGCGTGCCTTCGCGGAAAGTGCGGGGCGACATTTGGGGGTGTCGGTGGTGGTGGAAAACCGGCCGGGCGCTGGCGGCACCTTGGGCGCCTCGGCCATGGTCAATGCGCGGCCCGATGGCTACACCCTCACACAGCTGCCTTTGGGGGTGTATCGCTTGCCGCACATGCAAAAAATGTCTTTCGATCCGGTCAAAGACTTGACCCACATCGTGGGGTTGACGGGTTACACCTTTGGCTTGGTCTCTACCCTGGATGCGCCTTTCAAGACACTCAAAGAAATGGTGGCCTATGCGCGCGCCAATCCCGGCAAGGTGGAATACGGCAGCACGGGCACGGGCACCACGCCCCATTTGGCGATTGAAGAATTCAGCCAGAAGGCGGGCATTGAGCTCAACCACATCCCCTACAAAGGCTCTGCCGAACTCATGCAAGCCATCTTGGGCGGCCATATTCGCATCATGAGTGGCACCTTGGAATTTGCCCCTTTTGTCAGAGAAGGACGTCTGCGCTTGCTGGCCACCTTGGGCAGCCAACGCACCAAGGCGTTCCCCGACATTCCCACCGTCAAAGAAAGCGGCTGGGACACCATCACCGAGTCGCCTTTTGGCATTGGGGGGCCTAAAAACATGAGCCCTGCTGTGGTTCGTGTGTTGCACGACGCGTTCAAAAAAACCTTGGAAGACCCCAAGGTGTTGGAAACCTTGGACCGTTTTTTCCAACCCGTGATTTACATGGGCACCGAGGATTACACGCGTTACGCCGCGCAAACCTTTGAGGCTGAGAAAAGCACGATTGAGCGTTTGGGCTTGGCTAAAAAGAGCTGAACTTTTCGCCGTATCTCTCGCGGCGGCGGGGGGATGAGGTCGCCGTTTAACATGGCGACTCTTTCAGCGAGCCCCACACATGCAACGACGCGAATTCAACCGCCATTTACAACGCAGCGCCATCGCTTTGGCCTTATCGCCTTGGTTGCAGGCGGTGGCAGCCCCCGCAGACCAAGCCCGGGCATGGCGCGTCAATCCGTTTGCCTTGGGCGTGGCCAGTGGTCGCCCGCGCGCAGATTCGATGGTGTTGTGGACACGCTTGCTCTTCAGTGACGAAGACCGTGCGCTGGGCACCGAAGCCTTGCGTGTGCAGGTGGAAGTGTTTGCCGACGCTGCACTCAAACGACGTGTGCAGCAGGCCACGGTGGTGACAGACGACACCCGGGCGCACAGCGTGCATTGGCATGTGCAACGTCTGCAACCCAGCACCGATTATTGGTACCGCTTCCGTCAAGGCGACGCCCTCAGCGCGGTAGGCCACACACGCACGGCGCCGGCGATGAATGCCGAGGTGCGGCAATTGCGCATCGCGCTGGCGTCATGCCAACACTACGAGCAAGGGCAGTTTGTGGCGCACCAAGAGATTGCGCAGCAGGCGCTCGACTTTGTGTTGTTCATGGGGGACTACATTTACGAGAGCAGCAACCCGCAATACGCTGTGCGCAAACACCACGGGGAAGAGCCGAAGTCTTTGGCGCAATACCGCGCACGTTATGAGCAATACAAACGTGACCCCATGTTGCAAGCCGCCCATGCTGCGCATCCTTGGGTGCTGATGTGGGACGACCACGAAGTGGTCAACGACTATGCCAACGACCAAGACCGCCAGTTCACCGACCCGCAGCAAATGCTCAAACGCCGCGCCGCGGCTTACCAAGCCTACTTTGAACACCAACCTTTGTTGTTAGGACCGGATGCCAATGAGCCCGCGTCGATGCGCTTGTATGACCAACTCAGTTGGGGACGCCTGGCCGATCTGTGGACGCTGGACTGCCGTCAATACCGCAGCGCCCAAGCCTGCCGCGACCCCGTGCGTGGCGGGGGTCGCATGGTGATGCAATGCGACGAACTGAGCGACCCCAGCCGAACCATGTTGGGTCATACCCAAGAAGGCTGGCTCACGGAACGTTTGCGCCAGTCCACGCGCCCATGGAAGCTGGTGGCGCAGGCCACGCAAATCAGCTCGACCAGCGTGCCTGCACCAAGCGGTCGTGCGTATTGGAACGACGCATGGGACGGCTACCCCGAAGCACGCAAGCGGCTGTTGCAAACGGTGGTGGATGCCAAGCTGCAAAACGTCGTCACTTTGGGTGGCGATGTGCATTGCAACGTTGCTGCGTCTTTGCGCCTCGAGCCCAATAACCCTCAGTCACCGGTGGTGGCCAGCGAGTTCGTCACCACCTCGATCACCTCACGTGGGTTGGGCGACAAACCCGCCGCCTTGATTCGCGACAGCAACGCCGACTTGTTGCACTTTCGTTCAGACGAGCGGGGCTACAGCCTCATCACCGTCACCCCCACAGACGTGCGATGTGATTTCAGAACCACGCCGTTTCCAGCCGGCACAGAAACGGCACTGAAAACGCAAGCCAGCTATGTGGTGAAAAACGGCAAAGCAGGCCCGCAAGCGATCTAAAAATCAAAGGGGCGTCAGCACGCCGCGGTCGAGCGTGTAATGACGGTCGCTTACCCATTGCGCGAAGTGTGTGTTTTGTTCGGACAGCAACACCCCCACGCCCTCGCGCTTGAGCGCCAAAATCATTTCGCCCATTTGCTCCACGATCACGGGGGCCACGCCCTCGGAGGGCTCATCTAGCAACACCAAGCGCGGATTGCCCATCAACGTGCGCGCCACGGTGAGCATTTGCTGCTCGCCGCCACTCATGTGTCGGGCGGAACGCTGCTGCATGTCGGCCAAGTTGGGAAACAGCGTAAAAATTTTGTCCAATGTCCAGTGGACGGGCGCGTTGTCATTGGCCCAGCCGCGAACGGGTTGAATGCCGAGTTGCAAGTTTTCCAGCACCGTCAGGTCCGTGAAGATGCGGCGGTCTTCTGGCACATAGCCCAAGCCCAAGTACGCCACTTGGTAGGGTTCTGCTGTCGCGATGTCATGGCCGGCAAACACCACTTGCCCGGTGCGTTTCGGCATCAGGCCCATGATGGCCTTGAGCGTGCTCGATTTGCCCGCGCCGTTGCGCCCGGTTAATGCCACCACCTCACCGGCTTGCACCTGCAAGCAGGCATCAAACAACACTTGCGCCGCGCCGTACCACGCGCACAAGCCATCGACCTTGAGCAAGGCGTTGTCTGTGTGTGCGAGTGGGGGCGTGGCTGTTTGTACAACTGCTGTCGCGTGGGTGGGCGTGTCCCCAAATGTTTTACCGCTGCCAAAGTAAACCGTCTGGACTTGGGGGTCGGCTTGCACTTGGGCAGGAGTGCCTTGTGCGATGAGTGCGCCTCGCGCCATCACCAACACGCGGTCGGCGTGTTCAAACACCACATCCATGCTGTGCTCGGTGAACAGCACAGCCACGCCGCGTTGGTTCACCAGTTGACGTGTGAGCGCCATCAGGGCGTGGCGCTCGGCAGGCGCCATGCCTGCGGTGGGTTCGTCCATCAAGAGCAAACGCGGTTGGTTGGCGAGGGCCATGGCCAACTCCAGGCGTTTCACATCACCATAGGCCAGGGTGTTGCAGGGGCGCGCGGC
>JACCDQ010772996.1_pt1 | contig 10521 bp, 7 predicted proteins | sample 7446031 | NCBI WGS metagenome assembly JACCDQ01 (sample SAMN15323442, study PRJNA562643) | freshwater metagenome | isolation source: river surface water | place: USA:Blue River Watershed | collected 2017-08-17
GTATGGAAATCTCTTTTCATGTTGACCAAGAAAACGGTAACATCAACCAAGTTTTCCCACTTGGATCCTGAGGCATCCAATATTTTTCTCACATTGTCAAATACATTTCTGCATTGTGCCTCAAAATCGAATTCCAAGAAGTTGCCATTCTTGTCCAATTTCAATCCGGGAACACCGCTATCATTGGCATCACTACCTGCGATGCGTGGACCTACGCCACTCAAAAAAAGTAAATTGCCTACACGTCTTGCGTGGGGATAGGCGCCAACTGGCTTGGGCGCTTCATTGGAGGAAATAATGCTGTTACTCATGGATGATTTTTCCGGTGATTTTTTTATCGTTTTGTTGGATGACGTAAAGGTACATGCCACTGTTCATGTGAGATACGTCAACTGACCAAAATTTCTTTTGACCACTTAATTTTTCGCTCATGACCCATTTACCGCTGATGTCATAAAAGTCAATTTTTCCATTTCCATCTGTGGCTTTGGGTGACTCAATTTGCAAATGATCTTTCACTACAGTTGGATAAATGCGCCAGTCTTTGTTCCAATCTTCTTGCGCAACACCTACTCCTTCAACGGGGGCAAGATGGGTGGTCCAAATGCCATTGCCGTGAGTAGCAACTGCTATCAAACCATCATAAGGACGTGCTTGAATTTGATTGATGATAACGTTGCCTAAGGTTTCCGCTCCTTCCATTTCCCAAGTGGTTGTACTTCCGGACAATGTGCTGGTCGAAAACAATCCCGCACTTGTTCCTGCAAAATATACGGGTGGATTGCTCGGATATATCTCAACGCCATATACACCGGGTCCTGAACCTGTGCCATCTGGATTCTCTTCCAAGTTTCCTCCCACCTCTGTCCACGTATCGCCACCGTCAGTGGTATGGTATAAACTTAATTTGTTGTAGTTGGAAAATCCAATCAATACTTCTTGGTCATTCAAGTCGTTCACAGCAACAGAAGACACATAACTGTTGGAAGGGAATATGGGATCGCTGATGTCTACGCGCGTTGGACTTTCGCTGTAGCAGTTATCCAAACGATACATTTTTCCGAGTGAGGTTCCGTAATAAATAACATCGTTGTTGATCATGGGTTTGTCCAAGCAACTGATATTACCCGCCAATAGAGGAACCGAGGCTGCATTGATTTTTCTCCAAATGGAATCAGGCGCTGTATTGGGATAGTTGCCGGTTACCGCGATGTCTTGAACATGGGGCAAGTACCAAATGCTTTTGCCGGCTGCAATAAACACATCTTCGTTGTTCCATGGATCTAATAACATGGGATTGATGAAAAGGTAGGATGGGGCAGTGGTGGGATCTATTCTTTCAGACCCCAATAAATTGCCTTGTTCGTCAATCAATTTCTTCATCATTCTTCCTGATTGAGAAGTAGTAATCGCAAACTCATGACCGGGAGGCATGGCGCAAAAGGCACCATCATCAGAATGAAGTTCTTTCCAATTGGCTTGTGCATCGGTTGTATGCGTAATCCAAGTCCCGTTGTCTTGCATGCCACCCATCACAAAGTCTGAATTACTCAAACCTTGTTCAAATCCAACAGTATAAAATTGACTTGCGATATAACCTTTGTTGAGTGACTTCCAAATCACACTATCAGCCATCACGTCATCTGTTCTGTAAATTCCACCGTCGTTGGTGCTATACATAACATCTGGGTTTGATGGAGAGAACAGTACAAAATGTTGATCTGGGTGATGATTGGGATAAACATAGAACCATGGTGCATCTGGATTACAGCGGTATCCGCCCATCCACTCGTTGTTATCTGTAGCAAAACCGTCATTGCTTCTGTGCAAATTAATTCCTCCAATAATCAAGGCATCAGTTGTTGGATGGTGCGCAATGGTAAGGTCATAGCTGTATTGAGAACGGAACGTACCGAAGTCAAAACTTATTCCAGTAAACAATTGGCAAGCATCATCGGGTAGATTGGCGCTTCGGTTTTCCCAAATGCCATTGCTACCGTCTCCATCCACGTATTGGTATTTGTAAAGGAAATGATCCAATGCGTAATTGCCGTTGTTCAAGGTCTCACCCAAGAAAAATATTTCATTGGGATTTTGCGGATGAAAGGTCATCACCGTTCTGCGCAAATTTGCGATCTCTGGAGAAATGGGATTGATGGTGGTCCAATTGATACCATCTTCTGAACGATAGAATCCGCCGCCATTGGTAGTATTGTCAGAGAATGTGGCGTACTTCACACCGTTGGGAGTAACCATAATATCGGTGAATTCTGATGGACCTGATCCAAATCCCAATACTTCATCCCATGTTGTTCCGCCATCTGTGCTGCGAATGATTCCGTTGTATACTGCGGCATACAATTCTTGCAACGTATCATTGGCGGTGTTGATGGCCATGCGCCAAACAAAATCATAACTGCCGTTTTGTAATGCGTTCTGCGGGGTGTTACTCTGTGTGCTGGCCAATGGCGACCAAGTTTGACCGTTGTCCGTACTTTTAAAAATGCCGTTACCACTGAATAAAGAAGTAAAGCTGGTTCCACTTACAACCCCATAAAATTCTTCACCCGTTCCATAATACCATTCGTTTTCGTGTCCGGGTCTGGTGTCTTGCACAATCGAGCTTACTGAGTGAATTTGATCTGCAGTTGTTCCGTGAATCCATGTATTGCCTCCGTCATCGGAAGACCATACTCCGCTGGTGACTCCTCCGGAGATCAAATGATTTTCATTGAGCACATCAATGGCCAAAGCTCTGGTTCTCCCACCAATGTTGTATGGGCCACGTTGCTCCCAACTAAAATTACGATCACCTCCTTTCTTAGGCAAAGTAGCTGCATACGCTTGGGCATTTTGTCTCCACTGCAAAGGCAAACTGGAAGTTTCGGGATCGTGATTTCTCAGGTATTCAAAATACTTTCTACTGCTGGGATTGATGCCATAGCCTTCCTCGGAAAGTCCACCAACAGGCGGCTTTTGGGAAAATAAAATAATACCCGTGGTTACCCATGCGGCAATGCCCAACACTTTAAAAGTGGTATTGAAAAAATTGGAGCTCTTTCTCATGTCGGAAAGATAATTCCAAATGTTCTTGAGTGCTACAATGTTCATAGGTTTTGTAAGGCAATGATTCAGGCTTTTTTGCGTTGGTTATTTTCGTACTATGAAAAGAATCATCATTTTTTCCATCCTCTGTGTGTGTGCATTGAATTCCATTGCGCAGCGCAAGCAATTCTTCGAAACCACCGATGAAAAGGGTCGCCTGCTCATGAAGGGTATTTATGTCAATGGTTTGGAAGACAGTCTTTGGAAATTTTATGAGGCGGGTGTGTTGGCCGAAGAATCTTGGTATTACCAGGGGAAATTGATGGGCCCGAGCATCAAATACTATCCGGATGGAAAGAAAATGATTGAGGCGCATTTCATCTTGGGTGTGCAAGACAGCACACAATCGGTTTATGCACCTGATGGTTCTCTCAAGGAATTTGGAAGATTCCAGGATGGAAAGAAAGTAGGAAGATGGATTCAATTTTCGGGTAGTGACACCACCATGATTGAGGAGTACCAAGCCAATCGCGTTTTACTTTGGAAAAAATGCAATCCAGCTAAGGATGGAAAGTACACGTGGTGCACCGTCATTCACGGCAATGGGGAGGTGGACGAAAAGATTCCGGGTGAAATGAGAAAATTTACCCAATACAAAAACGGATTGCCAAACGGACAGTTTGTTGAATATTACAACAATGGTAATCCCAAGGTAAAGGGTCAATTTGTCGATGGTTTAAAGAATGGGGATTGGAAAGAATTTTTTGTGAATGGCAATATCAAGGAAATTGTGGGATATACGATGGATACCTTGCAAGGCAAGATGATAGCTTATGACAACAAGGGTGGGCTGACGTTGGAAGGAGAGCATCAGCATGGAAAAAAATCGGGGCATTGGAAATGGTATTTCATGTCCGGAAATGTCGAGATGGAAGGTGATTTTGAAGAGGATTTGCAGACGGGTGTTTGGAAATATTATTATACCAATGGACAAATTTCAGAGACTGGAAATTACGAAAAAGGCAAACGCCAGGGCGATTGGGAATTCTATTACAAAGACGGTATGCCATGGAAGAAAGGTGGTTATCTAGACAACCAAAAGAATAGTCTATGGACCACTTGGTTTGAGTCTGGTCAAGTGCTTCAAGAGGGACACTATGAGAACAATTTGGAAGAAGGATTGTGGCAGAGTTATTATGAATCAGGCAAAAAGATGGATGTCGGTTTTTACAAGTCAGGCAAAATGAACGGCAAGTGGGAAGGATTTTATCCCAATGGCAAAGCCAAATACACCGGTGAGTGGAAGTGGGATGTGAAAGTGGGTACCTGGAATTATTGGAACGAAAAAGGAATCATTGAGAAGACCGAGACATTTAACCAAGAAGGAAAATTGGATGGATGGAATGTGATGTACAATCCACAGGGAAAGTCCGTGAGTGAAGGAAATTTCAAGGAGGGTAAGCCAGATGGAGCGTGGACGTATCGATATCCCTTTGGGTCTCTCTTGCGCACGTGTTCCTACAAAAATGGCGAAATTGACGGTGAGGTAATTCAATACGGAGAAAAAGGAAATGTGCTTCAAATATCCCATTACAAAGAAGGAAAGAAGCACGGGAAAGAAATTACCTACGATGAGAAATCAGGCAGAGAGATGAAGCGTGTCATGTATAAAAATGGAGTAAAGTACAAATAGTACTTTACAACCATCCTTTCATTTTCATCCAGTCGTCATTGAACATTTTTCCGAGATAGCGAGTTCCGTGGTCGTGAAATATCACCACTACAACATCACCTTCTTTGAAACGATCTTTCATCTGCATCAGACCTGCCATGGCCGATCCTGCTGAGTTTCCGACAAAAATCCCTTCTTCTTTTGGAATTCTACGGGTCATCACCGCTGCATCTTGGTCGGTAACCTTTTCAAAATGATCGATGACATTAAAGTCAACATTTTCAGGTAAAAAGTCTTCTCCAATTCCTTCCGTGACGTAGGGGTAAATTTCGTTTTTGTCAAACTCCCCGGTCTCCTTGTATTTTTTGAAAACTGATCCGTATGTATCGATTCCCAAGATTTGAATGTTGGGATTTTTCTCTTTCAAATATTTTCCTGTTCCGGAAATCGTTCCGCCTGTTCCTACACCCACAATCAAGTGGGTAATTTTACCTTCTGTTTGTTCCCAAATTTCTGGACCAGTAGACTCATAATGAGCCAAGGCATTGGCGGGATTGTCATACTGATTGGGCTTCCAAGAATTGGGAACTTCTCTTTCTAATCTTGATGAGACACTGTAGTATGATCGTGGATCTTCTGGCTCAACATCAGTTGGACAAACAATCACCTCAGCGCCAAATGCTTTCAATGCATCTACCTTTTCTTTGGATTGTTTATCTGTTGTCGTGAAGATGCATTTGTATCCTTTCATGATCGCGGCTATCGCCAATCCCATTCCAGTATTGCCTGAAGTACCTTCAATGATTGTTGCTCCGGGTTTTAATTTCCCTTCTGCTTCTGCCACCTCAATCATCTTCAACGCCATTCTGTCTTTGATAGAATTACCTGGATTTACAGTCTCTACTTTGGCCAAAACCAAAGCAGGAATGTCAGCGGTGATGCGATTGATTTTTACCAATGGTGTGTTTCCAATGGTTTCCATGATATGCTGGTAGTACTTCATAATGCGAATTTAATTGAATCGAATAGCTTTGATGGGTCTAATTTTTGAAACGTATGCGGCGGGCAGCATCATGGCCAAAGCACAAACCAAAATTACCCCGATGTTCAGTGCCAAAATATAAGTCCATTGAATATCAATGGGCACTTCTTTGACATAATATTGATTGGGATCCAACTGAATAATCCCTGTGTATTTCTGAATGAGCATCAATCCCAAGCCTATGCCATTGCCCCAAAGTAGCCCTTTGGAAATAAGCCCGATACTGTGCAAAACAAATACCTTCAACAACTGCCAATTGCTCATTCCCATGGCCTTGAAAGTGCCAATGAAATTTTGTTTTTCGAGTATGATGATGAGCAATGCGGAGGTCATGTTGATGATGGATATCACAATCATCAATACAATAATGATGATGACGTTGATGTCGAGCATTTGCAGCCAAGCAATGATCTCAGGGTGTTGTTCCAAAACGTTTTCTATACCGAGTTGAAAAGGAATCAAATCATAAATTCCGCGCTGTGCTTCATACAACTCGTCGAAGTCTTTTAATGCAATTTCGTAACTTCCAATGAGATGGTCATTGGGCGTATCAAACTGTTGAATTGTGGTAACAGAATCTTGATACGATACAGCAACACTATCTCGCAAATCAAGTCGGAGGTCATGAGCGACTAGCGATACAGGTAAATTTTGGTTTTTGCTCACTACCAATTGCCAAGCTCTGATTTTTTCATTGCCTACTTTCCAATACCATTCAAAATCTTGGTGAGAACCCACCACATCTCCATTGAGCGTTACTTGCTGATTGTCTTCGCTTTCAATAACCACTTGAGGTGTTATTCCGAAGTGCGCATAATGTTGCAATTGTCGCAGGGAGATAAATACAATCTTTTGATCAAATTCTTCTAAACCGGTTTCGTAGATGCCCTTCACCACGAAATTCTGCTGTCTGGGCGTTTCATGTCCGGTGAGAAAATAGACACTTAATTTTTTTCCAACTTCAGCGGAAAGTTCCTTTTGTAAAAAGGAGGAGATCACAATTTCGCGCACGGTGTCGTTCTCCTGCGCGCCCCATTGCGGGAGCTCTCCTTCAATGAGCACATCTTTTAAAAAGTCGTGATCATCGCTGTCATCAACACCTTTAAGAATAACACCTTGAAGATCTTTTTTGCTTTCAATGATTCCGGGAAGATGCGCTGTTGCGTTAACGGATTTTACCGCGCCATGCTGCAAGAGTGAGGCTTCTAATGTGGTGTCGCGCAGAATAGGGGATTGACTTTCGCCACCATTTTGCATGTTGGCACTAATCTTCAAATGACCGCCAAAGCCCACCATTTTGGATTTGATTTCCTTTTGAAAACCATTCACCAATCCAATGGAAATCATCATGGTGATCATCCCCAACGCAATTGCTCCTTGGGCGATCCATACGATGGGTCGCGCGCTACCACCTTTGTGCTGGTGGCGTATCCGAGAAGATATGAAACGGGCTAAACTCATAATTCGTGCTGAGCAAAGGTAGAAGCAATCTATTCCTGAACCAATTTTGTATACATGAATCGTTGGCTTTTTCTTTTCTGTTTGATGACGGTCTTCTTGTCTTGCAAGGGACAGTCGGAAGTGATGAAGGATGTTTCATCCCAAGTGGTTACCGTTGGTGCCAGTCGCTCTTCCTTGTATTTGCCCTTGTTGCAAAACAAAAGAGTTGCCGTTGTTGCCAACGCTACTTCCGTGGTGGAGGGTGTGCATTTGGTGGACAAGCTGATCAATAAGCGCGTGATAGTCTCCAAGGTATTTGCGCCTGAACATGGTTTTCGTGGCGATGTTCCTGCCGGGGAAAAAGTGCATTCTTCTGTGGATGAAAAAACAGGAATCCCAATTGTGTCGCTCTATGGCAAGCATTATCAACCTACAGCAGAAGATTTACAAGATGTAGATGTTGTTTTATTTGACATCCAAGATGTGGGGGTTCGATTTTATACTTATTTGTCCACCCTCTACTATGTGATGCAGGCTTGTGAGCGGGATGGAAAACAGCTTGTGGTGTTGGATCGGCCCAATCCCAATGCATCGGTGGTTGATGGGCCCATATTGGATTTGTCATTAAAGTCAATGGTGGGTGTTATTCCCATTCCCATTCTCCATGGATGTACTTTGGGCGAAATGGCGATGATGATGGTGGGTGAAGAATGGGGTGTAAGTCAGAAGTTTCAAGCGCAATTAACGGTGATTCCTTGTGAAGAATGGGACCATCATTCCAGATACGCATTGCCCATACCGCCCTCACCCAATTTGCGCTCTGCATGTGCCATTCAGCTTTATCCTTCTTTGTGTTGGTTTGAAGGTACCCATGTGAGTGTGGGTCGCGGCACAGAACAGGCCTTTGAAACTTTTGGTTTCCCCGAGTTAAAAAACCCTGATTTCTTTTTTATTCCGCAATCCATTTCGGGTAGGGTGAATCATCCTCCATTTGAGGGATTAACTTGTGGGGGTAGGGATCTAAGCGAAGATTGTACGGCTCCTCTTCAATTGAAATTGGATTATCTCATGGAGGCATATCAGCAATTGGGGGATGCGATGTTTACCTCACCGCAGTTTTTTGATAAGCTCGCGGGGACTTCTGATTTGCGCAAGCAATTGTCCACGGGTTTTACAGAAGAACAAATTCGCACAACTTGGTCTGAGGGCTTAAAGCATTACATGGACATTCGAAGCAAGTACTTACTTTATCCTTAATATTGTTATATGATGCGACAGTTGATCTCTTTGATTTTCTTTTTTCCGCTCGTGCTGCAAGCCCAGCAATGGGACATGTCGCGCCCCTCACATCCCTTAGATGATTCGCTGGCAATGGGTTTTTTGAGAAAGGACACCACATCACAATTGTTCTATCCGCAAGTTCCAGCTTGGGACCAAGTCAAGCGAAAGGAAAGGTTTTGGTTCTTGCCACAATTCAATGGTTTGTTAGGCATGCAGTCTGTGGACAGTACGCATCAACCCAAATTCACGGGGTGTGGCGTCGTACAACTCAATGCGGGGTACGCCCACAAGAAATGGCAGGCTGAGGGTGGTGCCTTTTATTTGGGAGGTCAACCTTCTTTAGAGCATTTGTCTTCAGAGACAACCTCACGTTGGGGTTGGGGAAGAATGATGAGCAATCGTTCGGGGATCATTCAGCAATTCGATTACACTGGCAAGTTAGCATTTCAAGCCAACAGGTATGTGCACATGGAAGTGGGCAAAGGCAAGTTGTTTATTGGCGAAGGTTACCGCTCTCATTTCTTGAGTCACCAATCGAGCACTTATCCTTATGGTCGAATCTCCATCAAAGTGGGACCCTTTCGATTTGTCTCCAATTATGCCCAGTTGCGTTCAGGTATGCCCGGAGTGGATCGTCAAGAGAAGAAATACATAGGATTGCACGCGTTGAGCATAGATGTCAAAAAGAAATGGAATTTCGCCTTGTATGAAATGGTGATTTGGCAGCGAAACGATTCTACCAGCGTCAGGAATTTTGATTTGCACTATCTGAATCCATTGGCCTTTTGGCGCCCCATCGAGTATGCGCAGGGATCGGCAGATAATGTGCTTTTGGGTTTGTCAGCGAGTTATACTGAAAAACAAAAGTGCAAGATCTACGGCCAGTTTTTATTGGATGAGTGGTTGCTGAGTGAGGTGAGAGCACGCACGGGTTGGTGGGGATTGAAATACGGTGGACAGTTGGGTGTGAAAGTATTTAATGTCCTTCCAGGGTGGCACATGTTGTTGGAGGGCAATGCCACCAGACCGTTTACCTATTCGCATGCCAGTTCTATCCAAGCTTGGGGACATGACCAACAACCCTTGGCCCATCCCTTGGGTAGCAATTATGCTGAAGGAATTTTCATGACCCAATACACCCGTGGTAATTGGCGATGGAATTACCAATTCAATTACAGCAAGCAAGGAGAGAACAGAAGTGCATGGAATGATGGTGGGGACATTTTTGCATCCTACATGAATCCATCCCGCATATATGGCAATGTATTGTTTCAAGGCAATCCACATACGCTCGTATACCATCAATTGGTGGTAGCCAAGAAGCTCAGTTATGTTGGTTTGGAAGCTTATGGTCAGGTGACATCGTATAATAGATCCCACGATGTATTGGGGCACCGCTGGGGAGTGTTTGTGGGATTGCGGACGAATGGGAATTTCATGCAATCTTTCGATTTTTAAGTTTACAGAAAGAAAAAAAATACGTAATATTGCAACCCCGCGCTTATAGCTCAGTTGGTTAGAGCAACAGACTCATAATCTGTGGGTCCCTGGTTCGAGCCCAGGTGGGCGCACAAAAAAAGGTAGCATCGCTACCTTTTTTTATGGCCATCATGTAGGGTATTGAGCGTATTTTTTCCATTTTCATTTTTTCAAGTTATTGAAAATCAATATTTGAAGTGGATGACATTGGGGATCTCTCAGAAATACTGACTCAATTTTGAATTTTAGGTGTAAATTGTTTTTCATAACAATATTAATGATTTAAATTGGCTTATGAATTTTCAATCAAACACAGGTGAAGTGATTATACTTCAAGAAGCTTCAGAAATGACAAAAAGATTTAGAGAATCTGCTCACTTGTCCTCCGAGATGTCCTGTAAAAAATCCGTTGAATGACATTGGATGATGCACTTGTTGTGGTTGCTTTTTTACACCTCATTCCCATCTTCGTTTTTGGGTTGTATGGCAATAGGGGTGGCAAGATCGATCGCCTTGTGGTGCTTTTAGTAATGGGATCTTTCGGAGGAGATGTTATAGCCAC
>JACCDQ011002157.1_pt1 | contig 10521 bp, 6 predicted proteins | sample 7446031 | NCBI WGS metagenome assembly JACCDQ01 (sample SAMN15323442, study PRJNA562643) | freshwater metagenome | isolation source: river surface water | place: USA:Blue River Watershed | collected 2017-08-17
GGCTGATGTGCACCCGAGAGCACCTTAACCAAGGTTGACTTGCCGGCACCGTTGTCGCCAACTAGGCCGATAACCTCGCCCGCGTGCAACTTGAGGCTTGCGCCATCAAGTGCAATTACCGAGCCGTAACGCTTCGATGCGTTCTTGAGTTCGTAGATTACTTCGCCGGCCATTATTTGCGTCCGTTCTTGCTCTGAAGAGTTTGTGCTGCTACGGCTGCGGCAATCAAAATTGCAACCACAACCTTCTTCCAGTCGGGTGCAACACCGATCATGATGAGGCCAGACTGAACGGTAAAGAGAATGAGTGCACCGAGCACGGTTCCCATGATTCGGCCAACGCCACCCATGAGTGAGGCGCCACCGATTACAACTGCGGCGATGGCATCTAGCTCACGACCGGTACCCGATGATGGCGAACCCGCACCGAGACGAACGTAAACGTAGATTCCGGCGAGGCCGGCAAGTGCACCCGATAGTGCGTAAACCTTGGTGATGTGGCGCTCTACGTTGATACCGGCACCGCGTGCAGCGAAGGTGTTTGAACCAATCGCGTAGGTGTAGAGGCCGAAGCGTGACTTGTGCATGTAGAGACCAGCGATGGTCACGATGATGGCTACCAGAATTACCGCCCATGAGAATGGGTTGGTCTTTGGGGCCATCGAAGAGATTAGGGCAAAGTCGTTAGCCGAGCCGATTGGCATTCCGTTAGAAAGAATTACCGAAAAACCGAGGCAGGCACCCATGGTGGCCAGGGTGGCGATGAACGGAACGATCTTGAACTTGTTGATTAGGAAGGCGTTGATGAGACCAACCGCCAAACCAACTGCTACCGAAACCACGGTTCCGATAAGTAGCGGGCCGTAGGCGTCGCTACCCTTTACATCCTGGCTGAGGCCAAGCACGTTGGCCATTGTCCAGGCTGAAACTACACCTGAGAGACCAATGACAGCACCAACCGATAGGTCGATGCCACCACTGATCACTACAAAGGTTTGACCGACAGCAATCAGAACCACAGAACCCCAGTCCGTAAGGATGTTGTTCGCAGTTGCCACCGAGAGAAACTTCGGCTCCAAGATCGAGAAGACGGTGATCAGCAAGATCATTACTCCAACGAGGATGGCGCTTTGGTTGTTCCCTAGGGCAGATAGTCGAGCCGCAAGCGGGCTTTGAGCTTTGCTCTTGGCTGCGGTCTGATTGCTGTCGGTCATTTGATACCTATTTCTTGATTATGTTTCGCTGTTACTTAGTTGGAAATTACTTGCCAGCTACGTAGGTGTACTTAGCGAAGTCTGCGTCTGAAGTCTCTGCGGTCAAAGCGACGTTAGGGATAACAACTTCCTTAGCAGTTGAGGTCTTGCCAGTCTTGATGTACTCAACCAAGGTCTTGATTGCTAGACGAGCTTCAGCAGCTGGGTCCTGTGCAATAAGAGCGGTGAAGATACCTGACTTGATCTTTGCAACGTTGTCTGGGTAAGCGTCGTAACCTACTAGGCCAACCTTGCCAACTAGACCCTTAGCCTCAAGAGCAGCTGCTGCACCTGATGCGTTGGTTCCATCGATAGCGAAGATACCTGAAAGGTTAGGGTACTTGGTCAACCAGTTGTTTACGTTTGTTGCAGCCTTCTCAGGGTTTGACTCTGAGTAAGCAACATCCTTGATCTGGATGCCAGGGTAGGTTGAAGCAACTGCAGCCTTGAAGCCCTCTAGACGAGCAACGTTGGTGGTAGCGGTAGCTGAGGTTAGACCGATTACAACTTCGTAGGTCTTGCCATCGGTGTAACCGATCTTCTTTGCAAGAGCCTCGGCAGCCTTAGCGCCACCGTCTTCGTTGTCGCCAGTGATGAAGGTAACAACATCGGTTAGGTCTTCAACGTGGGTGTCAACGTTTGCAACAACGATGCCAGCTGCAACAGCCTTAGCAACCGATGCCTGTAGAGCCTTAGGGTCAGTTGGGATTAGAACTAGACCGGTTGGCTGCTGTGCAAGCACTGCGTCAACGATTGGGATCTGGGTCTCTGGTGAGTAGTTTGATGGGTCGCCCTGCCAGATTAGGGTTACACCCTGTGCGGCGGCTTCTTCTTCAGCGCCAACCTTCATTGCCTGGAAGAACGGGTCTGACTCTGCACCCATAACGAATGCAATAGTGATGTCTTCTGATGCTGCTTCTTCTGATGCTGGTGCGCAACCTGCAACAGTTAGCGAAAGAGCTGCTACTGCGCCTAGGGCTGCAACGGTGCGTAGTGAACGCTTCATTACGTGTCTCCTTGTGGGTTTTTGTGAGAGACTTGCGAGAACGTTCTCACAAATCTTGATACAATACTTGCAGTCGCAATCGTTTACAAGCAACTTTTAGCGATAACGGTTTCGTCACGTTATCTAAATGTTCTAAACCGAGTTTTAGGCTGCAACCAAGACAGGCGCAGATTGGAGGGGCATGGCAATTGCAAAATCATCGGCGCCAACCATAGTTGACGTTGCCAATCACGCTGGCGTTTCGCGCGCCACGGCCTCGCGAGCCATGGGTAACTACGGTCGAATCTCAGAAGAGACCGTTGCCCTGGTTCGCAAATCGGCCGAGCAGCTTGGCTACCGCCCAAACCAGGTGGCTCGCGCAATGCGCAAGGGCAACACCAAGACCATCGGCCTGGTTGTCATCGCCGACTTCACCAACGCCTTCTTCGATAGAGCCACCAAGGCAATCGTTGACGCCGCCAAGAGCCGTGGCTACCAGGTGCTAATTACCAACACCGATGAAGACATCGAGGCAGAACGCCAGGCGGTAGACACCCTACTTGAGAAGCAGGTCGACGGCCTCATCTTGGTGCCATCAACCGCCGCGGTTCACGATCACCTCTCAAAATCAACCCTCGGCGACAAGCCGGTAATTCTTATTGACCGCAGACTCGATGGCGTGAAGGCCACCTCGGTAACCACCGATGACTTCACCGGCGCCGAAGCTGCCATCCGGCACGCGGTATCGATGGGGCACCAGCGTTTGGGCTTCTTGATTACCGCCGCGGGCATTACCGGTTACGGCCCAGATCGCCCAAGCGTGCTGATTTCATCGATTGAAGACCGAGTAAATGGTTTTCTAAATGGCACCGTCGAGAGCGGCATAAGGAGCAAGCAGCAGACCTGGCTGTATTGCCAAGACCAACCAACCACCTCTGAGGCTGCGGTGGCCAAACTGCTTGATGCACCAAAGCCACCCACCATAATCTTTGCCTCAAACAACGACATGGCTCTATCGGTGCTAAAGGTTGCCGGCAATCGGCAGCTGGTGCTCGGCCGCGACATCTCGTTGATTACCTTCGATGATTCTCAGTGGGCTGCCGCCATGTCGCCAGGCATCACCGTGGTTGCAAGACCGGTTGAAGAACTTGGCTCGCTTGCGGTAGACCGCCTCATTGCCGAGATCAACTACCCGGGGCGCCCTGCCGAAAAAATTGTTTTACCAACCGAGCTAATTACGCGTGGTTCAGTGGCTAATCTGAAACTGCGCCCAGAGTTAGACCCAGAGTTCAAATCAAGAAATCAAGACTAAAAAGGAACAAGCAATGATTCTCGTTATTGGCGAAGCCCTAATCGATCTAATCGAAAATCGCTACCAGGCTGGTGCCTTCAATGCCATCGTTGGTGGCGCGAATGCCAACGTTTCGATTGCACTGGCGCGCCGCGGCACCCCGCAGCAATTCTTGGCTCGAATCTCAAACGACCGCTTTGGCAAGATCATTCGCGAGCGCCTCGAGAGCAACAACGTTGGTCTAGACCACGCAATCAGCGCATCCGAGCTGACCACTCTTGCGGTTGTTTCGATCGACTCGCACGGCGTACCTTCTTATGCCTTCTATGTGAACGGCACTGCCGACTGGGGCTGGACGCCAGCCGAACTGCCAACCGATGTTGACCTAACCAACCTTGGTGCAACCGCAATTCAATTTGGTTGCCTCACCATGGCTATGGCACCGGGAAACGCGGTAATCGAAGAATGGGCAAAGGCTCACTTCGATCAGAAGTCTGTAACCATCAGCCACGACATCAACATGCGCCCAGCGCTTGGTTTTGACCGCGACTTCGAGCGCGTGCGCGTAGAGCGTGTGAACCAGATGTCGCACGTAATCAAGGCATCCGATGAAGACATCGAATGGCTCTATGGTCTAGAGGCCGGCACCGACATCGATGAGATTGTTTGGAACTGGGTTGGCGATTCTGGCCGCCACATCTTCATCACTCGCGGTGGCGATGGTGTTTCGGTTTATCGCATCAATTCGGCTGGCGATAAGGTGCGATTCGATGTGCCTTCGCGCAAAATCAACGTGGTCGACACAGTTGGTGCGGGCGACACTTTCTGCGCGAACCTGCTTGGCCAGCTTTCTGATGTGGCCGCACTGGGCGCCGACCCATTTGACCGTCTAACCAACTTGAGCGATGACCTGCTGAAGGAGTTTGTCTTCAACGCCGGCGTTGCCGCATCGATCACCTGCGAGCGCGCGGGAGCAGAGCCGCCAACCAAGGCCGATCTTGAAGCGGTGCTTGCGACCCTGTAGGTCTCATCAACTCGTTTGAAAAACAAAAAAGACGCCTATCGGGGCGTCTTTTTCTTATTTTGAACTCTTAGCGTTTGAAAGGGCAGTGGCGGCAAATCATTGCGCAGCACTTGCCCTCGGCGGCCAAGGTCTTTGCGGTAAAAACAAAGTAGCCGGTTGCCGGGTCGGTGTAGCCAGGCTGGTCGACTGCCATGGCCACGTTGTGGCGAAGCAAGATTTCATCGCGGTTTGGGTCGTCAAGAGGCAAGTTGTTCGGGTGCGGCACATCTAGTGGGCGCGGCAGAACTCGGTCTCTTTTTGGCATAAGAGTTCGAGATTATTGGCTCGACACCGAAATACCCCTCTGATTCAAAGGTGTGTTTTGCACAGGCTTCGAATAAATGTCGGCGGTCTCTGCAACAATCAGCAGATAAAGAAAATAGCTGGGCGACCAGCTCGATCAACATCTGGAGAATCTGTGTACATCATCGACGATGGCTCGAGAGAAACAGTTTGGGCCTTCAACACCCGCGATCTCATGCGGGCCTCAAGCTGCGACCACTGCACCAAAATTGCAATCGCTCGCGAACTTGCCATGCCAGGGGTTCGCGAACTCATCGAGCCCTATAAACAAACCGGTCAAACCCTGGCCATGGCCTACGGCGATAAATTCGAGGCCGACATCGAGGCAGAACTTAGGGCATCACTGGGCGAGGCCAACTTCAAGCGCCCCGAGGGCCAAGATGGCTTTGCCGAAACCATTCAGCTCATGCAGGCTCAGACCCCGGTCATTTATCAGGGGTCGCTGCGTCGCAGGCACGGCCGCACCATGTTTACCGGCCGCCCCGATTTTCTGGTTCGAGCCGATTACGACCTCGAATTTATAAACGGCAAATTGGTAGCCAAGCAAAATGCCGATCGCATCGGCCAACCCGGCTACATTGCCTGGGATGCAAAGCTGGCCAGCACGGCCAAGCCGCACTACCTGCTGCAGGTTGCACTCTATGTTGATGCACTCGATACCCTCGGCCTCAAGGCAGATGCACTTCACGGTCTAATTCTCGGCAGTCGAACCATCGCGCTTTTCGAAGAGGGCGAGATTGTGCCGGCCATGAAGCAAGCTCGATCAGAACTCGAAGCCGGGTTCGAGTTGGCTGCATCTGGCGATCTTGGTGCCTTCGAGCTTAAGCACCTGTCGCTGCACTGCGACTCCCCCTCAAGCTGTAAGGTCTGTGAATACCCGGGCCTATGCGACCACGATCGAATCGCCACCGACCACCTGGTGCAAATCGCTGGCATCAACAAGAGCCAAATCGAGAAACTTCGTAAGTCTGGCATCGCCACCATGGCAGCGTTGGCCGAGGCAACCGATGAACAAAGGCCCGACGGTTTTGTTCCAGGGAGCTTCGACAAACTTCGCAAGCAAGCCAAACTGCAAACCGATTTTGCAAGAACCGGCGTTCACGATTATCGAATTACCGAAGACCCAGAGATCGGGGTTCTGCCGCCTGCCTCAGCCGGCGACATCTTCTTCGACATGGAAGGGTTCCCCTACTTCGAGGAGAAGGGTGGCCTCGAGTACCTGTTTGGTGCCATCACCCGCGAATCGGGTTTTCACGCCTGGTGGGCTCACGATCGCAATCAAGAAGCCGAGGCCTTTGCTGGCTTCGTTAAATTTGCCGTTGAACGCCTGACTCAAGACCCAGAAGCACACATCTATCACTACGCCCCTTATGAAGTCTCGGCACTCACCCGTTTGGCAGCCCGCCACGGTGTGATGGAGGCCGAGGTTGCCTGGCTGGTGGCCGAGAACAAAATGATCGACCTCTACAAGGTGGTCAAGGGTTCAATCATGGTCAGTCAGCCGAGCTACTCGATCAAAAAACTCGAAGCCTTCTACCAATTCGAGCGCAAGAGCACGGTGGTCGATGCCGGCTCGAGCATCGATGAATACGAGCACTTCAGGCAGCTGGCACAGCACAACCCCGCCGAGGCGCAAGCCGTGCTGCAAACCATCAGCGACTATAACGAAGACGACTGTGTCTCTACCCTGGCGCTTTACAACTGGCTGGCCGGCATGCCCGGTGCCCACGCCAAATACGCCGAGCACATTAGGTCTATTGATAGAAAAAAATCTGAGCGGGCCGCTGACCCAGACGATGAAGACAGCGCAACCAACAAGGCAGAACGCGAACTAGCCGAACTGCAGCGCGCCACCGATCACATGGCCAAGGCAATTGCCGACTGGCGATGGGGCGAATCGTCCGAGGCCGACTATCGCGCAACGGTTTGGCAGGCCCTCATGCACTCGGTGCTCTATTACAAGCGCGAAGAAGTTATTCACTGGCGCGAGCGCCGCATTCGCCGCGACTCAACCGACGACAACCTGCACCGCGACCGCAAGGCACTGGTTGTTGATGGCTGCCAACTACTCAGCGAAAGCATCGAGGGTTTGACCATAGCGCCCCAGGCCAAGGTCACGCTCAGCTATCGCTACCAAATTCAACCCGGTCAAACCTGCTTTCTAAAAGCCGGCGAGGCCATCTTTGTGCGCTTCAATTACGGTGCCAATCAACAAGAAACAGATCTCGGGCGCATCACCGAAGTCACCAACGATGAGGTCTTCTTCGACCGAGTTACCATCGTCGAGAATTCGGCATTCATGCCCAATGCAATCTTCGAAAACTTCTTCATCCCGGCCCGAGGCAAGCAAGATGCCGTTCGCGATCACGCACTCGCGCTAGCCAACGAATGGGTCTCGCCAATGTTCGAGGCGCCAACCGGCTGGGCAGCACTCGATCTACTCATGCGACGCACACCGCGACTACGCGATTCGAGTCACCCCGAGCCGGTTCGCTCCGAAGACTACCTGGCGGCAATATCGGGAACCACCACACGCCTAAATTCCTCGGTGCTAGCCGTTCAGGGCCCACCGGGCTCGGGCAAAACCTACGTTGGCTCGCACACAATTGCCCGACTGGTGGCCAGCGGCAAACGAGTTGGTGTTGTGGCCAATTCGCATTCGGCTGTCGAAAACCTGCTTTCGGGTTGCATCAACGCCGGCATCGACCCAATGGCAATCGCTAAGCAAAAAAAGACCGGCGATTCGAGCGCCCGCCCATGGCAAACTCCGTCAACCTACGGGGTGATGGCTAACTGGCGCAGCAAGCAGGCGGGTGGCTATGTAATCGGCGGCACCGCTTGGACTTTCTGCTCACCCAAGGTGCTTGAGCAAAAGCTTGACTACCTGTTCATCGACGAGGCGGCTCAGTTCTCGCTGGTTGATGCCATTGCGGTAGCCCAAAGCGCCACAAACATGGTTTTGCTCGGTGACCCTCAGCAGTTAACCCAGGTCGTTCAAGCGGTTCACCCCGGCGGCGTCGATAACTCGGCACTTGGTCACTACATGGGTGAACAGGCAATCCTCGCCGACGAATACGGATACTTCATCGAGGTCACCAGACGAATGCATCCAAAGGTGAATGCACCGGTTTCTTGGCTTTCATATCAGGGTCGACTTCACTCCCACGAAGATGCCGCCAAACGGTCTCTGGCTAATTTGGAACCCGGCCTAACCAAGGTGCTGGTTGAGCATTACGGCAATTCATCTCACTCACCCGAAGAGGTTGAGGTTGTGGTCGATTTGGTCGCTAAACATGCTGGCGAACTCGAGGCAAGCGAGATTCTCGTGGTGGCGCCATACAACGCTCAGGTCGATTCGATTCGAGATGCCCTCGATGCCGCAGGTTTCGCCGATGTTCAGGTTGGCACCGTAGACAAGTTTCAAGGCCGTGAAGCGATGGTCGTAATCATTAGCTTGGCCGCTTCTTCGGCCGAAGATGCACCTCGCGGCCTGGAGTTTCTGCTCGATCGAAACCGACTAAATGTGGCGCTATCGCGCGCCAAGACCAATTCATACCTGGTTCATTCGCCGGCGCTAACCCGCACGCGATTCACCAGCGTCGAGGACGTCAAGTGCGTGAGCCGCCTAGTTGGCCTGCTGGAATTTGCCGCAAACTAGCGGGGCAAAACCTTAAGCGTCTTGAGCGTTGGGTCGGCAACAAATGCGATTCGCACGCCCATGTCGCGGGCCTCAAATAGCGCGCCTAGCGCCGCCTCGGTGATTAGCTCGCCCGGCGACAGCACCGGAACACCCGGTGGGTAAGGGCAGATCATCTCTGCACTTACGCGACCGACGGCGTCGGCTGAATCGACCACCTCGTAGCTACTAAAGAATGCCTCACGAGGAGTAACCACAACCTGAGGTTCAATCGAGAAGGCTGGAAGGATTTCGATCGGCCTCGGTTCACCGCGATGACGGTTGACCGATTCGATGATGCGCTTGACCAGGTCGTTGATGCGATCCGGGGTGTCGGCAAAGGTGATCATCGGGATGATGATGTCGCGGTTGGCCATCTCAACATCGATGTTTGCAGCCAGTAGATCGGCCTCAACCTTGGTGCCATCGGCGCCGCAGCTGCTCAACATTATGACCAGCTTTAGTGGGTCGATGTATTCGCCGTCGATGACGTCGATGCCGGCAGCGGTTAGGGTTGCACGGCCACGCTCGGTGGCGTCGATAACCGGGCCAATAAGTTCTTCGCCGTGGCGCTCGAGCAGGGCTCGCGCAGCATCGATAGAGGCCAAGATGCGGCCAGACATCGAAGTGGTTTGGGTTGAATCGAACATCTTGTTGAAGCGAGCAAGGTCTACATACTGGTCGCGAACCAAAACGAACGAAGCCTGCGAATAACTTGGCAGGGTCTTGTGCGCTGAGGTAACCACGATGTCGGCACCCTCGGCAATTGGGTGGTTCGGCAACTCAGGGTGAAAACCGTAGTGAGCCGCCCAAGCAGCGTCGACCACCAACGGGATGCCGTATTCGTGGGTGACTTTGGCAAGGCGTGGAATGTTCGACATGGTGCCAACATATGAAGGCTCGCCAATCAAGACGGCCTTGGCATCTGGGTGCTTGGCCAGGGTCTCGGCCAAACGTGTCGAAGGCAGGTACTCCGGCAATCCGGTGGCCGGGTTGATTTCTGGTCGAATCCAGATTGGGGTTACACCGGCATAAACCAAACCAACCAGCACCGATTTGTGCAGCGTGCGCGAGACGATGACTTTATCGCCGGGGCCGGCAACGGCCATTACTGCCGCGTGGTTTGAACCAGATGAACCGTTTACGCCAAAGCGGCAAAGCTCGGCACCCCAGAGTCGAGCGGCAATCGCTTCGGCTTCGAGAATGAGCGAGGGTGAAATTCTGTGGGGATGGTTTCCAGGAAGTACTGGGATGTCACCATCAACGATGGCACCGGTTAGGTCGGTGCGTCCCTTGTGTCCAGGAATCTGGAACGGAGAACGATCGGTCTCCATGTCGCGTATCCACGCGTCTAGTAGGGGTGCGCTTGAACGCAGGCCCATTGGGTCTTTCGAGTCGAGGAGTGTGGCTGCGCCAAATGCGTGCTGAGGCAATATCCCGCCTTTCGGTTAGTTGCTAATAATTACATTCTCGATGAGAAAGGGACCGAGGCGCTAGCCTCGATCCCCTCATCGGAAACTTGTTTCTAGGGTTTAGAACTCAACCTTGGTTACGTTGGTGTCTAGCGCGATGCCAGGACCGAAGGTGGTTGAGATAGCGCCCTTGATCATGTAGCGACCCTTTGAGCTCGAAGGCTTCAAACGAACGATCTCGTCAAGTGCAACGGCAAGGTTCTCGCCTAGCTGCTCCTTGGTGAAAGATGCCTTACCAATGATAAAGTGTAGGTTGGCCTGCTTGTCAACGCGGAAGTCGATCTTTCCGCCCTTGATGTCGGTAACTGCCTTAGCTACATCTGGGGTTACGGTGCCGGTCGTTGGGTTAGGCATAAGGTTACGAGGACCTAGAACCTTACCTAGACGACCAACCTTGCCCATAAGCTCTGGGGTTGAAACTGCTGAGTCGAAATCTACCCAACCGGCTGCAACCTTCTCGATTAGCTCGTCGCCACCAA
>JACCDQ012118003.1_pt1 | contig 10521 bp, 9 predicted proteins | sample 7446031 | NCBI WGS metagenome assembly JACCDQ01 (sample SAMN15323442, study PRJNA562643) | freshwater metagenome | isolation source: river surface water | place: USA:Blue River Watershed | collected 2017-08-17
CCGGCGATCGACCTGTTCGACCGCGAGGCGGTGTTCATCGAGCAGCAGCTCGCGCCGCTGCGGCGCGACTTCCCCGAGCTCAAGATCGTAATGGAGCACATCACGACCAAGGAGGCGGCGCAGTATGTCGCCGAGGCCGACAAGTTCCTGGGCGCGACCATCACCGCGCACCACCTGCTCTACAACCGCAACGCGATCTTCACCGGCGGCATCCGTCCGCATTACTACTGCCTGCCAGTCTTGAAGCGCGAGACGCACCGTCAGGCGCTGGTCGCGGCGGCCACCGGCGGCAACGCGAAGTTCTTCCTCGGCACCGACAGCGCGCCGCACCCGGCCCACCTGAAGGAGCATGCCACTGGCTGCGCGGGTTGCTACACCGCGCATGCCGCGATCGAGATGTACGCCGAGGCTTTCGACGCCGCCGGCGCGCTCGACCAGCTCGAAGCCTTCGCGAGCTGCAACGGTCCGGCCTTCTACGGCCTGCCGCGCAACCAGGGTACGATCACACTGCGCAAGGAAAGCTGGACCCCGCCCGCGAGCTTCGCGTTCGGCGAGGCCGAGCTCAAGCCGCTGCGCGCGGGCGAGGCCCTGCCCTGGAAGCGGGTGGACTGACGCTTTCGGCTCGGAGGTCGGGCATGATGAAGGACGCCGAAAAACGCATCGCGCTGTTGATCGATGCCGACAACATGCCCGCCAGCAAGGTCGATGACATCCTGGCCGAACTGTCGCAGCACGGCGTCATCAACATCCGGCGCGCCTACGGCAACTGGAAGAAGGCCAATCTGCAGCCCTGGGAGGAGCGCCTGCACGAATTCGCGATCCGTCCGATGCAGCAGTTCGATCTGAGCCGTGGCAAGAACGCCAGCGACATGGCGCTGGTGATCGATGCGCTCGATCTGCTCTACACCGACCGGCCCGATGCTTTCGCGATCGTTTCCTCGGATGCCGACTTCACGCCGCTCGCTTTGCACCTGAAGGCCAAGGGCGCGACGGTGTACGGATTCGGACTGCAGCAAACGCCAAAACCGTTCCAGCGCGCTTGCTCCCTGTTCATGCGGCTCGACCCAGCCGAGGAACCCTTGTCGGTCGTGCAGGATTTGCCTTCACCGCCAGAGTCGAGCGATGTCGCGGTGCCTATCCCACCGCTCGTCGGTCCGCGTGTCGCCACAGAACGGCTCAGACAAGATACGCGCTTGGTCAGCCTGCTGCGCGCAGCCGTCGAGTCCGCCGTGACCGACGAGGGTTGGACTTTCCTGGGCGCGGTTGGCAATCATCTGCGTGGCGAGGCAGCGTTCGATTTACGCCATTTTGGTTATTCAAAGCTACTGGCCTTGATCGAGGCGACCCAATTGTTCGAGATCAGGCGCGAGCAGTTGAAGGTCTTCGTTCGCGACAAGCGCTGGTCCAAGTCGCAGGGACCGGCCGCCGACCCGCAGCGCTCGATGTCCTGACGGGCTTGCAGCAGGATCGGTTTCGATGTCCCGAACGGGCCGGAATATCTCGAAAGGATGAGGTTTGGATTCGCATTTTTCCCGGCTGATCGATTGGTCCCAGTCCTGGTTCATGCCTTGGCGCGTGCCGGGCGAGGCGATCGCGGCCGCCGCGCTGGCCGGCGGTGACCTGCCCGCCGCGCTCAACGCGGCGGCACTCGCGCCCAGGCGCTTCATCGCCCAGGCCGAATTGCCCGAGGGCGTGGCCTACGAAAGCCATATCTTTGTCACCGGCGGCGTGCCGACGCGCGAGGGCCTGCACGACTTTTTCAACGCGCTGTGCTGGATGCGCTTTCCCGCCACCAAGCTCGTGCTGAACCGCCTGCAAGCGCATGCGATTGAGGCCGCCGGCGGCGTCCAGGGCCGGCGCGGGCCGTTGCGCGACGCGCTGACGCTGTTCGACGAGAATGCCGCGCTGCTGCAGGCGCCCGATCCGATCTGGCAGGCGCTGCTGGCACGCGACTGGCGCCGGTTGTTCGTCGAGCTGCGCCCGCTCTGGGCGGACGCGACGCTGCTGCTGTTCGGCCACGCGCTGAGCGAGAAGCTCGTTTCACCCTACAAGTCGATCACCGCGCATGTGCTGAAATTACCGATTCCGCTCGATCTGCCGTCGGACTCCTTGGCCGTCCGCAGTACGGGCTCGACCATCCATCCCTGGGATGACTGGCTCGCTGCTGAATTGAGCCCGGAATGGCTGGCAACCAAGCCGTTCACGCCCTTGCCGGTGCTGGGCATGCCGGGCTGGTGGCCGGCCAACGAGGCGGCGGATTTCTATGCCGATGCGCAGGTGTTTCGGCCCGCGCGTCAATGCGCGGCAATGACCCCGGAGCGCCCAGGGATGCCCGCTTGAATCGGATCGGGGCAAACCCCATATCATGCTGAACAAGCCGTTCAGTGCTGTCCGTTCGGAAGCAGCACGGTCTTCCGATTCTTCCTTCAAGGGATTCTCTTTGCCATGAAACGCATCGCTCTCTTCGTCTTGACCAACCTGGCGGTCATGCTGGTGCTGAGCATCACGGCCCGGCTGCTCGGCGTGGACCGCTTCCTGAGCGCCAACGGCCTCAACCTCGGTGCGCTGCTCGGCTTCTCGCTCATCATGGGCTTCGGCGGCTCGATCATCTCGCTGCTGATGAGCAAGTCGATGGCCAAGTGGAGCACGGGCGCGACCGTGATCAACCAGCCGCGCAACGCCGACGAAGCCTGGATCGTCAACACGGTGCAGAAATTCGCCGCCAAGGCCGGCATCGCCATGCCCGAGGTCGCGATCTACGAGGGCGAGCCCAATGCCTTCGCGACCGGCGCGAGCAAGAATGCCTCGCTGGTCGCGGTTTCGACCGGCCTGCTGCACGGCATGAGGCATGAGGAGGTCGAGGCCGTGATCGGCCACGAGGTTGCGCATATCGCCAACGGTGACATGGTCACGATGACCCTGATCCAGGGCGTGATGAACACCTTCGTGATCTTCCTGAGCCGCGTGATCGGCTATGCGGTTGACAGCTTCCTGCGCAAGGGCGACGAGCGCGAGAGCGGCCCCGGCATCGGCTACATGGTCACGAGCTTCGTGCTCGAAATCGTGCTTGGCTTCCTGGCCTCGATCATCGTCGCCTGGTTCAGCCGCCAGCGCGAGTTCCGCGCCGATGCGGGCGCGGCTCAGCTCATGGGTCGCAAGCAGCCGATGATCAACGCACTCGCGCGCTTGGGCGGCTTGGAGCCGGGCGCACTGCCGCAGAACATGGCTGCCTTCGGCATCGCGGGCGACCTCGGCAAGCTGTTTTCCAGCCACCCGCCGCTCGAAGAACGTATCGCGCGCCTGCAGCAGTCCTGATTCCGGCTTATTGTCGCGCGCCGACCGTCGCGATCGCTACCGCTTCGGCAACCTTGATGCCATCGACACCGGCCGACAGGATGCCACCCGCATAGCCTGCGCCTTCGCCGGCCGGGTACAGCCCCTCGACGTTCAAGCTCTGGAAGTCCTCGCCGCGCGTGATGCGCAGCGGCGACGAGGTGCGCGTCTCGACCCCGGTCATGACCGCGTCGGCCATGTCGTAGCCCTTGATCTTGCGCCCGAAGACGGGCAGCGCCTCGCGCATGGCGCTCACCACGTACTCGGGCAGCACCTGGGCCAAGTCGCCGAGCTTGATGCCGGGCTTGTACGAGGGCCGCACCGCGCCGAGGTGGTCGGACGGACGGCAGGCTAGGAAGTCACCGACCAACTGGCCCGGTGCCTGGTAGTCACGCCCGCCGGCCTCGAAGGCCCGGCTTTCGAGCTGGCGCTGGAACACCACGCCCGCGAGCGGATGCGTCCGTCCCTGGGCCTGCAGCGTCTGCGCTTGTGCACAATAGCGCGCGCCGTCGGCCTCGCCGAAGGCCGCGATCCACGATTCGGCGTCGAGCGGATAGTCGGCCGGGTCGATGCCGACCACCAGGCCCGCGTTGGCATTGCGTTCGGCGCGCGAATACTGGCTCATGCCGTTGGTCACGACGCGCTCGGGCTCGCTGGTCGCGGCGACCACGGTGCCGCCCGGACACATGCAGAAGCTGTAGACCGCGCGGCCGTTGTTGGCGTGGTGCACGAGCTTGTAGGCCGCCGCGCCCAGCAGCGGGTGGCCGGCATGCCGGCCCCAGAGCGACTGGTCGATCACGCTCTGCGGGTGTTCGATGCGCACGCCGATCGAGAACGGTTTCGGCTCCAGATGAACGCCGGCATCGTGCAGCATGGCGAAAGTGTCGCGCGAGCTGTGGCCGAGCGCGAGCACCACGCGCCGCGCCGCGAGTTCGCGCAACTCGCCGCTGGCCAGATCCAGCACTTGGAGTCCACGCACGCGCTGGCGGTCGTCGGCTGTGGGTTCAAGCCGCAATCCAGCGACGCGCTGCTCGAAGCGGATCTCGCCGCCGAGCGCGATGATCTGCTCGCGCATCGCCTCGACCACCTTGACCAGCTTGAAGGTGCCGATATGCGGATGCGCCATGTAGAGGATTTCGGGCGGCGCGCCGGCGGTGACGAATTCCTGCATCACCTTGCGCCCCAGGAAGCGCGGATCCTTGATCTGGCTGTAGAGCTTGCCGTCCGAGAACAGGCCGGCGCCGCCCTCGCCGTATTGCACGTTCGATTCGGGCGTCAGCACCTTCTTGCGCCACAGGCCCCAGGTGTCCTGGGTGCGCTGACGCACTGGTCGTCCGCGTTCGAGGACGATCGGCTTGAGGCCCATCTGCGCGAGCGCGAGCGCAGCGAAGATGCCGCAGGGGCCGAAACCGACCACCACCGGCCGTTCCGATTCGTCCGCCGGCCAGCCGGCGGCCGCCTGCGCCGGTGCTTGCCAGCTCATGTCGGGCGTCGGGTGGATATGAGGGTTTTTCTCGTGCCGGGCCAGCAACCCGGCCTCAAGCGTCGGGTCGGTCAGCGCGACATCGCAGATGAAGACGGCCAACAGCTCGGCTTTGCGCGCGTCGAAGCTGCGCTTGAAGACCCGCAGTTCGGCGAGGTCGGATACGGCAACGCCCAGTGCTTGGGCGGCGAGCGCGCGCAGCGCCTCGACCGGATGCAGCGGCGGCAGCCGGTCGGCATCGGTCTCGGTCGGTGCATCGGCGGCGCGACGGGCTTCGACCGGCAGCGCGGTCAGCGGAAGTTTGAGTTCTGAGATTCGGATCATGGCGGCTCGTGGCGATCAAGCAATCGAGCCGCCGATGATAAATCCGGGCGCTGAACCTTCGGTCGTGGGCTGACGCTGGGCGGATCGAAGGTCCGCCCGTTCCCACCCTCACGGCTTGGCCGGCTGGGCCGCCGTGGCCGGTGTCGCGGGAACTGCCGGAGTCGCCGGAGTAGCGGGCGTCGTGGCGGGAGCCGCCGGTGTGGCGGCGGTCGCCGGCGTGGCCGGAGTTGCAGTGCCCGGCGCGGTCGCAGCCGGCGCGCTCGCCTTCTTGTGCACGGCCTTCCTGAGCTTCTTCTTGGCCGGCTTCGGGGCTTGCATGACCTTGGCCTCGACCGCTGCGGCGGGCGCCTTCACTGCGCTGTCGGCGACCTTGGCGGCGGTCGGTGCGACCACAGCAGCCGGAGCGGCGGGAGCCTGTGCGTGCGCGCTCAGGGTGATCGCAGCGGCGGACAGCAGGGCGAACAGGGACAGCTTTTTCATGGCGTTGACCTCGTGAAGGTGAATCAAGAACATCCTTGACGCCCTCTATGCTGATCGCCCAGACTTAGCGCCGAGTTAAGGTTTACTGCCGGTTACGAATGCAATATCTGGCTACCGGTTCGCTAGTGAGCCCACCGGGTCCATCTCACAGTGCGCCATTCATCCACAAGGCGCGTGGCGCCACTGGGGCGCGTCAATATGTCGCGTTCTGCAAGCCTGCTGGCGCCCTCTGCATATCGGACGCGGTTTGAGACTTCTAGACTCCCTACATGCCCATCGCATTTGGATACTCCGGCCAGCGATTTCAATCGCCGGAGATGGCTTGAAAACCCTGGAGAACTTGACATGAAACTGATCACCCAGCATTACATCGACGGCGAATTCGTGGCATCACACGGCCAGGACACCTTCGATCTGATCAACCCCTCGACCCAGGCGCTGATCGGCCGCCTCACCCTCGGGGACGAAGAGGACACCCGCCGTGCCATTGCCGCCGCCAAGCGAGGTTTCCAAACCTATGCGAAGAGCACCCCTGCGGAGAGGGCCGACTGCCTTCAACGCCTGCACGATGCGGTGATTGCCCGCGCTGATGAGCACGCCCAGGCACTTGTGCTGGAGTACGGCGCGCCCGCCCAAGTGGCGCAATACTTTGTACAGATCGCAGCAGACGCCATCCTGAGTGCCAAACAGGCCTTGAACGAGGTGGCATTCAAGACCATGCTGGGTCAGACCGAGGTGTCGCTGCACCCCGTTGGCGTGGCCGGGCACATCACCCCCTGGAACGCCAACATCATTTACTTTTTCAACAAGGCAGCTGCAGCACTGGCTGCCGGTTGCACGGTGGTCACCAAGCCCAGCGAGATGAGTGCCTTGCAAACACAGCTGATCGCGGAATGCGTGCATGCGGCCCAGCTGCCCAAGGGATTGATCAACATCGTCCATGGTCGCGGCGACGTGGTTGGAGCAGAACTCACGCGTCACCCGGACGTGGCCAAGATTTCCTTCACGGGCTCCACGGGCGTGGGCCAGACCATCGCCCGCGATGGCGCAGCGACGCTCAAGCGCGTCACCCTGGAGCTGGGGGGCAAGTCACCGCACGTCATCCTGGACGATGCCCAGCTGGAACAGGCGATCCCCTTTGTGCTGTCAAGCGGCTTCATGAACAGTGGCCAAGCCTGCATCGCCGGTACCCGCGTGCTGATCCCGCAAAACCGGGCAACGGAGATCACGGCGGCACTCCAGCATGCCGTTGCGCAATACCTCAAGGTGGGCCTGCCGCATGAAGCCGATACCGTCATCGGACCGATGGTCTCCACGAAGCAGTACCAACGAGTCCAAGATTACATCAGGCAAGGGATGGCGGAAGGCGCTCAGGTGCTGGTCGGTGGTCCAGGCCACCCCGAAGGGCTTGAACTCGGCAACTTCGTGAAGCCGACGATCTTCGTGAACGTCACCAATGACATGACCATTGCAAGGGAAGAGATCTTCGGCCCCGTGTTGTGCCTGATCACCTACCAGACCGAGCAAGAGGCCATCGACATCGCGAACGATACGCCATATGGTCTGGCGGCCTATGTGAGCGGCTCGGACCTGGCACGAGCCAAGCGCGTTGCCGACCAGATCGAAGCGGGTACGGTGTCGATCAATGGCTTCAACAACAACCCTGCCGCGCCGTTTGGGGGTTTCAAACAATCGGGCCTGGGTCGTGAAAATGGCGTCTACGGCATCCAGTCTTACCTGGAGTACAAATCGGTAGCCTGAAATCAGGCAGAGAACCGGAGAAGGTGCCAGGCGATGAAAGAGGCAGTGGCTGACAAGATCGGGATTCCCGCAGTGTTCTGGGAGGGGCTCCAGCGCATGGGGCTGTCTCGGGCCGATGTGGTGCGGGAAGCGCGCATTCCGCTCGCGGTCGTTCGCGGCGATGTGTCCCTGTCTACGGCGCAGCTGTTCACGCTGTGGCGGACGTTGCCGGTACTCAGCCGGGATCCGTTGATCGGGCTGCACATGGCGGCTGGGCTGGAAAACGCCAAGATGCCCCCCTCCTTCCTGGTGGCCCACCACGCCCGAGACTTTCGCGATGCCTTGCAGCGCGTTGCTCGCTTCAAACGCCTGTGCGCGCCAGAAGAGGTGTACCTGGAAGAAGCCGGCGACCGGTGCGATGTGCGGATGAGCTGGACCCATGCCCAGGGCCAGGCCACGCCGCCCGCGCTGGTCGACGCCACGCTGGTGTCGCTCATGGAGCTGGGCCGCAGAGGAAGCGCCAACTCGTTCCCCGCATTGAGCCTTGATCTCGCCCGACCGGCCGCGGACCAAGCCGAATACGAACGCTATTTCGGTTGCGCCGTTCGCTTTGGCGCCGAGCAGGACAAGCTGAGCTTCCGATGCGCAGACCTCGACAGGCCCTTCGTCAGCTACAACGCCGAGCTGCTGGAGATCCTGGTGCCCGAACTTGACCGCAGGCTCGATCAGTACAGCCAGGGCACGACGCTGGCCGACAAGATCCGCTGGGTCTTGCGCCGCCGGCTCACGGCGGGGCGCCCCGACATCCGTTCGGTCGCGAGCGAACTGGCCATGAGCGAGCGCTCCTTGCAGCGCAAGCTGACCGATGAGGGGTTGACGTTCCAGAACCTGCTGAGTGAAACACGCCACCAGTTGGCGCTGGAGTACTTGGCCGACCCCCAGCTCGCGCTCATCGAAGTGGCCTACATGCTGGGCTACGAAGACCAGAACTCGTTCTTCCGCACCTTTCGGCGATGGGAAGACCTCACTCCCGCCGCCTGGCGTGCCCGGCACTTCAGGGGCACAGGTGCACCTGGGTCAAGCCAATGCAGGCAACCATGATGCCCGTCGATCCCCTTACGGCGCAGCTTCAGTCAGCGGTGCTGGCGCACTTTGCCGGGGAGCAGCAGGAGATCTGGCTGACCCTGGGGCTGTCTGGCGGTGGGTTTGACGCTGCTCGTGGTTGCCCAAACCCTTATCGGCCACCAATCGGAGCAGCGGGCCGATCGCTACGTCTCTCAGCTGAGCGCGGGCCATGCCAGTAAATGACGGGAGCAACACATGAAGATCCTGATTTTCGGCGCTACCGGCATGGTGGGCCAGGGCGTCTTGCATGAATGCCTAGCGGCCCCTGATGTCACGCTGGTCATGGCCGTGGGGCGCACCCAGGTGACGCAGTACCACCCCAGGCTGCAACAACGCATCGTTGCGGATTTGCGGTCGTTGACGGCGGAAATGGCCGACCTCGCTGACTTTGACGCTTGTTTCTATTGCCTGGGCGTTTCATCTTCAGGCATGCGCGAGGAGACCTACCGGCAGGTGACACATACGACCACCCTGCATGTCGCCGGTGTGCTGGCGCACCTGAACCCAGAGATGACCTTTGTGTACGTTTCCGGTGCGGGCACAGACAGCAGCGAGCAAGGACGAAGCATGTGGGCACGCATCAAGGGCCAGACTGAAAACGACCTGAAGAAGCTGCCGTTCCAGAGCGTTTACCTGTTTCGCCCCAGCGTGATACAACCCCTGCACGGCATCCAGTCGAAAACCCCGTTCTATCGCCACTTCTACCGGATCGCCAATCCCGTGTTATCGATCGTGCGCAGCGTGTTTCCCCGTCTGATCGTCACGAGCGACGACATTGGCCAGGCCATGCTGCAGGCCGCACGCCAGAGGGCTGGGCGAGTGGTGCTCGAATCAAAGGACATCGTTGCGCTGGCGAGGTCATAGATGGGCGCTTGCGCGGCCGGCCGCGCAAGCCTGGGACGGCAACCAGCGCATCGAGCGTGGCCTCGAACGCCATCGAATCATGCCGGCTCGCTCCCGTTACCGTCAGGGCCAGCGGGATGCCTTGCGCATCTACGACAAGGTGGCGCTTGCTGCCGAGCTTGCCTCGGTCTGTCGGGTTCGGGCCTGTCTCTTGGCCCCCCGGGGGCTGGCCACACTGGCGCTGTCTATGCTGGCCCTGCTTCAGTCGATGCGCTCATGCTCGCCCAGACCCCGCTGGCCTGCCAGTGGCGCAAGCGCCGCCAGCAAGTCATGCCGCTGCCCAGCCCCAATTCCTTGGGCAGATCTTCCCACGGGATACCCGTCTGCAGCGCGAACAGGATGCCGTTGAGTGCCGCTCTGTCGTTAACCGAGCGGCGGCGTCCGCCTTTGGGCGAGGGGATGAACGGTGGCAGCAGCGGCTCCAAGGTCAACCACAGTTCATCGCTGATTTGTCTTCTGGCCATGCCAGCAAACTTACCCTGACACCGCCAAATTGTCCTGTTGTGTTCGCCGCTGTTAGTCCGAGGTCGGCAAGAAATCCTCGACCGACAGGTAGCGTTCGCCAGTGTCGTAGTTGAAGCCGAGCACGCGCGCGTTCGCCCCCAGTTCGGGCAGCTTGTGCGCGATCGCCGCCAGCGTCGCGCCGGATGAGATGCCGACCAGCAAGCCTTCCTCGCGCGCGCTGCGGCGTGCGTACTCGCGCGCCGGCTCGGCGTCCATCGGGATCACGCCGTCGAGCAAGCTGGTGTCGAGATTCTTCGGGATGAAACCCGCGCCTATGCCTTGGATCGGGTGCGGCGCCGGCGTTCCGCCCGAAATCACCGGCGAAGCGCTCGGCTCGACCGCATAGACCTTGAGTCGTGGCCATTTTTCCTTCAGCACGCGCGCTACCCCGCTCAGGTGGCCGCCGGTGCCGACGCCGGTGATCAGCGCGTCGAGCCCTTCCGGAAAATCGGCCAGGATCTCTTGCGCGGTCGTGCGCATGTGGACTTCGACGTTGGCCGGGTTCTCGAACTGCTGCGGCATCCAGGCGCCGGGCGTCGCGGCGACGAGCTCCTCGGCGCGCGTGATCGCACCCTTCATGCCCTTCTCGCGCGGCGTCAGATCGAAGCTCGCCCCGTAGGCCAGCATCA
>JACCDQ010023921.1_pt1 | contig 10520 bp, 6 predicted proteins | sample 7446031 | NCBI WGS metagenome assembly JACCDQ01 (sample SAMN15323442, study PRJNA562643) | freshwater metagenome | isolation source: river surface water | place: USA:Blue River Watershed | collected 2017-08-17
ACCTGCACGTAGGTCCTGAGGCAGCTTTGGCTGCCGCAAAGGATGTTGATCGCAGACGTGCCGCTGGAGAAAAGCTGCACGAACTTGCGGGTCTTCCTATTGCCGTAAAAGACAACTTGACTACAACCGATGCGCCAACCACATCGGGTTCAAAAATTCTTGAGGGTTGGATTCCGCAGTACGACTCCACTGTGGTGAAGAAACTTCGTGAAGCAGGTATGCCAATTCTTGGCAAGACCAACCTCGATGAATTCGCAATGGGTTCATCTACAGAGTTTTCTGCCTACGGTCCAAGTAAAAACCCTTGGGACTTAGGCCGCATTCCGGGTGGATCGGGAGGTGGCTCAAGCTCCGTAGTTGCCTCATTCCAAGCCCCGTTGGCGATTGGTAGTGACACCGGCGGTTCAATTAGATACCCAGCCTTCGTAACCGGAACCGTTGGCACCAAGCCAACCTATGGTGCGGTTTCGCGCTACGGGTTGATTGCACTGGCAAGTTCTCTTGATCAGGTTGGTCCGGTTTCTCGCAATGTGCTGGATGCTGCGTTATTGCAAGATGTGATTGCTGGGCACGACCCACACGACAGCACTTCTTTGCCCGAGTCACTTGGCTCAATGACTGAAGCGGCCAAAAAGCTTGATGTTAAAGGCATGCGAATTGGTGTCATCAAGCAGTTAAGCGGTGAAGGTTTTCAGCCGGAAGTTTCTGCGCGCTTCAACGAGAGCCTTGAACTACTTAAGAATGCTGGCGCAGAAATTGTTGAAGTGTCTTGCCCAAGCTTTGAGTATGCAATTGCTGCCTACTACTTGATCTTGCCTGCTGAGGCATCTTCAAACTTGGCAAAGTTTGACTCTGTGCGCTTTGGCCTAAGAGTTACCCCGGAGGGTGCACCAACTATTGAGCGCGTGATGTCGGCTACTCGTGAAGCCGGTTTTGGCCCAGAGGTCAAGCGCCGCATCATTCTTGGTACCTACGCGTTGTCTAGCGGTTACTACGACGCTTACTACGGCGCAGCTCAGAAGGTTCGCACCCTTATTCAGCGCGACTTTGAAGCCGCATTTGCCAAGGCCGATGTTTTGGTTTCACCAACCGCACCGGCAACAGCCTTCAAGTTTGGCGAAAAGCTGGAAGACCCACTAGCCATGTACCTAAACGACATTGCTACCATTCCGGCAAATCTCGCTGGTATTCCGGGCATGGCGATTCCAAACGGGATTGCTGAAAACAACATGCCATCTGGAATTCAGCTACTGGCCCCTGCTCGCGAAGATGCCCGTTTGTACCAGGTTGGTGCTGCTCTTGAAAAGATGCACGAAGAAGTTTGGGGCAAGCGAATGATTGATTTTGCTCCAATGCTGGAGGTGAAGAACTAATGGCTAAAGACGAATTAATGAACTACGAGAAGGCACTTGAGCAATTTGAAGTTGTGATTGGTCTTGAGGTCCACGTTGAGCTAAACACCAACACCAAGATGTTCTGTGGTTGCCGCAATGAGTTTGGTGATGAACCTAACACCAACGTTTGCCCAATCTGTATTGGCCTGCCTGGGTCGCTGCCTGCGGTTAACAAGCGCGCAGTGGAGTCAAGCATCAAGATTGGTTTGGCTTTGGGGTGCGAGATTGCACCTAATGGCCGCTTTGCCAGAAAGAACTATTTCTATCCAGACCTTGCAAAGAATTTCCAGACTTCTCAGTACGACGAGCCAATCGCGTTCGAGGGTTCACTTGAGGTTGAGGTTCCATCGGGAAACACTTTTACCGTTCAAATCGAACGTGCGCACATGGAAGAAGACGCTGGAAAGCTGACCCACGTTGGTGGTTCAACCGGCCGCATTCAGGGTGCCGAGTACTCTTTGGTTGACTACAACCGTGCCGGTGTTCCGTTGGTTGAAATTGTTACCAAGCCGGTTTATGGCGCAGGAGCCGAGGCTCCAGAGTTGGCGGCCGCCTACGTTCGATCGATTCGTGAAATCGTAAAGGGTCTTGGAGTTTCTGACGCCAAGATGGAGCGAGGAAACGTACGCTGTGATGCAAACGTTTCACTTCACCCACACGGCCAAGAAAAACTGGGTACTCGTACCGAGACCAAAAACGTAAACTCATTGCGCTCTATCGAACGCGCAGTTCGCTACGAGATTCAGCGTCAAGCCGCGTTGCTTGCCAAGGGCACCGCAATCATTCAGGAAACTCGTCACTGGCACGAAGACAAGGGCGCAACCTCATCGGGTCGTCCAAAGTCTGACGCCGATGACTACCGCTACTTTCCAGAGCCAGACCTAGTTCCGGTTCAGCCATCTAAAGAGTGGATCGAAGAGCTTCGCGCGGGTTTGCCTGAAAAGCCAGCCGATCGTCGCAAGCGCGTTCAAGCCGAATGGGGATTTGCTGATCTTGAGTTCCGTGATGTCGTAAACGCGGGCTTAATGGATCAAATTGAAGAAACCGTGGCTGCGGGTGCAAAGCCACAGGCTGCCCGTAAGTGGTGGACTGGCGAGTTGGCCCGCATTGCAAACAGCCAAGACAAAGATGTAATTGATTTAGAAATTTCTGGTGCCTACGTTGCAGAACTTGCAAACCTGGTTGAGGCCGGAAAAATCAACGACCGCTTGGCTCGCGAGGTATTGACCTTCGTGCTTGACGGTGAGGGAAGCCCTGCCGAAGTTGTTGCCAAACGCGGGCTTGAGGTTGTTTCTGATGACGGCGCTCTAATTGCCGCTATTGAAGCCGCTCTTGCAAAGCAACCCGATGTACTTGATGCGATTCGCGAAGGCCGTATGCAGGCAGCTGGTGCAGTAATTGGTGCAGTTATGCAGGCGATGAAAGGTTCTGCAGACGCAGGACGTGTTCGTGAACTTTTGATTGAGATGGCGAATAAATAACAAAAGGCAAGCTCAAAGAAAACATCCCCGGGAAAAATCCCGGGGATGTTTTTTATCTTCTGGGGTGAGTAACGGGGCTTGAACCCGCGACCCCCTGGACCACAACCAGGTGCTCTACCAGCTGAGCTATACCCACCATGTGTTGTCGCAACAACCGTAAAAGTCTATCAGTTGGAGGTTGGCTTTACGATTTCTGCTGCCGCCTTGGCCTCGTCTGTGCTGGGGCCTGGAGATGCAACCATTACCGTCTGGCGGTAGTAGCGCAGTTCCTGAATAGATTCCAAGATGTCGGCCAGGGCACGGTGCCCGCCCTCTTTCTTAGGCAGCTGAAAATAAACTCTTGGGTACCAGCGGCGGGTGAGTTCTTTTATTGAAGAAACGTCTATGTTTCTGTAGTGCAGGTGCTGGTCTAGCTCAGGCATGTATTTATTGAGGAACATGCGATCTGTGCCAATGGTGTTTCCGGCTAGCGGGGCCTCTTTAGCATTGGGCACAAACTTCTTGATGTAGTCAAGAATCTGCTGTTCGGCCACGGCAAGCTCTAGCCCCTGCTCAACGTCATTGATCAAACCTGACTCAGTGTGCATGTTTCTTACAAACTCATTCATGTTCGCCCAAGATTCAGGGCGAGGTTTGATTACAACCTCGAAGCCTTCATCAAGGATTTCAAGTTCTGAGTTTGTTATCACGACGGCCACCTCAACGAGGCAATCAGCCTCTGGGTTGAGGCCTGTCATTTCGCAATCTATCCAGACTAGGTTCTCGGAAATTTCAATCACATTCCAAAATTAGGGGAGGCCCAAGACAAACGCCTTGGACCTCCCAATTCTAAACCGCTAGTTTAGGCGGTCTTACCTTTCTTAACCGATGCCTTCTTTGCAGGAGTCACCTTTTTAGCCTTTGGGCGCTTCTTCTCGGCTTTTGCTGCTTTGCGTTCTTTTCTACCTTCAACCAGCCAGTAGAGAACCGGAACGATGACCAGTGTTAGAACTGTTGATGAGAACAAACCGCCAATAACAACTACGGCGAGAGGTTGCGAAATGAATCCGCCTCCACCGGTGAAGCCCAATGCCATAGGGGTCAGTGCAAAAATTGTTGCGAGTGCAGTCATCAAGATAGGACGCAGACGCTGACGAGCACCGTCCATGATTGCCTCTTGAATTGGTCGGCCTTGCTTTCTGTATTGGTTGATTAGGTCAATCAATACAATCGCGTTAGTTACAACGATTCCAACCAGCAGCAACATACCAATCAGCGATGGAACGCCCAGTGGGGTGTTGGTTGCAAGTAGCAGCCCAAGAGCACCCGTTGCTGCGAACGGAATTGAAATCAGCAAGATAAGTGGCTGAATCAAGCTTGAGAAAGTTGCAACCATCACGATAAACACGATGGCTACTGCCGCTAGAAGTGCAAGGCCTAGCTGGCTAAATGAGTCGGCCTGGTCTGCGCTAATACCGCCAAGAGTTGCAGTGGTGCCTAGCGGAAGTTCAACTCCAGCTAGACGCTTAGTTACATCCGCTGAGATAGCGCCAAGGTTGTCACCGGTTGGGGTGAGTGAAACCTTTGCGGTTCTATCACCTTTCTCACTGGTAATTGAAACCGGAACTTCAACTGACTCAATCTTGGCAATGCTAGATAGCGAAACCGTTCCGGTCATGGTTGGAATTTTGATTGCCTTAATTTCGGCGACAGTGTCAGGAATGTCTGTCTGCACAATGTAAATTGGCGTCTCAACGTTTTCTAGATTCACCTTGCCGATACTGCTTGGGCGAAGTTTTGAAGCAACGATGCCGCTAACAGCAATTTCAGTGAGCCCCTTGTTGGCCGCAGCTTTTCTATCCACGGTAACTCGAAGAGTGCGCTGGGTTTCTGCAAGTGAGTTGGTTATCTCAGATACATTTGCTGTTCCCTGCATGGCTTTTTCAACAGAGTTGATTGCCGCAAGTAGTTTCTCGTCGCTTGGGGCCAAAACCTTGATGTCAATTGTGCTTGAGGAACCAAATCCCGGTCCGCCGCCAGAACTGAATTTAACCTCGCCGAGACTTGTGTCTTTGGCAAATGTCTCTTCAAACTCAGACTGGATAGCCACGGCATCGGCACCGTCTTTTAGGGTCACCTGAACTGAGGTGCCTCCTGCTGCGGCACCGAAGGCAACGCGGCCATCACCCGATGAACCGATTGAAGTCTGCACGACATCTACTTGTTCGTTCTCGAGAATTATGGCTTCTAGTTTTGCCGCCGCTTGGTCTTTTTGATCAAAAGTGGCTCCGGCAGGAAGGGTTTGGTTAATCACAAAGCCGCTTGAGCCGGAACTGCCAATGAAGTCTGTCTTCAGAAGAGGTACCAGGCCAAAGGTGAAAATCAGCACAAAGAATGATGCAACCAAAGTGATAACTGGTCGTTTCTGGGTCCACGACAGAACCGGAAGGTAGCCACGCTGCAGCCAGCTTTTACGCTCTTTTTCTTCTTCGGCTATACGTGCTTGCGCCGCGTTAGTTTCTGATGAGCCCTTTAGGAACCAGTAGGCGAGCACAGGAACAATGGTCAGAGAAACAAATAGCGAGGCAACTAGGGCAATCGCGAAAGTGAACGCAAACGGTCTGAAAATCTCACCGATGAGACCGCTGACCAGAGCGATTGGCAGGAACACTGCAACTGTGGTGATTGTTGCAGCGGTGATAGCGCCTGAAACTTCCTTTACCGCGTTCAGGATGGCATCTTTTTTAGCTTCCCCGTAGGAAAGATGGCGATTTATGTTCTCAATTACCACGATGGAGTCATCGACCACACGTCCGATTGCGATCGTTAGTGCGCTAAGCGTAAGAATGTTAAGTGAGTAGCCGAACTGGCCGAGACCAATAAAGGTAATCAGCACAGATGTTGGAATTGAAATTGCGGTTACGAGTGTGGAGCGCACCGACATCAAGAAGATCAAAATGATGATGATCGCAAAGCCAAGACCCAGTAGGCCTTCGGTAGTTAGGTTCTCAAGTGATTTTTCAACAAAAGGCGCCTGGTCAAATACCGTGACGATGGTTACATCACCCAACTTTTCTTTCAGTTCTGCAATTTTGTCGCGCACGCCGTGTGAAACCGCAACGGTATTACCGTCTTGGGTCTTCACAATAGAAACGGAAAGGGCCTCTTTGCCGTTGGTGCGAGCAATGCTTGTGGTTGGGGCGTTCTCGTAGGTTACCGTTGCGACCTGTTCAATGGTTAGGGCAACAGTGCGTGTGGTAACCACCGGTGAAGACGGAATGGTCATTCCGGAAGGAATTTGACCCGCGCCTGGAATCTGAGATGATCCCGGAATACCGGTGAAGCTCGGTGAGCTTGGGGTAGAGACAGAAGTCTTAGTGCCAATTAGTGGCAATTTTCTGAAGTCAGCAAGTGAATTTACCGGGGTTCCTACTTCAATTGAAATAGAACCCTTGGCGTCATCAATGGTTCCGGCGGGTACTACAAATCCGTTTGCTTGAAGGGCTGAAGTAATAGATTGCTGGCTTAGGCCATTTGCAGTTAGAACAGACTGCTTTAGCTTTAGGTTTATGCGCTTTTCAACAGTTCCCGCAACGGTCACATCGCGCACACCCTTTACCTGGGCAAACAAAGGACCCGCAACGTCTTCTAGAGTTTGAGCAATAGCTTCGTTGTTGCCATCGTTTGCCGAAACACCAAGGGCAATAATTGGCACAGAGTCAAAGCTGCCCGATAGAACGTTTGGTTCTACATCGGCAGGAAGTGAAGACTTAATTTTTGCCAGGGCCGCCGCTAGATCTTCGGTTACTTTTGAGGTGGCGGTTCCATATTCAAACTCAACGCGAACGATTGAAATATTGCTTTGCGAAGTTGAGGTGGAGTTAACTAGGCCATCAATCTGTCTGACCGCGTCTTCAATGACCTGGCTTACCTGGGAATCAACAACCTCGGGAGATGCGCCCGGGTAGGCGGTCACAATTGCTGCCTGTGGAACCTCAAACGATGGCACAAGTTCTTGCTTGAGTGCGCCGAGCGAAATGAAACCAAACGCGGCGATGATTACTGTAATTAGCGCAACTACCGAACGGTTAGCAACACTCAACTTGGCCAAACGAAACACATTTACCTCTTTCAGGGGACTACCTATAGGCTAACCGCTCAATTTTGGGGCTTATTCCACTGCTCTAAAGGCTCAGCAAACTGGCAGGGTTAGGCTTATGGAATGACTGAGACCCTACCAAACTGCCCGCTATGCAACTGTGAATACACCTATGAAATGGGCGAATTGCTGGTTTGCCCAGAGTGCGCGCACGAGTGGGTGGCAGAAGTCGAGAGCCAGGCCCCGGCCCAGGCGTTGGTAAAAGACTCGGCCGGCAACGTTCTGGCCGACGGCGATTCGGTGACAATCATCAAAGACCTGAAGGTTAAGGGAAGCTCCACCTCAGTGAAGGTCGGCACCAAGGTCAAGAACATTCGATTGATAACACCTGTGGATGGTCATGACATTGACGCCAAGGTTGATGGCTTCGGCTCCATGTACCTGAAGTCGAGCATCGTAAAAAAAAGGTGCTCTAGGCAGCTAGTTTCTTTTTGCGATTTGCCGAGATCACGCTTACGCCCGCCGAAACCGCAATCGAAAGAATAATCACCACTAGTGAAGTGTTGCTGTCAATCTCTGGTGCCCATTCGATGTGCTTTCCACCGTTAATGAATGGCAATTCGTTTACGTGCATGGCGTGAGACACAAGCTTGAAACCAATGAAGCCAAGAATGAAGGCAATTCCATATTTGAGGTACTCGAGTTTGTCGAGCAGGCCACCAAGTAGGAAGTACAGCTGACGAAGGCCCATGAGAGCAAATACGTTTGCCGTGAAGACTATGAATGGGTCAGTGGTAATTCCAAAGATTGCCGGAATCGAGTCAAAGGCAAACATTACGTCCGTTAGGGCGATTGCGGCAAAAACCACAATCATGGGTGTGAATACCTTCTTACCGTTGACCACGGTGCGAATCTTGGCACCGTCAAAGCCATCTGAAACGTGTATGCGCTTGCGCAGCATTTGAATCAGCTTGCTCTCAGTCTCTTCTTCGTCTTCGTGGCTTCTGAACGCCTGGTGGTATGCGGTGTATAGAAGGAATGCGCCGAAGAGGTAGAAAATCCAGCTGAACTGTTCGATCAGAGCGGCGCCAACGATGATGAAAATGCCGCGCAGTACCAAAGCCAGCACAACACCAACCATCAGCACTTCTTGCTGGTACTTCTTAGGTACTGCGAATCTGGTCATGATGATCACGAAGACGAAAAGGTTGTCGATGCTGAGGCTGTATTCGGTTAACCAGCCTGCGTAAAACTCACTGGCTTTGGTTGCGCCAAACAGAGACAAAATTATGAGGCCGAAAATCACTGCGAGGGCAGCGTAGAAAGAAACCCAAAGGGTTGATTCTTTTGTGCTTGGAATGTGGGGGCGTTTGAAGACGATAAGAAGGTCTGCCAGCAAAATACCGGTGATGACGACCATGGAAATGACTTCGAACCAGAAGTATGCGTTTTCGCTCATAGTGGCTCAAGTCTAAATGCACTGAACCAATTATTTGAACGGCGACCTTTAGACTGTTAGACGGTGCTTAATGCATCAAGCCCTCGTAGCTCAGTGGATAGAGCAAAGGCCTTCTAATCCTTTGGTCGTAGGTTCGATTCCTACCGAGGGCGCGCTTAGCCTAGAAGCGACTTCATGTTCTTGTAAATCAGGTTGGCAGCAAAATCTGGCGCCAATCGGCTGAGATAGCCCATGAGCTTGGCATCGCTGCCGATGTAGATTCGATTGGCCTTGGCCTCGATGGCATCAACCATCATTTTTCCGGCCAGCACGGCAGAAGTTACCCTAGCCGCTGCCTTCTTTTGGGCATCGGTGAGTTCGCCGCTTCCAAAAGTGACCCCTGAGTTTTGGGTTATCTGAGTGCCGATTGCTCCTGGCCAAACCAGGGTTAGCGAGACATTGGTGTCTTTGAGTTCTGATCGAAGACCCTCGGTCAACATGTTCAGCGCGGCCTTGCTTGAACCGTAAAGAGTCTGGCCTGGAACCGGGGCATAGGAGCCCATAGACGAGACGTTCAAGATGTGTGCCTCGGGGCGTTGCAGCAGACCAGGCAGAAAAGCTTTGATCATGTTTAGTGGTCCAAAAAAGTTGACGCTCATGACGCGATCTAGGTGCTCGTAGTCGAGCTCGTTAATTTTTACGAAGGGTTGAATGATTCCGGCTACATTCACCAGGGCATCAATGGCCCCAAGTTTTTGCTGGATTTCTGCAGGCAGCTTGCCCACTCTGGTTCTGTCTGCAATGTTGGCCTCGAAGCCAAAAAAACTTTGACCATTTTCGCCGGCTAAGTTCTTGGTCTCTTCAAGCCACTCAGGTTTTAGGTCAAGACCAGCAACCTTTGCCCCTCGACTCAGCAGGTTGAGTGCAACCTCACGACCCATACCGTTTCCGGCACCAGTTACTACAAAAACTTTTCCTTGAACTTTCATTTAGTCTCCTTTGACGATTTCAAGTTGTTAGGCAAGTTCGAATTGACCGCCATCAATCTGACCTTGCTTGCGGTACAGATCTAGTTTCTGACGCGTATCTGCGATGTCAAGGTTTCTCATGGTCAGTTGACCAATGCGATCGCCTGGGCCAAAAGCAGAGTCTTCGTTTCTTTCCATGGAAAGTTTTTCTGGGTGGTAGCTGAAGTTTTCGCCTCTGGTGTCAACAATTGAGTAGTCGTCACCGCGACGAAGTCTTAGGGTGACTGAACCGGTAACCGCAGAAGAAACCCATCGGGTTAGAGATTCACGGAACATCAATGTCTGTGGGTCGAGCCAGCGGCCCTCATAGAGCAGGCGACCCATCTTGCGACCCTCGTTGTGATAGTTGGCAACGGTGTCTTCATTGTGAATTGCCGAGATCAATCTTTCGTAGGCAATGTAAATAAGCGCCATTCCGGGAGCTTCATAAATTCCGCGACTCTTGGCTTCAATGATTCGGTTTTCAATTTGATCTGACATGCCAAGACCGTGACGACCACCGATAACGTTTGCCTCGTGAAAAAGTTCAACCTGATCTTTGAAGTCTTTGCCGTTTATTGAAACTGGCACGCCCTGCTTGAAAGAAATAGTGACATCTTCACTTTCAATCTTGACCGCTGGATCCCAAAATTTAACACCCATGATTGGGTTCACGATTTCCATTGAAGAGCTCAGCAGCTCAAGGTCTTTGGCCTCGTGAGTTGCACCCAACATGTTGGCGTCAGTTGAGTAAGCCTTTTCTACGGACGCTCGGTAGGGCAACTTGCGAGCCAACAGCCATTCAGACATCTCGTGGCGGCCGCCAAGCTCGGCAACAAAACTGCTGTCTAGCCAAGGCTTGTAAATTCTTAGGTTTGGGTTGGCCAGCAAGCCGTAGCGATAAAAGCGTTCGATATCGTTGCCCTTATAGGTGCTGCCATCACCCCAAATGTCTACGCCATCTTCGTGCATGGCTCGAACGAGCATGGTTCCGGTTACGGCGCGGCCCAGTGGGGTGGTGTTGAAGTAAGTCTTGCCGCCGGTTCTGATGTGGAAAGCGCCACAGGCAATTGCCGCTAGACCCTCGCGTACCAGAGCGGCGCGGCAGTCAATTAGGCGACC
>JACCDQ010017635.1_pt1 | contig 10516 bp, 7 predicted proteins | sample 7446031 | NCBI WGS metagenome assembly JACCDQ01 (sample SAMN15323442, study PRJNA562643) | freshwater metagenome | isolation source: river surface water | place: USA:Blue River Watershed | collected 2017-08-17
ATTATAATATAATACAAAAAAAAATAAATTATAAAATCTAATTTTTTATTAAATTTATTCAATTCTTTTTTTTTCTAACTAATTTTTTTTTCTTTACTGTTACAGGTTCAACAACAGGTTCAATAGTTTCGGTAACAGGTTCGGTAACAGGTTCAGCAACAGGTTCAGCAACAGGTTCAGCAACAGGTTCAGCAACAGGCTCGGCAACTTCTCCAACAGGTTCAGCAACAGGTTCAGCAACCTCTTCAACATGTTCAACAATAGGTTCAGCAACTTCTTCAACATGTTCAACAATAGGTTCAACAACTTCTTCAATAGATTCAGCAACAGGTTCAATATGAGGTTCAACATAATTAATTGTTTGAAATTCATAATCATATAAATAATAATGAGAAGCTAAATGAATAAGAGGTTCATATGGAGATATAAAAATTGAATTATTAGTTTTATTTATTAATTTTATATTAAATGATTGTGAATTATCAAATTGAGAATTTACAATATCTAAATCATTTTTACGTTTTGGATTAATAATTAGATGTAATTTACTACAGTTATCAATATTTAAAAATAACCCATGATCAAAATCATTTTCTCCAGGTAAAAGTTCATATTGAGTATTTTTACCTAATTCATATGCATTTTTAAAAATAGAACTTTCTTTAATAAAAGTATTTGGTTTTAAAATATTATATCCAAACATATTAAATAATTTAAATTGAAGAATGTAATATGAATTATATTATTAATATATAATATAATTTTAAATCAGATATCTATATTATGTAAAAAATAAAAAATAAAAAAAAATAATTATGATATTTAAATTTATAAATTATTAAATTTATAAATTATCTAATTGTGAAGTAATATCTGATAAATTATTATTAATAAATTCTTCATTAATACAAATAGAATTATAATTACTACCATATTTAGGAATTTGTCCCACCATAAGTGGGGCACTTAATCCTGCTGAACATGTAGATTCTAATGAATTAATAGCAGCATTTTCTAGTCCTTGAATTGGATGACTAAAAGCAAGATTTAATAAAATATTATTAGATTCTCTTTCTTCAATACCAGATTTATCAATAGCTGATATTCTTCCAGTATAACACATAGAATCAGCATACATCATATAATGTTTATTATCAGCAGCAGGCATCATATTCATTAATTCAATAATAATTTTATTTCTAGCTGCTTCAATACCAAGTAATTCATAAATTTCAATAATACTATCAGATTGTGATAAATAAGGATCAATATATGAATTTTGAAAAATAGTTTCTAAATTAGTACCATCGGTATGAATAACAAATTCATTATTTTTTTCAATAGAATCATCTTCATTAATAATAGTTCTAGCAATTTTATTATTAGTATTGGTAGAATAAATATTATTAATACCTCTAAGAATAGATGTTAATAATGATTCATTAATAAAAGTTTCAATTGTTTCTAAATTAATATCATTATTTTTTTTAAAATGTAATGCTCTAATATATAATCTAATAAAAACAGTATCAGAATTTTCAGCAGTATGAATAATAAAAAGATATGGAAATAATTCTTTTAATTTATAACATATAGATTCAAATTTCATATTTTTTTCAATTAATTTTTCTTTATTAAATTCTAATCTAATACACCATTTAATTAAATCATTAGGAATATTATTATTAGGATTATGTTTTTCAAAAATTTCAATAATTTTAATTTCATGAGTATAATCAGGATGTAAAATTTGTTTATAATTTTCAAAGAATATTTGATAAGATTTAATAAAAATTTGTAATGGCATCATTTCAATATGATTTGCAATTTCTTGAATTTTAAATTTATCAGTTTTATATTTATCTTTAACATATAAAATCATACTAGGTGATTTCATTTTTGATGTATCTTTTGCTCCTAAAATTTCTTTCATACGAACTAAGAAATCTGTTTTAGTACCAGAAGCACCAGTTCTATGGTGACTATCTAATACATATTGAGTCATTGGTTCTGAAATAGATTGTGCAGTAATAATCCCAATAGGACAACCATATTCAATTAAAGATTTATGATATGTATTTAATATTCTATTAATAATTAAATCTAAAATTTCATAATTTAAATTTAAATTAATAATATTTTTAACATATAAATAAGATTTGATTAATATTTTAATTAATGTAAATGAAAATTTAATATGTTCAGGAATATTTTTCTTTTTTTGATATTGTATTTCATTATAATGACAATATTGAATTTTATTACATAAATCATTAATTTTTTCAATAATAATAGAAGGATTTAATATATATTTATTTTTCTTGATAACATCATTAAAATTATATGTAATATCTTCAATTATTCTATGAATATTAATAGGTAATTTTTTCATATCTGTTAATAATTTATTTTTATTATTTTGTTTTTCAATTTTTAAATAGACATTGCGATATAAATTTCTATCATCCAATAATGATTTATATTCATTATCTAATATTTTTTGCATATTAGAATTATGAAAACTTTTATCAATATCATTAAATGTAGTTTTATATTTTAATTCAAAATCTTTTAATGATATAGTAATACTATTAAATTTAACAATTTCATTTTTTCTAGTATCAATACCATCACTACCATAAATAAATTGAACAATATTTTTATTTTTTACAACTTTTCTTGTATTATCAATATATAAAGATTCTAAATTTTTAATACTTTTTCTATTTTGTTCACCAGTAATACTAGTTGACAAAGCTTTATTAATAATACTATATCTTGCTTCCATAGATTGGAAAATAAATGATAACATATCTACACCAGATGTGTAAGATTCTGTTACAAATCCTCTATTTTGAGGACAATCATTAAATCTAAGATAATAAGGACAAGTTCTTTCAAAATCAAATAATTTATACATGCGCTCACCACCAATAGAAGTTTGTCCAATAGAAGAACTAATTTGTAATAAATTAGTAAATTTGCCTTTAGAACCAGATGAAATTAATTTAAATAAATTATTATTTTCTGTATTAATATCTTCAAATACAGGTTTTAAAAAATCATCACCTAAATTTAAAATTGATAATTGTTGTTGTTCATAAAAATCTTTAACTGTCATTCCTAATGGTGGAATAATTTTACCTTGAATTAAATTATTATATATTTGTTCAGATTCATATAAAATTGATGCAGTTTGTGTATGAACTTTTTCTAATGCTTTTTTACTAATAGTAATATCATTATAAGTGATAGTACAACCTTTATGCATTAAAAATATAGTGGTCATTTGTTGTAAATTATAAATCATATCTAATGCAGTATCACTACCATATTCATTATGAATAATATGAAATAATGAACCATCAACGCCTTGACCAATAGCTTTTTTATCTATTCTACCTTTTAATAAATTACCTCTAGATATATTTACTTTGATTTCATTTAAATTATATTTAATAAAATCAGCATAATCAGGATTATAAAATCCTGATTTTTTATTAAAATTTACTTCAGGTAATAATTTACTAATTAATTCTTTACTATTATATATATTATTATTAAAGATAAAATTAGATAAAATTTCATTGTTCTGGCTTACTAATCTCATTGCATTATATTTATTAATATTTATTTGATCTTTAGTAAACTCAAAAATTCCAATTAAACCATCATGATACACTCCAATTGATGGAGAACCATTTTTTAAAGATATTGACCATCTTTCAACTCCAGATAACATTTTACATTCATTTCTAGATATAATAGAATGAGGAAAAATACTCATCATTGCATCACCATCAAAATCACCACCATACATTGTGTCGGCAACATTAACAGATAATCTAAATGTATCACCTTTATCCATAATTTTAACAGTATGTCCACTAATAGAACTATATAATAATGATGGGGCGCGATTCATAGCAATATAATCTCCTTCAATAATATCTCTATAAATAATATCACCGTCTTCTAAAATAAAATCATCATTAATAGCACCGACATAATATTCAGCATTATTTGATTTTTTAATAATTTTAGAACATCCAGGATATTTTTTATCTTTATTCATAAAATAAATCATTAAACGATCTCTATTATAATATTGAACAGTTTCTGGAATTTGTATATTTTTAGCAATAGAAATTGGAACTCCAACTTCATTAATTTTAATACTATTATCACCAGTAATTACTGAACGGCCCATATAAGTTGTACGTTTACCTAAAATATTTTTTCTAATTCTTCCAGATTTTTTAGGAAATCTAGATGAAATTGACATTAATGAACTACCAGTATTAGTTTGTAATTTATTAATATTACTAGAAGGAATATCTTTTATTAAATTATAATAATGCATTTCAATATTATCTAATTGAATGATATTTTTAATAATAGATTCTTCATCTAATACTGATGGTAATTTATCTAATAAATTAACAATATTTTTTAAAATTGTAGTTAAATCATTATTATTAGATCTTCCACCTTTTATTTTTTTAATATCAGGTCTAATTGTTACAGGAGGTGCACGAATAACACGCAATACATATTTTTTAGGATGTGATGATAAAGTTTTTCCTAATTTTAATACAGTATTATCAGAAATTTTAGAAAAAATTTCTTCAATTTCAGTATTATAAATTCTTCTTTCTTCATCATTATATTTTATATATATTTTTAAATGATCTTTTGGATCTTTTTGTACATTAGGATGTACAGTATTACAATGAATACATTTAATAAATTTTTGAATTGTTGTTCTTGATAATTTTACATATTCATTTAATAATTGTGATTTATCTACCTTTGATTTATTTTTTAGATTTAAAATTGGATTTCCACAATTAAAACAAATAATTTTCAACCATTTTAATACTTCTTTTTTAAATAATGGTGAAATTACCGGATATGGTAAATTTATTTTTCCAAAATGTCCACCACATGTTGTTTTATCACCAAAACAAGTATGACAAATGTATGAATGATCTGTTGTTCCCATTTTTGAATCGTATATTCCCTGATTAAATGCTTTATTGTTACGGAATATTTCTTTATTCTTAATTTCAACTACGGATTCAATATCATTCTCTTCTTCATCTAATACATAGAATTTAATTTTATTTAATTCTGAAGTTGGGATAAAATTAACAGACATTTTTTATATTATACTATATAATTTATATAATTTATTCAATTTTAAATAAATTATATCGTATAATATTATACAATTTATTACTTATATATAATATATTTAATATAAAATTTAATATTAAATTAAAATAATTATTAGTTAATTTATTTTATATTAAAAATTTATATATTATATTATTATATATAAACACACAATAAGAAAATGAATAGTATTTTACTAAAAAGTATTAATATTAATGATATTATTAATACTGATATATTATTATCAGTAACAGAATTATTAAATAGCATTAATTATAATATTGATAATTTATTTATTGATCAATTCTGGGATAGTATAAATGATGATAAATGGATTTATTTAAATGATGATTTAGTATTATGGTTAGGATATAATGATATTAGAAGAGGAAAAGACAAAATAGTAAAATTATTAAAAAAATATTTTACTATTATTAATGATTTTAAATTATTAAATCATGATAAATTTCATAATGAAAATATTCTTGACGCTCAACAGGTGTCAAAAAAAGATATTGAAAATAGAGGTTTACATAATAAACAATATATTATAGTATCTCCTGATTGTTTTAAAGAATTATGCTTTCATATAGGAACTTCAAAATCAAAAGAAATAAAAAAATATTATATCGAATTAGAAAAAGTATTTAAATTCTATTTAGAATATCAAAATAAATATCAAGAATTAAAATTAAAAAATGAACTTGAAACTAATATTAAAAATAATAAATTAGATAAAAATAATTATTTAATTGAAAAATTTAGTAATAAACAATGCGTATATGTAATTGAAGTTAATTTAAATGAAGATAAATTAATTAAAATAGGGTCTACTAAAAATATTAAAGATAGAATATCTGCTATGATTTTAAGTTATTCTTGTGAATGTATTTTATTAGATATATATGAATGTGAAAATAATTATAGAGAAATTGAACAATATATATTAACAAATAAAGATATCAAAAATAATTTATATAAAGAAAAAATAAATAATGTAATGCCTAAAGAAATAGTTAAATTATCTGATAATTTTAATTATGAACAATTAATAAAAATTATTAAAGATAGTATTAAATCTAATATATATTTAACTCCGATACAATTATTAGAAAAACAAAAAATAAATTTAGTAAATAGATTATTAGATAATGGATATAATCCAAATTTATTTGAAAATTTTACAATTAATATTATTACCAAAAATGAATGTATTAAATGTGCAACAAAAGTTAATGAACCTATTATATTTGAAGAACCTGAAGAAGTTAACGAAACTGTAAATGAAAAAGTTAATGAAAATGTAAATGAAGAAGTTAATGAAACTGTAAATGAAGAAGTTAGAGAATTAGAAGAAACAAATGAATCTTTACAAAATAATTTTTCATTTAAAATAAAAAATACAAGAGGTAGAAAAATTCAAAAAATAAATCCAAATAATTTAAATGTGATAGTGCAAGTATATGATAGTATGATACATGTATTAAGATCAAATGATGGAGTTACTTATTCAAAAAATCCTATTCAAAATGCTATTAAAAATAAAACAATATATAAAGGATTTCGATGGTGTTTTGTAGAAAAAGGTGAAGACCCAAATATCTCAAAAGCTGAACCAACAGATCAAACAAGAACTACAAGAATTACAGAACCAATTGTAAAATTAAATGAAACAAAAACAGAAATTATAAATATTTATAATACACAAGAAGAATGTTTTTTAAATAATGGATTAACTAAGCCAAAATTAAGAGAACTTATAAAATCAAATAAATTATTTCATAATGTATATTTTTGTAAAATTACAGATTGTGACTCAGCTTTATTACAAAAATATAATATTTCAAATTCTTTATTTAAAAAACAAACGCGATCAAAATCTATAATTGGTATTAATCCATTAACAAATGAAGAGACATTATTTAAAACAATTTCCGAAATTCCAATAAAATTAGGAGGAACGGAGGCATCAATTAATTCAGCAATTAAAAATAAAACAATATATAATGGATATTATTGGAAAATTTATAAAGAAAAAAAATAAAAATATTAAAATATATATGATTAACTTATTAAAATTTTTTTTATAAATATATTTAATATAATATAGATTAAATTATAAATTATGTCAAACCATCGTATAAAAAAAAATATTATAAATTATTCATCATTTGCAGGTATGAAAACTAGAGTATGGGGACCAAGCGCATGGAACTTTTTTTTCTGTTGTATATTAGGCACATATCCTGAAAAGATAGATATAAAAGATAAAAAACATTTAAAATTAAAAAAAGAATTTAAAAATTTATTTTATTCTTTATGTTATATAATGCCATGTATATTTTGTAGAGAATCATATACTAAATTTTTAAAAGAAATGCCAGTTGATTCTCATTTAGGAGGGAGATTATCATTGGCAAATTGGTTATATAAATTAAAAGATAAAGTAAATAAAAAATTAATAAAACAAGAGACCGAATGTTTTAAAGTTGAACATTCAAAAATTGTTATAAAATTAAAAGAGAAAAAAATAAATAAAATTCAATATAAATGTTTATATGATAAATTAAAAAAGGAAATATTAATTACAAAAAAAAGTCCAACTTTTATAACTGTATTAAACAATTATGAAAAATATAGAGCTGGATGTAATAATAAATCAAAATCATGTAAATAATTAATTTAATTTAGGTGACATGCCAATAATATACCAATTACAATTATTATCATACATATAATAATCAAAATTAAAAATTCTATCTTCGCGTATTAAATTATTATTAGATAATAATTGTCTATAATATATAATTCTACATTTATTATTATCAGTTTTAATAATTTTAATAGGAATTAATTTACTATCACCTTTAAATTGACTAATACCATCATAAAAATTTTTAATAATTTCAATATTTTCTTTACAATATAAAGTACAATGATTTTTTTTTGATTCGGTATTATTTAATTTATAAGTAATAATATTCATATTTTGATTATGAATTAAATATTGAATATTTGAAATGATAGTTTTAGATTCATTAATGGAATTTAATAAATCTAATAACAATAAATTAATTAACATTAAATTTAAAATAATACATAAGAATATTTTAAATACAAACATATTTAATAAATAGATTAATATAACTTTAAATTAAAATCCATTTAATAAATTATTAATTTCATTATTAAAAGATTCTTCATCATTATCATTTTTTCTTTTTACTTTATCACATAAATTGTGTAAAAATTCAGAACCAAATTTAAAGTTTTCAACATAATCTGCTAAAATGAAATAAACATTAGGATTTTTATCTTTAATATATACTAATTTTTTATAATTTTTTTCTTTTAATTTAGGATCATTAAAAATACAATTAGATAATTTAGTTAATTTATTTTTTTCTTGTTTAGTAAAATTATTAGCTGACCTTTGAAAATATGCATTACAAACAATTTCAGTTGTAAAAATATTAATAAAAGCATTTTTTCTTAATCCAGAATCTAATAATTTATCATCTTGAAAAGAAATCATAAATGTAATTTTATGATGTCGTCCATTCATAAATATTTCTTTAATTTCAATATATTTACTCCATATATTAGCATTATATGCACAATCATCAAGTATTAATAAAAAATTAGGATTAATATTAATACATTTAATAATATTGAATTCAGTTTCATCAAATTTCAATTGAATATTTTTATTATTAATAATTTGATTTCTATATCTATTAATAACTTTTTTATAAAATTCCATTAAACTTTTTTTATGTAATTCTTCTAATTCTTTTAATTTAATTTTTTTTTCAACAATATGCAAATCTTTATTTTTTTCATATTTAGATTTAATAATTGAATAACTATTAATTAATTTATATTTAATTTGATTATCTTGTATCTGTGCAATTTTATTATAAATATGTTCTAATTTATTTAAATCATTTACCATATTATATAATTTAACAACAGCTTTTTGTCTTTTAAATATATTTTGAATTAATTCTTCAGTAACATCTGGAAAAATTAATTGACTAGGGATAATATCATCAAATGATTTATTTAAATGATTTGTAGGTGCTATAACTAATACATTAGGTATATGATCTTTTAATATATATAATATATCTCTCATAATCATTGATTTGCCACTTCCACTAGAACCATATAAAATAATACTTTTATTTAAAAAATATGAATAATGTTTATTAAATATAGGAATTTCTTCATTAGTGTCAGTATAAATACTAGTGTCGGACATTAATTTAAATTCTTTAACTAATAAAATTAGTTATTATATTATTTAATATTAAATTATTTTTAATTTTGAAATAACTGAAATATAATAAAAAAATAAAATAATATAATAAGTAATTAATAAGATTTAAATAATTTTATAATTTTAATATTTTTATCTTGAATAGCTATATTTAATACAGAATCAACATATTGAAATCCATATTTTCCATAACTAATATCTAAATCTTCATTATATACAGCACCATATGATAATAATAATTTTATAATTTTAATATTTTTATTTTCATATGCTTTATGTAATGGCAAATAACAATCATTACCATAACCACCACCAGACCATATATTTGGATTTGCATTATTTTCTAATAATAATTTAGTAATTTTATAATTATTATTAATAACAGCTTTACATAATGGTGTTTCACTTAATTTTCGACTATTAGAAACATAAATATTATCATTACCATCAATACTAACATAATTAACTAAAAATCGACATAAATTATAATTATTATATTTAACAGCATAACATAAAATAGTTTCATCATAATGATCACATTGTTCAAAAATATTATAATATTTAATATAAGGAATAAATAAATTTATAAGTTTATTATTATTTTTTTTAATTATTTTTATTAATAAATTATAGTTATTAAATTCTTTAATGTCTTTTAATATCCATGAACATAATATATAATTATTATCTTCAATAGCTAATTTTAATATAATATTATCTTTCATAAATGAAGCAATTTTAATAGCAATTGGATTATAAATACTTAAATCCAACATTTTATTCATTGTACATAATAATAAAATATATATTCAATTTTTTTTAATTTAATAATAATTTAACTTTCTCCCAAGATTGAATATTAATATTTTTAATTTCTAAATTATTAGATAAAATAATATTAATTGTAGTTTTTAAAAATTTAAGTTCTCCTATTTTTAATTTATTTATTTTATCTAATATTATAATTTTTTTTTCTTTTTCAAAATATTCTAAATCGTATATATTATATAAATCTGATAATATAGTATTAATTATATTTTTTTGAGTTTTATAAAT
>JACCDQ010522920.1_pt1 | contig 10516 bp, 10 predicted proteins | sample 7446031 | NCBI WGS metagenome assembly JACCDQ01 (sample SAMN15323442, study PRJNA562643) | freshwater metagenome | isolation source: river surface water | place: USA:Blue River Watershed | collected 2017-08-17
ACCCGCTGGACGTGCTGGGCAAGAAGATGGCCAAGCGCTACCGACTGATCTGCTTTGATGAATTTCACGTTGCGGACATCACCGATGCCATGATCTTGCACCGCTTGCTGGTGGCGCTGTTCGACAACGGTGTGGGTTTTGTGACCACCTCCAACTTCATGCCCGATGGCCTGTACCCCAACGGCTTGCACCGCGACCGCATCCTGCCCGCCATTGCCTTGCTGAACCAGCGCATGAACGTGCTGAATGTGGACAACGGCACCGATTACCGCCGCCGCACCTTGGAGATGGTCAAGCTGTACCACTCGCCTTTGGGCGAGCAGGCCGATGTCGAAATGCAAGACGCCTTCAACCGTTTGGCCACAGGGCCCGACGAAGACCCTGTGCTGCACATCGAGTCGCGCAAGATCCAATCGCGTCGTCGCTCGGGTGATGTGGTCTGGTTCGACTTCATGGCCATTTGCGGCGGGCCTCGCTCGCAAAACGATTACCTGGAAATCGCCACGCAGTTCCACACGGTGCTGCTCAGCAACGTCCCGCAACTGCCCGTCAGCATGGCCTCCGAAGCTCGGCGTTTCACCTGGCTGATCGATGTGCTCTACGACCGCCGGGTCAAACTCATCCTGTCTGCTGCCGTGGAGCCCGAGGCGCTGTACCTGCAAGGCCCCATGTCGCATGAGTTTCCGCGCACCATTTCGCGCTTGCACGAGATGCAGTCCAGTGAATTTTTGGCACTGGAGCACCGCACTGTGGACACGCACATCACATGAAAAACGGGTTTGTTGTGGTCTTGACTTGCATGCTGGGCGCTGTGCAGGCGCAAAGCGTGGACGATGTGCCCGATGCGATTGCCAAAGAACGTGCCGTTTTGTCTGCCAAGCGCAGCGCCATCCTGGCCGAGTTTGAAGCCCGCTCGCAAGAATGCTGGCAAAAATTTGCGGTCAACCACTGCATCATCCAGGCCCGTCGCATGCGCCGCGCAGACATGGAGCCCATTCGGCAGGCCGAGTTGTTGCTCAACGAACAAGAGCGCCAGTGGCGCACCCAGCAGCGCAATGAGCGCTTGCAAAACAAGCAAACTGAAAGTCAAGCCAAGCCATGATGGACGCCGTCTCGCAAGACCTGCGCTCACCTCAGCGGCAGCTGATCGAATGGCAGATCGAGCACGCTGACTTGGATGCCTTGATCGATCAGGCCAGTTTGGCAGTGCAGCCGCTGGACGAGTTGAGTTTGCGTCGCTTGAAAAAACGCCGCTTGGCCTTGCGCGATCAGATGGCACGTCTGCAGGCCATGCTCGACCCCAAGGAGCCCGCTTGAGTCTGCTCACGCAAAGGGTGTTGCAGACCCTGTCCGCAGAGGGCCTCTTGTCGCAAGCCATTGCCGGGTTTCAGCCCCGCGAAGGCCAGACCGACATGGCTTTGGCCGTCAGCCAGACGGTCGAGGAGGGCGGACAGCTGGTGGTCGAAGCGGGCACCGGCGTGGGCAAGACCTACGCTTATCTGGTGCCGGTTTTGCTCAGCGGCCAGCGTGCGCTCGTGTCCACCGCCACCAAGGCCTTGCAGGACCAGCTGTTTTCACGTGACATCCCACGTCTGGTGGATGTGCTGGGTTTGCCCATCCGTGTGGCGCTGCTCAAGGGGCGATCCAATTACCTGTGTCTGCACCGCATGGAGCAGGCACGCCACAGCCCCGAGTCTGCGCAGCCGGGGGCGCAACGTGCCTTGGCCAAGATTGAAACCTGGGCCCAGTCCACACGCACCGGCGACATGGCCGAGCTGACCGGCTTGGATGAACGCTCGGCCTTGTGGCCCTTGGTCACTTCCACCCGCGACAACTGCCTGGGATCGGCCTGTCCACGTTACCGGGCGTGTCATGTGAACCTGGCGCGCAAGGAGGCCATGGCCGCCGATGTGGTGGTCATCAACCACCATTTGTTTTTTGCCGATGTGGCGGTGCGCGAATCGGGTGTGGCCGAGCTTTTGCCCACCGTGCGGGTGACGGTGTTTGACGAGGCGCATCAGCTCAATGAGATTGGTGTGAATTTTCTGGGCCAGCAGCTGTCCACTGTGCAGCTGCTCGAGTTGTCACGCGACGTGCTGGCCACGGGCTTGCAACTGGCCCGAGGCTTGGTTGATTGGCACGAGCTGTGCAGTCGGCTTGAAAAAGCCTCGCGTGATCTGCGCTTGGCTGCGGGCATGCACCGCGGCTCGGTTCGGCTGCGCTGGACCGACACTTTGCCCGAAGGGGTTGAGCCCGATGACTGGCCCCATGCCCTGGCAGGCGTGACGCAGGCGCTGGACGCTCTGCGCGAGGGCCTCGATTCTGTCAGTGAGCTGGCCCCCGATTTTCAGCGTCTGGGAGACCGTTCGCGCGAGCTGGCCCAACGCGCGGCCTTGTTCGCGGACGCGCCCAACCCGGAAGGCGTCCGGTGGCTGGAAGTCAGTGCGCAGCTGCGCTTGGTGGAATCGCCCCTGGACATCGCGCAAGCGTTTGTGAAGCTGACGCAGCCGCCGCAAGTGCCCGCCACCTCAGAGGCTGAGCCGCTGGACGATGAAGATTTGCCGTATGAATTTGAACCCACAGCGCCAGCAAATATGCCCGCACAGACGCCAGCCCAAGCCGACGGTGGCCCGATGCAAGGTGTGGGTCAAAAAGCCTGGATTTTCACCTCGGCCACTTTGGGCGATGAGCCCAGTTTGAGCTGGTTCACGCAGCCTTGCGGCCTCAGCTCTGCCCGTGTCATGCAGGTGAGCAGTCCGTTTGACTATGAGCGCCAATCGGCCTTGTATGTGCCGGAGCATTTTCCCAAGCCCAATGACCCCGCGCATGTTCAGCATGTGGCCCAGTTGGTCACCGAAGCGGTGACGGCCTTGGGTGGGCGCACCTTGGTGTTGACCACCACCTTGAATGCCATGCGCAGCATTGGCGAGCATTTGCAATCACGCCTGGATGCGAGCCAGGTCGAGGTGTTGGTGCAGGGACAAAGTCCCAAACGGCGTTTGATGGAGCGTTTTCGAGAAGGGGCCAGCGAAGGGCAAGCCGGTTGCGTGCTGGTGGCGTCCGCCTCTTTTTGGGAAGGCTTTGATGTGCCCGGGCAAGCCCTGCAGTTGGTGGTCATCGACAAACTGCCATTTCCCCCGCCGGGAGATCCTTTGTTTGAGGCCCGCAGCCAGCGCATCACGCGTGAGGGGGGCAGTGCATTTGCAGACCATGCCCTGCCGGAGGCGGCCGTGACCCTCAAGCAAGGTGCTGGACGCTTGATCCGCAGCGAGAGCGATCAGGGCATTTTGGTGGTGTGCGACAGCCGCTTGAGCAGCATGTCTTACGGTCGTCGTCTGGTGCGCGGTTTGCCGCCCATGCGCCGCCTGGCCGATCACCAGTCATTCATGGACGCGCTGTCCGATCTCACCAAAAGCGCCACCAGCTCTTGGTCTTGAAGCCTTCGCCCTTGAGGTAGGCTGATTTGGGGTAATTCTTTTCTAGCACCCGCTTGGCGTCGGCGCTCAGATCCGTCATGCCCACGGCCTTGTAAGAGCTGATCAAAATGGCCAAGGCTTCTTCGCTGGCGGGAACACCCGGGAAATCAGACAGCGCTTGCTGCGCACGGTTGATGGCCGCCACATGGGCACCACGGCTGGCGTAGTAACGGGCCACGTGCACTTCATAAGAAGCCAGCGAGTTGACGATGTAGGTCATGCGCTGACGGGCTTCCGGTGTGTATTTGGATTCCGGAAAGCGGGTGCTCAATTCCCGGAAGGATTCGTAGGCGTCTTTGGCGGCTTTTTGGTCGCGCTCGGAGAGGTCCTGGTCGATGATGGACGAGAACAGGCCGAGGTTTTCATTGAAGTTGACCAGGCCTTTGAGGTAGAGCGCATAGTCCACGGCAGGGCTGGACGGGTGCAAGCGGATGAATCGGTCCAGCGTGGCAATGGCCTGAACCTTGTCTCCGGTTTTGTACTGGGCAAAGGCCTTGTCGATCTGGGCTTGCTGGGCGAGCACCGTGCCAGCGGCTCGGCCTTCGAGCTTTTCAAACAGACCAATGGCTTTGTCCCACGCACCCGAGTCGGCTTCTTCGCGAGCTTGTGTATAAATTTTTTCGGGCGTCCAGCCCGCGGTGATGTCCTTGGGGGTGCTGGAGCAAGCGGCCAGAATGAGGCCCGAGGCCAACACCAAGCTGGCTGGAACCATCGATAATCTGTAGCTTTGCATCTCTGACGTCCTTGAACTGTTCAATCGAATTGATTATATCGACCCCCCCCGAAATTCAGGCCTCACAAGCCCTTGCGCAAGACGATGTTTTGCTGGCCACCGAAGCGGCCGAAGAGGAAGTGCGCCAAAGCCAGGTGCCCGTGAACTTGCACGGTCAGCGCCTGGACCGCGCATTGGCACAGTTGGTGCCGGAGTTCTCGCGCAACTATCTGCAGCAACTGATCGAGCAGGGCGATGTGTTGTTGGACGGTCGCGTCACGACCAAGCCATCGACCAAGGTGCGTCTGGGGCATGCGGTGCAAGTGACCTTGCGGGCCACGCCGCAGTCCCGCGCCTTTGTGCCCGAGGCCATGCCCATCGATGTGGTCTATGAAGATGCGCATTTGCGTGTGATCCATAAGCCCGCAGGGCTGGTGGTGCACCCGGCACCGGGCAACTGGCAAGGCACTTTGCTCAATGGCTTGCTGGCTCTGGACCCGCAGGCGGCCGATGTGCCGCGTGCGGGCATTGTTCACCGGCTCGACAAGGACACCAGCGGCTTGATGGTGGTGGCGCGCACGCGCCAGGCCATGGATGCGCTGGTGCAGAAAATCGCCGCCCGTGAAGTCCACCGCCAATATCTGGCGCTGGCGCACAAAGCCTGGTCTGCCCCTTCGCCGCACACAGTGGAGGCACCCATTGGCCGTGACCCCGCCAACCGCTTGCGCATGGCGGTGGTTGACCTGACGTACCAATCGGGGAAGACTGCGGCCACCACCATTGAGGTGCTGGACCAAAGCGATCGGGCCTGCCTGGTGCAGTGCACCTTGCACACGGGCCGAACCCATCAGATTCGGGTGCACATGGCCTACCTGGGCCACCCTTTGCTGGCCGATGCGGTCTATGGCGGTGCCCCACTGGCGGGCATGCAGCGGCAGGCCCTGCATGCCTGGCACCTGGCTTTTGAGCACCCGATCACCGGTGAGCCCATTGACTTGAGCACCGGTTTGCCCGACGACATGGCCCGGGCGGCGCTTGATTTGGGCCTCAGTTACAATGGAAAATCACAGGGAGCATGAACCGGGACAGCCGGTTTGTGCGTAACCAGGGCCCGCCATTGGATGCGGGGCTCTCCAGAACGGGGTGGCGTCCAAGCCACCATCTCTGCACCTTCGACGCCGTGAGGCGTCTTTTTCCCGAAAGATTGACACCATGAATACGGCGCAAGCCAAGCGTGTCCTGGAAACGGCCTTGCTCACTGCAGGCCAGCCTTTGTCAATGCGCGACATGCGCGTTTTATTTGACGATGCACTGGGAGCCGATACCCTGCGGCAATTGCTGCAAGACCTCCAACTCGAATGGGCCCAAGGCGGACTGGAACTCGTCTGTGTGGCCAGCGGTTGGCGCTTCCAAAGTCGCCCTGAAATGCGCGAGTTCCTGGACCGCCTGCACCCTGAAAAGCCACCCAAGTACACGCGTGCGGCCCTAGAAACCCTGGCGATCATTGCTTACCGTCAGCCTGTCACCCGTGGCGACATGGAAGACATTCGCGGGGTGACCATCAATTCGCAAATCCTCAAACAGCTCGAAGACCGTGGCTGGGTGGAAGTCATTGGCCACCGCGAGACCGTGGGCCGTCCAGGTTTGTACGCCACCACCCGTCAGTTTCTGGACGATTTGGGCCTGGCCTCGCTGGACCAACTGCCCTTGTTGGCGCAGGTGGACAGCCCTGTGGCTGCACTGTCCGGGCTTGTCGAGGACATGCCCGAGCAGGCGGTCTTGTCGCTGGAGGATGCCCTGGAGGCATTGCCACAGAGCGATCAGACGGCTTCATCGGACCCCCAAGAATCTTTGGTGCTCGAAGACGCACCCATCCCCGCCGTGCCTGACACGTCCACATCCACCCCCTCGCACGGCGAAGAACCCCATCCATGACCGATCACCATCAAGACGACGCACATTCGTCCAAGCCCGCTGCCAAGCGCCCCGCATCGCGCAAGCCCCGCGCCATTTTTGACCGCGAGTCGACCTACAAGCCGATCGAGTTGTCCGATGTGGTGTCTGGCCAGTTTGACGAGGAAGAAGAAGCGCCCGAGGTGTCTGAAGACCTGGGCAAACGCGTGCTGGCCCCTGAGGCCGACTCGCCCAAACTGCACAAAGTGCTGGCCCAAGCCGGCATGGGTTCGCGCCTGGAGATGGAAAAACTCATCGCCGAAGGCCGCGTCTCCGTCAACAACGAACCCGCACACGTGGGCCAACGGGTCCAATATGGCGACCAGATCAAGGTCAACGGCAAGCCGCTGCGCATCCGCATTGACCCACCGCCAGCGCGTGTGATCGCCTACCACAAGCCTGCTGGCGAGATCGTCAGCCATGACGACCCTCAGAACCGTCCCTCGGTCTTTCGCAAATTGCCACGCCTGATGAACGGCAAATGGCAGTCGGTGGGCCGTTTGGACTTGAACACTGAAGGCTTGCTCTTGTTCACCAGTTCGGGTGAGTTGGCCAACCAGCTCATGCACCCACGCTTTGGCTTGGAGCGAGAGTACGCGGTCCGCGTGCTGGGCGCTTTGAGCAAAGACGAAAAGCAGCGCTTGCTCGATGGCGTGATGCTGGACGACGGCCCGGCGCAATTTGGCTCGATCGAAGACGGCGGCGGCGAAGGCTCCAACTGCTGGTACCGCGTCACCATCTCGGAAGGTCGCAACCGCGAAGTGCGCCGCATGATGGAAGCCGTGGGCCATGCCGTCAGCCGCCTGATCCGCATCCGCTACGGTGCCATGGTGCTGCCGCACGGTCTGCGCCGCGGGGCCTGGCTGGAACTCGACGAGGCCGACATCCGTTCACTCATGCGGGCGGCTGGCACGTCTGAGCGTCCCCGTCCTGTGACGGAACGGCCGGTCTCCCGCACCAACCGCAGCGACCGCCGTCCGCGCACAGGAGGTGGCGGCAAGGCCGGCACCGCAGTGCCACGCGCCAAGCCGCCGGTCAAATCGCAGGCGGGTGGAGCAGGGACACAACCCGATCCGATGAAAACATCGGTGGCTTACATCGGCGCTGAAAGTTTCAACCGCCTGAAGAAAACCCCTGGGGGTCCTGGCCGTGGTGGCCGGGGGGGCGGCGGTCGCAGCCGCTGAAAACCGCCTTTCCCGTGGGCCCTTGTCGTGAGATGAGGGTTTTTACCGGTCTGCTCGGGTTAGAATAGCGGGCTTTGCCGAAGGGCAAAAATGCTTTAAAAACACTCTGTTAGAGGAAATCACCATGGCTATCGAACGCACTCTCTCCATCATCAAGCCCGACGCAGTCGCCAAGAACGTCATCGGCCAGATCTACGCTCGTTTTGAAGCTGCTGGCCTGAAAGTGGTCGCTGCCAAGATGGCTCACCTGTCGCGCCGCGAAGCCGAGCAGTTCTACGCTGTGCACAGCGCACGTCCTTTCTTCAAGGACCTGGTGGACTTCATGATCTCTGGTCCTGTGATGATCCAGGCGCTGGAAGGCGAGAACGCCATTGCCAAAAACCGTGACCTGATGGGCGCCACCGATCCCAAGAAGGCCGACGCTGGCACCATCCGCGCTGACTTCGCTGACAGCATCGATGCCAACGCTGTGCACGGCTCTGACGCCCCTGAAACCGCTGCTGTGGAAGTTGCTTTCTTCTTCCCCGGCATGAACGTTTACGCACGCTGATAGCGTCGCGGCTCCAGCGCGACCTTGACCCGATGACGGCCAACCTTCTTGAATTTGACCTCGAAGGTCTGGCCGTTTTTTGCGACGGTCTGGGCGAAAAGCGCTTTCGAGCTACCCAGCTGTTCCGCTGGATTCACCAGCGGGGCGCTTCTGATTTCGATCAGATGAGCGATCTGGCCAAGTCCTTGCGCCAAAAGCTCAAATCTCACGCGCATGTCTCTGCGCTGCCCGTGATCAGCCAACATATCTCTGCCGACGGCACCATCAAATGGCTGTTCGACGTCGGCGATGGCAATGCCATCGAATCGGTGTTCATCCCCGAAGACGACAGGGGCACCTTGTGTGTGTCCTCGCAAGCCGGTTGCGCCGTGGGCTGCCGCTTTTGCTCCACGGGCCATCAAGGCTTCAGCCGCAATCTGACGACCGGCGAAATCCTGGCGCAACTGTGGTTTGCCGAGCACTTTCTGCGCAAGCACCTCAACACCGATGAGCGCGTCATCTCCAATGTGGTGATGATGGGCATGGGTGAGCCGCTGCAAAACTATTCGGCCTTGGTGCCTGCTTTGCGCACCATGCTGGATGACCATGGTTATGGTTTGTCGCGCCGCCGTGTGACGGTGTCCACCTCGGGCGTGGTGCCCATGATCGAGCGCTTGTCGGCCGACTGTCCTGTCGCCTTGGCCGTGTCTTTGCACGCTCCCAACGACGCGCTGCGCGACAACCTGGTACCGCTCAACCGCAAATACCCGCTCGATGAATTGATGCAGTCCTGCATCGCTTACCTGGCCCATGCGCCGCGTGACTTCATCACGTTTGAATACTGCATGCTCGACGGGGTCAACGACCAGCCCGAGCACGCCCAGCAATTGATCGCCCTGGTCCAGCGTCACGCCAGGCAGGGTCTGCGCTGCAAGTTCAACCTGATTCCTTTCAATCCATTCCCGGCTTCTGGGCTCTTGCGCTCGCCTCAAGCCCGCGTGCAGGCTTTTGCCAAGTTGCTGCAAGACGCAGGTTTGGTCACCACGGTGCGCAAGACCCGAGGCGATGACATCGATGCCGCCTGCGGTCAATTGGCCGGTGATGTGAAAGACCGCACCCAGGTGCAAAACCGCATTGCGCAGCAACGCACCATCATCTTGGTGCCTGTGCCTTCTGCTTCCCAATCCTGATCCGCCATGACCGACAGCATGCTTTCCGAGACGCCCGAGTCTGTGCCGACGCCCGCACCCGAAGCTGCGCCCACAGCGGGTCAAATGATCCGAGCCGCACGTTTGCAAAAGGGCATGCACTTGGCCGTTTTGTCGGTTAATTTGAAGGTGCCGGTTCGCCAGCTCGAAGCTCTGGAAGCCGATCAGCACGACACCAGCAAAGGCCCTGTGTTTGTGCGAGCGTTGGCGTCCAGCGTTTGTCGGCAACTGCAGGTCGACCCTGCGCCTGTGCTGGCTGTCTTGCCCCAGTCGGTGGACCGTCTGCCCCTGGAGCGCCAGCCGCTGGAGCCCGTGCATGCCAACAAGCGGCTTGGTCTGGACCTGCTTTCAGTGATCCGCCACATCCCGCTTCAGACGGTGGCAATTGCCGCCGTCATGCTGGCCATGATCGCGGCTTTGTTGTGGATGCCATCGCCTTCGACTTGGGTTTGGCTTCAGCCAGCACCCCAAGCGCCCGCGCAGGCCGCAGAGCCAGCAGCCGAGGTGGCCCCGACCGCCACAGAAGCGGCGGCTGCTGAAGTCCAGCAAGCCCAGGCACAAGTCAACGAAGCCCAGACTGCAGCCACTTCTGTGGTCGCGCCTGGGCCTGTAACGGTTTCTGCGCCGCCAGCTGCGCCTGCGGCAGGACCTGTGGTCACGCCTGCGGCAGCGCCCGCGGTTTCGCCTGCGACGGCACCCACGCCAGCCGCTGCAGCATCCACCCCGCCAGCCGCCAGCAAGTCCGCCCCGGTGGTGGCTGTTGCCGGTGGTGCAGTGCTTGGCTTTGTGGCCAGCGACGACAGCTGGATTGAAATCCGCGACGGCAAGAACCAGGTGCTGTGGACGCGTGTGGTGCGTGCCGGTGAAACTGCTCAGGTGCAGTACCCCTTGCCGATGAATGTCGTCATCGGCAGAGCCCAGGCGGTCAGCGTGACCTACAAGGGCAAGCCGTTTGACCTGGCCCCCCACACCAAAGTCACCGTGGCCCGTTTTGAGGTGAAAGAATGAGTTCAGCCATTGCCATCGCGGCACCTGCCAGCCGCATCAGCCGCCAGTCCCAAGTGGTCTGGGGCTCGCGCGGGGTCACCGTGGGCGGTGGCGCACCTGTGCGTGTGCAGTCCATGACCAACACCGACACGGTGGACGTGATCGGCACCGCCATCCAGGTCAAGGAATTGGCGCTGGCCGGCTCCGAGATGTTGCGCATCACCGTCAACACGCCCGAAGCCGCCGAGGCCGTGCCGCACATCCGCGACCAGCTCGACAAGATGGGCATCGATGTGCCCTTGATTGGCGACTTCCATTACAACGGCCACCGTTTGCTGACCGACTTTCCGGCCTGTGCCGAGGCACTGTCCAAATACCGCATCAACCCCGGCAACGTGGGCAAGGGCGACAAGCGCGATGTGCAGTTCGGTCAGATGATCGAAGCGGCTATGCGCTATGACAAAGCC
>JACCDQ010088831.1_pt1 | contig 10514 bp, 7 predicted proteins | sample 7446031 | NCBI WGS metagenome assembly JACCDQ01 (sample SAMN15323442, study PRJNA562643) | freshwater metagenome | isolation source: river surface water | place: USA:Blue River Watershed | collected 2017-08-17
AGATACTTGTCGCTTAGGATCCATAATAATATAGAGTTTTATCTAAGGTAGGACTTCGGCCTAGGTTTAGATGATTTTTCATGTTTTACGCAACTAATCCTCTAGCCAGCTAGCAAGTACAGTAGTACAGGGTTACGCACGAAAATGACCCATGCGCGGTCTTATGCGCGATTGAGTCGTGCGTGGTATGACACTTTCTGACACCTTGTGACATTCTGTGAAAATGTCGCAGTCACATGTGACAGTCTGTGACATTATGTGACAACATGTGACAATCTGTGACAATCTGTTAAAATCTGTGACAGTCTGTTACAACCATGTGACATGATCCGAACCACACACTCCTGCCGACTAGCACACATGCATTGCACCACAGTCCCATCACATTAACAACCTTCTTTTTGGTTGTGTTGGCGCCCATTGGAGATGATGGTTAGCCCGCTAGTTATGTTAAAAAGGCGGGAAGATCTTTTCGAATGGACCTATTAGGCGGGAAGAGCCCCCGGAAGATCTTTCGAATGGATCTATTAGGCGGGAAGAGCCGTTGACCTTCTTTTTGCATCTGTTCGAAGAAAACACGATCCGTTCATCTTCTTCACAACAAAACCTTACTCAACCATGAGGATGTGTTGCTTCAGGACGTGCTGCTCCTTGGAGACGACACTCTCCTCACAATCTAGCAAGATGGACGATCTGCTTGTCAAGAACTTACTGCAGGACATCGAGGTATCCGGAAAGACTCGAGACGAATTCAACATTACCGCTCATCTTGATTCGAAAGCTCATACGTACGGACAGAAAGGGAGTGAGAAGCGCCGACGGGTCCAGCAGAAGTTCTCCTGGCTCAAGACGAAAACGCCCACGGAGTACCGGAGGTATTTGGACGATGTACGTAACCATGGAGGTTCGGAGAAAGTAGACTTTCATTTGGCTTGTTGTTGTTGTCTAACATATGTTTGCCTTTCTAGAGAGCTGTTCCTCCAGGTGAAGGATTGAAGCGTGAAATCCGCCAGTTTGAAGCCCAGCCCCCCGAGCAAGAAGCAGACCCAGCCGCCGTTGCCGCTGCGGACCAAGGAGAAGACGAGTACGAGTACGAGGACGAGGACGACGACATCAAACCAGCTGCCGTCAACCTTCAAGACATCAAACCAGCTGCCGTCAACCTTCAAGACATCAAACCAGCTGCCGTCAACCTTCCTACCAGGATTCGTTTTGCTCCCACTGCCGATCGACCCATGTCGTCTAACAAGTCATCAGCCGGTTCGACGTTGCCCACGGTTGATTCCTCTATCCCATCGCAACAGGTCCCTTCAGTTGCCCGGGATCCAGGTCATGTCCAAGCAAGTGTGTACTCTAATCTCCGCACGCTCGAACGCATGGGGATGGATGGTACAGAATGGAACCCATACGTTGTTCCGTTGAATCTCAACAAGCCCGAGGCAAACTATGGTTTTGAAGTTGTCAAAGTGGAGGGCCTTGAGCACAGCAACTTTACTCGTGATGTGTACATCATCCGGAAGACGACCACCGTGGGTCAAGAGGTACTATGGGACGCTGAGATTCCAGTGCACAAGTTCCCAGCACTGGGAAATCGTTCCATTCTTCTCCGTGGTCCCTCGCAAGACTACTGGCACACATCTGCCGATTTGTACCACCAAGATGAGCGAGCATGCAAGAAGACGAAACTTGTACACACGAAACTGGAGACTGCTATTTCCAAAACTCCCGATCGCAAGTACAGTTACTGGCTCCTTGTGTTTCCAGAAGGTACCATCTTGGAAAATCATGTCTTTTCTGGCGATGCTGTCCATGTCAGGCGTGAAACTAATGACATGAATGCGGAAGTCACGGTCACCGATGGTCACGGTGATGACGCTGTGAAGTTCCAAGTCGAGCTGTTTGGCGTGAGTGTCTATTGGCGCATTGCCATTGCGGGTGGAGAAATGATTCGTTCTCCTGATCGTGCAGTGCGTGGCAGACGCTTTAGAAACCGGAAGACGGCCCCAGCTACGAATCAAGGAGGAGAAGGAGAAGGAGAAGAATAGGTGACCCAGACCCAGCAGCTTTTCGAGTAGTAAGTCACTCCATCGTGTTTGTACGAAAGAGCTACTGCACAGAGTTCTCACCATTTGCCTTTTTATTAGCTTATCAGAGTACTACACCTCGTAGAAATCATGGCGGCGGCGGGACAGTTAGCGGGTCTCTCTTTTTCCAAGTTCAGGGGCACTTGCTGCCATCACCGAACTTGCGCCGGCATCTACGGCCATCATTGTTTGTCTTGTGGATTTGTTGTTACAACCGCCGAGCTAGTGTGTCGCTGCGTCTATTAGCAGTACTAGCCAATCCGCTGCATCTATTAGCAGTTCCAATCAATTAACTAACGCTGCATCTATTAGCAGTTCCAATCAATTAACTTTAACTTTAATAACTATCCCTATACCTAAATCCGATTTACTATTAGCAACGTGGAGCCGAGGTGCAACGAAATTCGGTTTTCATTTCGCTCATGCTCATCGTGGAGACGAAGAAACGGAGATGAAACGTTTGAGCCTCCACAGCCAGGTCTCCACGATGAGCCGTAGGAAGCGAAAGCAATTTGGTTTGTCTCACAAATCGCCGTTCTTCAAAACGAAGAAAGCGTACCCCAGCACCAAGAGATTTCAATTGTTTGCTTGACATCTTTTTGCTTTCGATATCACCATGGCAGTATTGCAACGCGGAAGGACCAGCCAGACGCCTCACAAGCGTACCTTGCCTAGGAACCTCGGAAAGAAGGTTAACTATGCAGAGTCATCCGACGACGAAAGCTTTGTACCACCCGACAAGGAGGAAGAACCATCCGGTGAACCCTCCACGACGGATCTACTACCCGAATTCGAGAAGGAGAAGGACGATGGCGACTACGACTCCTCGGATGATGATGATGATGATGAGAGCGAGTGCGGAACAGAGGATGTGGAGATTGATTTTGAGTGCAACGACCTGTCCAAGTTTTCGCAGATGGCAATGAAGTACTTTGTGGAAGAGAACCCCAAGAAGAAAATGCTAAACACCATGAATGCTTCTTTGTATTTTGTGGCAAAGTCGTGCAAAAAGGACATCAAGAAAGTCAAAGTCCACGCTAAGTGTGAAGAGGTCATTGGAAGGTGGGATGGTTCGATGCCACATGACAGCCATGAACTCTTGCGGTCCGAGGAAAGCAACCGCAAATCGAAAGGAAAGGCAACGCGCAAGTATTTTTTGCGGTTGGAGAAGTACATTGCGACAGATTGCAAGAAGTATTTCAAACAAGAGCACAAGATCTACGTCAAGAGTTGTGGAGGAGGCAAGATTGCTCTTGCAGAGAGAAGTTGCGACAAAGCTTTTCACAAGATGAAAAAGTTCCTTGTGTACTACCGAAAGCTTACTCTTTTCTTGAAGCTCTCCATGCCCAAAGAGACCACTTGGGAGGAGATAGACAAGCTTGTGATCAAGACATTTGGGACGTGCAGAACTGAGAAGCAGGTGCAAAATGCCATCGTTAGGACAGTGAAACAGATGCACCAGAAGCACTACCCTGAATTTTGGGAGAAACCTGCCGCTGCCGATGGTGACAAGAGCGATGAAGAGGACGAAGATGACAAGAAGGAGGACTCGGAAGAATCTGGCACTTCAACCGGTACTGGTGGTACAACCGGTACTGGAACTGCCACTGCCACTACTTGTACAGGGGTAGGTACAAGTGCTGCTGCCACCAGTTCTGTTGGTGGCTTAGGGGTAGGTGGTACAACCGGTACTGGAACTGCCACTGCCACTACAGGAACTGCCACTACAAGTACAAGTACTGCTGCCACCGGTACTGGTGGTGGCTTAGGGGTAGGTGGTAGTACTGCCACTACAGGTACTGCCACTACAGGTACAAGTACTGCTGCCACCGGTACTGGTACTGGAACTGCCACTGCCACTACAGGTACAAGTACTGCTGCCACCAGTAGTACTGGTGGTGGCTTAGGTACTGGAACTGCCTCCGGAACTTCAACCGGTACTGCCACTGCCACTACAGGTACTGCTGCCACTGGTACCACCGGTACTGACGTGTTGGCTGCAACTATTGGAAAGATCTGGCCGGGTCGTGACACCTACTTCACTCGCAAAACGATCGAGGGACCACCACTGTTGAATGACGAGGATGAATACACGGACTGTGATACAGAATGGGCTCGAAAACAGACCCTCGTACTCCAAGCAGTTGGTTCTTTTGTGGACATGCTAGCAATGGATGATGAGCTATCCAAAGACCTTCCCTTTCTGTTTGCTTAGGGCAAGGTGGAAATGCTTAAAGCAATTCTGCGCGAGAAAGCTTTTCCAATTGAGCAAAGCCTCCCACCTTTCCCCCACCCTTTCCTGGCAACGCCAAATTATGCGGGAATGCTTTTTTACCCAGAAATGTTGACCCTCCCTATGGTTGTTCTTCATGCACTGCAAGTTATTTGTGGTGATCTACACCAAGCCATGGATATTCTTCGTCGCATCAAACACATTTTTGTTTCTGAGAATGATACTATTTTTTATGACAACATTGCTCCCAATGAGCAAGACCTACTGGATCGCATTCAACGATGTGGTGCTAATCAAGAGACCGCACAAAAAATTGTCACCGCGCTTCACAACATCGCAGATCTTATCAAAGAGCTGGGATACATGCCATACGAGTTGGAAAATCTGATGAGATTTCCTTTCATGACGGAACAATTGGCAAAAATCATTAGACGAGACTTCTATTGTTCCCACACGTTTGAGCTCAGCCACTTCAGTTCAAGCTTTGTTTTGGCAGCAGGCATGGTGAGCTACGAGGATCGTTTCTTTCATAACGCTCGAACTGGCTCCGACATGTTTGACTTCAATCCAAATATGACCAAACTTGATCGATTGGAGGACAGTTTGATGGTTTGGGTCCCGCCTAGACTCTACACGGTTTTTGCGAAGATAGATGCTTTGGGCGCTCTTTTGATGTTGCCTGAAACCCCCCAGGAGAAGAACCTTCAGATCCGAGCAAAGGTGCTAAAGTTAGTCAAGACTTTGCAACCATCCCATGCTAACATGATTTGCCTCCACTTGTCACATGTAATGGACCTTGTTGACTTTCAGGCTGGACATGATTGGAGCATTGCGCAACCTACAAATGCAAGGCAGGCCAAGAAAGTTGCGGCTGCACAGTCTTTACCGGCAAGGGCAAGTCGGGCTATGGAACGTCATCTGGTGAAACCCAATGCAATGAAGCAACTGGTTGAAAAGTTTGCGGCTGCGACAGCTAACAAGCAGGGCGAACCTACTAACAAGCAGCACGACAAGCAGGACAAACAGCAGCCCAAGCAGACCGACCCAACAGCTAAGCGGGTTCGGTTCGCCGATGACACAGCTAACAAGCAGGACGAACAGCAGCCCAAGCAGACCAACCCGACAGCTTTCACCGTGTCAATTCAATGGAAAGGTCATTCCTTTCAGAAATTTTTCAAAATCAAGGGAACTACAACCTTTGAGAAATTGGCTGATAGATTTTGGGCATACATCAGCGAGGAGGAAGCTATGGTTGAGGCTGGTGATGTTGGAAATTTCTTTTATGAGTTCAATGGGCAGCCAATCTTGGGCCTCAAGTCGACGGCAGATGATCTGGGATTGATAGAAGGGAGCACAATCGAGGCCACCCTAAAGGTTTCTTTTCAGGTAGAAGTGCTTGGACAAGACGAGCGATTCGACAAAATGATCTCCTACGGGCACTTGCTGGAAGTAATGCAGGAAATTCTAGCCAGGGTTCACAATGGGAGTCGCTTTCCCCCAGAACTCCATTTGAATGGAAGCAAATTGAGTTCTTCTTTGCGAGTCATTGACATGAGATCTATGCTGCGTGATGGTGGAAAAGTCAGGGCAGTATTTCGCGAGCTAGAAGAGGACAAGAAGGACGCGGCTGCCGAAGAGGAGAAGAGGATCGCGGAAGAGAAGAAGGCTGCCGAGGAGGCTGAAAAGGAGAAGAAGGCCGCCGAGGAGAAGAAGGCTGCCACCATGTTATTGGCACTGCCTGATCTTTATTTGAAGCCCAACACGAACCTTGACTTTGCGGCTATTGGCCTTCTGGAGGGATCTATTACTAGTAACCCCAAACGGAAGAGAGGTAGCAACAACCCAGGTTCCTATGAGGTGGAATGGGCGAGGCCTCTTCCTGATGGAGTAACTGAGGAAATGCTTCGGAAAGTAATTCCAAGCAACAAAAAGAATCGCAGCTACTTGAACACTGCAAAGAAGGCTTTCGAGAATGCAGCGGCTCTCAAGCACAAAGAACAAGAATTTTTAGAGGGGGTCCAAATCCGCAGGCCAAAAGAACCGAAGGAGGGCGACTACTACTATGACGACGATGGCGTTCTGATGCAATGGAAGGATGGAACAGAGTGTCGTGTTAGTTCCAAGCCACCGGTGCCCAAAGAAGGCGATGAATACATCAACGAGAAAGGTGTTTTGGTTAAATTCATTGGTTTTATGGAGGTTATCACGGAAAGTCAGTGGGAAGACTAGTATGGAGGTGCAGCGAAAGTAGAGTTTAATTTGGCCTTTTACTTTCTTTTACTTTCCTAGTACTAAATAGATCTGTGTGCGCGAACTTCTTTCTACTCCTCGTCCTCATTTGTTCCAGCTCTTCCAGAGTTAGGCTGTTCAAGATGAAAGTCGACTCCATCACTCGTAACACGAAAGTCAGGAGAAAGACGAATGTCCCTTGGAGAAATCTCATCAAAAGCAGCAGCAGCAGCTTCTTCAACGCGTCGCAATTCAGGGTGAAGGTCGCGAATCAAAGCAAAAATTTCTTCATCAGTACCATGATTCTCAATGTTCTGCATGTGTGTCCACACCGCACGGACTTCATTGATCTGATTGTTTCCAACAATATCAGGGTCCATGGCCATGATTTCGCGGAATGTGCGCTCTGAGAGTCCCCCAGTGACATAGAAGAGCAGCTTGGCCTGGGTGTCTCTGTCAACGGGCATCTTGGATTGGGAACTGATGAGAACAGAATGAAGGAAATGTCAGGACACAATGTGTGAGATGCCCACGCAACCAACACCCACTCACCGGAAAGGAGTAGCGAAAGAAGTGCAATAAATTGTACGATGTCAAAATTTGTGAGATGCCCACTCAACCAGCAACCCGAACAGTATCCTTTTTACTTATAAACCTGATTGGAAGGCTTCCGGATGTCATTCTCGGGTTTAAATGAATTTGTTCGTAACGACTAAATCAGTGGCTCCGAGACCATTTAGCTGTTTTGCACGATTCCTGTTGCCGAAATTGGAACCTCCTTTCGCCGCACCTCCATGCCAATTTCGCCGGGGTTCACAGCCGATTTCTGAGTCACCTGCAACTTGCCGGTAGCTACTCTTCTACTACTATATCTACTGCCGTAAAACAAAATAAATATTTTCAACACACATTTTTTCTAGATAGATTATTGTTCTACGTGTTGCTAATGCTTTCGTCTTCGTCTCACTGTTGCTAATGCCTTTATACAATTTCAATTTTAATACTCTTAAACACAGTAGATAGGCGATCCGTTGTCCATCTGGTACTGGACGATGACAGCCACTGCACGAAGGGCGATGCCATGCTTAATGAATCCATGGCGGAATGTCTCCGTCATGGCCGAGAAGTGCTTGAGGCGCCTGTTGAATGTTTCCTGGCGAAGACGAGCTCTTGACTTGAAGTTGTGCAGTTCCTTCGAGTCCATATAGTCTGGTAGAGCGAGGTGCTTTCGCTCAGCAGCAAACCTGGATTGAAAACCACGGTCAGCAATGCATAACTTTCCATTCGCTTTCATCTTTCCCATCAGGCCACTTTCTCTAAGCATGTCTATATCATGTTTGCCTCCTTTGAATGGCCCTTCGATGAACACACACTTTGGTTCAAACACAGACAAAGCAATGATATACTTGGCACCGCAACTTCTAAATTTGTGGGACATTGCTTTCTGATCGATGGGGAATTCCGGGTGTTTCGTTTCCCACATTTTAAAATCCACACCATCCGTCGAGATGCAAAATATTTCTGTCGTGTTCGAGTCAAGTCTCTTGTCCCATTTGATTTTCTTTTCCATTAGATTGGCAATTCTTTCAATCCAGGTCCACAATCCTTTTCCTCTCACATAATCGATGCACATACCAAAACGAGACGCGAATAACGATGTGTTCTTTGGGTAACACCAAAGCCAATAATGAGCAGCCAGAAAATGCTTAAAGCCTTTCTCTGTCTTTTCTTTTAGCGTCAGCGCTGTTGGGTCGAAGTTGCACAAATCATACCACATGTCGGCTAGGTCTAGAGGAGACGATCCATAGTGTTTGTGGAATTCGGTTCGTAGTCGCTTTTCATTCTTTCTGCTAAGACGAACATTCATGATGTTGAGACCGAAGGCCTGGACATCGTTTGGAGTTAAAAGCATGGTGATCAGTTTAGAAATTTTGGAAAAAATGAGTGCTCACTTGGATGCAGCCACTGCGCACTTTATGATAATTCGGGCGAAGACAACGGTTGGAGCGATCATTTTTCGGGTATCACAAGAAAATCTGAAATACTGCGACCATGTGGAAGGCGACGGCAATCGCCGCGATTTGGGCAAACAGAATGAATCCGAAAGAGCTCACAGTTCAAACACAGCAACAAGTTCGAAGACAACAACAACAACAGCAACAACAAAAATGGTATCCAACATGGACACAGGTAACGCTACGAAAGGAAAGGAAATCCGTTTTGTCAAGGGCGAATACAAAGGTAAAACTGGCTGGATCAATTCAGCTAAGACGATGCCAAAGAAGAGCATCTACGACGCTGTGGTTGTGGATAAGGAGGAGGAAGGTGAATTTGTTACCAAAGTGTGGAAAACCTCCCATCGTCCTAGGTGGGAAGGTCAACCCAAATCTCTAACCGAAGCGGCCATCCGTGATAACCCTGAAATCGAATTCAAGATGATTGAGCTGGCTGAATTGGTGGCCGGGATTTATGGAATCAACATTCATGAAGTCGAAGCTTTCTTTTGCGGAGAGTTGGTCCGGGCTGTTTCACACCAGGTGAAACTTGGTACCAAGGCTAAATGGACTATTATTCCCTTCACCAAAAACGTCGTCGAAGAAGAAGAAGATGATGAAATGAGGGCCAATTGACTGTGGTTGAGGATATGGCTGGACGATATCTAACTAGTACGGAGTTGAGGTGCGGCAAAATAGGCTAGTACTGGAGTGGAGGTGCGGCAAAAGTAGGCTTTAATTTGGCTGATTAATTATTACTCTAAGTAATTATTATTTGTTTAAGTTAGTTCCTTTGGAACGTGGCCGTGGTAGCAGCAAACGTTCGCCGCTTCTCAGTACGTTTCTTCTCCAAGTAATTTATGAACTTGTTGCGTCTAATTTCTTGGTAGATGCGTTGGCGGAAGATTTCCAATTTGTATTTCATGTAAACGTCTCGAGACTCCCACAATTCCGCAGGAGACATTTCCAAGTGCAACTCGTAGATTTTGATATCATCTCGCAACAGTAGCTTTGCATTCGTATCGAAATCAAAAACTGGCTCTCCTCGATGGTTGTGAGATTGGCGGGGATGAAGGCGCCTGTCGTGTCTCAAATACTCTTCTTGTTTCGCTGATCTAGCTCTCCTCCGAGCGGCAATTTCAATCAACTCGTCGTACCTAGCCTTGAACTGGTCAAAAGGGACACCCGCAAACTCGGGTTGATTCTCTCGGTAGAAATCGAAAGCCTCTGTTGCGTCCACGTCATCTCTGCCATACAGTCGACCATCTCGTTCCACGTCTTGCCTCAAAATTTCTCTGGCCGCGTGATTCCTCCAATCAACCCAATCTTTCTTTTTCTCTCGTAGCAGGTTGTCTGGGTTTTCTATGTAATCCAACAATCTCTGTCGCAGTTCCTCTGTGTTTCCAACTGCTCGCTGACCAAGGTCCTTAAGAGCCCTCTGGAGCTCTCGGTACGTCATAGTCAAGGGATCCATTGTATCCCCTGGCTGGGCGTCTGCCATTTCCGCATCCTCCATGGTATTTTGTCAAAAAGTGAGCATAGAAGTATGATCCTTGATCAAAGTGTCAAGGTTGCGTCAACGGCTAGCTAGTAGTCGCTAATCAGTCTTGTGTCACATGTGACAGTAAAATGTCACATGTGACAGTCTGTGACGTCATATGACAGTCTGTGACAGTCTGTGACAGTCTGTGACATTTCTACTTAAGGATGTGACAGGTCCTGACACGGTGCGACAGTTTATGACGTCACATACACGACTCAAGCGCGAATTGACTGCGCATGGGTCATTTTCGTGCGTAACCCAGATATTTACTACTGTCCAAGCTTGCTACAAATGTACCACGTATCACATACATAGTGTTTCTACGAGCAGTTCTCACAGAGATCTTTCTCATCAACTGAACAGCAAACCAACCATACTACACAACTGCCGCTGCCGCCTTCAAACCATGATGACGGACCGTAACAAGTAAG
>JACCDQ011490827.1_pt1 | contig 10513 bp, 10 predicted proteins | sample 7446031 | NCBI WGS metagenome assembly JACCDQ01 (sample SAMN15323442, study PRJNA562643) | freshwater metagenome | isolation source: river surface water | place: USA:Blue River Watershed | collected 2017-08-17
CTGCTCGAAATCGTGACCGAGCCCGACATCCGCTCCAGCGAAGAAGCCGTGGCCTACGCCAAGGAGCTGCACAAGATCGTCACCTGGATCGGCATCTGCGACGGCAATATGCAGGAAGGCTCGTTCCGCTGCGACGCCAACGTCTCGGTGCGCAAGCCCGGCCAGCCGCTGGGTACGCGCCGCGAGATCAAGAACCTCAACAGCTTCAAGTTCATGCAGCAGGCCATCGACTTTGAAGTGCGCTGGCAGATCGAAGAAATCGAAGACGGCCGCGCCATCCAGCAGGCCACCGTGCTGTTCGACCCCGACACGGGCGAGACCCGCGCCATGCGCACCAAGGAAGACTCGGCCGACTACCGCTACTTCCCTGACCCCGACCTGCCGCCGCTGGTGATTGGCCGCGACTGGGTCGAGCGCGTCAAGGGCGAAATGACCGAGCTGCCGCGCGTGATGGCCGAGCGCTTCGTCAAGGACTACGCCCTGCCCGAATACGACGCCACCACGCTCACCCAGAGCAAGGCCATGGCCGCCTACTTTGAAGCGGCTGCCAAAGCCTGCGGCCAACCCAAACTGGCCAGCAACTGGATCATGGGCGAAGTCTCGCGCCGCCTGAACGCCGCCGACATCGGCATTGAGCAAGCGCCAGTCAGTGCCGGGCAACTGGCCGCCCTGATCGGCCGCATCAGCGACAACACCATCAGCAACAACGCGGCGCGCCAGGTGTTTGATGCGCTGTGGACCGAAGGCGGTGAGGTGGACGTCATCATCGAGGCCAAAGGCCTCAAGCAGATGAGCGACACGGGTGAGCTGGAAAAGATCATCGACGAAGTCCTGGCCGCCAACCCCAAGAACGTCGAAGAGTTCAAGGCTGGCAACGCCAAGGCTTTGAACGGGCTTGTGGGCCCGATCATGAAAGCCAGCAAGGGCAAGGCCAATCCGGCCCAGGTCAATGAATTGCTGAAAAAGAAACTCGGTTAAACCCAGGAGACCCCATGTCGATCACGCTGTATTCCGCTTCCGTTCCCGTCTTCGTCCAGTTCCTGGGCAACCTGCGCCACATCCTGACCAAAGCCCAGGCCGATGTGGCCGCGCGTGGTTATGACGAACAGGCGCTGGTGCAGTACCGCCTGGCGCCCGACATGCTGCCCTTCAAGACACAAATCTGCATTGCCTGTGACGCTGCCAAGCTGTGCGCGGCGCGCATCAGCGCTCTGGAAGCGCCCAAGTACGAGAACACCGAAAACACCTTGGCCGAACTGATCGCGCGCATCGACAACACCGTGGCTTGGCTCCAGACGGTGCCGGCCAGTGCGATCGACGGGCAGGAAGCCAAGGAGATCACCTTCCCGGTGGGCAAGGCCGGCACGCGCACCATGACGGCCGAGGACTACCTCAAGACCTGGGCGCTGCCCAACATGTACTTCCACATCACCACGGCCTACGCCATCCTGCGCCACAACGGTGTGGTGCTGGGCAAGAGCGACTTTCTGGCGGGTGCCTTGGCTTGACGTGGTGTTGTCGTAGCGAGCCCCTGCTCGCGAATGGTTCGGCCGCAGGGGCGGCCTCCTACAGAGGCAAAACTCAGACCCCGTATTTGTCGCGGTAGGCCTGTACCTTGGGCAGGTGCTGGCCCAGTTCGCTGCCGCCTTGCGCGGCCAGATAAGCCAGCAGGTCGTCGAGCTTGGCGATCGCGCAGACCTGCAGGCCGAGCGAGTTGCGCACGTACTGCACGGCGCTGTGGGGCACATCCTTGGTCGATCCGTCGGCCTGCTTTTCGGTGGCCATTTCCTGGCGGTCCAGCGCAATCGCCACGGCATGCGCAGTAGCGCCAGCAGCCTGGATCAGCGCGATCGACTCGCGTGCGGCGGTTCCGGCGCTCATCACATCATCCACGATCAGCACGCGGCCCTTGAGGGGCGCGCCCACCAGGGTGCCGCCTTCGCCGTGGTCCTTGGCTTCCTTGCGGTTGTAGGCAAAGGGCACGTTCTTGCCCAGCCGCGCCAGCTCCACCGACACGGCCGCGCCCAGCGGGATGCCCTTGTAGGCAGGACCAAAAATCATGTCGAATTCGATGCCGCTGGCCACCAGGGCCTTTGCATAAAATTGCGCCAGCCGTCCGAGCTTGGCGCCGTCATCAAACAGACCGGCGTTGAAAAAGTAAGGGCTCATGCGCCCGGCCTTGGTCTTGAACTCGCCAAAGCGCAGCACGCCCGACTCGATGGCAAATTGCACAAATTCCTGCGCCAGGGCAGAAGCCTCGCCTGCGGCGTGATTCATGGGGACATCCTTGTTCAAACTCACCAGCCTCAACCTCAACGGCATCCGTTCGGCCACGACCAAAGGCGTCGAAGCCTGGCTGGAGCAACATGCTCCGGATTGTATTTGCGTGCAGGAGGTCAAGGCCCAGGCGCCCGATGTGGTGGGCAAGTTCGAGGCGCTCGCGGGCCTCAAGGGCCACTTCCAGTTTGCCGAGAAAAAGGGCTATTCGGGCGTGGGCGTCTACACCCGGCACGAGCCCAGCGACGTGGTGATCGGCTTTGACGGCGGCGAGTTCGACGCCGAAGGCCGCTATGTCGAAACGCGCTTTGACACGCCCTCGCGCAAGCTCTCCATCATCAGCGTGTACTTTCCCAGCGGCTCGTCCGGCCCCGAGCGGCAGGAGGCCAAGTTCCGCTTTCTGGACAAGATCTACCCGCACCTGATGGCCCTCAAGGCCGAGCGCGAGTTCATCGTTTGCAGCGATGTGAACATCGCCCACCAGGAAGCCGACCTGAAAAACTGGAAGGGCAACCTCAAGAACAGCGGCTTTTTGCCCGAAGAGCGCGCCTGGATGACCAAGCTGACCACCGAAGGCGGCATTGTGGACGTGTACCGCAAGCTGCAGCCCGACACCACCGACGCTTGCTACACCTGGTGGAGCAACCGGGGGCAGGCCTATGCCAAGAACGTGGGCTGGCGCCTGGACTACCACCTGGCCACGCCAGCCATTGCCGACAAGGCGCGCACCGAAGCCATTTACAAGGGCGAGAAGTTCAGCGACCACGCGCCCATCACGATCGAGTACGACCTGAGCCTGAAGTGACAGATTTTTGTCTTCGCTTGGTTAAGCTGGACCTGCATCCAGAAACACAAGAGGAGACCTCATGCCGACAGGCAGCCATCCGGCCGCGCGACGGATCTTCGGTGCCCCATTGCGCTATATCCAGGGGCCGGGTGCCCTGGGCGAAACGGGGCCGATGGCCGCCGCCCTCGGCCCGCATGCCCTGCTGGTAGGCGACGCTTTTGTTCTGGACTTGGTGGGGCCGGCCGTGACCGGGAGCTGCCAGCCAGCGGGCGTCCAGGTCACGCCACTGCTGTTTGCCGGAGAAATCACGCCCGCAGAAATCGAGCGACTCGTGGCGGCCGCGCGCGTGCTGCCGGCCGATGTGGTCATTGCGGCCGGTGGCGGCAAAGGCATTGACGCGGGCAAGGCTGTCGCGCACCACCTGCGGGTGCCGGTCATCACGCTGCCCACCATTGCCTCGAACGACGCGCCCACCAGCAAGATCTATGTGGTCTATGACGAACAGCACCGCTTGCTCAAGGTGGAGCACATGCCCTGCAACCCGCATGCGGTGATCGTGGACACCGCGCTCATTGCCAGGGCGCCGCGCAAGCTCCTGCTGGCGGGCATTGGTGATGCCATTTCCAAAAAATTCGAGGTGGCGCAGTGCCATGCGGCGCAGGGGCCGAACATTTTCGGAGGCTTGGGCACACGCGCGGCGTTGGCACTGGCCGACCTGTGCTTCGAGACGCTGCTGGCCCATGCCGATGGCGCCCTGGCTGCGCTGGAGCGCCAAAGCCCGGATGACAGTCTGGAGGCCATCGTCGAAGCCAGTGTGCTGCTCAGCGGCCTGTGCTTTGAAAACGGCGGCCTGTCCATCGCGCATTCCATGACCCGGGGCCTGTCAGCGCTGCCCGGCACAGCCGACGAACTGCACGGTCTGCAGGTGGCCTACGGCACGATGGTGCAGTGGCATCTGGAAAACCGCCCACCATCGTTCATGGCAGACATGCGTGCGTTTTACCGCCGCATCGGCCTGCCCCTGAACCTGCAGCAACTGGGGCTGCCCCGTGCGCCCACCGATGTCGACATCGACACCCTCGCCACCCTGACCCTGACCGCGCCGCACATGCGCAACTTCGACCGCGTCCTGACGGCGCAGAACCTGGCGCAGGCCATCCAGGCCCTCGAGGCCGCGCCGCTTTGAGCATTTGAACAATTGACCAAGGAGCAACAAGTGACCCAACCCGTTTCCCTCGACTCCCAGAAATGGCAGCCCTACAAGCACCCCATGCCCAAGGACTCACCGCCCGAGCTGGTGATCCCGAACGTCATCCCGCAGGACGACCGCATCTGGGTGCCGGTGGATGACAACGTCTGGTTCCGCCCCCTGTGCCTGAGCGCATCGCGTGGCTATTGGGTGAACCTGCTCAAGGTCCGCAAGGCCGGCGTGCTGTCGCGCCATCGCCATCCGCAGCCTGTGCACGGTTACGTGATCAAGGGCAAATGGCGCTACCTGGAGCATGACTGGGTGGCCACCGAAGGCGGCTACGTGTACGAAGCCCCTGGCGAAACGCACACGCTGGTGGTGGATCCGGACACCGAGGAGATGATCACGCTGTTCCAGGTCAATGGCGCCATGATCTACGTTGACCCGGACGGCAACTGCACCGGGTATGACGACGTGTTCACCCGCATCGACAAATGCCGCGCCCACTACGCAAACAATGGGCTGGGTGCGGATTACGTGGACCAGTTCATCCGCTGAGCCGGCCGGGCCGCGACATAATCGGCCCATGCTCCAGTACCTCACCATCCCTGTCACCGCTTTTCAGCAAAACTGCTCGCTCGTCTGGGACGACCAGACGATGCAGGCCGCCGTCATCGACCCCGGCGGTGATCTGGATGTGCTGCTCGACGCGGTCCAGAAGCTGGGCCTCAAGCTCGAACAGGTCTGGGTGACGCACGGGCATCTGGACCACTGCAGTGGCGCGGCCGATCTGGCCGAGCAGCTGGGCTTGCCCATCATCGGTCCCCACCGGGGTGACCAATTCTGGATCGATGGCCTGCCGATGGCGGCCATGAACTACGGTTTTCCGCCCGCCCGGCCGTTCACGCCGACGCGCTGGCTCGAAGACGGCGACACCGTCACGCTCGGCTCGCACACGCTGAACGTGCGCCATTGCCCGGGCCACACGCCGGGCCATGTGGTGTTCCATTCGCCTGAGATACAGCGCGCCTTTGTGGGCGATGTGCTGTTTGCCGGCAGCATCGGGCGCACCGACTTTCCCCAAGGCAACCACGAAGACCTGATCCGCAGCATCCGTGAGCGCCTGTGGCCCATGGGCAATGACACGGTGTTCATCCCGGGCCATGGACCCGAAAGCACGTTTCGCCGGGAGCGCCGCAGCAACCCTTACGTGCGGGACATGTGATCAGCCCTGTCTGCTGGCCTGCTGGTACAGGTGCTGCACCTTGGGCAAATTGGCCTCGAGTTCCTGGATGCGGTTGGCGCCGCTGGGGTGGGTCGACAGGAAGCCCGGGCCGCCATTGCCATTGGCAGCCAGCATCTTCTTCCACAGTTCCACGCTGGCCTCGGGCCGGTAGCCGCCACGCGCGGCGATTTCCAGCCCGACCAGGTCGGCATCGGTTTCGTCGTCGCGGCTGTACTTGAGGGTCAACAACTGTGTGCCCAGATCAGCCGCCACATTGCCCAGCTGGCCCAGGCCCAGCAGCTGCGAGGCCACGGACAGGCCGATGCTGGTGACCTGGCTCTTGGCCAGCCGCTCGCGGGCGTGCTCGCGCAGGGCGTGCGCCATTTCATGGCCCATGATCATGGCGATCTGGTCATCGTCGAGCTGCAGCTGGTCAATGATGCCGGTGTAGAAGGCGATCTTGCCGCCGGGCATGCACCAGGCATTGAGCTGCTTGCTGCCGATCAGGTTCACTTGCCATTTCCAGTCCCGGGCGCGCGGGTTCCATTGCGTGGTGTGCGGAATCAGACGCCGCGCGATGGTGTGCAGGCGAACCAGCTGAGGATGGCCGTCGGGGGCCAGCGCGCCTTTGGATTTGGCCTCGGCCAGCACCTGGCTGTATTGCTGGCGGGCCGAGCCTTCCAGGGTTTCGGCAGGCACCAGTTTGCGCACTTCCGACGAGCCGCCCACGTTCACCTGCGCCAGGGCCGGTGCGGCAGCGGCTGCCCCCGCGGCCAGCAAAAAGGCACGACGCGGATGCCAGCGGTGCGTGCTGTCCGCAGCGGCATTCGACGAGGATTTAAGTTCACACAACAGGCACATGGTGCGCCGATCATAGCGATTCGAATGGCCTCTTGCAGCCCGGATAATCAAGCGCATGAACGATGTTTCTGCCGAGGGCGCTGGCCCGTCCGCCCCACCTCGCCGCACCTGGCGACAAGCCCTGAGTCTGTATGCACAGCCCGCCAGCCTGCGCATGCTGGCGCTGGGCTTCTCTGCCGGCCTGCCGCTCTTGCTGGTGCTGGGCACGCTGAGTTTTCGCCTGCGCGAGGCGGGCATCGACCGCAGCACCATCGGCTACCTGAGCTGGGTCGGGCTGGCGTATGGTTTCAAATGGGTCTGGGCGCCCTTGGTGGATCGCATGCCCTTGCCCTGGTTGACCGCGCGTCTGGGCAGACGCCGCAGCTGGCTCTTGCTGGCGCAGGCCGTGATCGCCCTGGGCCTGGTGGGCATGGCGGTCAACGATCCGGCGCAGTTGCTGGCGCCGCTGGTGTGGTGTGCGTTGGCGGTGGCCTTCGGCTCGGCCACCCAGGACATTGCGCTGGACGCTTACCGCATTGAATCGGCCAATCCGGACGCGCAGGCGGCGCTGGCCGCCGTCTACCAGACAGGTTACCGGCTGGCCATGATCTGGGCGGGGGCCGGGGTGCTTTGGATCGCTGCACGCGCCCAAGGCGCAGACCTGGCCGGCTATGCCCATGCCGCCTGGCAGACGGCTTACCTGGTCATGGCCCTGAGCCTGTTGCCGGGCATGCTGACGGTGCTGCTGTCGCCCGAGCCGGCGCCGCAGCCGGTGCCTGCTGCGCGGAGTGTGGGTGAATGGCTGCAAGGCGCCCTGTTCGATCCGTTTGCCGATTTCTGGCGCCGCTACCGCTGGCAGGCGGTGCTGGTGCTGGCGCTGATCGCGGTCTACCGCATCAGCGATGTGGTCATGGGCATCATGGCCAACCCGTTTTATGTGGACATGGGTTTCACCAAGGATGAGGTGGCGGCCGTGACCAAGGTCTATGGTGTGGTCATGACGCTGGTCGGTGCTTTTGTGGGGGGGCTGCTGTCGTCGCGCCTGGGCGTGATGCGCGTGCTCATGCTGGGCGCGATGCTGAGCGCCGCGAGCAACCTGTTGTTTGCCTGGCTCAGCGGTGTGGGGCACGATGTGACGGCGCTGATCTTCGTGGTGTCGGCCGACAACCTGGCCAGCGGCATTGCCTCGGCAGCCTTCATCGCCTACCTGTCGTCGCTGACCAACATCAGCTATTCGGCCACACAGTACGCGCTGCTGAGCTCGATGATGCTGCTCTTGCCCAAGTTCATTGCCGGCTTCTCTGGCGACTATGTCAATGCCCACGGCTACGAAGCGTTCTTCCAGGCCACGGCCTGGCTGGGCGCGCCGGTGCTGGTGCTGGTGTGGTTGGCTGGGCGGGTGGTGCCACGGGCTTGACCCGGGAATCCATGTTTACCGAACTTTACCGCCCCGACACGGGTGGGTGGCCTGAACAGGGGAAGATCACCGCATGACACGCTTGTTGATGATCGAAGACGACGACCGTTTGGCCGGCATGGTGTCGGATTACCTGGGGGCGTCCGGTTACGAGCTGACCCATGCGCCCGATGCCAGCACCGGTCTGGAGCGCCTGCAGCAGGTGTTGCCCGAACTGGTGATCCTGGACCTGATGCTGCCGGACATGGATGGCCTTCAGGTATGCCAACGCATCCGTGGCCTGCCCGGTGCTGCCGGGCAGGTGCCGGTACTCATGCTCACGGCCAAGGGCGATCCCATGGACCGCATCATCGGCCTGGAAATGGGGGCGGACGACTACCTGCCCAAACCCTTTGAACCGCGTGAACTGCTGGCCCGCATCCGGGCCATCCTGCGGCGCAAAAGCGGTGGCGCGCCTTCGACAGCGCAGTCCATGCAGTTCGGCTCTTTGGAAATCGATCGCGATGCCCGCCGGATCACGGTGCGTGGGGAGGCCCGCGAGCTCACGTCCTACCAGTTCGATTTGCTGGTCGCTCTGGCCGAGCGTGCAGGCCGCGTGCTCACGCGCGACCAGATCATGGAAGCTGTGCGCGGACGCGAGCTGGAAGCATTTGACCGGTCGATCGACGTGCACATGGGGCGCATCCGCGCGGCCATCGAGGACGATGTGAAGCATCCCAAACGCATCCTCACCGTTCGGGGTGTCGGCTATGTGTTTGCGCGGCAGCAGGACTAAAACATGCACAACCAGTCCGTTCGTGTTGAGCTTGTCGAAACGCACTTTGGCAAAAGGCTTTGCCCATGAGCAGCTGGTCTCGCCATCTTTACCTGCGCATCTGGCTGGCTGTTGTGCTCGGCGTGGCCGTGTTGATGGTTCTGGTGGGCTGGGCCTGGCATGTGTCGGTGGAGCACAACGCCGCCAACCCGCCCATGCGCGAGTGGGTGGTCCGCAACGCGCAGGGCGACGTGCTGGCCAGCACCAATGCCCGTCCGCAACCGGGCACGCCACTCGAACTTCAGGTGCCCATGAACGGTCATCCCCCGGTGCACTTGTTTCTCGAGCGCCGTCTGGAACGTCCGGGTGGCGGCATGGTCCATCTGGGCGGTCGGCCACCCCACCCGCGTGACCTCTCGCCCTGGTGGGCGCGACCCCCCTATGGCTTTGTCGGCATGCTGGCCCTGATGGGTGTGGCCGCTGCGTTGGCGCTTTACCCCGTGGTGCGTCGCCTGACCAAGCGGCTTGAAGGCCTGCAGCAAGGTGTGCAGCGATGGGGCGATGGGGATCTCTCGGTCCGCATGCCGGAGTCCGGTGACGATGAAGTGGCCGATCTGTCGCGCCGCTTCAACGCCGCTGCAGAGCGCATCCAGAACCTGATGGGTGCGCAGAAATCGCTGCTGGCCAATGCCTCGCACGAACTGCGCTCCCCGCTGGCCCGCATCCGCATGGGCCTGGAACTGATGGACGCACAGGGTGCCAGCGAGGCCATGCGTGATCGCACACGCCACGAAATTCTGCGCAACATGGCCGAACTCGATCAGCTGATTGACGAGATCCTGCTGGCCAGCCGCCTGGATGCGCGCGAGGCCGACATGGGCACGGTGGAGAGCGTCGACCTGGTGGGCCTGTGCGCTGAAGAATGCGCCCGTGTGGGCGCCACACTGGATGTGCCCGAGGGCATGACGGGGCTGGAAGTGCAAGGTGTGTCCAAACTGCTGCGCCGCATGGTGCGCAACCTGCTCGAAAACGCCATGCGTTACGGCGCAGCTGCGGGTCACGAAGACGATGTGGTGCTCAGCCTGTCACGCGAAAACGGTGCGCCTGTTCTGCGCGTGTGCGACCGCGGGCCGGGGGTTCCGCCCGAATACCGGGATCGGATCTTTGAGCCTTTCTTCCGCTTGCCAGGGGCCAGTGAGCGTACCGGTGGCGTGGGCCTGGGCCTTGCGCTGGTCAAATCGATTGCCGAGCGGCATGGCGGCGCGGTGAAATTTGAAGACAGGCCTGGTGGTGGCGCGTGTTTTATCGCCACTTGGCCGAATTTGGCTGCGTGACAGCTGGCCGTTACTTCTGGTATCGGCGCGTCAGCGCTGGATGGTGTCCTTGAGCCATTGGCGGTCGTATTTCAGAGCTGCCTGTCGGAAGAAGAATTCCAGTGCAATGAACAGGCTGTAAAGAAAGCCTGGGCCGCCTTCCAGAAATGCACGCTTGAAGAAATACAAGCGGATGAACATCCAGAAAGAGGACAGCAATCCGCGAACGACGCCGCCACGGCGATTTTTCTTGGCGCGTTTGGCTGCGCCAAGCATCGCGTATTGTGTGAGTTTCTTCAGGCTGTCATGGATGGTTTCGCGCGAGTAGTGCCACAGCGGGCTTTTGAACACGTGGCGCTCGGCTTGAGGATTGGTCAGGTTGGCATGCTCGTGTACCACGCCGTCAAAGCCAATCAACATGTCCCTGCGAAACAGTCTGGGCAAGCTCTTGCGAGAAACCACACGCCGCAGTGGCCGTCCGAAGGCGACTTCGAGCCAATAGGTTTCCCAGACATCGGGGCGGTTCGACATCGCTGCGGCCTGGATTTCTGCCTGCAACTCGGGCTGGATGAGTTCATCGGCATCCAGAAAGAAAATGTAATCGCCTGTGCAATATTGCAGTAAACGGTTGCGTTGCTCTGCGAAGCCTTGCCAATCCGCGTGGGTGTACACCTTGGCGCCCAGATGCTGCGCCAGGGCAACGGTCTTATC
>JACCDQ010563672.1_pt1 | contig 10512 bp, 7 predicted proteins | sample 7446031 | NCBI WGS metagenome assembly JACCDQ01 (sample SAMN15323442, study PRJNA562643) | freshwater metagenome | isolation source: river surface water | place: USA:Blue River Watershed | collected 2017-08-17
GGGGGTCTTCGCGGTGGCGGTTTTTCAGGCGTTGCCAGCACCAGCGGCCGGTCACGCGCAACACCGCATCGGCCAGGGCGCTGAGATCGTCGGCCACCTGCTCCACCGTCAACACGCCTTCCACATCGCGGGCCAGGGTGCGAAAGGTTTCGGCGTGGTGGGCACGACGCAGCAGGTTGAGCAGCTCTTCGTCGTCGTCCTCGCCGGTGGAGGCCAAAGATTGCTTGCGCGCTTCCAGTTCGGCTTCAAACTGAACGGGATCGAACCGTTCTTCATACAGTTGGCGGCCGGCGAGTTCGTCGATCACGCCCGGGTGTTTGAGCAGGTAACGCGCCGGCCACTTGGCGGCACCAAAAATGCGCAACAAGCGTTCGTGTACCGAGGGGCGCTCTTGCAGCAAGGCCAAATAACTTTCGCGGCGCAACAGGGGCTCCATCCAGTCGGCCATGCGCAACACCGCATCTTCGGAAACGCGCCCTTCCTCCAGCCAGGCCCCGGTGCGTTGCACCAGCCGGGCCAGACGCGCGCGCGCGTCTTCGCGCAGGGCCAGCACGCGCGGGTGTTCGCTCCACTCCAGCACTTTGGCAGCAAACCGCTCGGGCAATTGGGGCAGCACGGACTGCAAATCTTCCACCGCGCTTCGGTTTTTGGCACCGCAGGTTTTGCCGTTGCAGGTGCCCTGCTTGCCCCCCAGCAGGGTGTCAAACTCTTGGGCCACGGCTTCCCGGTGGGCGTCCAAGGCGGTCAAAAACGCCGGGGTGCTGGAGAAACCCAGGGTCTGGGCAATCCAGAGCAGGTCGTCGTCGCGCGTGGGCAGGATGTGGGTCTGCTGATCGTCCAGGTACTGGATGCGGTGCTCCACCTGGCGCAAAAACACATAGGCCTGCGCCAATTTGGCGGCGGTGGCCTCGGGCATGAGGTTGGCCCGCTGCAGGCGCTCCAAGGCCTGCAACGTGGGGCGGCGGCGCAGTTCGGGAAAATTGCCACCCCGCACCACCTGCAGCAACTGCACGGTGAATTCGATTTCCCGGATACCGCCGCGCGAGAGTTTGACGTCGTGCGCGCGCTCGGGATGCCCCGCAGCGCGCTTGGCCGCGTGGTCGCGGATTTGCTGGTGCAGACCACGCAACGACTCGAACACGCTGTAATCCAGATAACGCCGGAACACAAAGGGCAACACCACGCCACGCAGGGCCTGGGCGGAGCCGCTTTCCACCGCAGACCGGGGGGCAACGACCCGGCTTTTCAGCCAGGCAAAGCGCTCCCATTCGCGCCCTTGGACCAGGAAATACTCTTCCAGCGCCCCCAGCGACACCGCTGGCGGGCCAGAGTTGCCATTGGGCCGCAGCATCAAATCGACCCGGAACACGTTGCCATGTTCGGTGGTTTCACCCACCAGGGCGTACACGCGCTTGACGGCCTTGGCAAAGTACTCGTGGTTGGTGATGCGGTTGCGCCCTCCGGCGTTGCCTGCGGTTTCGCCGTCAAAATCGTAGACGTAGATCAAGTCGATGTCACTGGACACGTTCAATTCACGCGCGCCCAGCTTGCCCATGCCCAACACCCACAATTCGGCCCGTTTGACAACGGGGCCTTGGGCCGCTGGCACACCGGGATCGGTGTACTGCGGCGCACCGTGGAGTTCATCGAGTTCGGCCAGGCTGTGGCGCAGGGCTTCGTCCAAAGCAAATTCGGCAAGCTCCGTGACCGCTCGCGTCACCACTTCCAACGACGCGGCTTGTTCGGCGTCGAGCACCACCAGGCGCTCCATCACCAGTTGGCGCACCACCCGCAATGCGGCGCCCAGATCCAACCCCCGGGTGCGCAAATGCTCGAACGTGTGCCGCATGCCTGCCAGCACCGGCGCCCCAGGGGGCAGCAAACCCAGTTCGGCTTCGTAACGCCGCCGTATGCGCTGCACAAAACGCGAATGCTCGGCATGTGCCGCTGTGGGGGCACCCGGTCCGGGCAAGGGGCCCGACGCTTCAACCTGGTTGACCGTCATGATGTGATGAGCTGTGCTGCTGGTGCTTGCCCAGACCGATACAAGGGGCAGATGCTGACCGGGGCAATGTGTTGTTTACCGCAGGGCATTGTGCCCCGAAATGGAACACTCCCGCAAAGCCCACGGCCCATGACCAGCCCAGGCACAGGGTCAGCAGCGACAAAATGCACGCCTCCCATCACACCCGGTTCAAAAAAGAGACAATGGCAACAACACGCCCTCAACAGAGCCGATGCACAGCCTGCCCCTCAAGGAGTCACCCATGAAAGTTGCCGCCATCCAGATGGTTTCGGGCACCAGCCTGGACCACAACCTGTCGCAAGCCCACACCTTGCTGGACCAGGCCGCAGCCGCAGGCGCCGAATTGGCGGTGCTGCCTGAGTATTTTTGTTTCATGGGCCGCAACGACCGCGACAAGCTGGTGCTGCAAGAGACGCCGGGCCTGGGCACGGTGCAGGATTTTCTGGCCGACACCGCCCGCGAACTGGGTCTGTGGATCGTGGGTGGCACCCTGCCGATGGCCACGGACGACCCGACCCACGCAGCCAATGCCTCGGTGGTGTACAACCCCAAAGGCCAGTCGGTGGCGCGGTACGACAAGATCCACCTGTTTCGCTACGACAACGGCCGCGAGCGTTACGACGAAGCGGCCGTGCTGGCGGCCGGCCACACCCCCACCCACTTTGCCTTGACCGACCACCAGCACCACACCTGGACGGTGGGCATGAGCGTGTGCTACGACCTGCGCTTCCCCGAGCTGTACCGCCAGCTGGGCGCCGACATTCTGCTGGTGCCTGCCGCCTTCACTTACACCACCGGGCAGGCCCACTGGGAGGTGTTGTTGCGTGCGCGGGCGATTGAAAACCAGGCCTATGTGATTGCCAGTGCGCAAGGCGGCACCCATGAAAACGGTCGACAAACCTGGGGCCAAAGCATGGTGATCGACCCGTGGGGCACGGTGCTGGGCCAACATGCGATCGGGGCCGGTGTGGTGGTGTGCGACCTGGACCCGGCCCATTTGACCGCGGTTCGCACCCAACTGCCCGCACTGCAACACCGCCGCCTGTGAGCCCGAGGCGGATGCGGCCCTGGCTGCCACGGCGCTGGGTGCTGTGGGGCCTGCTGTTTTTGTTGGTGAGTCTGCTGCTGAGTGCCCTGGTGTTCCTGGCCCGGGAGTACGAAGACAACCTGGCCCAGAACCGCCTGGACCAGACCGCGAGCAACATCAACAGCGAAATCCGCAACGGCCTGCTGCGCAACGTGCAAAACCTGTTGGCACTGCACAACAACCAGACCGTTCCCGGGGCGTGGGAAATCGGGGCGACAGAGGTGCTCGGCCCGCACCGCGAAATGGTGCAAATCGAATGGCGGGACAACCACCTGAAGCTGCTGGCCCACCGCATCAGCCCCTACCAGCCGGGCCTGTTTGCTGTCATGCCGCGCGAACAAGCGCTGCCAGACATACGCCAGGCCTGCATGAACGCGCAGCGCAGCAACAGCCCCTCGTACGCCTCCAGCTATTTTTGGCCGATGGCGTACGGCCTGGGCATGGAGTTGATGGAGATGTGCATGCCGGTGGGGCACGAAGGCGAATCGCGCGGCTACCTGGTCGTCACCTACAGCCTGGCCGGGGTGTTATCGGAACTGGTGGGGCCCGATTTGCGGCGCAGCACCAGCCTGGCCATCACCGAGTCCGATGGCACACGGCTGAGCATTGTGGGGGCCGTGCACAGCGGCGCCGGGGTGATGACTGCACAGCAACTGGTGGACCTGCCGGGGGCGGCCTTCATGCTGCGGGTGGAACGGGCACGCGCGTTTGGTGGTTGGTTGCCACACGTTCTGACCGTGACGGTAGGCACCTTGTCGCTGGCGCTGCTGGCAGTGCTGGGCCTGTTCGCCCGGGACATTGGCAAACGCCTGCGGGCCGAAGGCCGGCTGGCCGATGCGTTGGCGTTTCGCAAGGCGATGGAAGACTCCCTGGTCACGGGCTTGCGCGCCCGCGACATGGAGGGCCGTGTCACCTACGTGAACCCCGCGTTCTGCCAGATGGTGGGGTTCAGCGCAGAGCAGCTGATCGGCACCGGCCTGCCCTCACTGTGGTGGCCTCCCGAACTGGTGAACGAATACCAGCAACGCCAGGCGGTGCGCCTGGCAGGCCAGGCCCTGCCGCGCGAGGGCTGGGAATCGGTGTTCCAGCGCAGCGACGGTACTCGGTTCCCGGTGCTGATTTTTGAGGCCCCCTTGATCGATGCACGCGGCGTGCAAACCGGGTGGATGAGTGCCATTCTGGACCTGACCGAGCAACGGCGCGTGGAGGAATTGTCCAGGGCCTCGCAAGAACGCCTGCAGGCCACCGCACGCTTGGCAATGGCCGGCGAAATGGCGTCCCTGATCGGGCACGAACTGAACCAGCCACTGGCGGCGATTGCCAGTTACGCCAGCGGCATTTCCAACCTCATGCAGGAAACCGAAGGCACACAAGCCCTGCCCGAACCTTTGCGCTCGGACATAGCCGAAGCCATAGGCCGTATGAAAACCCAGGCCGAACGGGCTGGCAAAGTCATCAAAAGTGTGTCGGACCTGGTGCGCCGCCGCGAACACGCCCGCGAGGCCATGCCGCCGCAATCGCTGTTTGACGCAGTAACGCCCCTGCTGCAACTGCAGGCACGCAAACTCAACATCGACCTTCGATTGGAAGTGGCACCCAACACCCCCCCCGTGTGGTGCGACACCACCATGGTGGAACAGGTGTTGCTGAACCTGGCACGCAACGGCATGCAGGCCATGCCCTTGAACGACCCGCCCAGCGATTCCGGGCTGCGCCAACTGACGCTGCATGCCCGTTTGCCCACCTTGACCAACAGCGGGCGCACCTGGGTGGAATTTTCCGTGACCGACCATGGGCAAGGCCTGAGCCCCGAAGTGATTGAGCGCCTGTTCACCCCGTTTTTCACCACCAAAGCCGAAGGCATGGGCTTGGGTCTGAACCTGTGCCGCACCGTGATCGAACAGCACGGCGGCGTGCTGGTGCATGAACACGCGTTGCCGTTTGGCACGGTGTTTCGGTTCACCCTGCCCAGCGCCCGGTGATCGGCCTATGATGCGCACACCATGACGCAGCCCCTTGACCCGTATTCGCGCGTGTTCATCATCGACGACGACGCCAGCGTGCGCGACGCGCTGGGTTGGCTGCTGCGCACACGGCGCTTGCTCAGCGAACCCTATGACAGCGCCGACCGGTTCTGGACCGAGGTGCAAGACTGGAAAAAAGAGCCGGGCACGCCCTGCTGCCTGCTGCTGGACGTGCGCATGCCCGGCATGAGTGGGCTGGCCCTGTTTGAACACCTGCTGCAGTTGCCCTGGTTTGCCTGCATGCCGGTGATTTTTTTGTCCGGACATGCCGACGTGGCCACGGCGGTGGACGCGGTCAAACGCGGTGCCTATGATTTTTGTGAAAAGCCGTTTTCCGACAACGCACTGGTGGACCGTGTGGAACAGGCCCTGACCCATTCGGCCACCGTTCTGTCCCAGCGACAGCACCGGCGCGACGTGCAAGACCGCATGAACGCACTGACCGAACGCGAGCAGGCCGTGATGCACCTGGTGGCCTCGGGCCTGCCCAACAAGCTGGTGGCCGACGAACTGCAAATCAGCGTGCGCACGGTGGAGGTGCACCGGTCGCGCGTGTTCGAGAAAATGAACGTCAAATCAGCGGTGGAGCTGGTAAAACTGCTGGGAGAGCTGTGATGGGAACCCAGGACGAAGCACGGTCGCTCAACGATCGGAGTGGGTCGATTCCTCTTTTGCGGCCTTGGGACGGTCGTCCTGTTTCAAATCGTCGGGCAGTTCGCCGTTCTTGCGCCCCGAAAACATCGTCCACCACACAATAAAAATGAACAACAAGAAGGCGCCCAGCGCCTCCAGCAACAGCAAAGTCATGGCCTGTACCTGGGGGTTCTTCCTCAAGGGGCGGGCCGTGCGTGGCACCGCAATGGCCATCATTGTAGGCACGCTGTTGTCCTGCGCCGCCCCCTTGGTGCCGCCCCCACTGCCCAAAGAAAACTCCCCGACCCCGGTGGCAAGCACCCCACCCGACCCCACCAGCCCGGCGGCTGTGCCCAACGCGTTGACGGTGACGCCCGACACCTCGGCAGCCTGGCGTTGGGCCGATGCCCAGCCCTTGCCCCCCCCATTGCAACGCGGCAAAAGCGTGTGGATGCCGGTGCGCTGGCACCAGTTGCCCGGCTGGGGCACCGACACCTTGCACGACGCCTGGAATGCCTGGCTGCGCAGCTGCGAACGCCCCGCCCCCACTGTGGGCACCCTGTGTGCCGAAGCCCGCCGCCTCACACTGGGCAGTTCGCAAGAACAACACGACTGGATGATGGAACGCCTGCAGCCCTACCAGGTGCAAAGCGCCGAAGGGCAGGCCACCGGTTTGTTGACCGGCTACTTTGAACCGGTGCTGCCCGCCAGCCGCCAACGCACGGCCAGCCACACCGTGGCACTGCACCGCCTGCCCAGCCCCTGGCGTGCACCCTCCCCCAACGCCCCCTGGTTCAGCCGCCAAGACATCCAAACGCGCCCCGAAGCCCAGCAGGCGCTGGCGGGGCAAGCCCTGGCTTGGCTGCAGGACCCGATCGATGCCCTGCTGCTGCAAATACAAGGGTCAGGGCGTCTGGTGGTGCAAGAACCCGACGGCACCCAACGCACGGTGCGCCTGGCCTATGCCGGGCACAACGGACACCCCTACCAAAGCGTGGGCCGTTGGTTGCTCGACCGCGGGTTGATCCGCGAAGGTTCGTGGGAAGCGATACGCGCGTGGGCCCAACAAAACCCGCAGCGTCTGGACGAAATGCTCTGGAGCAACCCGCGCTACGTGTTTTTCCGTGAAGAGCCTTTGAGCGAGCTGGATGCCCAATTCGGGCCCAAGGGGGCGCAAGGGGTGCCTTTGACCCCGGGGCGCTCGATTGCGGTGGACCGTGAAAGCATCCCCTACGGCACCCCGGTGTGGCTGCACAGCGCAGGGCCGGCAGCCCAAATCAGCCGACTGGTGCTGGCACAGGACACCGGCAGTGCCATTGTGGGCGCGGTGCGGGCCGACTACTTCACCGGCTGGGGCAGCGACGCCTACGCCCAGGCCGCGCAACTCAAACAACCCCTGAAGCTGTGGGCGCTGTGGCCCCGCAACCCCCGCCCCTGACCCCACCAAGGAGACCCCCATGCGCATCGGCATCCTCACCGGCGGCGGCGACTGCCCCGGCCTCAATGCGGTCATACGCGCGGTGGCCAAATCACTGATGCGGCAATGCCAGGCAGAAGTCATCGGCATACACGACGGCTTTGCCGGCCTGATGGCCCGCGAGCCACGCAGCCACGCCCTGGACTGGGAACAGGTCAGCGGCATTTTGATGCGCGGCGGAACCATCTTGGGCACCAGCAACCGCGCCAACCCACTGGGCAACCCAGCGCACTTGGCGCAATCCCTGCACAACGCGCGGCAATTGGGGTTGGACGCGCTGGTGGTGATTGGGGGTGACGGCACCATGGAAATTGCACACGGCCTGGCCGAACACGGTGTGCCGGTGGTGGGGGTGCCCAAAACCATCGACAACGACATCGTGGGCTGCGAACGCAGCTTTGGCTTTGACACCGCCGTGGCCACCGTCACCGAAGCGTTGGAACGGATTCAGACCACCGGCCAAAGCCACGGCCGTGTGATGGTGGTAGAGACGATGGGGCGCTACGCAGGCTGGATTGCCCTGGAAGCCGGTTTGGCGGGTGCAGCCGATGTGATTTTGTTGCCCGAGATCGATTACGACATCGACCGGGTGGCCCAGCTGTGCCGAGAGCGGGAAACGCACCAACGCTTCACCGTGATTTGTGTGGGCGAAGGCGCCAAACCCCAGGGCGGGCAATTGACGGTGGAACGCCGCATTGAGGGCAGCCCCGACCCCATACGCCTGGGTGGCGTGGCCCACGTGCTGGCGGCCGAACTGCAAACACGGGTGCAAAGCGAGGTGCGGGCCACGGTGCTGGGACACGTTCAACGCGGCGGCAGCCCCACCCCATTCGACCGTGTGCTGGCCACCCAGTTCGGCAACCAGGCCGCGCAACTGGTGATGGCCGGACAGTTCAACCGCATGGTCACGCTGCACCAAGGCCAAATGGCCAACATACCCCTGCGCGATGTGGCTCACCAACACCGCAACGTGCCGCTGGACCACCCGCTGCTGCAGGCGGCCCGCCAGATCGGCGTCTGTCTGGGCGACAACGCCTGATCAGCCGAGGCGGTCGCGCGCGTCCATGGCCAAGCACAAATCGGCCCAGGCCTTGGCTTTTTCAGCCGGGCTGCGCAGCAAGTAAGCGGGGTGGTAAGTGACCACCACCGGCAAGGTGTGTTGCCCCAGTCGGGCTTGGTGCACGCGCCCACGCAACTTGCCCAAAGGCATGTGCGACAGGGTTTCGGGTGGCAAACACCCCCCTTGGCCCAACACGGTTTGGGCCGCAAAACGGCCCATGGCCAAAACGATTTTGGGCTGCAACAACTCGATTTGCCGCAACAAGTAGGGGGTGCATTGGGCCACTTCCACCGGATCGGGGTTGCGGTTGTGCGGTGGCCGACATTTGATGACGTTGGCGATGTACACCCCACGCTCGCGATCAAGGCCCATGGCCAGCAACATTTTGTCGAGCAATTGCCCGGCCCGGCCCACAAAAGGCAAGCCTTGCCGGTCCTCCTCCTCGCCCGGTGCTTCACCCACCACCAGCCAGTCGGGGTGCAGGTCGCCCATGCCCACCACCGCCTGGTTGCGAAATTGCGCCAAATCGCAGGCGGTGCACTGTGCCACCGCCTGCCCCAAGGTCTCCAGGTCGGCACCGGCCCAAGCCACCACCGGGCGCGGGGGCACTGTGCCCACCGGGGGGGCTTCGACCACACGGGGCGGCTGCTTCACACGCCCCTCCACGGCCTGGGTCTGCACAGCGGGCTGGGTGGGCAATGCGACGGCTTTCGGAACCACGGCCACTGGTGGGGCCACGGTTTCTGGCACAGGGGCTGCCGGGTCTGGGCCAAGCGTCCACCAGGTGGACACACCCATTTCGGTCAACATGGCGACCTGGCGCTCGCTCAGTGGGGGCACAACACTCATGCCACGCCCTCCTGCATGGGGGTGCCCAGGGCCAGGCACATCACCCGTGCATCTTCGCGCTGCCCGCCTGTGTCCGGGTAGTAACCGCGGCGCATGCCCACGGTGTTGAACCCCAGTTGTTCATACAGCGCCTGTGCCGCATGGTTGCTTTGGCGCACCTCCAGCCAAGCGTTGGCTGCACGTTGGGCACAGGCCCAATCCAGAAAAGCCCCCATCAGGGTTCGGGCCCAACCCCGGCGCCGGTGCGCAGGGACGGTGGTGATGTTGAGGAGGTGCACCTCGTCCACCCCCGTCATGGCCACGGCATAACCGAGCAACCAGTGCCCATCTGGCAAAGCGGGTGCATGGGCCCATGAAGCGGGGTCGCTGGCATGGGCTGGCAGCACGAGCATCTGCATCCAATGGCCTTGGGCCAAGGACCCCTCAAAATGGCGCAAAGGCCACGGGTGGGCGTAGGCGGTTTTTTCCACCTCAGCGACCTGGGCCAGATCTTGGGGCTGCATGGCTTGCAAACGCCAACGGGGGGGGGTGAGATAGGCGGCGCGAGAGGTCATACCGCCCCCGCGGGCAGGGCCGGTCCCGCAAGGGCGGTCTTTTCTGCTTTGATGCGTTCACGCTCTTCGGTGGTTTGCGCCACTTTGTCGCGCACATACAAAGGTTGGGCCTGCTCGGCAGACACTGCATACCCGCGCTGCCAAAGGCCCGGTGCCAAACGCAACAATGCAGCGGCGGTGGGCCGCGCCAGACACTCCGTGTGCTGGGCCAACACCGCTTCCAGGCGGTCGGCGTACACCGGGGTGGCATTGCCCACCAACACCCGACGGTGTGCCGGGGGCAAAATCTGCAACCAGCCACCCAGGGCTTCAGGCCGCACCAACAGGCTGGGCTGCAAGGCCGCCAGGTCGATCTGTCCACTGTCTTGCAAGGTCACAGCGGTGGCATACATCTCATCCATGCGGGCGTCGAGCAGGGCCACCATGGCGTCGGGCAACGGCGCGCCTTGTTGTTGCATCTGCCAGCGGGCGTCTTCGGCGGTGGCCAGCAGGGTGTTCACCGGCAACACGGGCACTCCGTGCTGCCGCCCGCCCCAGGCCAAGCCCTGCACCACCGAGCACGCGGTGCGCAACCCGGTGAAAGACCCGGGCCCATGGCCGAACACGATCGCATCCAGCTCGGCCACCCGCCAACCCAATTCGGCCAGCCCGGAAAGAACCAACGGGATCAGCTGGGCAGATGCCTGCGCCCCCCCAGGGCCGTCGTGCTGCCACAGCGGGGCACCGTTGCCTGCCGCCCCCATCGCCACACTCAGCCCTTCCGTGCTGGTGTCCAAAGCCAGCACGCGGGCCAAAGGCGAGA
>JACCDQ011617355.1_pt1 | contig 10510 bp, 8 predicted proteins | sample 7446031 | NCBI WGS metagenome assembly JACCDQ01 (sample SAMN15323442, study PRJNA562643) | freshwater metagenome | isolation source: river surface water | place: USA:Blue River Watershed | collected 2017-08-17
GCAGGCAGTCGGTGCCATCCTGAACAAGGTGGACCTGCCCGATCCGGTCGAATCCGCGATCAAGGCTGCGGCGACGGGTGACGTCAGCGACCTCGTTTCGGACCTGACCAAGAAGGCGAAGAAATGAAGTCGCTCCTCCCTGTCCTTCTCCTGCTTGCCAGCCCTGCGGCTGCCGAACAGTACAAGATCAACAGGGTGATCGACGGGGACACAGTGGAGATTTCCGTGGGGTTCCTGCCGGAGCCTCTGCCGCCGAAGCTGTCGATCCGTGTCCTTGGTATCGACACCCCTGAGAAGGCACCCCGCGCCAAGTGCGAGGCTGAGGCCGAGAAGGCAAAGCTGGCCAGCGCCTTCACCAAGGCTGCCGTCGCCAGCGCCCATGAGATCGACGTCCAGTTGAAGGAGTGGGACAAGTATGGCGGTCGGGTGCTGGGCTATGTGTACCTCGACGGGAAGAGCCTGTCGGACCTGCTGATCAACGAAGGCCTTGCCCGCCCATACCACGGCGAAGTCAAGTCCTCTTGGTGCGAATAGGAGCAATAGATGACCGCCCCCCTCCTGACCGGGAACCAACTGTCGGCCATGCTCCAGACCAACCCGAATGCGGGTGACTGGCTGGACGCCATGAACGAACATCTGCCGCGCTTCGGCATCACCACGCCGCACCGTGTGGCTGGGTTCATCTCGCAGTGCGCCCATGAATGCGCGGACTTCAAGCTGCTGGAGGAGAACCTGAACTACCGCGAGGAGACGCTGTTGCGCGTGTTCCCGCGCTACTTCGGCCCCGGCAAGGAAGACCCGAAGGACTACGCCCACAACCCGCAGAAGCTGGCCAACTACGTCTACATGGACAAGCACCGCAGCGCCGCTGGCGCACTGGGCAACGTGCATGAGGGCGATGGCTGGCTCTTCCGTGGCAAGGGCCTGAAGCAGGTCACTGGCCGCGCCAACCATGAGGCGTTCGGGAAGAAGATCGGGATGACTGCGGAGCAGGCGGCTGAGTACCTGCTGACCAAGGAGGGTGCGCTGGGGTCGGCCCTGTGGTTCTGGGACAGCCGGAACCTGAACCCCATCGCGGACACGGGCGACATCGTCAAGCTGACCAAGATCATCAATGGCGGTGACATCGGTCTGGACGACCGCAGGGCGCGATACCTGCGGGCCATGAACATCCTTGCCATGAAGCCGGGGGACACCGTCCAGCAGGCCGCTCCTGAAGCGTCAGGCACCACGCTGCGTCGTGGCGACAAGGGTGACGCCGTGTACAAGCTACAGCAGAGGCTGGGCATGGCACCGGATGGCAGCTTTGGACCCGCGACCGAGAGTGCGGTGAAGCGGTGGCAGCAGGCAAACGGCCTGACCGCAGACGGTGTGGCTGGTCCGAAGACCCTTGCCAAGCTGATGGCCTGAGGCAGCCGGAACATCCTCCAGCAATGAGTGGATGGAACGGCACCTCTGGTGATGTATACTCCGGGCAACAGGAGGCCGTTCCATGCCGCTAACGAAACTTCAGTTCAGCCCCGGTATCAACCGTGAGACCACTGGGTACGCCAACGAGGGCGGCTGGTGGGATTGCGACAAGGTGCGCTTCCGTCAGGGCTTCCCTGAGAAGATCGGCGGATGGGTGAAGTTCGCATCGCAGTCCCTTCTAGGGACGACCCGCGCCATCCACCCGTGGACTGCATTGGACTCAGATGAGTACATCGGCTTCGGGACCAGCCTGAAGTACTACGTCTTCGGCGGAGGGGTGTACAACGACATCACCCCGCTCCGGGCGACAACATCTGCTGGCGCTGTCACTTTCGCTGTTGGCAGGACTACCCTTGCGTCCAGCATGAACGACGCGCAGACGACGATCACCCTGACCAGCGCGACAAACTTCCCGGTCACTGGCGGAATCATCAGGATCGACAGTGAAATCATGTCGTACTCTTCTGTCGCTGGGTCAAGCCTGACTGGCGTAGTGCGAGGCATCAGCGGTACGACAGCGGCAGCACACTCATCTGCTGCGGCAGTTTCCTCTGCCACCATCTTGGTCACCAACGTCAGCAACGGCGTCGTGAACGGCGACTTTGTGACCTTCAGTGGGGCCGTCAGCCTTGGCGGAAACATGACCGCCGCCGTCCTGAACCAAGAGTACCAAGTGACTGGCGTCGTCTCTGCCGACGTCTACACCGTCTCCGCCCGAACCGTATCGACCATCTCATCCATCACGGTGAACGGCGCTCTGTCGCAGACCTATGTCTTCTCCGCAGCGGGCGACGTCGGATCGGGAGGCACGGCAACTGTCGGCGCGTACCAGATCAACACTGGCCTCGACACCTCCGTGTCAGGGACTGGCTGGGGCGCGGGGCCGTGGTCTCGTGGAGGTTGGGGTTCTTCTGCCTCTGTGACCGTCCCCGGCGCACAGCTTCGCATCTGGACCCATGACAACTATGGCGAAGACCTGATCATGAACGTCAAGGACGGGGGCCTGTACTACTGGGACAAGAGTCTGTCGTTCCTCAGTGCTGTCCCGATCTACCAGATGGTTGGGGCGCAGTCGGCCCCTCAGGTGGCAAAGCAGGTCTTGGTGTCTGACAACGACCGCCATGTCATTGCCTTCGGCTGCGATGATGAGTTCAACCCCGGCGTCCAAGACCCCTTGCTGATCCGGTTCTCGAACCAAGAGGACTTCCTTGACTGGCGGTCCTTGCCGACCAACACAGCGGGGTCTCTCCGCATTGGCTCCGGCTCGACCTTCGTTCAGGCAATCGAGACGAAGCAGCAAATCCTGATCCTCACCGACTCGGCGCTGCACTCCATGCAGTACCTCGGCCCGCCGTACACCTTCGGGATCAACATGATCTCCGACAACATCTCCATCGCTGGCCCGAACGCCGCCATCGCCGCTGGCGAGTCTGTCTTCTGGATGGGGCAGGGCGAGTTCTACGGGTACAACGGCGTCGTCTCGCAGATGGTCTGCGATGTGAAGGACTACGTCTTCTCCGACATCAACACCTCCCAGTTCGAGAAGGTGTATGCCGGGGTGAACCCGAACTTCGGGGAGGTATGGTGGTTCTATCCGTCCGCGAACAGCAACGAGATCGACCGCTACGTCGTCTACAATTACCAGCAGAACATCTGGTACTACGGGTCGATGGCCCGGACGGCATGGACCCACACCAACACTGGCATCGCTCCCATTGCCTGCGGGACGGACGGGTACGTCTACCTGCATGAGACCGGGAACGATGACGGCAGCACCTACCCTGCCTCCGCCATCAATGCCTTTGTCGAGTCCTCCGGGCAGGACATCGGGGACGGTGACCAGTTCGCCTTCATGTGGCGTCTGATCCCAGACATCACGTTCAGGAACTCGACCGGGAACCCAACGGCGCTGTTCACGATCAAGTCCGCAAACTTCCCCGGCGCTGACTTCAGCCAGAGCGACAGCAGGGTGGTCGCCAAGACCTCGTCTGTCCCGGTGGAGCAGTTCACGAACCAAGTCTACATCCGAATCCGTGGCCGCAGCTTCGCGTTCAGGGTGGAGTCGTCTGACGTCGGTGCTGCATGGCGCGTGGGCATCCCCCGTGTCGATGTCAGAACAGATGGACGTCGCTGATGAGCAGGATCACCAACCTCCCAAGGTTTCCGAACGCCCCGGCGACGTATGACCAGAAGTACTTCTCCGACATGGTGCGGTCCTTCTTTCTGTACCAGCAGGCGATCCAGAACCCCGGCGAGGGGCGCAACACGTTCACCGTGTTCACTGCGCTCCAGACCAGCGATCAGGGCCTTGAGTTCGGCGCGGTGTTCAGGGATGGGAATGGCTTCCTGAAGGTGTGCCTTGAGAACGCCCCGAACGTGGGTGGACTTCAGGCGACGGGCGGGGTCGGGCAGATCACCAAGGCCCCGTAAAAGTTCAATGGCACTTGTTCGCCATGCTGTGATAAACTCCGCCCAAATGCGGAACCAGAGACTGGAGAGATAGATGGTCCTTCCCCTGATCTTCAGCGCACTTGGAAGCGCCCTTGGCGGCGCTGGTGCGCTTGGTGGGATCGGCGCACTGGGTGGCGCTGCGCTCGGCTCCGGCCTTGGCACACTGGCTGAGACGGGAGACCTTGAGAAGGGCATCCTGTCCGGTCTGGGTGCCTTCGCTGGCGGCGCGGCTCTCGGCGCTCTGACTGGCGGCGCTGCCGGGGCTGCTGGCGGTGCTGCGAGTGGTGGCTCTGGCGGGACGGTTACCCCGCTTCTTCCGCAGCTTCAGGCGAAGCAGGCGGCTCTGGCTGCTGGCACTGCGGCCCCTGCGGCTGCGGCTGTAAATCCGGGCATCATGGGCATCGGCAAGAACGCCATGAACTTCGCAGGCAGCAAGATGGGCATGGCCACTGGCATTGGCAGCATGGTCGGCTCATCCCTTGCTGGGCCGAAAGGCCAAGAGTCTGAGACCTACGGGAACAAGGGCAGCGGCGAGACCGAGATGAACGCCATCCCCCGCCCGATCCAGACCCCCGGCGCTGGGTATCGCCCCGGCTTCGACCCTGAGTTCGACTATGGCGTCGGCAAGGTTCCGACCGCTGGGCAGGTTCTCAATTACCGCGACAAGGGGGTCAACCCGTACCGCATGGCTGGTGGCGGTCTGCTGTCCAGCCTGCAAGGCACCTTCGGCCCGATCCGCATGGCAGACGGTGGCATCGCTGATCTCGCCCAGAGCATGGACGGCGGCGACATGGCTGCCCCTCCGGCTGGCGGCAATGAGAAGGATGTGGTGACCGAAGCCATCCGGGCAGTGAAAGGCGAAAGCCAGAACCCTGAGGTCGCCCTCGGCAGGTTCCTTGCCCAGTACGGAGAGGACGCCCTGCGCGAACTGGTGGACAAGGTGGAGTCCGGTGACATGGACGAAACCGTGCAGCGCAGTGAGGGCAAGCTGGACGGCGCTGGCGACGGCATGGAAGACCTGATCCCTGCCAACATCGAAGGCAAGCAGGACGTCCTCCTTAGCGACGGCGAGTTCATCGTCCCGGCTGATGTGGTGTCTGGCCTTGGCAACGGGTCGTCTGACGCAGGCGCACGGGAACTGGAGCGGATGCTGGAGCGTGTTCGCACGGCGCGTCACGGCAGCCCTGACCAGCCCCCGCAGATCGACAAGAAGGCGGTTGTGCCAGCATGACCGAAGAGGCCACGGGCATCTCCTTCATCCCGGTCCCCAAGGAGATGGTTGACATCGTCTGGGACGAAGTCAGTGGGATGCTGGAGAAGTCCACCTACACCGCCGTGGGGAAGTGCGACATCAATGACCTGAGGTCTGGCATTGAGGATGGCGTCTACCTTCTCTGGGTGGTGATGGACGGCCAAGAGATTCTGGCTGGGGTCACCACCAGAATCATCGAATACCCCAAGTGCCGTGCGTTGGCGCTGGACTGGATTGGTGGTAAACGTATGAGGGACTGGATCGGCTTGGTGAACGAGCAGATGGTCCTGCATGCGAAGCACAACGGGTGCGCCCACCTTGAAGGGTACGGTCGCCCAGCGTGGATCAGGTGGACCAGACGGTTCGGCTGGAAAGAAGACTATGTGGCATTCAAGCTAGAGGTGTGAGATGGGCAAGGGCAGCGGAAACTCGACCTCGACGGTCACTCAGCAGAGCATCCCGAAGGAGTTCTTCCCGTACTTCGACCGCCTTCTGGCGCGGACGGAGGAAGCGTCGGCTCAGGGATACACGCCGTACACCCAGCCCCGCCTCGCCGGGACCACGGCAGACACTCAGGCGGCATATGGCCTGACCCGCGACATTGCAGCGCGTGGCACCCCGGCAGCCGATGCCGCGATGGGCGTCTATCAGGGGAACATCAATCAGGCTGACCTCGCTATGGGTCAGACCCCGTACCAGTTCTCCCAGTATCAGGGCCTCGCCGCTGGTCAGGCAGAACCCTATGCTGGGTTCACGGCTGGTCGCGCCGAACCGTATTCGGACTTCTCCGCCTTTCAGGCAGACCCATACGCCAACTTCAAGGAAGGCCAGTTCTCGGAGTTCGGGTACGCCCCGACCGAGAAGATGACCGCAGAGACTGCGTCCCAGTACATGGACCCGTACCTGCGGAATGTGCTGGACGTCCAGAAGGAGAAGGCCCGCAAGGACTACGAGATCGCGCAGGCTGGGCGGAACGCCTCTGCCGTGGGCGCTGGTGCGTTCGGTGGCTCCCGCCAACAGGTGGCAGAGTCGATGGCCGAAGCCGACCTCCTCGACCGCATGAGGGAGATCGAAGCCACCGGGAACCAAGCGGCCTATCAGGACGCAGCGTCCCGCTTCGCCGCCGACCGTGCAGCGCAGTTCCAAGCCGCACAGGCTCAGGCCGCAGAACGCGCACGGGTGCAGGCTGGCACGGCAGAAGAGGCTGCCCGTGTCCAGACCGCTCAGGCCGGGGAACTTGGACGCATCCAGTCCATGAACGCCAACGAGTTTGCACGGGTGCAGCAGGCGCAGGCTGCCGAACTCGCCCGGACGCAGGGCATCTCCATTGATGAGGCTGCCCGCATCCAGCAGGCTCAAGCGGCTGAACTGGCCCGCACTCAGGGCATCAGCATTGACGAAGCGGCGCGGGTGCAGGCGGCGCAGGCGGCTGAGTTGGCGCGGGTCCAGCAGTCTCAGGCTGCGGAGAACGCGCAGAACATCCAGAACCAACTCGCCCTGATGGGCCTCAAGGGCGACATGGCATCGCAGATGTCCCAGCTTGAGGAGTTGGCGCGGACTGGTGACATCCAAGCCGCCCAGATGCTGGACAGCATTGGCAAGGCCCAGCAGGCGCAGCAGCAGGCTGGCCTCGACCTCGGCTATGAGGACTTCCTCCGTCAGCAGGGGTGGAACCAGCAGCAGCTTGGGTTCCTGAGCAGCGTCTTGCAAGGCCTCCCGCTGGCCAACGCCGGGACGACCACGCAGACCACCCCATACAACCCGGTCCAGCAGGCTCTGGGCGCGGGTCTCGCTGGCCTCAGCCTCTATAAAGGGTTCACCGGATGAACATGATCGACGTTCAGGACAAGCTGAAAGGCCTGTCTCAGCAGCAACTGGTCGCAGAGATGCAGTCCCCTTCCGGGGTTGCACCTCAGTTCTTGGTCCTGTCCGAGATCACCCGCCGCAAGCGCATGCAGGACAGCTACCAGAACCAGCAGCAGCAGCCGAACACCACCATCGCTGAAGAGGCGGTTGCCTCCGCTGGCGTCCCCGGTGGTGGCCTCGCTGCGATGGCGCGGTCGATGGCCCCGAATAGTTCAATGGCACAAAACACGGCAGCCATGCCGCAGCCCGTGCCGCAAGAGCAGCCTGTGCAGGGCATGTACGGCGGCGGCTATGTGCAGAAGATGGCGGTCGGTGGCCAGCCTGCCGACATGTCGAACCCGATGGTCTCGGCTTGGGTGCAGCGTGAGGCCCAGCGCCGTGGCGTCACGGTTGAAGAGGTTCTGGCCAACCTTGGTCCGACTGGCGCAGCCATCTCTGCGGCGGCACCGTCTATGGCTGCCCGCAACCAGATGCTGGGTCTGGAGCCTGTCGGCACCAGCAACTTCAACTTCCCCACGCAGGCCGACCTCGACAGCCGCGCACTTGAGGACAAGTTCGGGATCAACTCCCGTCCGATGGTCCCGCAGCCCATCGACACCCTGCCGGATATTTATCCCCCGGCACCGAGAGAGGGTCGTGTAATTGGCCGTGAGCCTCCGGCATTCCCGTCCCCTGCCGCGCCGCAGATGCCTGAGCCTGTCGATCTTGACCTGACCGCGCCGATGGCGTCCACGCCTGTGGCACCGCGCCCGCAGGACATGCGCCTCATGGGTCTTGAGCCTCAGGGTTCTTCCTCGCCGCGCGTCAACGACATCCTCGACCAGATGGAGTACGGGTTCACGCCGGGGTCAGACCGCCGACTGACGGCTGCCGAAATCCTGTCGCAGTCCGCTGGCCCGATGCCTGAACTTCCGGCAGCGCCGAAGAGTGCGACCCCGGAGGCACCCGCCCCGGAGACGACGCTCTCCATCGACCCGTACACCGGGAGGTTCATGAACGCCCCGACGATTGGCAAGCAGATGTCGAACTTGGGGGAGAACCTCTCAGGCGCTGCTGACTATATCGCGGAGAGCCTCCCTGCGCTCGACATGTCGTCTGGCAACCCGTACTCCGAGTTGACCGATGAGGAGATGTCAGCCCTCACCTCCGGTCGCCTCTCCCCAGAGACGGCAGATGCCATCCAGTCCAGCCGCCTTGCGATGGCGCAGTACAGTCGTGGCGCTGGCGGGGAAGCGTCCACCCCGGCTGCCGCGAAGCCTGAGGGGGACACGACCGCAGCACCGCCGTCTGTGTCCACAAGGGACGGGACGGTGACCACGACCACGCCAGCGGTGACGTCCGAGAGTTCTCCCACCACGAACTCCGGCGCGTCTGTCACTGGCCGTGGATCGGGCGCTGCTGTCGGCGGTGCCAACGCACCCACCTCCTACGAGCAGGAACTGCGTGACGCGATGGCCCGTGCTGAGAAGCGGGCCAATCAGGACAAGTGGCTGGCTCTGGCTCAGGTCGGCATGCAACTGATGGCGTCCAAGGAACCCACCCTTGGCGGCGCACTGGGCGAGGCTGGCATCGCTGGCCTTCAGGCATTCCGTGGCTCCCGTGATGCCTACGAGAACGAACGCCTCGGCCTGACCAAGTCGCTGTACGATCTCCAGCAGCAGCAGGCCGCAGCCATTGCGGCGCAGCGGGCAGCGGCGACAAAGGCAACCGGAGGCTCCTACGGCATCAAGGACATCATGGGCATTGCCGATCAGTACGACAAGGCAATCAAGTCCATGATGGTGGACAACGGCCTTGGTGGTCTGGTGATGCCGACAGATGAGGAAAGCGTTGCCCGCATCGCTGAACTGAAGCGCGAGAAGGACAAATACATCGGGATGCTGATCCCCCAGTCCACCTTCGACGCCACCGCTCAGTAACATCTAGAGATAGCCGCCCAGTGCGGCTATACTCCCGTCTGCAACAAGGAGTTTGCAGATGGCCACTATCTCCGTCCCCTCCTCCATTCAGGGCAAGACCTACTCCGTCAAGATCGCCGGAGACACACCAACCCCGGAAGAGCAGGCGCGGATCAGTGCCTTCGTCGCGCAGCAAGACGCGCAGCTTTCCAAGTTCCTCCCCGGCTATCAGCCAACTGCGCCGGAGGACACTGGGCCTGACACCTCATTCTCCGGGGCCTTCCGTTCTGGCATTGACCAGCCGCTTGAGAGCATCGCCCAGACCTCCCGTATGCTGGGAGGCAATGGCATTGCTGACTTCCTGAGCGGCTTGACGGAAGCGCCGAAGAACTATCAGTCAGCGACGACTGGCTTCATGAATGAAGACGGCAACTTCTACGACTTCTCCTACCTGCCACGCGCCGCAGTCGAACAGGCTGGCCAGTTTGCCGGAACCATGCTGACGAAGGCTGGAGGTGCTGCATTGGGCGGCGCTGCTGGCTCCGTGATCCCCGGCGTCGGTTCGGCTGCTGGCGCGGTCGCTGGCGCATTCGCTGGCCCTGCGCTGTTTGAGGCTGTGCAACTCCTTGGACCAGTCGCCCAGCAACGCGCTGAAAACGATGGCCGCGATGCGCCCAACACCGATGACTGGCTGGCAGCCCTGAGTACGGCTGGAGCCAGCGGTGCGATGAACGCCATCGCCCCCGGCCTGTCTGGCTTCTTCAAGAAGGTTCTCGTTGAAGCCGGGACGGAAGGCATTCAGTCCATCATCCAGCAAACTGGCGAGACTGCCGGGACAAGGATCGGCCTTCAGATCGACCCCCGTCAGGCTGGCGCTGAAGCGATCCTTGGCGGCGCTGGCGCTGGCATCGTTGACGCCCCCTTTGCCGCTGTCGGGGCGAAGTCTGAAGCCAAGAAGAAGGCTGCCGATGCGGAAGCAAAGGCCCTCTCCGAGATGCAGGAGGACCAAGAGGAGGACGCCAAAGACATCATGGCCAAGATCGGGTTCGGCCAGAAGTCGATGGAGGCTCCGGTCGAAAAACCAAAGCGGCTGACCACCAACCTCTTGCCGTCTCCCACCGCTGGCCAGCAGACTGCGCCAGAGGGCCGTCCTGTGGCCACTGCCACTCCTCCGGTGGTCACCACCCAGCCGACCGCAGAAGCCCCTCTGCCGGGGCAGACAGCGCGTCCTGCGCCCAGCTTCCGCTGGAAGCAGTACCAGTCCACCGTCCAGAACATCGGTAAGGCCAAGGCCCCGACCATCGCAGCCATCCAGAAGGCGGCTGAGACGGCAGGCAATGGACCAGTGACGCCCGCTGTCGCCCGTGACATCCGCGCCCAGATGGAGCGTGACGGTGTCGTCAAGCCCAGCGCCAAGGTGAAGGGCGGCTATGAGTACCAGCCGAACGTGACGCCTCAGGTGGACCGCGCCGAAAGCTATCGCCGCACCATTGAAGACGTCACCCGCGAAGCGCAGGATGCCCGCCTCGCCCGCGAGAAGGCGTTGCAGGATGCCCGTCGCGCACAGCAGACC
>JACCDQ011175575.1_pt1 | contig 10508 bp, 10 predicted proteins | sample 7446031 | NCBI WGS metagenome assembly JACCDQ01 (sample SAMN15323442, study PRJNA562643) | freshwater metagenome | isolation source: river surface water | place: USA:Blue River Watershed | collected 2017-08-17
CGCCGCCGACCAGCGGGTCGTAGAAGCGCGTCGTCACGCCCATCGGGGCGAGGATGTTGCGGCAGAAGGCACGGGTCGGCTCGTAGGCGCTGTCGACCATCAGCAGCTCGTCGCCGGGGTTGAGCACGCTCAGCAGCGCGCCCGAGACCGCCGCTACCCCCGAGGGGTAGAGCATGGTGCCCGCGGCCCCGGGCTCGAGCCCGGTCAGCGCGTCGGCCAGCGACCAGTGGGTCGGCGTCCCGCGCCGTCCGTAATAAAGACCGTCATTGGGCGCTTTGACCGCCGCGCGCAGGTCGGCGACCGTGTCGAACAGGATCGTCGAGGCGCGCCACACCGGCGTGTTGACGATGCCCTGCGTCCATGCCTTGCGGCGTCCCGCGCCGACGATGCGCGTTCCCGCGCCCTTCCGATGTTCGCTCACGCTGCTCCGACCGCCTTGGGAGTAGAGGGGTCTGCGCCCCATTCCGACCAGCTGCCATCGTAGAGGGAAAGCCCTGTCATGCCAAGCAAGGCGGCCCCGAACAGGACCACCGCGGCGGTCACGCCCGAGCCGCAGGTCGTCGTCAGCGGCCGCGTCGGGTCGATCCCGGCGGCGGCGAACTCGACCGCCAGCGCGTCGCCCTGCTTCCATGTCCCGTCGGCGTTGAACAGCCGGTCATAGGGCAGGTTGCGCGATCCCGGGATGTGGCCCGCTGCGACCTCGGGCCGCGGGTCGCCCTCGGCGCCGGTGAAGCGCGCCGCGCCGCGTGCATCGACGACCTGCTCGGCGGCGCTGTCGATATTGGCCCGCATCGCCGCAAGGTCGCGCAGCCAATGCGGATCGGGTCGCGGCACGAAAGTGGCGGGGGCGACCGGCGCGGCCGGGCCCGTCTCGAGCGGGCGACCCTCGGCGCGCCATTTGGCGATGCCGCCGTCGAGCAGCGCGACATGGTCGGCGCCCATCGCGCGCAGCATCCACCACGCCCGCGCCGCGGTGCGGTGCGGCGTATCGTCGTAAAGGAGGATCCGGTCGTCCCGCGCCACGCCCAGCGCGCCCAGCCGCGTCGCGAAGCGCGCCGGGTCGGGCAGCATGAACGGCACGGGGCTGTGCGCGTCCTTGAGTGTCGCCAGTTCGAGGAAGTGCGCGCCGGGCACATGACCCGCGGCAAAATCGGCCGCCGCGTCGCGGCTGGCGTCGAACACGAAATAGGACGCGTCGAGGATGTGCAGACCGGGCGTGCCCAGCTCGGCTGCAAGCCGCTCGGTCGAAACAAGAAGTGTCATGTCCGATGCTTAACCCGCCCGTCTTGAAGCTTCAATCGCGCTCGGCTAGCAGCGGGGGATGAACCCGATCCATCTCGGCCAGACGAGCGCGCTTCCCGCCACCCCGGAAGAGGCCGTTCTCGACTATGTCCCCAATCCCCGGCCGGGGACGCTTTATGTCGCGCGCTTTGCGGTGCCCGAATTCACCTCGCTCTGCCCGGTGACCGGCCAGCCCGACTTCGCGCACCTCGTGATCGACTATGTTCCTGACGCGACCATCGTCGAGTCCAAGTCGCTCAAGCTGTTTCTCGGCGCATTTCGCAACCATGCGGCCTTTCACGAGGATTGCACGGTCGGCATCGGCCAGCGCCTGTTCGACGGGATGAAGCCGCACTGGCTGCGGATCGGCGGCTATTGGTATCCGCGCGGGGGCATCCCGATCGATGTCTTCTGGCAGTCGGGGGCGCCGCCCGAGGGCGTGTGGCTGCCCGATCAGGGCGTCGCTGCCTATCGCGGTCGCGGTTGAGGCCAACGAAAAAGGGCCGGGGAAACCCGGCCCTTTTCCTTTTGGCGTGTCGCCGGCGTCAGTCCTGCTTGAACTCGACGCCGATGTAGCGCGGCGGGTTGTTGCCGCGCTGGATCAGCAGCAGCACGCTTGCGCGGTTGGCCTTGCGCGCCGCGCTGATCGCGGCATTGGCGTCGGCCGGCGTCACGGTCGGGCGCTGGTTGATCGACAGGATCACGTCGCCGCGACGAAGCCCCTTGGCGCCCGCGTCGCTCGACGGGTCGACCCCGCTGATCACCACGCCATGGACCTCGCCCCGCAGTCCGAGCTTGTTGGCGACGTCGGCGGTCAGCGCGGTCAGCCCGAGGCCGATCGAGCCAGCCGCGGCCTTCTGCTCCTGCGCGTCGGGGGCGCGATCGCCATCCTCGTCGCCAAAATCGTCGCTCGCGGCGAGCTTTTCCTCGGGCGGACGTTCGCCCACCGTGGCGTTGACGGTCAGGCGGCGGCCGTCGCGGATCAGCTCGATCGGAACGGTCGAACCGATGGCCGTGTTGGCGACGATATAGCTCAGCGTGTTGTCGGGCGTGACCTCGCGGCCGTCGACCTTGACGATCACGTCGCCCTGCCGGATGCCCGCGCGCGCCGCGCCCTTGCCGGGTTCGACCCGGGCGACGATCTCGCCGACATTCTTGGGCAGGCCCAGCGCGCCGGCAATCTCGTCGGTCATCGGCTGGATGCCGACGCCCAGATAGCCGCGCTTGACCGCGCCGCCCTTCTTGAGCGCCTCGATCACCGGCCGGGCCTCTTCGGCCGGGATGGCGAAGCCGATGCCGATATTGCCGCCGGTGGGCGAGAAGATCGCGGTGTTGATGCCAATGACATTGCCGTTGAGGTCGAACATCGGGCCGCCCGAATTGCCCTGGTTAATCGAGGCGTCGGTCTGGATGTAGCGGTCATAGGCGCCGCCCATGCCGATATTGCGGTGAAGCGCCGAGACGATGCCCGACGTCACCGTGCCGCCCAGCCCGAACGGGTTGCCGATCGCGATCACCCAGTCGCCGACGCGGGTGCGGGTCGAATCGCCGAATTCGACAAAGGGCAGGTTGCGCGCGTCGATCTTGAGCAAGGCAAGGTCCGAGGCCATGTCGCGGCCGACCACCGTCGCCTTATATTCCTTGCGGTCGGGCAGGGTGACCGTGATCTCGCTCACCACGGCGCTGCCGCTGCGGCCCGCCTGCGCGCCGCCCGAGATGACATGGTTGTTGGTTACGATATAGCCGTCGGGCGAGATGATGAAGCCCGAGCCGAGCGAGGTCGCCTCGCGGGTGACGGGCTTGCCGTCGCCGCTGCCGCCGCCGAACTGGCCGAAAAAGTCGCCGAACGGTGTGCCCGCAAAGGGGTTTTCAGTCTGCTGCTGGACCTGGATCCGCTGCTTGGTCGAGATGTTGACGACCGCCGGCTGAAGCCGGGCGGCAAGGTCGGCGAAGCTCATCGGTGCGCCATTGCGCGGTCCGGCCGCGATGGTGCCGGGCGCATTCTGCGCGACCTGCGCGCCGACAGGCTGCTGCATCACCATGGTGGCGGTCGCGCCTCCGGCAAGCAGGGCGGCGGTGATGGCATATGCGTAGCGCACGACTGGATGTCTCCTGGGCTTCGTCACGTCGGTTTATACTCCATTGCGGTGTCACGGCAAAAATTGCGCACAAAGGCCTGAACCCCGATTGAACGGATCGTTTCGGGTCCGTTCATCGTTGCGTCACTTCCTGCCCCTGAACTCCCGCAGATAATCATTGCCGGGCGACAGGATGATCGACGTGCTGCCGGGCGCGTCCTGTCCGTCAATCCCGAAGGTGCGCCGATAGCTCTGCATCGCCCGGTAGAAATCGTAGAATTTCGGGTCCTTGCCAAAGCTGTCTGCATAGATGCGCGCGGCGGCCGCGTCCGCATCGGCGCGGATGATCTGCGCCTGCTGCATCCCTTGCGCGCGGATCGTCAGCGCTTCCTGCTGACGCGCGGTGCGCATGCGTTGATAGGCGCTTTCGAGCGGCGTGCCGTCGGGCAGGTCGGCGCGGCGGATCCGCACATCGACGATCTCGGCGCCATATTGCCTTGCCACCCGGGCAAGGCCGGCCTGGATATTGTCCATGACCTGCCCGCGTTCGGGCGACAGCAGCGCGGCAAAGGGCCGCTTGCCCAGCTCGTTGCGCAGCGCCGAGCCGAGGATTGGCCGCAGCGCTTCGCCGACACGCTCTTCAGACCCCGCCGAAACATACATGCGCAGCGGGTCGACGATGCGGTATCGGGCATAGGCGTCGACCTCGAGCCGCAGCTGGTCGGTCGACAGCACCGACTGGCGCTGCATGTCGAAATCGAGAACGCGCTTGTCGATCCAGACGATGCTTTCGACAAAGGGGATGCGGGTGGCAAGGCCCGCGCCGGTCGCGCCGAAGTTCTGGCTGGGGCGATAGCCGTTGATCACCCGGGCAGGTTCGCCCAGCCGCACGATCAGCGCCTGCTTGGTTTCGGGGACGACCGCGAAGATGCTCGAGGCGAGCAGCAATGCGGCGATTGCGCCGATCGCGGACGGGATGGGGTTGCGCATGACGCGCTCGACAAGGCTCATGGCCGTACTCCCGTCGTGCGCGCTGTGCGCTGGCTGGGGGACAGTGGCATATAGGGCGTCACGCCCGGTGCCTCGATGATCGTCTTGTCGGTCTTGGCCAGCACTTCTTCCATCGTCTCGTAATACATGCGTCGCCGCGTCACCTCGGGGGCGAGGCGATATTCGGAATAGACGCGGTCGAACGCCGCCGCGTCACCACGCGCCTTGGCCTCGAGCTGCTGTGCATAGGCCCGGGCCTGGTTGATATAGGTCTGCGCCGTCTGCTGCGCTGCCGACACCTCCTTGAAGGCGTCGATCACCGCCGCCGGCGGATCGGCCTGCTTGATCGCGATGCCTTGGATCACGATCCCGGCGCGATAGCCGTCGAGGATTTCCTGCATCCTGAGCGCGACCTTGGCCTCGATCTCGCTGCGGCGCGGGCCGATTGCGTCGGTCAACGCCACGCGGGCAATTTCGGCGCGCATCGCGCTTTCGGCGACGTCGCCCACCGTCGCGTCGGGGTCGGCGAGCTGGAACAGGTAAAGCTGCGGGTCGCGGATGTTCCACCGCACCGAATAGGCAAGGTCCACAAGATTCTGGTCGCCGGTCAGCATCAGATTTTCGCTGTTGGGCGAGGTCGATCCGATGTCCTTGACGCGAATATCCTCGACATTGATCCGGGCCACGCGGTCGATCGGCGCGGGCAGCGTCAGTCGCATGCCCGGGGTCAGGACGTCGACCAAGGCGCCGAAGCGCGTCACCACGCCGCGTTCCTGCGGGTCGATCTTGTGAACGCTGGTCAGGAGGATCCACAGCAGCAGCACCGCGCCGACGGCCCACAGCCAGAGCGGCCGTCCGTCGGGCGTGCGCCAGCCGTCGCCATTTCCGCCGCCGCCGAACTGTTCGCGCCCCTTGCGCAGCAGTTCGTCGAGCGCGCTCGGGCCTTGGGGCTGCCCGTCGGCGCGGCGCGGCGGGGGCGTCCACGGGGTGCGTGGTCCGCTATGGCCGGGGCCGTCGCCTTCGGGGCTGCCCCATGGGCCACCCTTGTTATCGTTGAGCATAGGGTCGGACACGTCTTGGCTTTCCGTCATCATCGTAACAACCTTTATAGGGAGGCTTTCGCCGAATAACAGTGCCAAGCCCCTGATTGCGCGCTACGAGGCCGTCCATGACGATCGATCCTGCTCAGATTTCCGCGGCGCTCGACGCCATTTCCGATCCCGTGTCCGGCGGCGGCCTGCTTGCGGGCGGCCGCGTGTCGCTACCGCGCATCGCCGGTGGCACGGTCACCCTCATCGTCGAGGCAGGGGATCTGGCCGCCGCCGCGCAAACCTCGCTCGAAGCTGCGATCCGTGCCGCGCTCGAGCCGCTGCCCGGCGTCGAGACGGTGCGTGTCGCGCTGACGGCCGAGCGCCGGGTGCGCCGCCTCATCGCGGTCGGCTCGGGCAAGGGCGGTGTCGGCAAGTCGACGCTCTCGGCCAATCTCGCCGTCGCGTTGCGTGCCGCAGGCCTCAAGGTCGGTCTCGTCGATGCTGATATCTACGGCCCCTCGCAGCCGCGCCTGATGGGCGCCGAGGGGATCAAGCCCGTCGCGCGCGACAAGAAGCTCGTGCCCGTCGAAACGCGCTTCGGCATCCCCATGCTCTCGATGGGCCAGCTGGTGAAGGAAGGCCAAGCGATCGCGTGGCGCGGGCCGATGGCCTCGGGGGCGCTCGGCCAGCTGGTCGATGCCGACTGGGGCGATGTCGACCTGCTGATCCTCGACCTGCCGCCCGGCACCGGCGACGTCCAGCTCACCATGGTCCAGCAGCATCGCCCGATGGGGGCGGTCATTGTCTCGACCCCGCAGGACCTTGCGCTGATCGACGCCACCCGCGCGATCGACTTTTTGCGGCAGGCCCATGTCCCGGTGATCGGCCTTGTCGAGAATATGGCGGGCTATGCCTGTCCCCATTGCGGCGAGGTGTCCGATCCCTTCGGGGCGGGCGGGGCCGAGGCGGCGGCGAAATCGATGGAGCTTCCGTTCCTCGGTCGCGTTCCGCTTGATATCGCGATCCGCGCGGCGTCGGACGCGGGCGATCCGCCGGCGGCGCAGCCCAGCGACACGGTCTTCGCCCCGCTCGCCGCGCGCGTCATCGACTGGCTGAACCACGCCCCCGCACCTGCGCCCGCGAAGAAGGACTGATCCCATGCCGTGGACCGCCGACGCCGATATCGCCGCCCTTCTGGCCGGAGTGCGTACCATCGCGCTGGTCGGCGCGTCCGACAATCCATCGCGGCCCAGCTATGGCGTGATGCATTTTCTGCAGGGGCAGGGCTATCGCGTGCTTCCGGTCAATCCGGCGATCACGGGCGAACATGTCCATGGCGAATATGTCTGGCGCGACCTTGACCAGATCGGCGTGCCGATCGACATGGTCGAGATCTTCCGCAACAGCGAGGCCGCCGGCGAGGTGGTCGATCAGGCGATCGAGGCCGGGGCCAAGGCGGTCTGGATGCAGATCGGCGTGGTCAACGCGGCGGCGGCGGCGCGCGCCGAGGCGGCGGGGCTGCAGGTCGTGATGGACCGCTGCCCCAAGGTCGAAATCCCTCGCCTCGGCGTCGCGCCGGTCGCCTGATTGGTCAGGCGAGCTTGCCGAACTCGGCCTCGAAGCTCGCCACGTCGCCGCGCGCAAGGTAACGCGCCTGCTCGACCCAGCGGTCGCGCCCGATACGGCCCTTGAAAGCGCCCATCTGAGCGTCGATCTCGGCGATGCGGGCATCGTCGAGCTTGCCGAGCTGGTCGAAGCTCTTGATCCCGAAGCCTTGCAGAAGCGCCGCGGCCTTGGGGCCGAGACCCTTGATCCGGGTCAGTTCGTCAGCGCCGCCGGCGCTGGCCTTGACGCCCAGCATCTGCCCCGCGACGTCGCCTACCGCTGCGGTGCCGCTCGAGATCACGCCCTTGGCGGGCGCCTTTTTCGCGGACGCCGCCTTGGCCGTCACCGCCTTGGGGGCGGCGGCTTTGGTCGCAGTCTTGGCCGGGGCCTTGGAGGGCGCCTTGGCCGGAGCCTTTGTCGCCACCGCCTTGGCGGCCGTGGCCGCCTTTGCAGGTGCCTTGGTCGCAGTCTTGGTCGCGGCCTTTGCCGGAGCCTTGGCCGGGGCCTTGGCGGGCGTCTTGGCCGGGGCCTTTGTCGTCACGGCCTTGGGGGCAGCTGCTGCCTTTGCGGGTGCCTTGGCCTTGGCGGCCGGCTTGGCCGGGGCTTTCGCGGCCGGCTTGGCCTTGGCGGCGGGCTTCGGTGCGGCCGGTGTCGGCGTGGCGACCGTCTTGGCCGGGGCCGGTGCGGCCTTGGAAGCGGCTGCCTTGGGGGCGGCGCTGTCCTTGGCGCGGGGTTGGCGCAGCAACGCGACATACAGGCCGACGAAGATCGCGGCGATGGCAATGATGGCAATCAGGACGGACTGGCTCATTCAGGCTCTCCCTGTACAGATGGCGGCGCGAAAATGGACTGGCTTCAACCGTTTCGCAAGCGTGCGACCTCGCGCCAGCCGATATCGCGGCGGCAAAAGCCCCCCGGGAAGCTGATCGCATCGACCGCCCGGTAAGCCTTTTCCTGCGCTTCCTGGACGTCGGCTCCGCTCGCGGTGACGTTGAGCACGCGGCCGCCGCTGGCGACCAGTTGGCCGTCCTTGGTCGCGGTGCCGGCATGGAACACCTTTGCGCCGGTCGCCTCGGCGGCGTCGAGCCCGGTCAGCGGTGCGCCCTTCTCGGGCGTGCCGGGATAGCCCTTGGCCGCCATGACGATGGTCAGCGCGGCGCGGTCGGCCAGCTCGATCTTGCCGATCTGGTCGAGCCGCCCCTCGGCTACCGCCAGCAAGAGCGTGACGAGGTCGCCGTCGAAGCGGCTCATCAGCACCTGGCATTCGGGGTCGCCGAAGCGGGCATTATACTCGATCAGCTGCGGGCCGGTCGGCGTCAGCATCAGCCCGGCATAAAGCACGCCCGAATAGGGGATGCCCGCCGCTTTCATCGCGCGCACCGTCGGGATCACGATCTCGGCCATCGCCTGCGCCTCGAGCGCGGGGGTCAGCACGGCGGCGGGCGAATAGGCCCCCATGCCGCCGGTATTGGTGCCGGTGTCGCCGTCGCCGACGCGCTTATGGTCCTGCGCAGATCCAAAGGGGATGACGTTCGTCCCGTCGGTCAGCGCGAAGAAGCTTGCCTCCTCGCCGGTCAGGAACTGCTCGATCACCACCTCGGCCCCGGCGTCGCCGAAGCTGCCGTCGAACATGTCGTCAAGCGCGGCCTCGGCGTCGGCGGTGTCTTCCGCGATCACCACGCCCTTGCCCGCGGCAAGGCCGTCGGCCTTGATCACCACCGGCAAGCCGAAACCGGCCAGCGCCGCCTTGGCGGCCGCGGCGTCGGTGAAGCGCGCATAGCCCGCGGTCGGGATGCCCTCGCGGGCGCACAGGTCCTTGGTAAAGCCCTTCGACCCTTCAAGCTGGGCGGCCGCCTTGTCGGGGCCGAACACGGCATAGCCCGCGGCGCGCAGCGAATCGCCAAGGCCGTCGACCAGCGGGGCCTCGGGACCGATCACGACAAGACCGATCTTGTGCTCGGCGCAAAAGGCGATGACGGCGGCATGGTCGGTCAGCTCGAGGGCCACGATCTGCGCGTCTTGCGCGATCCCCGGGTTGCCCGGCGCGGCGTATAGCGTATCAAGGCTCGGCGATTGCGCCAGTTTCCACGCCAGCGCATGCTCGCGGCCACCCGAACCGATCAACAGGACGTTCATGGACGATTACCCCTCAGAAGATGCCCGGCTCCTAGCCGAGGAACGCGACGGCGGCAACGCGCCCGCGCTCTCGGTGTCCGAAGTTTCCGGCGCACTCAAAAGGGTGGTCGAGGACGCGTTCGGCCATGTCCGGGTGCGCGGCGAGATTTCGGGCTTCAAGCGCCACACGTCGGGCCATTGCTATCTCGCGCTCAAGGACGAGAAATCGGTGATCGACGGCGTGATCTGGAAGGGCAATGCCGCCAGCTTGCGCTTCCGCCCCGAAGACGGGATCGAGGTGATCGCCACCGGCAAGCTCACCACCTATCCCGGCCGCTCGAAATACCAGATCGTGATCGACCGGATGGAGCTTGCGGGGCAGGGCGCGCTGATGGCGCTGCTCGAACAGCGGCGCCAGAAATTTATCGCCGAAGGCCTGTTCGACGCGGCGCGCAAGCGCCCGCTGCCTTATCTGCCGCGCACCATCGGCGTCATCACCTCGCCCACCGGCGCGGTGATCCGCGACATCTTGCACCGCCTTGCCGATCGGTGCCCCAGCCATGTCCTGTTGTGGCCGGTTGCGGTGCAGGGCGACGGCGCGGCCGCGCAGGTGGCGCGCGCCGTTCAGGGCTTTGGGGCGATGCCCGAGGACGCACGTCCCGATCTCCTGATCGTCGCGCGCGGCGGCGGCTCGATCGAGGACCTGTGGGCCTTCAACGAGGAAGAGGTGGTGCGCGCCGTCGCCGCCTCGCCGATCCCTGTCATCTCGGCGGTCGGCCATGAAACCGACACCACGCTGTGCGATTTCGCCGCCGACATGCGTGCGCCGACCCCCACGGCGGCGGCCGAGATGGCGGTCCCGGTGCGCGCCGACCTGCTTGCGGGCATCCGCGCAATGGGCGCGCGCGCGCTTCGCTGCGCCAACCGCTATCGCGAGCGCGGCGGCGAACGCCTCGCCTTGACGATGCGCCGCTGGCCGACCCCCGAAACCTTGCTTGGTCCCCAGCGCCAGCGCCTCGACGACCAGTCGGGCCGCTTGCCGCGCGCGCTGTCGCGTCGCCTTGCGCTCGCCTCGGCCCAGCTGGCCCGCTCGGTCGGCGCACTGCGTCCGCGCTTGCTCGTCGATCAGGTCGCGCGCGGCACGGCGCGATTGGCAAGCCTGTGGCGCGCGGCCGAGCTGCTCCATCCCCGCCGCCCGCTCAGCCGCGGCTATGCGCTGGTTGAAAAGCGGGGCGGCGGCGTGCTGACCCATGCCGCGCAGGCGCAAGCCGCGGGCACGCTCACCCTTCACTTCGCTGATGGCGCTGTCGACGCACGGGTCGAAGCCTCTGGCCAGCCGGCCCCCGAACGGGTTAAGATCGATCAGCCCAAGCTCTTCTGAATGGACATGAAATGCTGACGTCGAACC
>JACCDQ011932652.1_pt1 | contig 10507 bp, 8 predicted proteins | sample 7446031 | NCBI WGS metagenome assembly JACCDQ01 (sample SAMN15323442, study PRJNA562643) | freshwater metagenome | isolation source: river surface water | place: USA:Blue River Watershed | collected 2017-08-17
CCAAGATCATCCGAATCCAGGGCACGATCAATCTCTCGACCGACGATGGCGGACGGGAGCTCGGATTTTCCGATTACGTCGATCCAGCCTACGATTTCGAGGCCTACAAGAAGCTGGTGGATCCGAATGTCTGGAACCGACAGCCACTCGTGGGAGGCAAGCCTCCGAAGATCAGTGGTCCGCTCGAAGAGGCCCGGCTGCGCTCCTGGAACAGGCAGAAGCGGCAGGTGCAGATTCTTGTGCCCTCGAATACCACGCTCATCGGCATCGGCAAGGATGCCCGCATCGTCCGGGGCAGCCTGTATCTGGATCGAGGCGTGAGCAACATCATCATCCGCAACATCGCGTTCGAGGATGCCTACGATCATTTTCCGGGCTGGAATCCGGCCGACTCCTATCGGCTGGACCGCACCGAGCCGGTGATCGACGATTTCGGCGTCAATCAGTCTGTCAGTGGCTGCCAGGAGGCCTTCGTCGATGACCTGCATGGCCCGCATCGCTGCAATGGCGGGCGCTGGAATTCGGAGTTCGATCTGGTCTCGCTGAAGGGGGCTACACGCGTCTGGATCGACCACTGTTCTTTTTCCGACGGGCAATCACTCTCGAAAACAATCCCGAACGTGTTCGCGCTGCCCTATCACCAGCCGGAGCAGAAGCTCACGCCCCATGACGGTCTGCTCGACATCACCAATGGGTCCGATTACGTCACCGTCTCCAACAGCCATTTCTTCAATCATGACAAGGCCATGCTGGTTGGCGGCAGCGATAATTCGCCGTCGGATGAAGGCAAGCTTCGCGTGACCTGGCGCCACAATTTCTTCGAAGGCCTGAGGCAGCGCCAGCAACTCGTCCGCTACAGCGAGCTTCACAGTTACAACAATCTCTATGTCGGCGACCGGGCCGACCCGCAATATCCTTTCGCCTATGCCTTCGGGCTGGGCAAATCGGCCCGCATCGTGTCGGAGAACAATGTTTTTCTGATTCGTGGCTTGTCGGATCCGGCGGGTCTTGTGAGCTACTTCGTGGCGGGCGCCGGTCTTCAGGACAGTGGTTCCATGCTGAACGGCAAGCCGGTGAAGATTGCCGAGCAGTTCAATGCGGCGGCGCCGAAGTACAGGATCGAGGACTTCGCCTGGCGTCCTCCGGCGCGGCCCGACCTGCTTCCGCCGGAGGATGTCGAGGCTTTTGTGCGCGCCCAGGCGGGGCCTGGACGAGGCGTTTTTCGCTGAAACGCAGAGTGGGCTCAATGCGCTGGCGTACGGAAGTCGGGGGTTTTCAGCATCAAGCGGCGGGCGCAACTGCCGTAGAGGGCAGGACAGGCTGCAGGGATTGCAGCTCCAACAGGAAAGCCCGCCATGAAGCTCTCGAAACGTCTCACCCTCCTTGTCGCCAGCACCGTGATCGGCCTTGTCCTGTTCGGTGGTATCGGCCTGCGCGCCATCAATGGCACGATGGTATCGGAGCGCGAGTCGCAGGCACGTACGCTGCTGGCTCTGTCGAAAGGCATCCTTGAGTATTTTCACGAGCTGGAAACCAGCGGCAAGATGAGTACCAAGGAAGCCCAGGAGCGCGCCGCAGAAGCGCTGTCGGGGCTGAAGTCCGGCAATGATTACGTGTTCGCCCGCACGACCGAAAACGTGCTGGTGGCCCATGCGAAGAAAGAGCGCATCGGCAAGGTGGACGTCGGCTCCAAGGTGCCTGACGGCCGCACGACGGTCGAGGTCTATCGCGATGCGCTGGCCAAGTCCGACCCGGCTTTCGTCACGATCTATACCACCCGACCCGGCGCCGCCGACGATGCTCCCAAGCTACCGAAACTCAATGCGGTAAGTCGCTATGCGCCCTGGGGCTGGACAGTCGGAACGGGTTTCTTCACCGATGATATCGACGCGGCCTTCATGCGCCATGCAACCATCCTGGTTTTGGCCGGTCTGGTGATTGTTGCCCTGACTGCCGGACTTGCCGTCACGATGGCGCGCGGCATTTTCCGCCAGCTTGGCGGAGAACCCGGCCTGGTGAGCGAAGCTGCGAACCGGATTGCGACCGGCGATCTGAGCCAGCACCTGCCGCCCGCCCGCGCGGGAAGCCTGGTGGATTCGCTGACCAGGATGCAGACCAATCTCCAACGCATGATGGGGCGCATCAAGCACAGCGCGACCGAGCTCAACGAGGCGGCCAACGGCATTGCGCAGCGCATGGGCGAGATCCGGGACGCCTCCAGCCAGTCGGCCGGCGCCACCGCGGCCACCGCCGCTGCCATCGAAGAGATGACGGTCAGCGTTGGCCAGATTGCGGATAACGCCCGTGAAACAGAAGCCAACTCCAGCCGATCCGCCGAGCTTGCCGCGGGCGGCGAGCAGCAGGTGTCCGCCGCAGCTGACGCCATCAAGGCCGTTTCGCAGACGGTCGAGCAGGCGGCCGGTCGCATCGAAGGCCTGGTTGATCGCACGCGCCAGATTGGTGGCGTGGCCCGGACCATCCAGGAAATCGCCGAGCAGACCAATCTGCTGGCACTCAATGCCGCCATCGAAGCGGCGCGGGCCGGTGAGCAGGGCAGAGGTTTTGCGGTGGTGGCAGACGAAGTGCGCAAACTGGCCGAGCGCACCACCAAGGCGACGACCGAGATCGCGACGACGATTGCGGCAGTGCAGTCGGATACCGATTCCGTCGTGAGCAGCATGCAGGCCGTGCTGCCGATGGTCGAGCGAGGCGTGTCGCTGTCGAACGAAGCGGCGGAGGCGCTCCGCAGTATCAATGGCGAAACCAGCGAAACCCTGGTCAAGATCCGCGACGTGGCCCATGCCACGGCCGAGCAGACTGCGGCCAGCAACAGCATTGCCACCAACGTCGAACGCATTGCCCGCATGGTGGAAGACTCCGACACCGCCGTCGAGAGCGCGAGTGCCACCGCACACGCGCTGGCCGGGCTCGCCAGCGAGCTCAATGACGCGGCGTCCAGCTTCAGGGTCTGACTTCAGAACGGCATGGCATCCGGCCGGCGGGCCGGTGCCGTGCCTCATCCGGTGATCCGGGCTCGGTTGGCGGCGCAATGACAGGTACTATCCGTCCTCTTCCTGATCACCTGAAATCCTGAATGCCCACTGAAGTCAAAGTTCCGCGCGCCATCGTTGCCGCCGTCCAGCTGCCCACCATCAGCGATCTGGAATTCGAATCCTCCCTGGCCGAGCTGCGGGAGCTTGCCCGCACGCTGGGCATCAAGGTCGTGGGCACACTCGTGCAGAAGCGCGCTGGCTTCGACACCACCGGCTATCTCGGCGTCGGCAAGCGCCAGGAACTGGCGAACTACATCAATGGCCAGGCGGGCTTTGAGGAAAGCGCGGGCGTGAGCCTGCCTCCGGTGGACGAGGCCGGCGAAATCGACCTGATTCTGGTTGACCACGAGATTTCCCCTTCGCAAGCCCGCAATCTGGAGCTGGAAGCGGGCTGCGAGGTCATGGACCGCACGATGGTCATCCTCGAGATCTTCCATCGCAACGCACGCAGCCGAGCGGCCAAGGCACAGGTCGAGATTGCGCGGCTGGGCTACATGGCGCCTCGTCTGCGTGAGGCTGCCAAGCTGGCCGGCTCGCAAGGGCGCCAGCGCAGCGGGGTGGGCGGACGGGGTTCGGGTGAGTCCCACACCGAGCTCGATCGCCGCAAGATCCGTGACCGGATCGCCGAACTGCAGCTCGAGATCCAGGCGATGGAAGCCGAGCGCCGCACACAGCGTGCGAGACGCCAGGAGCGGCAGGGGCTCGCCGGCGTGGCGCTGGTGGGCTACACGAACGCCGGCAAGTCCACCTTGATGCGCGCCCTGACCGGCAGCGAAGTCCTGGTCGAGAACAAGCTCTTTGCCACGCTTGATACCACCGTGCGCGCGCTGCATCCCGAGAGTGTGCCGCGCGTGCTGGTCAGCGACACGGTCGGTTTCATCAAGAATCTGCCGCACGGCCTGGTGGCTTCGTTCAAGTCCACGCTGGACGAAGCGCTGGACGCCTCCCTGCTGCTGCATGTGATCGATGCGTCCGACCCCGGCTTCGAGCGGCAGCGAGAAGTGACCGATACGGTGCTGGCCGAGATCGAGGCGAACGAGATTCCGCGCCTGCGCATTTTCAACAAGATCGATTTCGTGGGTGATCAGGCAGCACAGGATGCCTGCCGCGCCCGGCTGGAGGCCGAGTATCCGGGCTGCGTGGTGATGAGCGCGCGCAACCCGGAGGATGTCGCGCGACTGCACGGCATCATCGTCGGGCATTTCCAGCAGGATCTGGTCCAGGACGAATTCTTCCTGCCCTGGTCGGCGCAGCAGGGACGGGGCGACATCTATGCCAGCTGTGCCGTGCTGGAAGAGCGCGCAGACGAGGACGGCGCCTGGTTCACGGTGCGTGCCGAAGCGCATGTGATCGAAAGCCTGCGGACCCGCTTTGCCGCGTTGAGCTGAGTGCCGGCTGCCACGCTGCAGCATGGCACTCTCCTGCCCGGACTGCGACAGGCGTCACGAACCGGGCCTGAGCCTGGCCGGCACCAGGGGGCGCGTCCGCTAGAATCTGCCGGGACTCGTTTGAGAAAGGGCCATGCGCCAAAGGAATTCCGTTTCCCCGCCTGAGCAGGGCTGGTCCGCCTGGGCCTTCGTGAGCGCCTGGCGACTGTGGCTGTGCCTGACCGCCTGCCTGCTCGCCCTGTGGCTGGGTGGGCCTTCCCTGCTGCGCACGCCGGCGCTGGAGTCAAGGCTGCCGCTGTTCAATCTGGCCTGCTTCATCCTGGCCTGCCTGTTTGCGGCCCTGACCCTGCTGGGTTTGCTGGATCGCAAGCGGAAAACGCCGCCCGGTGTGTCTGCCGGCGGGGCAGACGATCTGGATGCCGCCACCGAGACCGCCTATGCAGCCCGCCGCGCCCGGCTGGATGACGAAGCGCCTTCGGGGGCGGCCGGCGTTCCCCGCGAATGGAGTCTGGAGCTGCTGCACGAGCTCGACTGGAAGCGTTTCGAGGATCTCTGCGTGGCCTATTACCGGGCGCGAGACATCAACGCCTACAGCACGCCGATGGGCGCCGAGGGTGGGGTGGATATCCGCCTCTACCAGGACGAGTTCGATGCCGAACGCTGTACCGCCATCGTGCAGTGCAAGGCCTGGGGGGAACGTTTCGTCGGACCGAGCGTGATCCGCGATCTTCACGACACGATGCTGAAAGAGCGGATCGAGCGGGGCTTCTTCATGGTACCCGGCAAGTTTTCCCATGAAGCCTGTGATCTGGCCGCCGAGCTGGGTGTCACGCTGATTGACGGTACGCTGCTGCTGAGCATGCTCAAACGCCTGCCCTCCGATGTGGGCGGGCGGCTTCTGCACAATATCTGTCAGGGGGACTGGCGTACGCCCAGTTGCCCGCTCTGTGGCGTGAAGATGAAGCTGCAAGGCGACGAGCAGGGGCAGATCTGGGCCTGCCCGAATCATTCACGCTGCCGGCAGACGGCGTCGATACGGCCTTTGTCGCTGCCCGAGTAAGTGGCCGCGATGGCCCCGGGGTCAGGCCTGATCAGCCCAGCAGGCGGATCTTGAAGCGCTCCAGCCAGCTCAGCTGACGCCACCAGCGCTCGCCCTCGATCCAGAACTCACGCCCTTTGTCCGACAGGTGGTAGCGCGGCATGCTGCGTGCGTCGCTGACCTTGGCCAGCCAGCCGTGGCGCTCCAGATAGGAGGCGAGCAGGGCAACCTGCGGAACGCCATCCAGGTAGTGAGCGAAGGCCGAAGGGCCGGCGATCAGCAGGGGATTGCCCGCGCCGAGCGAGCGGAAAATGCTCAGCAGCCAGAACCGGTGGGGGATATTGGTGGATGCGTCGGTCAGCGCGTTCATGGTGGTGCACCGCAAAAATCTGTGTCGGTCTCATTATAGGGGTTTGCCCCTAGTGCCAGACAAGGCGGTGACATTCGTTTGCAAACCGCGTTTTCCGGCACGTCGGACAATGGCCGGATAGGCAGTCTGAGCGGGAAAACCGCTCAATTCCGCTCGTCGGGAGACTGGCGTCTGGACGGCTGCATGAAGCTCGGTGCGAACGTCTTGGCCGGCGCATGTCTGCAGTAGTCGGGGCGTTCGGCAGCTTGCGAATGGTGCGGTGCAGCGATCGTTGGGGGCGCGCAGGATGGTGCAGGAGGATTGCGATTCGATCCGCCCGGAGCGCGCAGCGGGCAACAAAAAGCCCGTCATCGGCGTCGTACCGCCCGGTTCAGGTCAGTCGTCGCACATCCCGCAAGGGGGCGTGAGGCGGCTCCAAACAGGGAGGTCCGGCCGTCAGTGACGGGCCATGCTTCAGCCGGGCGAGGCGCCCGGATCAGTGTTGAACGATGGGGGCAGGGGCTTCGGCCGAGTGCTTCCTCGCATGCTTGATGGCACGCTTTTCCTTGAGGCTGTGTTGCGCGGGCTTCTTGCTTTCCTTGGTCGTGTGACGTTCCTTGCTCATGCTGATTTCTCCTGAACGGGGGCCGGACAGGCTCCGTGAATCCAGTATAGGCGCTTGCCCGCAGAGCGCCCGGCCGGGCAGGCCCACCGGACGCCAGACTTGACGGCCGACAGTCGCGGCGCGTGCCATCGGCCGGGCGCGGGCTTATCCTTTGCACACTGGCAGCGTTTGCGCCTGTCTGGCTGGAGCAGGGGAGTGCTTGAATGTCTGATGTGGTGAAGCAGATCCTGGCGTTCAACGCGGGCCGCGATCCGGAGCGACTGGCCATCAAATACGGGCGGATGCGCGCGAGCCAGACCGCGTTCATGCGTGGAACCGCGCATCTCTTCAACGCCGCGCTACCCCGCGACGGCGTGCTGTACGACGCGCCCTGCGTCTGGTCCTGCGGAGACCTGCATCTGGAGAACTTCGGCAGCTACAAGGCTGACAACCGCCTGGTGCATTTCGATATCAACGATTTCGACGATGCGCTGCGGGCGCCTGCCGGCATGGATCTGCTTCGCCTGCTGTGCAGTGTGCTGGTGAGCGCCGAAGGCCTGGGCATTGTTCGCAGCGAGGCGGAGCAGATGTGCCGCGTGGCCATCGACGGATATGTCAGCGCACTGCGCCAGCGCAAGGCGTTATGGCTGGAGCGCGATACCGCCAAGGGGCTGGTCGGTGATCTGCTCGACAGCTTGCGCAGCCGCAACCGGGCCGCGTTTCTCGACAGTCGTACCGATCTCGCCGGCAAGCGCCGGCGGCTGCGGATCGATGGCGTGAAAGCCTTGCCGATCGATCCGGGCGAGCGGCTGGCGCTGGAGACCCTCATGGCTGAGTTCGCCGCGAATCAGCCCGAGCCGCGTTTCTTCCGCCTGATTGATGCCGCACGGCGGATCAGCGGCAATGGCAGCCTGGGCGTGGCCCGCTACATCCTGCTGGTGCGCGGCAAAGGCGGCACCGACGGCAACTATCTGCTCGATCTGAAAGAGGCGCGCCCTTCCAGTCTGGCGCAGCAGACCGGCTTGCCTCAGCCGGCGTGGCCCGACGAAGCTGCCCGCGTGGTCGGCGTGCAAGCCTGCATGCAGGCCAATAGCGTGGCCTTGCTGCATGCCGTGAATTTCGAAGGCCGGCCAGCCGTGCTGCGTGAGCTCCAGCCGGCGCAGGACAGGGTCGATCTCGCGCTCTGCAAGGGACGGCCCAAACGCCTGCGCGGGCTGGTCGAGACAGAAGCCTGCCTGCTGGCCTGGGCGCAGCTTCGCGCGAGTGGCCATCACGCTGCGGCCTGTGCGGATGAACTGGTGGACTTTGCCGGGCGGCGTGACTGGCAGCCCGCCCTGCTTGAGTTGGCCGGGCTGGCGGCCCGGCAGTTTCGCAAGGACTGGCAGGTTTTCGTGAAGGCCTGCGCGGCCGGCAAGCTGCCGGTCGAGGCTGTCTGACCCGCAAGAAAATACATGACAGGCAAGGCACCCTGTCGCAGCATTCCGCTCCATGACAGACAAGGTCCGCTACCACCGCTTTGCCGACACACCGGGTCTGGTGCTGGGTGACGCGCGCCTGTCCGGTCAGGCTTTCGGGCCGCATTACCATCTGGATTACCACATCGGCGTGCTGGACCATGGGGTGCAGGCGCAGCGCTTTGGTGGCACGACTCATCTGCTGGCGCCGGGTGCGGTGTCTTTCATGCCGCCGGGCGAGGTACATGATGGCTCGGGCAATGAAGACGGGTTTCGCCTGCGCACTTTCCGGGTCGCGCCGGAACTGCTGCTGCCCCTGTGTGCCGACATCGCGGGCCGCGAGGGCGCACCGGGCTCGGCCGGGGTTGTCCTGAAGGATCCGCTGCTGGCCCGCCAGTTGCGATGCCTTCACGAGGCGCTCGGCGGCCAGCAGGAAACCGCCACGCTGGCCGGGCAGTCCGGGCTCATCGAGATCTTTGCCGGCCTGCTCGAGGCCAGCGGTGGTCACCCGGGGCCGGAACCCGTTGCGGGCGGGCTGGGCGACGCCGAATGCCGCCGGGTACGCGACTACTGCATTAGCCGGCTGGCCGAGCGCATCACGCTGGAAGATCTGGCCAGCCTGTGCGGCATGAGTCGTTTCCAGTTTCTGCGTCGCTTCAGCCGCCGCTTCGGGCTCACGCCACACAACTGGCTGACGCGGCTGCGCCTGGAGCGTGCCTGCCACCTGCTGGCCCGAGGCGGGCAAACGGTGGCAGAGCTCGCGCAGGAGCTGGGCTTCTATGACCAGAGTCATTTCACCCGCAGCTTCCGCGCCGCTTTCGGGGTGGCGCCGACCCGCTACTGAAGCAGCTCGCTGGCGCAGGCGAGCAGATGATCGACATCCGCCGCGCTTGTCGCCCAAGAGGTTACGAGCCGCACGACGCCGGGGCCCCAGCGGTCGTGATAGAAGACAAAGCCTGCTGCCAGCAGACCGTCGATGAGCTGTTGCGGCAGGCGGCAGAAGAGGATGTTGGCTTCGGTGTGCCCCATGATTTCCACGCCGGGCAGAGCGCGCAGGCCGCTGCCCAGGCGCTGGGCCATGGCATTGGCCTGGCGTGCGTTGGCAAGCCACAGATCGTTTTCCAGGTAGGCGCTCATTTGCGCCGAGAGCAGACGCATTTTCGAGAACAGGTGACCGCTGCGCTTGCGGCGGAAGGCGAGCTCGGTTTCGATGCTGCGGTCAAAGCAGACAATGGCTTCCGCGCCCAGCACGCCGTTCTTGGTTGCACCGAAGGAGAGCACATCCACGCCGGCTTTCCAGGTCATCTCGGCGGGGCTGCAACCCAGTGAAACCAGGGCGTTGGCAAAGCGCGCGCCATCCATGTGCAGACGCAGCCGGTGGCGGCGGCAGACCTCGCCGATACGGCCGATCTCGTCGAGCGAATGAACGCTGCCGGTCTCGGTAGCCTGGGTGATGCTGACCGCGGTGTTCTGGCTGCTGTGTACGTCGCCGGCCTTGAGCCCGGCGAGGGCGTCGAGTGCCATCGGATCGATCTTCGCATCGGCGCCGTCAACCAGTCGCAGTCGCGCTCCATGCATGAAGAATTCGGGTGCGCCACATTCGTCATTGTTGATGTGGCTGCCGGGGTGGCAGAGCACAGCGCCCCAGGGCGGCGTGATGGCCGCAAGGCTCAGCGAGTTCGCGGCGGTGCCGGTGGGCACCAAGAACACGCCGACTTCGCGTTCGAAGATGTCGCTGAGTTGCGTCTGCACGCGCGCGCTGTGGGCGTCTCCGCCGTAGGGAATGGCTGCGCCCGCGTTGGCGGCGAGCAGTGCTTCCATGACGGCAGGGGACGCGCCGGCGATGTTGTCACTCGAGAAAACCTTCTCCGGCGGACGGGAGTTGCTGGACATGAAACCGTATCCTTGCGTGAGCGGGAAACCCCCGAGTATGCGCAAGGATGCCCGGCCGTGCTTGCAGAAAATTGCAGGGCCGGGGCCGGATTTCAGCTGGCGATGCTGACCCGCAGGCTGGCGGTGTAGCCGGCCGCCACGCTGCCGCTGACCGTCGCCAGTTGCAGCACCGCGCTGTCGTTGCCGAAGACATTGTCGCTGGCGAGTGTAATGGCCTTGAAGTTGGCAATGCTGGCGGAATATCCGCTGACCGAGTTGTACACGCTGTTGCAGGCATCCGACGGCAATGCGAGCTGTGAGGTCTTCACATCGTAATTTCCGCTGGTCGCCACCGACAGCGAGGGATAGACCTCGAAATGGATATGCGGCCAGCGGCCGCTGTAGCAGCCCGGAAAGATGCTGGTGAAGGTGACCAGGCCATTGGCATCCGACACCTGAACGCCGCGCAGATAGTTCTCGGTGGTGATGCTGCTGGAATAGAGCGAGTAGTTGCCCTCACGCGTGCAATGCCACAGATAGACCGCGTAGCCCGACAGCGGGGAGCAGTTGGCATCCGTCAGCGTGAGCTGGATGGTCAGCGGCACGCCGTCCGCCACGCCGCTTGCACTGCCGAAGCTGCTGGTGATGTTCTGCCGGACCACGCCGCTCTGGGTCAGTACGTTCACCACCCTGCTCGAGTTGCTGTTCGTCCCGGCCCCGGGGTAAGGGCCCGCGGTTTCGTACGGGA